>Ga0065711_1001370_pt1 | contig 44189 bp, 41 predicted proteins | sample Hoacrofraction12_FD_59098 | JGI IMG/M metagenome (GOLD analysis project Ga0065711, IMG submission 59098) | Hoatzin crop microbial communities from Cojedes, Venezuela - Epithelial fraction 12 v2 (version 2) | ecosystem: Host-associated > Birds > Digestive system > Esophagus > Crop | place... | reverse complement strand
GCACCACAGCAGGCAGGCTGGGCGATGCTCAGGCATTCTCCCTCTGTGTCCTCATCCACTTCCAGCCCACGAGCTGAGTTTTGTCTCTTTCCTGAGAAACCTTGGTGACTTGTGGTGGGGTGGTACAGGCATGGGGAAGTATGCACCCAGCCCTCCGCTCTCCCGTAGCCGGCGTGGCACGCACCGAATGGGACACAGCCGACCGTGGAGAAATGGTTAAGCCCTGTGTCCTCTGCAGCTTGACTGCTTGGTGTCTACACCTGGGCACTTCAGCACTGTTAACACTTTATTTTAATGGGTTTTTTCTAATTTTCCATCTCGGCGGCACGTGCTCCCCGCGTGCCCTGGGCTGGGCTGTGCGCTTGCTGCTCCTGGGAGCTGCTCTGCTGCCGCCACGGGCTCGATCCACCATGGAAGTTGGGTGTTTCCCCTGGCTATTTAAATTATTTGTTGTTTCCATTTACCCACCCAGCTTCTTGCCCTCCCGCTGCCTGCCCTGGTGGTGATGTCATCAGCACATATGTCTGACCTCACGATAATTTCCACCTAGGGGTCATGAGGGTTGCAGCCAGGGTCCAAAAACTGTGTTAGTTCCTCTGCAGCGGCTGCATTTTCCACATGCTAATTTTACTCGCAGGAGTTGGAATTTTTTTTATTTTTTATTATTTCTTATTTGTCTCTTCCAGATGTTTTCAGGCAGTTTTTTTTGTTGTTAAACTAATTCCATTCATGTTTTAAAAATTTATGAAAGCACTAATAAAAATGTCAAAGTGGTAAAAATGTTAGCTTTTGCTCTGCTTTGATTAAATTTTGCAAACTGTTTTTGAATATTAAAAAGCAATATTTTTTTTATTCTCTCTTCCTCTCTCTGTTTCTCTTCAGAAGTGATTTGAGAGGCTTGTTGCGTGGATATCACTCAGCGGGCTCATTTGCACTCCAGAACCTTGGTGCCATGCATCTCTATTAAATAACATAGACAAATTATTCTTTAAAGACACCAAACAAATTGTCACTTCTCCTCTTACATTAAACTGGAAGGAGGAGAGGGAGCGGAGAAGGAGGGGGGTGAACACAAAGGATTTTATCGTTTTTATTCAGTGCATGGCTTTTTTAATTTCATATATATTTTTTAATAATTGAGAAATCCATCGCAACTGGATTTGTTTAAACTTTTTATTAACAGGTCCATGTAAATTTTTGATTGCTGATTATTCAAATAATTGAACATTCTTCTGATGAAAGAACGTTTTTATTTCCCTGTCAGCGTAAATTGGCTACAAAGAGGAAAATGAAGCAGGGCTTGCTACTGTGCCGTATCCCATAGGGATGGATTTGCGGGGGGCTTCCAACTCCATTTCTCACTCAGCTGGAGGAGAGCAGTGCTCCTCAGCCTCTCCTGGGAATGAGATGCCTCATGCAGTAGCTGCTGTTGTCTGTCTGGTGGTGTCCTCCAGAAGGACGGCAGGGTGGAAAGAATGGGACTGGTCTTGGGGAGGGCACGGCCCCTGGGGTGCCCTTGCTGAACAGACGTGAGCCCATTGTGAGTGCATCTCCACATTCCATGGGTGGTGCGTGCGAGTGGTGCTAGACCATCTTCCTTAGGTTCAGCTTGGGCAATGATGCGTGCAGTTGCAGCGTTGATCATGGAGACCTCCCTGCTGCCCGTCCCGGCTGCGATGAGCATCAGTACCATCCTTCGCTGTGCTCATGGTGTTGGATGTGCTCTGTGCTCCGGCACCACTTTCCCACTTGTATTGCAGAGCTTTGTGTTGGGCTTGGTTTTGTTTGAGACTGTCAGACCTGCCTTTTTCCAGCCAGCTTGCTAGGCGGGATCATTTCCAGCTTCATTTTTTGTTTGTTTTAAATGAACAGCTGCTTTTCTTTTTGCCCTATTCAGGAAATCATCGAATTCCCTATCCTGAAGCTGAATGGCAGGACGATGGAGATTGAATCCACCTTTCACATGTATGTTCAGCCTGTGGTGCATCCCCAGCTTACGCCCTTCTGTACAGAGGTAAAGTGCAAAGGTTGCCCGGTGCTCCAAGAGTCTCCCTGGGAAGCAGATTTCCATTGCACCAGGGGTTGGGGTCGCCTCTTCATGGTGCAGCTGCAAGGCAGTGTGTCGTGCCAGCCTCAGGTGAAGGACAAAGGGAATCAGGTTTTGTCATTGCAGTAGCATGACACCCCAGTTTGGATTCGTAAATAGCTCTAGCTGTGATCTGCTAACCGAGATAGATGTATTTATGATTAACAAACAAAAAAATGGGTGACCACAAAATAAAAGCACTCGTGTTAGCTGATGCTCAAAATCCTGTAGCCTCTCTGTAAGCTCTTTGTGACTGTGCTGCGCTGCTCTTTGGTGGGGAAGGTCAAAGAGAGCATGGTCCAAGGGAAGAAAGTGTTGTATGGCTGCATGGTTCAGAGGCTCTAAATGACTCTCCTGTGGGCCTGCCTGTTGCCATTTGATGAGTCCTTCAGAGTGGTAGGATAACTCATGTCTGTATTGTAAAGACTTTCTTTTTGATGTCGTGCTTGTGGGGCACTTGAAATGATTGCTGGAGAAGCCGCCTCTTGTTACTTGGTTACTCACATTGCTGAGGACAGCTGCTCTCAAGCTGCGGCCACCTTTCCTCAGGTACAGACGAGAGGATGGCGGTGGTAAATGTGATCCCTGATAGTTCAAAGGAGTAGGGGGGCAGGGGTTGTTTTGTGGTTTTTTATTTGTTTGTTTTCTTTATTCAGCACAAAAAGTGAACTGTTTCTGCAAGGGTGTTTTTCCTCCCTGCTGTGACCATCAAAACAAAATTTCTAAGTTCCTTTTGCTTTGGGCTGTTTTCCTTTCACTCCGCTATTTTGATGTTGGCCAGCTCAGTGACTAAAGTATTGACTGTGGCAGTCAGGATATCCAAGTTCTTCATTCTGTCCTGCTCTCATCCAGGATCATCGAAACCCAACCTCGGTGGCTGCAGGTTTAGGTCCTTGAAGTGCTTGTCCCATGTGTATTAACTTGATGAAAAATGACTCCTCTGTGTTAGGTGGAGTTCTCTCCAGGACCAGCCAGCCCCTTCCACATTTCCACATTGTAAAAACAAATACTTTTCTTTTTTTTTCATTCTCTTGTAACTGAAAACCAGCTGAAGGTATTTTATTTAAACTTAAAAAAAAAAAAACTAAGCACAGAAAACGTTATTCCCAGGTGAGGGGCTTTCAGAAAGCTATAAATGTGTGAAAACAGAGGGTTATAATGGAAACAGTTTTGCAACCTTAATGCTAGAAAGCTGGGCAACTACTTTGGCTGTCCTTATCCCCATGAGACTTGCTGGATGTATGTTCGTACAAATGTGATAAATCTCACAGCTTGCACCTGATCTTTGCTAAGAGCAACATCATCTTCTGTAGCAGAGCCCAAAATGTCCATTTTGTATGTCATCTAAATTGTGGAGACAAGTCGTCTCACTCTTTAACTCCCACCAAAATTCCTTTCTCTGGACATTCTTCTGTTGCGTCCTTCCCCCCACTGCTGAAGGTTGCAGCCCTGTTGTTGCCTGAGAGTCTGCATGACTGACTTGGTGTGGCTGTCTGAGCTGAACGGAGCCTCCAGCCCGCTGCAGCCTGAGGACACTGAGAAGTTCTCTGGATGCCAAGCTTGTGACCGAGACATTCAACCCATCATATGCTCCCGCACCACGGTGCTGGTTTCTCTGTCTTCTCTTGCTCAGGGGAGCCTGGAGCAGCTGTTTGTGTCTCTGCAGGCTCATGTCTCCTGTGTGGAGCCCTTCAGTGAGCGAGGCTGTGTGTGTGTGCTGGCTGTGCCTTTGCAGGAGTCCCAAGATTGGGCATGGGCGTCCCAGCTGCAGTGCTGCAGATTCTGCCGCTCACTTCGGTCTGTGTCTTGTGTCTGGCATTGGATAAAAATGGGCAGTGCTGAGGCCAGCAGGCAAAGCGATCACAGAGGCCCCACTGGTGTGTATCGGTGGCGCAAAATGGTCCAACTTGCCAGGTTTGGCAAGGGCTCTGTTATTAACAGCGTGGGTTAGGGAGCTGGTTTTAATCCTAGCCTGGAAGCCACAGGCTCCTGCGCAGCTCCCTGCTGCGCCCGTGCGGCTCAGTGCACAGCATGGCCCCTGTCCCTCCTGGCTTGGCCATCCTGTCACAGGGGCTGCCGTGATGCCCGGGGAGTGGGGTCATGCTGGAGGGATCACTGGGCTTGTCCCTGGGCTCCGTATCTGGGGCTGACTTTGAAACCCTGCCCTCAGAGCCACCGGTGATCTGGTCATACTGGGGACCTTACTAAACAGTTGCAAAAATATTCTTTTGTATTTCCAGCTGCTTTTTTGCGGGGGCTGTAGTGGCTGTGTAGAGACCAGTGGGGTTGGTGGCCCCTGCTAGGCAGGCTCAGGGATCAGCCCTGTGCCGCCAGTGTAGGTTCCCCTGAGACCCCGGGGACAAAGCCGGGGCATGCCATGTGTCCAGCTCCTGTGGAGCCGTGGCCCGCATGGCTCCAGCATTTGCCGTTGACTTTCAGCTGGTTTATGTTTTCTTAAAAATACTCATTTTGCTAAATGCCACTAAAGGGCTTCGTCTAGGCACCTCTGCTTACAAAGGGTGAGATTTATTGGCCTCTTTGTCTACAAAGAAAGACCAGGTCTGATTATCAGATTGTACACCAGAGACAAGTGCTTAGGTAATCAGCAAACTGTCTTGGAGTAGAAATACGATGGTTTCCCAGATAAACTCTGTAGGAAAAGCAGTGGTGTTGACATTACACGAGAGCCTGTCTGTTTTGCTGCTGCTTTCCCCTTTCCCCTCTCCTCGCTGCCTGTGCCGGGAAGCAATAGGACTGCTTAGTATAGACTGCGTGTGGGAGGATTACTGGGGCTGCTTGACATTACTCCTTGCATCTGGACTACATCTCACACCCATCTTCCTTCTTGAAGAAGACAGCACAGTATGGGAATGGGGCCTGCAAGGGTGGAGAGCTCGTGGTCACCCTCAAGGCATCCGTTTGCTTAGCTTTTGGTGTGTCTGTGCTCTCCCCTGGCTATAGGAGATTCCTCCTCTTCCCCACACAAGTGGCCAGAGGCATGTCTTCCAGTGCTGGGTCACTCTGTACCCCTCTGGTCCCCTTTCTCTTGACCTGCATCTGTAAAACAGCAGGTCATGAGGCTTGGTTATGGTGAGGGGTGTGCTGAGCGTTTAGACAGAGAAGGTGGAAAGTGCTTGCAAGTGGTTAAAAGCTGTTAGGTATACAAGGCTTATCACGCCCTTTTGAAAGATGCAAGTGGTTTGTCTTGATGCCCAAGAAAGTTCATGCCAGGAGCTTAATTGAAAGGTTCCCTCTACACAGAAGGTGCTTGTACAGGCTTTTTCATGGTACTTTGCTCTCTTTTTACGATTAATTTTTATTGATTTTTTCTTTTCCCTGAAGGAACAGGCAATAAAAGGACAAAAAGATAAATGCCTTATACCTTGTTTACGTTTCCAAGTACCATGTGCTTCTTGGGATCACCAGTGAAACTTTATAATTGTGCAGTTTTATGTTTTTATACTTTATCAAAGCTGCAAGACCAGATAATGCTGCAGAGACCCACTGCACTAGGTTGGGTGTTACAGATGGATGTAACTGATAGCAGAAAGGATCGGAAAGGATGAGAGAGTAGAAACCTGGTGGCTTTTGCACGCTCTCTGACCTGTAGTGAAATGTACCCATGGAGCAGATACATCCCTTTGTGTTGGTGTGTGTGATTTCTGCAGCATGAATCTTGCGTGGATGTCTGCTTGGCGATGTGTTCTTGCACAGATGAGTTGGTACTTTGCTTGGCCTGGAAGGGAATGATTTTTGGGCAAGGTCAAGCAGTGACTCTTTGGTGGGACCTCTGTGTCCGCCTTCCCATCCCTTCCTCCTGCTGATGGGAAGTGTCTGGGTGAGGCCATTTCACCCTGTCCTGCCATGGCCATCAGGGGTGCAACACTGAAGAGATGCAGTCCTGAAGGTGCCTGGAGTGGTAGAAGCCATTTACATCAGTGCTGGCCATGATACTGAAAGGTTGCCTGTCATCCTTAGTACAGGAAAGACAGGGACCTGTTGGAATGGGGCCAGAGGAGGCTACAAAAATGATCTGAGGGCTGGAGCACCTCTACTGTGAGGAAAGGCTTGAGAGACTTTGGGCCGTTCGGCCTGGAGATGAGATGGCTGCAGAGAGACCTTATTGCGGCCTTTCAGTACTTAAAGGAGGCTTATAAGAAAGATGAGGACAGACTTTTTAGCGGGGCCTGTTGTGACAGGACAAGGGATAATGGTTTTAACCTGAAAGAGGGTAGATTCAGACTAAATATAAGGAAGAATTTTTTTTTNNTGATGGGGGTGCTGAGGCACTGGCACGGATTGCCCAGAGAGGTGGTAGATTCCCCATCCCTGGAAACATTCAAACTCAGGTTGGACAGGGCTCTGAGCAACCTGATCGAGTTGAAGATGTCCCTGCTTGCTGCAGGAAAATTGGACTTGATGTCCTTTAAAAGTCCCTTCTAACCCAAACTAATCTATGATTCTCTGATGCTTTCCCAAAAGCTCATCTTTCAGCCACTTCCAGAGGTTTGGGTTGAGCTGCCCTCTGAGAGGCAGAGCCAGCACTTTGCAGTGGGTGAGCTGTCCACCTCTGCCAGGTGAATGCATGGACAGAAAGACAGCAAGAAATGCAAAAAAACCAGTGAGCTTTAAAAACTGCTCTAAAGAGCCGTGTGTTAATCTCTCAGATCTGTTTGCCTTTTGGAGTATAAAAAGTCTGTAGGTAGCAGCTGTTACCCAATTAAAATACAGATTAATATAAAAACAGTTTCTGGAATATAAAAGAGTGTCTGTGTCCCTCCACTTCCTTAAAATTCCACCTCATAATGGCTTGATGAACTTGAGAAACCCACCTAGAGGAACTCTGCATTCTTAAAATTAAAATACTTTCCCTAAAAGGTATATATTACCATTCCATGGAAGTCACTATGAGAAAATAATCTTTCCACTTACAGCTTATTCAGTGAGTCAGGTATTTGGTATTCATTAAATGTAATTACAGTTTAATTGGAGTTTAATCTCTTTTTTTTTTTTCCCTTCTTCTGAGTTCAGTGCTGTAAGCCAAGCAGCTAAAGAAACAGAGAGGTAGAAACCATTGAGCTTCTTTCAGTTGTGACGCATTTAATAAAGCAGAGCCCTGTGGTTGGTGAGAGGGCTTATGTTTTACCAGTAGGTTGAGCTGATCTGCATGGAAGAGTTGCTCCTGGGTGGTGGTGGGGCTGTCAGCACCTCTTGACTGGACGCTGTGGCTTCTGGAGGCTCGGATGCGTGTGCAGGCAGCAGGGCATGCTTCTAGGCTGTGTTTGACCTTTATTTTATGAAAACGTGTGAGATGTGTAGCTTCAGGAAAGTGCCATATGAAGTGAAATCCTGTAGTGTGCACTTGTTTTAATAATGATTTTTTTAATTACTTGGGTGCATTGATGGCAAGCTACTGACCTCCAATATTCAATATGTTAAAAGACAGTTTTGTCAGTTAGAAGGCAGGCAGAAAAATTATCTGTTTTCCATGTGCCTCAAGCTATCCTGGGCAGATGCAGGCAGAGGCCCATGAGACTGCATCTTTTTATGCGTGTGTCTAGCTTTAAACAGCCACAGAGTCTCGATACAGTTAGTAGGACTATCTGCTGGCAGGGCCTGTTCCTAAGGAACCTCCTGAAAAACAGGGTAGACCAGGGTTCTGGAAGAAAGTGGTCTTCGGATTTCCTTCAGTTGTTGTAAGTACAACTTCAAAATCTAGAGGGTTGCTGTGATGGACTGTGGGAAAGCACACGTGCTGGCTGCTCAGCGCAGGGGAGAATGACTGGGTCCACTCTGGGTCTCACCAGTAGTGGTCTATTTTGTTTATCTAACACTGTGCAATTTTGGTGTCACTGTGATAGCAGGGGAATGACCGGAGACCCTGGTAGCTACCGCTGCCTGTGTGAGCCAGGGCAACATCAAAACTGGTGAAATGCGTGTTGAAAAAGGGCACCGTTTTGGGCGTCATGCCGGCACGTGAAGCTGAGGGCATCACTGCTCCCCAAGCGGCTCCTGCCCTGCGGAGAGTTTTGTGTTTTATGGTGTGGGTAGGAGCCTCGCTGCGTTTCTGTGTTTGGGATGAAGCTGTGCCTGTGGCTGGGGAACTGCCAGGGTCGCTGTGCTGTGGCTGGCTCCTCGGCAATGTCCATGTGGGTCACAGGAGCATGTCTTGGTTGCAGCAAGATGGACAGGAGAGGAGACCTCTCTAATGATCTTTTGAGTGCTTCTCTGACACCTGCTTTCTGTTTGTCTCTCGTTTCAGCTGACTGGGATTATTCAAGGCATGGTGGATGGGCAGCCGAGCCTCCAGCAAGTGCTTGAGGTGAGCAGAGTAACCTTTAGTTCCTGAACTCTGACCTCTGGTCCTGTTGTCCCTTCTTCATCTCCTTCCCTGCACCCTCCCCTTGCTGAGAATCGAACCGCGTAATTTGACTATGATTACAGCTTCATTAGAATAACATTTGCTGTCATGTTGGTGACATGCTGCTGAGAGTATTGAACCATTGATCTGTCATCTCCAGCTGTTCATGTCAAGGGTGCTGACAAGATATCCAAACTCCTGCCAGTAGATAGGAGAAGAGGCAATTCTTGCTTGAGCCAGTTTTAAAGCACCAAGACATTGCTCGAGACCACTGCTCCGGGACCTTCTGCCTTCGTTTTATTTCCCCTCCCTCAGCAAATTAATTTTTTCTACCTATTTAAAAGCTCAATAATACATGTAGTATAGAAAGAAAATGCCTCTAAAATTTAATCTGGAGGATGTACGAATGCAGAGATAGCCCTAATAGTGCCATCTGCTTAATGTTGAATTCCTACAGCATTTAGGGCCTAATTAGCTTGGAAGTATTCCTCCATCAATAGCTTTTGTTGGTAGTCAAATAAGGAAGGAAACCTCTTCAAGCAGAGCCTGCTTGGGCTGCAGGTTGGTGTTCGATGCATTGTCTCTGTCAGGATTTCCACTGCTGTGTTGCCTAATTGTTCCTAATCAGAATAATTGCAACAATTGCTTATCTGAGGAAATCAAATTAAAGGCTTTAAAATCCTCCATGGAGATAGCATTTCATGGGCACTCACATCAGGGAGTTTAGAAAGGTTACCGCTGCTATCCCTCACTCCAGGGAGCCTTGTGCAGGGCTGGCTGGAGGATCCCTGCAGCCCAAGGGATGCAGAAGTCTGGCTGGGAGGCTGGATGCTGCTTTAGGGGAGCGTTACTCCAGACGGCTGTTGGACAGTGGGTCACAGAAAGAAGCGCTGTCCTCTGCCAGAAAGGCTGCAGCAGTGACACAAGGTCGGAGACGGTGCTCTCTGTAGGTGACATCTTGCATCCACGCAAACCCCAGCTCTCCCTAGTGCTCTCCAGAGAGCGTGTAGCAGCGATGTGTGTCCGTAAGCTACGGATGCCTGTGCCTGCTTCCCCAGGAGGGAGAGCCCGCTTTGCCTGGGTGGGTGAATGTACATCGCTGCTGGAGAACTGCAGAAAATGGTTCATTCTCTTTCTATGGGAGCTTCTTAGAGTGTGGAAACATTTCTGTAGATTTTTTTTTTATTATTTGGACCGAAAAGGTGTTCATACAGCAGCATGTTTCTGGGTTAAAATGAGATTTGGGTCAGGCAGCTTCTAGGGCATGCTAGTTTGTTCAGGAGTGGAAAGTGTCAAGTGAGGGAAAAGAGGAGGGACTTCTATTGCTGAAGCACTAGAAATGCTGCTAGTGAGGCTGCAAAATAGCAGCTGATTGCCTGTCAAGTGCAGATTTTGGGCATGTCATTTGCTAGTTGTAGCTGGAATAAGTGTCTGTGCAGGGGTTTTATTCTAGGTTAGTTCCTCCTGGTTAATCCCCGAGGTGGATGTGCATCCTCCAGATTAATGCAGCCCATTTCTGAAGTTGATCCAGAACATGGGTCCCAATGGGAAGTTGATCAGAAATAGTTGATTCACTTTAAATCCACAGCGTACCCCGAACAAGCACCTCCTCGGAACTGTAGAGAGAAAAGAGACACCCAGCCTGGAGAGAAAGGGGACGCGTGGCTTTGGTTGTTACTGCCGCACAGTGCCTGTGTGTACCCAGCCCTTCCATTTCGCCCCCTCTTCCATACCCCTTGGAGCTGTATGAATTGGAGCCTGTGAGAAATACTGTAGGTGAGGGATGCCATCCCAGGATGTCCGTGTTTTCTCCACACGGAGGGGACAGAAGTTACAGTCACTATGAGCCAGTTTGGTACAGGGAGAGGAGAAGTGGGGGAAGAATGCCAGGTAACAGCACAGTTGTGTCGTCCTGTTAGCACTGCACAACTTCCATCCCTCCGCAAGCAGAGCTGCTGCAGGGTCTGATAAGATCATCTCTGCTTTGGTTGCCTGATGTCTACTATCAGAAATCTTCAAAGGTCCAAACGTGCTGTTGTTGAGATGGCAAGCAAAGAGAGAAGAGAGAGAGAGAGAGGGTGGATAAGATCACAATTTTCTTCTCTCTTGATTGCAAGCAGCTTATCTGAGTTTAACTGTTGTGGCTCGGCCTGTCTCTGCAAAACTCATCCCCTTTTCTTGCCTTCCTTTCAGAGGGTTGACGAGTGGATGGCGAAGGAAGGCCTCTTAGATCCCAGCGTCAAGTCGATTTTTGTGACCTGTGGAGACTGGGATTTGAAAGTGATGTGAGTATGGAAGGGGAGGGAGATGTTTCTGGGCTTCATTGCTTCATGCTTGCCTGCACTGTGTACATCTTTGTCCTTAGAAGCCTCTGACTGTCCCCAGTCTTTGTTTCTTAGGGAAATCGTTGTTTGCCGTGCATAATAGGGAGTGGAGGGTTGTTTAAGAAGACAGGTGCTGGGCATAGTGCAAGATCCCTGTCTAGGGTATTCCCTATAGCAAATGAATCCTTTCAGAATGTCAAGAAAGGTTTAAACTGGAGCTTTGTAATGTTTTCTATTTTATCCAATATACTTTCCAAAGGGATGGATATTTCTGAATGCATACATGGAACTTTCTTTCTGTACACCCAGATCAAGCAAAGGTCCTTCCCTGATTTAGTCACGTAAGGCCTGCACTCTGTCATCTTGGCACGATAACTGGGTGTGAATCACAGAATAGTCTTTGGAAAGGGAGTACAAGCCAAGTCTGGCGTGCTGCACTGGTGTTCTTACTGTTAAGGTCATCTTCATCAGCTGGGTGACTGTATCTGGAGAGTGGCAGGTGGGGACCTGCACTGGGATCTGCAAGTGTTACTGCCTGTGCGTGTTTTGCTATAAAAATAGCTAGACCACCAACCTAAATGTTATTTTAAAAAATGGAGTTAAATGTCTAAAAATTAGATTAGTCTAATCTGTAAGGTTTCTGCAGATCAGTGTCATACTGTGCTGAATTCACTTGGATTCCTATAATCTTGCTTCAGATATTCATTTCCTCAGAGAGCTGGATAAAGAATCCTGTTGTTATCACACCAGTAAAGCATGGGCTTGACACATCCAATGCTAAACTGACATCCACAACTCATTAGTAGCATTACTTGGTTTTCACTGTGACATTGGTTTTCCCAAGTCGGAGGCATAAATAAACTGCACACAGCCTAGGAGCAATCAGCACCAGTTCTTCCCTGCAGAATGGTCTTTGTAGAGTGGCAGATCCTTGCCTCCTCTTGGTGTGATTAGTGAGATGTGAGATACGAGGACCGAAACAGCAGCACAAGCTCTAGAGGAGATGAGAAATTTGCTGTGCTCAACAGGAGTGTGGTATGTGAGCTTTTGAGTCAAAATCTGGGTCTCTGCTGGGGCTGTGTCCAGAGCTGGTATATATTGCCAATTCCCGTGTTACTGGTTTAAATTAAGTGTGAGGCTTATTTTTCTTTATAGATCATGTTTAAACTTTTATTAGAGACCAGCACAAAGACAGCTGCAGGGATGTGCTAAACTTCTGTTTCTCATCTGTTCTCTTTTCTTAGTTCTTTAGTCCTGTATTGCTGTTCTGAGAGTCCAGTTTCCAGCTTTTGGTGACGGTGGTGAGGAACAGTTATCTTTGCTCAAAGCCCATCTTTCCATTGCTTTCACAGTGGAATGACAAGGTTCCCAGATAATGACATCATAACTTGGTGTCTGTATGGAGTGGGCAACCTTCTGGATGGTTTGGGGTTTTTTTTGCTTCAGAGCTCTACAGTGGGCAAACAGAGGTAAAGATGAGCCCAGTTTCTGGTGAGCTGTGGAGGTTGTGGGGTGAGCTGGCTCAGCAGGGCATGCAGTTCTGGTGCAGAGATACTCAATTCGCCATTTGCAGTGGTCTCTCGCATGGATTGTGCCTCACTAGGCATCTGGAAAAGAAGACTCCACTCCTGGCCATGAGATTGCAGCGAGTCGTTCGTTTCTCCCTCTTCCTCTTAAAAAATTTTTTTAAACCATTAACTTCAGAATTCAATCCTGAAGCGTCTCCAGGGCAAAGCAGAACATTTTTGTGTTTCGAACCACATGGATAGTGGGAGTCTGGCTGTGGCCGCTTGGTGAGTAGCACATCACGCTGCTCCGTCGCCGATCAGGTGCCGCAGCGTGTAGCGTCACATCTGATTAGTGCCGTGCCAGTGAATGAGGCTTGAGTGAGGACTCCCTGCCAGCTCTGACTTGTCTCATTTCCCATTACTTTTATCCGTCACCGCAAATGCCGAGTCTCCCTCCTGAACTAATTAAGTTTGCGTGTGTTTAGACACATTGCCAAATAGGGTTTAGCAAAGCAGAACTGAGCATCTCTTTTTAAAGAGGGAAAGCAGAGAGCTGAAACAAGGCCGCTCAGACAGGGAAACAGAGCCTCAGAGATGTGGAACATCTAGGAGGTATTCCAGGCAGTCACTCTGTGCTTCCCTACAAGACTTGCGGAGTAGCTGGTGCCCTTTGCTACTGTGTTGAGACAACATGCTGGGCATGGAGAGCACTGGGGCAATGGGAGGGGAGGTGGTCCTGCTTGTCCACGGTTGGAGGAGTGTGTTGGTGGAAGTGTTGCATGGTAGAAATCCCACTGGGTTCCAGAGGAATTCGGGACAATGAGGTGAGTGCAGTGCTTCCTGGCTTAGGGAGCAGTGACTTGGAGCATGTCCATTTCCAACTTTGCTGCTCCTTTGCTCAGCTTCCTTAGTAATGACAACTCCTTGCACAGCTGTCTGCAAAGCAAACTTTAGTCCTCTTACCCAGTGTCTCGTGTGGTTTGGAGTTCCTATCCTCTGTTCTCCTTAACTCAACTTTCAATGGGAAACCACGCAGCCTTGTTCCTGGCTTCTCCAGCAATGACCTGGCTATTTAGTCTGACTTCTGTCTGCTTGTGCTGTTGAAGAGGTGAGGCATAGTATCTTCTGGACAGGCCTGTCTGCTATGGGTGTTTCCAGCAGGTGTCACTGGGACTGTACTAGGACACTGGGAGGCACAGTGGGGTGAGCAAGCTTGATGGGGGGTGACTAGAACGAAGAGGAGGAATCTACAAGACTGTGAGTGGTGGACGCGGGGACAAGGTGGAGAAATAGTCCTGTTAAAGCCAGGAGTTGCAACGTGTAGCACTGCTAGCTCAAAGGAAAGCACCAGAGGAATAGCAATTGTCAGTGTCCTGCTGTCTGCTGATGGTGTCTAGCAGTATCCAAGTCTGCAGGATTCCAGGTAGAAACTCAGCTGCTAAAGGACCTGTGAAGCCTCTGCTTGGCTCGGGGATCTTGAAGGAATAAGGCACTGTGTGGCTACAGACTGGATTTCTCTTGAACGTTGGACCTTTCTTGGAAGATCACAGAACTGTTTGTCTGGCTTCCCTCTGACAACAGGGAGCACTAGTCTCAAGGAGCTGGGTGCCCAGAAGAGGACATCAAGCATCTGGGAAGGGGTCATGGAGGTTCAGCAGGGTCGAGGTCCTCGGTCATGCCACCAAAGGCTTTGTCATGGGTGTGGTGCACCATCAGAAGGAGTGTTCCAGGTGGAGGGATTTGGTTGCTGCTAGTGGGAGCCTGTTGTGCGAGAGGGCTCCGAAATGGAGCACTGATCCTCTGCTGGCTGCGCTTGGATCAACCGGCTTTCAGCGCTCAGCATGTGTGAACCAGGCTGGAGTCGGGGAGACAGCAGCTCTCCTGCCCCCCCTCCCCTTCCCTCTTGTTAAGATGCAATTTCTTTAATGAGGAAAACCTCTTGAGTAGGAACATCACCTTTCTGAAGGCTTGTCCTGACAAGGCAGTTCAAGCCGACAGAGTCGCATATCAACTTCGGCAAATATCAGTCACTCATTACAGAGACTCTTCTCCCCCCCACCCCCCAGCAACACCCCTCGTTCCCAGACAGGGGAATGAATCACACTCCTGCTCTTGAATACATCATGACAAGTCGTGGTTCTAATGAGAGAGGGCCATTCATTCTGGGTGGAAAGTTCCCTGTGTCGACACAGAAATGTTATTAATTAAAGAGAGCTACCTGAAGCAAAGGATGAAAGGAGCACCAGACCTGCCAAGCTAAAATATGAGTGGGGATACAGCCTCGTTAGGCGCACGGTCCTCGGGCCTCCGAGTGCTCAGCGGGAGGATTCCTTTAGCCTGTTGCAAGGAGCTATCCTCCAAGTTTAACAGCTCCAGGGATGGATTCAGATACTCGGCGTAGTCTACTTTAATGCTTGGACCTCATCCTGCACCTAGGATGGAAATGCCACTAGTCATTAAGCAAATTACATTGATGTGGCATAGGGTGGTGAGGGTAACGTGCCTCTGAGGGGCTGAGGGAGCCACTGACTGCAGGAGACGGTGTTAGTGGAAAAGAGGGTACTCGGTGTCTGCCACGGTTGAGCTGTTGTAATGTAAGCTCTTTATTGTGGTTTGTCTCCTCTGAAATGTCAAATTGCCTCCTTCCACTTACGTTACCAGTTTGCCTGTTCTTAAGCACAATGTGAATTAATCTTGGTAATGGAAGAAGCATTTTTGCTGTGTTCATAGCTACAGAGTTGAGATATGGTGAGGTTAAGTGATGTGCCTGTGGTTGTGCAAGCAGGCAGAGGAGCTGAAGCCACATGTGCTGAATGTCAGACCTGCACCTGAATGTCAAGAGCATCAGTTAATCCTTCTCCTTCTAGTTTTGGATCATTCTGCAAATGCATTGAACATAGGTAAAAATGCATGTCGGCTTTGGTCTGTGTACCTCTGGCATGAGGATACTTGTACTGCACTTACTGTGGCTAATCAGAACATGCTAATTTATGTCTTTACAGGAAACTACTGCTCAGAAGTTTTTTATTTTCTTAAATAAGTGTTAAAAGGCAAGTACTCTCTAATATAGTGATAAAACACAGTGAAGTGTCTTGAAATGTTTATAGCCTTTGGTGCTCTTACTAGGTTGCATATTAGTAAATTCTGAGCAGTAAATTACACCACTGCTTAATTTTATCTTACAGTTTTAATTCTTTCTTTGCAAGTTGCACAGGCTGGGAGGATGCTTGCCTTCTCAGACCAGCTCCGAGTGCGGGAGTGGGTTGGTCTTTCCAGGCTTCTGTCCTGGAGGCTTGCTTTGAGGTCAGCCTTAAGTCGTGAATGAAGAAGGATTGATGGTATTAATGTCCCTTGTGTGTGCTGCTCTGTATCACAGGACTGGGAGGGGGTTGGTAGCCTCTGCCTGGGGGAGACATTGGAGACAGTCACTGGATTGAGTGAGTAGGACCACTTGGGAGTGAGTGAAACGGCTTGGGTAGCCATGGGGAAAGGCAGGAGAAGGTGGAGGGTGGGCTAGTTGCTTGGCAGCAGGGCAGGAGGTATGTTCAGAGGGTGGCTTTGAGAGTAACAAGAAAGAGCTGGTAATGGAAAGATAACATAGTAATCTGCGTTTAAAAATAATAAAACAATTCCTTTCCAACTAAGGTCTGTGGATTAGCTTGTTGTTGTTGCTTTTAGTGGGGATCATTTTGCTGACCAAGCCTATAGTGTATCTTTTCACACGGTTACATAGGCTGAAGGAAGAGGGTGGTGTGAACTACAGTGGAGGGATGGGACTGAGTATCCAGGGTCAGGAACCTTTCGAGTCAGCTTTGCTGATGGAGTCGTTCATGTAATTACATCCTAAAGTGCTTTGCCGGAGCTAAGCAAGGCAGCCTTGTGAGCATGCTCTTCTCTAGCACTTACAGGGAGTAGCAATGACCCCATTCACTTCTGCGACCCTGCAGTCCAGCTTTTTGTTTTTAAAGGAAATGATATCACTTATGCAAAATAAATTTTGGATTTTAAGATTCCCCCTCTGTACACTCTTATTCAATATGAATATAGCACACTTGACTTTTGTTATCCTCCTGCAGCGGTTCCCCTGGCTGTCTCCTGTTCTTGTCTGTGTTTGAAATCATCCACTTCTGCAAGTTATGTTGTCTGAGGTGTGTGACTCTGGGAATGCCTTTGGGTTAAGCTTTGAACATGAAATCTTTGCATAGGGATCATCAGGCAGTGGACTATCACCTTCAGGTCTGCTACTCGTCTGGCACATCATGGCAAAGGCATTTGTCATAGTCAGGACTGTAGTGGCCACAGATTTATCGAGCTGTGATGCCAGATGCACTCTGGGATGCAGCCTGGGAGTTAAGACCAAAGAAGTTGGAAGCAGTGTAAAAGGTGGTGGAGAAACTTGGAATAAATTTACGGTGTAGGGGAGAATGAGACGGGCATTGCATTGAGTACTTTATTTCCAGCACTGAACCATCAGGATGAGATGGAGAAGGTGGATTTTCCATCCCTGGGTAACTCAACTCAAGCTGCATTTGGAAGCAGTCACACTGAATTGAGTGCAAGCCATTGGTCTCAGTGTCATCATCTCATACAGAAAGGAACCATAATTCCCTCTGCAGCAGGAATCTCCAAGGTGAATTCTGTGCCCCGTGCTATAATGAATTCAGGTAAAACGGTTTCACAATCAATGAGTCTGCAGCGGATATTTGGTGTAAAGCACACCCCGGCCTCTGTCTGTGTGAAAGAGCCCTCTAACAGCAACTCAGCATCGTGGTTATTCTGTGCCCTGGGGAACCGAGAATCTGGTTGGCTTGGGGACTACAGAGGATAAACTTCTGGAGGGCTGTGTGCCATCTGAGCTGGTTGTCTGCAGCATGTGTGAAAAATAGGATTAGCTTCACAAAATATGAATTTTCTTTATTACTTCAAAAAGCTTAATTTTTCTAGTGTTAGACAGCCGTAGTGTTTCATGCTGGGGCTAAAATGTCAGCTGTCTCCCTTTGGATCCCAGCTCTTGTTACATCCCAGCCGAAGCAAAGCAGTTGTGTGTTGGCACCAGTGCTGCCCTCCCAGTGGCTTGGCTGGGAGTGGTGCTCTCATGGCTTCTCCGCTTAGAGAGCTCTGCTTGAAAAATACTGCCAGCCTGGGAGCAGCAGCCTGCCCCTTTCACTTGCTATATTCAAACCTTGTGTGAGTCGGGAGCTTTCTTGAAAGCATTTTATTTTGTTTGTGTATTTGTTTCCTGTTGGGAGCCATTTTCCTGGATGGGTTCAGTCCCTTTGCTCCTGAAGCTCCTGGCTGGCAAAGACCTACTGGGCCATCTTGAGGTCATCCCTGGTATTTTCCCTCCAGCGTATTCTCACGTGCCTTGTCCAGCGACTCTCAGTATCCTGAGGAGAGGATGCCTGGGGGTGCGCAGGGCTCTCGGGAGGACACCGGAGCTGCAGACTAACTTTTTGAGCTGAGTCCATTCCACGTTGGAGTCATCTTTCTCTGTGTGTTTGGCCAGGGTGCTGCGCTCAGCCTGACACCGCAAAGACGGTGTCTTCTGCTCAGAGAATGCTCTGGACCAGGAGTTAGCAATGACTTGAGGCATGTGGAGGTGGTACTAGAAGAAAGAGCAGAATAGAGGAGTTGGGGGGAAGAAGACTGAGGAAGCAATGCGATGTGCTAGCAGGGCTGTCTGCAGGAAGCTCACACTACCCAGGACTTTGACCTGCCTTGGTCCCACCAGCTTTGTCCACCTCTCTTCGAGCAGGGCTTTCTCCGCCCCTCTGCCCAGCACCTACGCTCTGGGACACCCTTGGTTTTCCCTCCATAGGTGCCTCCTGGTCATCTCTAATTTCTCTGCTTCAGTTTTTCCGTCTGGGTGTGGAGCCAGATCTCAGGGCTGGCCGTTGGCCAGCGTGCTGGAGGTGCCTGGGCACTGGTGGAGTTCAGCTCCTTGTCCCTGCCTGGAGTCGTGCGTGTCCCCTGCAAACCAGGTGGAGGGAGGAGGCTGGTGGGAGGTTGCCAAGACCTCTCCTCCAGCTCGCTGTGCTCCCAGCTCTGAAGAGAACTGTTACATTTTATGGACCATTTAGCTTCCCGATGGTGATCCTAATTCTTCACAGCATGTATGTGCCATTTCTTGGTTATTAAAAGGACCCCTGAAAAGGAGCTGCCCTCTGAGTCAGTGCTCTTCCATGCAGTTAATTGCAGGAGGGTTTTGCTTAGACTGTGAGGCTTAATATTTCCAAACTCTCCCTGTGCCAAGAGGGTGAATTAATACCCAGGTCTCCCCGTGGCTGCAGGGACTGACCCTTGTGTGCCGTCAGTAAGCAGGCGGGCGAAGAACGCTTCTGCTGGGAGTGATTCAAACTTGGAATTGCTCTGGAGGAAGTCCACTTGCTTTCTGCACAGAGATCAAGGGCACTTTAAGGGCTGGCTGGCTGGCCAGGTGTCTTAGTCTTTCATCTCTATATCCTTATATTGTGTGACACTTCAGGTGCCAAAATAGCTTCCATTCCTTGGGGGCCCAAGCAAGCTCCGTGCTTACTGGGAAAGGAGTGATTACCTTGGACTGACAAGTCAGCCGAAGGATGGATGCCTGCGGTTGCACAGCAGGTACGAGGTGGATGGACGGGAGGTGGTTCAAGGGGAGGTTCTTGTCAAGTCACCGCGCTGCGTAGGAGGAAATAGAGACGGCAAGGCATTAGGCTGTGTATTTCAGGTGCAAGGAAGCTGCCGAGGTCCCCCGGCATTGCAAAATGCCAAGTGAAATGGTACTGCCACGTGGAGCACAGCGGTGTGTTGGAATTAATGAGGCTGGCGTGGGGAGAGCACACGTGGCCGGTCTGGAGGGTTAATGTGTGCGAGGGTGATAGGCTTAGGCGGGGTTTTGTCATCGGGGTTTGTCATCAGGGTTGCCGTGCTTGGGAAGCGTAGTCTAATGGCAAGACCACATGAAAAGAAGTTGGAGCTTGCAAGGAGAGTACTAAAAGTCATCAATTGCCAAAGTTTTTTTTGCGTTTGCTGCAAGCCTGAAGCAAATCGCTGGCTTAAGGGGCTCTAAGCATCTGGGTCTTGCACTGGATTTACAGGTAAGGTGAAATTAGGAGGGGGTGAAGTAATTAATTCTTCTTGCTGGGACCAGGATGGGAGATGATTCTGACTTGCCACTTTTCCTCAGAAGTTTCTTCAGAAGCTGGTTATGGCTCTGGTTGTGAAACCCAGGAAGCAAAGAGGATCCCTGGGTGCCTGACAGTTCCTTTTCTCTGCTGGTTCTTTCTCACAGGCAGCCTCGGGCTGCCTGTCTCTTTGTTAAGAGAGTGACAGCAATGTGACACCGTGAAAATAATTACTAACAAATCACGGTGGTGACTGCAAACAGCTCGCTGTCTTCAGAGGCATGTCAGGGAGCATTAGAGCAGGGCCGTGGGAGCAGCAGAGCGGCTAGGGGCTCTTTCTCTGCTCTAGGCTGAGGGAAGATCTTCGGAGACCTTTGGCACCCGCCACCCCCACATCATTCCCTTCTCGTTGGATTTTTCTTTCTTTCCTCCCTTCCCTGCCTTTACCATCAATAATTAAGCCCATTAATTGCACAGTGAGTGCAGGAAAGCTGAGAATGGTAACACCGGGCTTCTGCCTTCCCTGGATTCAGCAACCAGCCACAAAGTGGCAGAGGAATTTCTGGAGGGGTATGGTGGGCAGAAGCACATCCAGGTGGTGTTTCCTATCTTACAGCCCTTCTGTGCTGCCCTGGGCAGTAATGCTTATTAGCAGTGTGCCGCTAGGAATTCATGGGCTGCTGGTACAGTTGGAGAATGGCCCGTGTCCTTGTCCTCAGGAGCCTCCAGCCTCACTGAACCTGAAAGTAGGTTTTTATTTGTGCAGAGCATCACAGCAAACATGCAGTCGACTGGCATCTCCAGCAAAACAAATGGGCAGAGGGGTGAGAGGACCTTCCAGGATGCAGTAGGGATGGTGCCAACCAGTGTTGCTGAAGCTGCGGTTGAAGATGGTCCTTCAGAGAATAAACAGTGTACAGGTCACTGATGAAGAAGGTGATTGGTACCAAACAGAGCAGCTGAGGGAGTTTGTGCAAGGGTGAGGCTGCTGTGGCTGTGTTGGAGTAGGGACCCTTCTGCAGAGCTACACAGACAGCGTCTGAGGGTAAGCTCTCTGTAAAGCCTCTCGTTATATTGCTATAAAGCTTCCTCCAAAGGGAGGGTCTAGCAGAGATGCTGGTAGGAAACTGGAAAGCGCTGAAGTGTCCTTCAGCAGCATTGATAATCAAACCCTTGGGCAATGTCTGAGAGGGGAGCTCACAGCTTCCCCTCCTTGTTCTTGGTGGTATTTCATCCTCTGGTTTGAGAACGGGCTGTGCTGTCTGGCGATCACCCGTGCGGAGGAGTGCCCTGCAAGGGGAAGCAGAAGGTGTAGGTGGGAGCCCGCTCCCCAGCGCCTGCTCCATGGAGCAGCCCTCTTTCCCTTTCCCCTAGTTACTCCAGTGATTTTCCCAACTGTCACATCTGTAAATAATGTTGCTGGCGTATCTAGCTAGATGCAGAGAGGCGATGGAGGGGGGAGCGCTGGTGCTGAGGGTGCTGTAACAGCCCCTCTTCCCGCCTCATACAATATTTATGCAGGGCTGGGAGTCGGCAGCGCTGACCTCCGGGTCGTGCTGTTAAACAGCTCCCGCAGCCCCTGCATCCTAATTGCTGCACTTGTCCTTTGCTCTGGAGGATTCGCTGCTCCTTCTCTCCGACGAAGCAAATACTAATGGCAGCTTGTGCTTGGAGGTGGGGAGCGATCTCTTCCCCACAAGGAAAAGACGAACTTGTTTCCCCTCGTGCAGGTGTAATTTGCAGGTGCACGGAAACCTGTGCTTGGACCCTGTTAAGCGACGTGCCGGGCTGCCTGCTGCTGCCAGCCTGGAGGCTGTGCCGAGAGCCTGTGGAGCTGTTGTGCGGGTAATTTTGGGTCGTGTATCATCAGAGGGGACGGTGAGGGGGTTTACCCCACCCTGCTGCCTCTTTATAGGATTTCTGTCTTCCCCTTGGTGGGGAGAGGGAAGGAGAGGCAATGACAGAAGTCAGTTGAGAGAGCAGACCTGGGTAATGTGGTGCCCGAAGAGGGCAGAGACAGTGCCAGGAAAGAAGAGGGGTTCAAACAGTGTCACAAGAGAGAATGGCATATTTTCTTGTAGATAAATGATCTGCTTCAGTGAGTGGGAAGAGAGGGGTTGCAGAAGGTTGGAGGCCTTCTGTGTGGGTGAGGTGCTCCTGCCCCCCTTGCAAGCAGTACAGCCACGGCTAGAGGTGGAATGGTTTTTCACCTGGCTGGCAGGGGCTTTCGGTTGATTCAAGTGGCTCAAGAAAGCCCAAGAGACAAAGCCCTTTGATTGCTAGAGCTGCCATGGCTTTCCCCCATGCAATTTGGCTGGGCTCTGTCCTGCCTGGGGCTTCACGTCAGGTGTCTGCGAGTCCGGTGACCCAGCTGGCCACCCACGTCCGTTATCCTGCCCTCCTGAGTTGGCAGGTCCCCTTTGTGACTGGAAAAGTGCTGTTTAGGCTGGAGACTAATGGCCTTTAAGTGACATGATTGTATTACGTTAAGCATCTATAGGCTTTACCATTAGGCACTAAGCAGTTTATGACTCATAGCAGAGAAGGCCTTGTCCTGAAGAGTTGGTACGCTAAGTGGTCTGGACAGGCAAGGCATGGGAGAGGCAGGGTTTCCTCCTGCCTGTCGCAGAGCAGGCCTAAGGAAGGACTGGGACATGACGTGTCTTCTCAGTTCTAGAGCAGTGCCTTGCTCTAGGTCTTCCATGCTCTGGTTTCCTGGGGAGGAATACTCTGCAGTGGCAATTGTGCAGTGGGAGGAGAAACGTGTTTAATTTTAGCTTTATTTTGTGCGTGTTTTGGTTTTGAGGGGGCTTAGACACGATGCATTGTGGGTGCATCCATTGCGTCAGATATGTTCCCTTACTTAGTGCGCAATTACAGTATTCTGCAGCAGGAGTCTGAACGCTCCCTCTTAAGACAGCTAGTATGCAGAGGACTAGGCAATTACTAAATTAATGTCTGTTTGAAAGACTTCGTAAGAGACCGTATAGACGGAGAAGGGACACGCTCTGTGTAATCAGGCTCCGCTGCAGCATGAATCACAGAATAGTTTAAATGGAGATCTCTCATCCAACTCCCTGCTCAAAGCGGAACTAACTTCAAACTTAGATCAGGTTACTCAGAGTCTTCTCCAGATCAGTCTGAATGTCTCCAGGGGAGGAGATTCCACCACCAATCTGTTCCAGTGCTTTAGTACCTGCATGGTGGAGAATCTTTCCTGGTGACAAATTGGAAGTTCACCTGCTGCAGTCTGTGGTCACGATGGGTGACTTTCACTGAGAACGTGCCTGTGTGGTAGGTGTACACAGTATCCAATTTTGTACACTCCTATTCCCAAGATGCTGCATAATGTCATAATTAGTAAGCAGACTGTCAGAGCAAGCTTGTGTGTAGGTATCTGTTTTTTACGGGGTTTTCATAGTGTCAGGTTCCCAAGGCTGGGGGGGTGACCTCAGCCTTGGAGACTTTCCAGTTTCTTTCCTTGGGAGCAGCGTCATGCATTCGTGTGTCAAAGGGAAGTCCACCCAGTCATCCTCCCTGTCTGCAAGGGATGATGATAGCATTTGCTCTACCCCTTCATCGATCTGGAGGACTTGGTATGGAGGAATGCATAGCTTCTGCCTGCTGCACTCCTAACCTCAGCTGAACCGTGGAGCCAGCAAGCTCTGGTTTTCTTCATGGTAATTAAGTAGTTATTTAAAAATCAAAAGGTTCAGTTCTGATCCTGCTTTCACTGGCTACTTACTAATTCCAGGTAAAGATTTACTCCCACACGCAGAGCAGCAGAATCAGGCCCAGTAAACAGAGCTATGAATCTTTTTAAAAGAAGCTGTTAAGCAGTAGCACATAGATTTATTGTAGCATCATGTGTATGCAATTGTTGATGAACATCTTCTGTTGGAGGCTGAATACCTGCTGTGTTACAGCCTTGCTTTTAATGTTGAGATAGCATCTCTGCCAGCATCTAGCTGACGCGCAGACAGATACCCATAAAAGGGCCAGATCTCGCCTGGTGTTAAATGCCCTCATGTTTCATTAAGGTTGATGGCAGTGGAAGGCACACAGTGCTTTGCAGGACGAGCGAGTCACGACGAACCACTTGCCTGTGTGCTTTTTGTGGCAGAATTGTTTTCCTAGTGTATACATTGCTTTGGTTGCAGTCTGGGGTAACAGCCTTTTCCATTGACAGGTTAGCTGCTTGGACAGCATGGGTGTTGAGGTTCTCCCAGATTTCTTAGTACCCAGCCAAAATTTAGAGAAGAGGGATCTGGCTGTTAGCATGTGGGGGGTGCTCAGACATTTCAGCCGGTGCTGCTGTGAGTACCAAGCGTTAAGGCTTGCAGCTTGCCTTTTAAGCTTCCTAGGCAGGAATATGCCTGGTAAAGAGAGAAAGCAGCACTGTCCAGAAGCGGCATCACAGAAAAAGAAAGGAAGGTCTGAAAGTACCAGGTATTAGCCTCGCTGCTTAGCCTGGGTTTTTTGGCCTCATTACACTAATCCAATTAAAGATTGATGGAAGAAGACAACACCCACTCAAGTGAAGGGGTTTGTGTGGCAACTGCGTTCCTTACTGGGCAGCTGGAGTGGCCCGAGTTATCTTGTGCGTCACCACACCTCCCCGGGCCCTGCAGACCCACTGGTGCCTCCACACGCCATGGCGTGTGCTCTTCTCCTGCATCGTCTCTCTCTTATTACTAATGGAGCATGGATGCATTTTAGCTGCTGGTCAGCCCTCATTAATATCCAGAGATGACAGGTTGACATTTGTAAAGAAGACTTGCGTTGACCTTCATGTTGTGCATCGGTGCGGTTGCCATGCGGTGCCCTGTGCTGGATGCTTCTTCCTGCGCTGCCTCGGGAATGCATTTGTGTCAGCAAAGGGACAGGCTGCTCTGTAACCCTTTGCTGCTGCCGGGAACGCAGGCAGCGTGTCTGGATGTCTCTGCATGCCTCTGGCCATCCCAAGGACCATTCCCTGTAAAGCCTCCATCCGTCCCGGTGAATGGGACTGTGGGGTGTTGGGACTGCACTCGTGGCTTCTTGCGGAGGTGGTTGTTTGGGCACTGGGACTTCAGTGGAAGACAGCTTCATGCCAGTGGCGATGTCCCATCTGCTTCCTTGTCCTGGCTCCTGCCTGGGGATGCAGCCGAAGAAAAGGCTGCACTGCCCAGGCATCCCGAGTGCTGTCAGTCACCTGTCTGTCCCCCGGCCCACCCCATGCCGGCTCAAGGACTGCTGCAGCCTGCTCGGCAATGACATTGATTAACGGAGGGGGCTTTGAAAAAAGGCAGGCTGCTCCTGCAAAGGCTCCTCGCTGTAACTCCCTCTCCTCCTCTCGCCAGCCCGTCTGAGGCAATGGCTGCTGGTGTTGAAATTCATTAGTGTTTCCTGACAGGCGATGGAGGCTTGCTCTGTCTGTTCCCACTTCCCTGCTCTCATGTCCCTGCTTCACGCATGCTGATATTTAAAGCTGATGTGCGGCTCGTAGGCTTGTTGCACTGTGACAAGTTTGGGGGTGGTTGAGAGAACTGAGAGGATGGAAGGAAAGCAAAGAGGGAGGGAGATGGGACCTGTCTCCGGGTTTCTGTGAGAGCCCAGGGCTCCACATGTATTGTCTTTCCACAGCTACTGCTCATGAATTTTAAGTACAGCTGTGCCAGGGCAGTTGGGCCTGCAGTGATGGGGACAGAGAGGGACGGTGCCATGGGTGTACCCAGTGAGAGTGGAGTGCAGTCACCTGGCAGGGGCTCATCAGTCAGGAAGCAAGGGCAGGTGGGCTTCTTGCAGGTCTGTGGGGCTGAGGAGCCTGAGTAGGGTGACAGAGGTCTGGTAGGGGGTTCATCCCTCTGTCCTTCACTTCACACAGGAGCATGAGGGGACACTGGCTCTGCTCTTACCTCTTTGCACTGAGTGGCATGGTGACTCCAGTGCTGGGGAGGAGATGTCTCCCCGCCAAAGCCTTGGATTAGACAGGAAAACTGCTCCTGAATAATACTTGAATTAATAGGATGGCAGAGTTGAGGTTTGGGGTTTTTTTTGGAGGTGTGTGTCAGCATGCTTCAGTTTCCGCAGGCTGCAGCATGGCTTGGGCTATGCTGTGTGCCCAGGACACTTCGCTTGTGTGCGGGTGCTGTGCTGCTGAAGCCCTCCTGGCCCATCTCAGCGGTTTTGGCAAAGCCCGACAAGGCTTTCTGCCCCTCCACAGGTACCTCAGTGGCCTCACTGATCTGGAGCAGGGTCTTACCCCTTGGCATCCTCAGGACGTTGAACTCTGCTGGCTGGACTTACTGTGTTAACCAAGTTTGACTCAACCGTAGGCTGCCTCTTTGGGAGGGTGTGGGTTTGCCTAAACTACTTTAAATTCCTAGCTTGGCTCCAGCTCACACAAGGTTGGGTGCAGGCAGATGTGGCTTTGCCTGTCATGGTGCTGTTCCTCTGCTAAAACATCTGTGGTGCCTTAGCACTGCTAGCTTTCTCTGTTAGGAGAGGGCACCCAAGCTTTCCTCTTGGCCTGGCAAACATCCCACCCTCCATCAAAACCGAGCAGCACCTCTGCACTGCATGATCCAGAGTGACACCTTGACCAGCCTTGCTTCGAACTAGGGTGCAAGGCTCAGGTGGTTGGCAGCTCCACTCTTTGGCTGTTGCCTCATTGCGGTTGGGTGCTGCAGCTTCGCTCAGGCTTTCCAGCCCTCCTACAGCGAAGGATTGCCAGGGTGGGAGCCTCCCTGCCCTCTCCTTTGCAGCCCAGTGCGGTGGGGTTGGCCAGGACGGAATTAAAGTGTTCTGCACCTCTTGCAACTCAGGGTCTCCAGGGCATAAATTTTTTTTGAAGGCTGAGACCAGGTCTGTGAAAAACAAGATTTAATGTCCCTTTATCTTACTCGTAGAGGGACTTGTTCTTTTAACTGGCTCAATATCAATACACCCAGTGTGTAGAAAGTGGCCCAATTTCTTTGTCTCCTGACATCCTGAACCCAGAAGCAGATGGACGTTAACCAGCTCTGATTAGTTGGGAGAATCAAGCATTAATTTTTTATATGCCAGGACCACCTGAGTGACGGAAATCAATTACAGCTGCCCCTCCCCCTTCCGTATTAACGTGGTGGCTCCGAGCACATACAGAGGAACCTGTTGAAATGAGAAACCCCTATTTCTCAGTGTGACCCCCTAGATAATTAGGGTTAAATTGATATGCTATCGCACTGGTGACACATTTTATCTGCGTCTGTTTGTACAAGAGGATACAATAGTGGAGGAAGGACCAATTTGTGCCCTGCTCTAGCTAACCAGACCGAGATAAAAGGTGTCACTAGTACGATAACGTTCTTGCCTCATGCTCCTTTATTGTTGCTCAATTTGCCTTTTTTTTTTTTTTAATCCTGTTCTTTTTCTTTCAATACCCTTGGTCATATTTTAACTCCATGCCATCGCATAATGACGCCCTGCTAAATGTGTGTGGAGATAGGCAACTCTGGCTGACAGCCTTCCCTGATAACCGAATTCCAGCCCATCCATCACTAGGCTGCTCTCCTTAACTTAAGGAAAGTGATAACTAAAGCAAGGCCGTTTATCACCGCCAAGCTGTGCGCTTCTTGCCGCCTTGGAGAGAGCCGACTTCAACAGGAGAAATGCAGCCATGTCACCTCGCCTCCTGTTTGCATCCCGTTCATCTCCAGGCCCCATTTACCCTGCAGAGTGGAGGAGCAGGGCTGGATGGAAATCAGAGGCTGGGGTGATGAAAGCTCTCTGAAAATGATGCCCGAGCTTCCACTGTGGACCACAGTCCAAGGAGGACTTGGATTTGCTTGGCTGGTGGAGGAGAGCATGCCACCTGATGTCACTTGCTCTTCTGCCCAACAGGCACCCGCATTTTGGGAGCAGGCAGAGGCGCAGGCTTCACCAGAGCTTCATTGGAGGCTGGAAAATCCCACAGCTGTTTCCAAGTGTGTCTCTATCAAGTGCAGTCATGCCTGAAGCCACGGCACTCGGCTGACGGGTGGTTTTGAGAGCCAGCTTCCTTCCCAGGGAGCGAGAGCTTCACTGTTTAGAGAGGCAGCGAGACCTCATTCAAAAGCTGGGAGGATCATGGGGTGTTGAATGCAATGAAATGTGCCATCATTTCTCTTCTGCCTTACCTGAGAGAAGGCCAAATCAAGCTCTTTGCACAAGCAGAGCTGCCCCCAGTGCGCAGTGTTGACTCTTGCAAGAGCAAGAAGCTGTACGGAGCAGAAGAGCATGTTTACCAAGTGAGCTGCTCAAGTGAATGGTGGCCCTGATAAATGGAGACGTTTCCTTGCAGGCCCTGGCACTTCTATTCCCCAGCAGAGCTACACGTGTGCCTTGTTTACTCCAAACTGGAGAATATGCTGGAGAAACTCTTGCCTGATCACCAGGCCGAGTGGGAGGACCACTGCAGGTGACGAGCTTGGAGCTGGGGAAAAGACATTGCAGGGGTGTTTTCCTTCCCGTATCTACCTGGGGACCTGGTTTCTGTGCAGCGAGAGCCCCTGGTTCCCTGTGCTGGGAGTGCTGCATGCCCAGACTAGACCAGACCCGTACGGCAATTCTTCACTGAAGGCAAGCATGTTGAGTGGCTGTGTCCTTGCTGGCCTGGAGCCACCAGGCCTGCATCTCCTATCTTGGGGAGTAGACTGATGTTTTCTTCCATGCTACTGACAGCCAGCCCAGCTTATAGCATGAGTATAGCTCTTCTAGTGCTTGAAAAACTTGGTGAAGTCTCTCTACTAATGTGAAATGAGGGGAGCACAAGCGTGGAGAGGGAGGGCTAATGTCCTTAGGTCACACAGCTTCACAGGCAGTTTCTGGGGTTGTTACTTGTTTGCAAAAATGGGTCATTTATTTAGTTGACATATTTATTTGGAGCATTTATTTTCTCCAATTAAAGACCCACTGTCCAGTGCCCAAGGCATACTGCCATCAGTCTCAGGGTGGAAGCAGAACCAGACTGTCCAGTTTGCTGGGCCTTTTGGTCCCACAGGGATGGAAATGTTTTAGATGTCATTCATTGCGCTGGGTGGTTAGCTGTCAATTCCTGTGGCTAACAAGAACAATGCTGTGCTCGCTGCTTCTGGGCCCTATCCAAAGGTTAGGTGTATTGATAATTATTCCTCTAACTGGAGCTAGGCTGAGACCTATATTAATGAAAACCTTTTGGGTTGGGAGGTGAAACTCAGCTTTTAGTAACATACTTTTTGCTAACTACTGTCATCATCCTCTCTAGCCAAACATGAGCAGTCTAAGAGAGGTTGAGCTGATCACCTGTCTGTATTTAGACTGGTCAGTGGTTTTAGGTGATTCTTTTTCTTGAGACCTTTTTTGATTTGAGCACCAGTAGAAAGGAGCTTTGCTGGAGAAAGAGCTTTCTAAGCATGCTGCTTGGGGCTGGTGGGGTCCGTTCAACTATGGGATGTCACGGACATATGTGTAATGGCTGTGAAATGCATGGACCAGGCTGCTATTTATGTGATGGCTATGCAATTGCAAGGAGTGACTCCAGGTGGTTTATTTCAGCATGATGGTGCTAGCATCAGATGAGCCGTGCCCAGAGATGAGACTGTGCTGTCGAGTCACATTGCTTACCCTGCAAATCGCCGTAGCCCTGCTGCTTGCAAGCTCATGCTTTTGACAAGGCTTCCTGCTTTCAGAGAGATTCCTCTGGACCTCCTTATTCAAGTGTATTTGTATGACTTAAATTATTGCTCCTAAATGATGACATGTGCATCTTTTCAGGACCAGGCATGTGGTTTTGGCAAAGGGAGCCTGTTCCTTTCCCAGCCTAAGTAGGACTCACAAAGCCAGTACACTGGTGGGGTCCAGTGCGTGCTGGTTCTGTTGGTCACATAGTCCCAGGAGATTCCCCTGTGTACGTTTGCCTGCTTCCTTCGCTTCCTATAGAAATAGAAGCAGCACCGAGACCAAACCACTTTGGCACTGCAATACTCCAAGTCTCACATTATACACAAGTGCGTTGTCTGTGTCCCTCCTTCATCTCCTTACTTGGCAAACTGCTTGTAAGTGTGAAGAGATGCCGCCCGGATCGCCGGAGGGTTTGGAGCTGAGCTGAGCACTCGGGTACTGCATGGGGTGCTGATGGTGCACCCCAGCTCAAAGCAATGTACCTAGCTTGAATCCACATCTGACCAGAGCTTGTTGCCAAGTTTCAGCCTGAAGTCTGAAGTCCAGGCTGAATTATTCACTCTTTCCTCTATGGAGAGTGGGAGAAGACTTTGCCCTGGACATAGTCTGTGTTGAGATGTTTGAGCAGCTGATGCTGGCACTCACAGCTCTTCCTGGCTCCCCTACAACCTCCCTCAACAGCCCCCAGTACCCAAGGAAGTTGTAAGATTCTCCACCCTCCTCTGTTTGCGAAAGCTGATTTCTGGGGTTGTGGCTTTTAACATGCACAAACGGCTCTAATTTAGTCATTTATTTAGTTGACATATTTATTTGGGACGTTCCTTTGCTTCAGTTAAAGATCCTGTGACCAGTGCCCCAGGCGGGCTCAGCAGTACGTGAATGAACAAGATCCATCAATCACTCTTGATCAGATCAAACTGGCCGGGGAAAACTCAGCGTAACTCATTTCCCTGCACAAGCTCGGCCGGAGCCACACGCCTCCACGACTCAGCCTTCCCCATCTGCTGTCGGAGAGGGGCACGTAGCTCCCCGGCGAACATGCTGAGGTCGACGCCGTGTGGAAGGATCAGCTTTCTGAATCCCGGGTTCCTGCTGTCCTTGCAGGCAATCCGCCTCCCTTACCAGTGTCTGGTTTTGTGAGCAGCTCACTGTAGGAGGGGAGAGATGAAATACAGGCGCTCGGAGCTCTGGCTGCTGGTTCTCAAACCCATAGTGAGACCACGTGCAGCACCTTGCATCTTCAGTTTTGACTGCTGTCTTCTTCTGAGCACCTTCTTGGAAAAACAGCCTTTGCTTTTTTAGCCCTGAAACATTGGTTCTGTGGCATTACTACCCCCAAAATGAGCGCATTGATGCTTCCTTCCCTCCCTCGTGTCTCACTCGGTGTTTTAACCATAACGGCCAAGTGGAAAAGCACCAGGGCATGACAAGTGAGTTGTCAGTCCTTCTGTCTGCTCTGTAAGCTGCTGGCTGAGCAGGATGGTTTTGCAGGGATTTGTGATGAGTTCATTTAGTTAAGGACAGCCTGGATGCTCCAGTCGTGTTTGTGTGCTAGCCACTGTGGAGAAGAGCTGCGTGCTGCACTTGCACGCAGCTCCTGTTCCAAATGTTCAGCCTGAAAGGTGTCAGCAACCTGGATGTGGCTGGATGTATGTAAGCCTTCAGCCAAGCTCTGCTCTCGTGAGGGGTTTTCTCGCCAAGAGCTATGGTCCTTCTGATGTGCAGCATGTTACAGCAGACTTGAACGTGTCTTCCATCCCGGAATGAAATGCACTTAAGAAAACAGTTTGTGTTGTCAGGACACTGATTGAATCAAACCTGCTCTCTCTTCTCTCTTACAGGTTACCAGGACAATGCCAGTACTTAGGGCTGCCGGTTGCTGATTACTTCAAACAGTGGATTAATCTGAAAAAGGTACTTTTGTGCAAACTACCACAGCCCCAGTCTCCCTCTCTCCCCCCTCCCCTTGTCCTTCTCCTTTTCCCTTTAAGGAGGTATCTAATAACTACTGCTGTTTTGCATTGAAATGAGTTATTTTCTCAGAAGCTGGGCTGAGCGAGTCCTCCGGCTCCCTATTGTATCTCCTCTAATAGAGTCTCACTGTACTTGATGGGATGTGTTCTGCAGCTGGGGAGAATCCCATTGTGGCAGGCACAGTGCGGTGTCTCCACATAATAGTGGGACACTGTGAGGCCCCTCTTCAGTGTAGGTTGTGTTGGCCCCAGCGTTGCTGACTCTGTTTTGTTTTGCAGCTGTATAAGGCTCTGAGGAGCTCAGTTCTCTTCAGATCAAATTCTGCTTGATAAACATGTGGAAATATTCCCAAATGAAAATCAGTATTTCCCTTTGTGCTGTGGGGAAGAGGAGTTGTCTCAGCAGCACATCCACCTAAGAAACCAGTGGTCATGTTACAAAGCAAAATACCTTGGACTTTACTGTCTGGTGCCTTGTGTCACTCTACACCTTCTCTGGGTGGTTAAAGAGCAGCCTGCTGTGCATCCACAGGGTCTCCTGGCACATCTGCTCCTTCCGCACAGAAAAATGTTGTGATGCCATAAGCCACAAATCAAAGTGGGAAGAAAAGAACAAGTGTGATTACAAGCAGTAGCAGGGTGAGGGGGGAGGCTGGGATCTGTGTGCAAGAGAAACTGGGATGGCTCTCCCGGTCAGACCTTTGGATGAGTAAGATTCCCTTCCCCCATCCAATTTAGTGTTTTATTTGGGTTTCTGCGCCTTTTCCTGGTAATTAGGGGTCTCAGTAAGTGGAATTTGCTTGTAAACAGCTCATTGTACTTGTGGGCTTTTCTTTTGTTCTTTTGTTTGTTTATTGTTTTAAATGGAAGCATGAGTGACAGGCTGAGCGGCCGCAGAAGGACAATTTGCATGATCTGTTCCATCAAATAGGGTAGAACATGAACTTAACAAGGGATGCTGGCAGCACATTCCCGGCTGAACTTGTCAAAGGGTCTTGTATTTCCCTGCTGTCAGAGCAAATCTTTTGGCTGATTGCTGGTCCTTGGTAAATGAAATCTGAAAGCACATTGGGGCATTCTGCAGTTCAGTGACCATTAATGATCGCCATTTGAAGTTCACTAAACTTCCGGTGAATGGATAGCAGCTAGATAACCAGCAGGTTGATGGCTGCGGAATAATAAGATTTGAAAAAAATCCCTGTGTTCTGTGATGTTTGCTAAGAAGTAGGTTGATCCAGCCATGCTCCTCCTCTGGGCCTCAGGATGAATGAGTTATGGCTCTTTCCCATAGTTTGAGCCTCTGGGATTTAGCATGCTAGGACCTGGGATTCATCATAATGTGGACATCCAGGCAAGTGGCTGTTCTTCAAGACAGGCGTTCGTGTACTGGGCTTCAGCAAATACTGTGATACTAAGTTGAGAGCCGGTGAACATCCATGAAGTACCAGTCCAAAGGCAGGAGGAGGAGGAAAGCACTCCTCTTCCAGCTCTCCAGAGGGGTTGCAGGCTCAGTGTGTAGAATGGGGCATGTGGGTTGGAGCGTGTGTTGTCTTGGCCCCTCTGCGGATGTGTTACTCAGAAAGTAAGGCTCTAATCTCCCTTAGATCATGCAGGGAGGATGTGTGTGTAAGAAATGTTCATCTTCCTTCAACCCCTCTGATCCCTTAACAATCTGAAGTTTTTCTGACTCTATAATATCTGATGCCCTGTGACACAGGACGGTTCCGGGGTCCCTGCACCCTTCTAGGAAGTGACCCAGGTTGGAGAGGAGAGCATAGACCTGTCCTGTCCTGTGACTGAAGAGCTGCCTCCCCTGGGGCTTGCTCTTACCCCAAGGTGAGGACCTTCCCATGCCACTCAGTGCCCCACTCTCTGGGTGAACCCTCTGTGTGTTTTCACGAGAGAGAATTTGCAGCCTAAATAAATAATTCCATCCAAGCAGCAGGACCCAATGGGACCTCAGTCTCTTTTGAGTGAGCTCCCAGTGTGAGACAAATAAGGTTGGACAGGTATCTAGCCCACCCTGTTCTTCCCTGCATTGCTCACGTGGCCTGTTTTTCCCTCCCTCTGGCACGTTCCTGACTTAGAAAGACCTGATCCATGAAGTGAAGGTGTTGCGGAGGGGGTGGTGTGAAACTGCTAATTTCTGGGTCATGGATAATGCCGACTTGGATGTTTCAGATGTCAAGAGAACAATTCATGTGAGTGTAAATGGCATGTGTGACTGAGAGCAGTTTCCTGCAGGATGGCCTCACCAGCATCTACTGTCTGTCCTTTGGGTCTCTGCTTGTGAGCAGTGATACCAAGAGGACCCTGCTGAGTTAGGGAACTGCTGCTGCAAATACAAGGCAATGCAAAAGAGTGGGATTACGTACGGAAAGGTGTGTGCATGGGGCAGACATGTTTGTGTACCTGTGTGTAGTGTAGAAGCAAAATACATTCCAGATTCCCTCTGCCCATGCACACATGGCTTCAGCTCCTCTTTGTCTCTGTTTTGTATCATCTGAAGAAACAGTCCTTGTCTGTGCTGCCTCTGCCAAAGTTTAGGGTGCTCCAGAGCTCAGCAGTCCCTCTTCCTGATGTGGTGAGATGGTCTTTCCCGGGTTTGTTCTCCAATGAACTCCTTCCCTTGTCACTTCTGTGCTGCAGGAGCAGTTGAGGTGAGCACCCTGTGCCTCCAGACCTCTTTTGGAGTATCCAAGACTGGCTCCTCCGGCAAGCTGAAGATGGGAACCAGCCCCCACTAGCTACCATGGTTCTGTTGCTCCAGGCAAACCTTTTTGTATTGATCTGGCCATGCAAGGGATGGTGAGCTCCACACCTGGCTTCTGCGACGATGGCCACTGTGCCTTGGGATCTGTGAAAAAGCTTTCTGTGGAGGACAAAAGGAGAAAAGCTGCCTGTGCACTTGACCGTGTTTGCTGAAGTTTTACCTTGCTCTATGCCCCACCCCTGCCTGCTAATGCATCCCTTCCGTCAAGCCTGATCAGTGTTTGCTGACATTTTTAATGTCACTGAGCGATCTTGTATCTCTGGTGAACTGTCAGTGTAGAACTGACTTGGGGCAGAGTTTATCATGTTCTTCACTTCGATTAGCTCAGCCTTGTGGGAGGCAGCAGAAAGCAGAGGAGGCTTGCTTTGAGTGTTGCAACATTTCAGATATCCCCCTAAACCATCTCAACAGAGAGCCACCATCCCGTCTGCCAGTTCTCCTTATGTGCCTGTCATGTCGATCCACAGAGGCCCTGTGGGTTAGGACTGAGGTGCAGAACCTGAGCTACGTCATTGGAGCTGGATGCTCAGGATGTGCATAGCAGAGAGAGCTTCCCGTCAGGAGCGAGGGGCACCAGTGGAGGAACACGTGCAGAAAGCAGGAGGCTGTGGGTCAAGACGTACGTGAAAAGGAAAGCTGCTGCAGCTAACAAGCTAGAGTATCCTCAGGTAGCCTGGATAAATTCGTCAGTGCTTATTCTAACACAAAGATCAGCTCTTGTTCATGCTCCATTTGCCCTTTCAGGAGCCTCTGTGGTTTATCGTTCTAGGACCCACTTGAGGTAGAGGCATGGCTGGTCCTGGATGGATGCTCACCATGCGGGATGGGCCCAGCGCTGTGTTAGGCTGAGGACAGGTGCCTGCGGTCAAGGGTGACCGGGACCCTGGGAATGGGAAGCCCAGCAGGCACCAGGAGTGCCAGCACCACTGGGTTTGGCAGCACGCCACAGAGTGGAGAATGGTTTGATGGAGGGAGGAGGGGGAAGAAGGGCGCTGAATCTAGATTTTCTTACAATTAGCTTGTGCAAGAAAAACGTCAGAAGAATGACGAAGATGTCAAAATGGCCAGACCAAAGGTCTAACCCAGATCCTCTCTGTGCAAGAGGCCAGTAGCTGATGCTTGCAGGTGTAAGGAGGAGAGCATGGTTCCAGTCAGCTGCTTCTGGTTCCCACCGGTTGTCTCCTCAAGCACTGTGAGCTGACAGCTGTGCCTGGACCACTGTGTCTAGTATAGCACCCACTGTTTTTACCACGTCTGTCTACCAGGAACTTGTACGCCCTTTTCTGAATCTGCTCATGTTTTGGATTTCTACGGCATCCCGCAGCAATGAGTTTTGCTATTTAATAATGCATTAATTATACTCTGTTTATTCATATGTTGTGTGAAAGTGCGGGTCCTTTTGTTTCCTTTAAACCTACTGTCAGATCATTTTTTTGGACCAAAATCTTGCATTGTGTGAAAGAGCAAATAAGCATGTCCAGTTCTTCTTGTGTTATTCTTGACTTGAAACATCTGCCATACTCTGGCTTGGTTGTCTCCCTTCCAGCGCAGCATAACTTGTCAGAGGGCTGGCACGAAGGCACCTGTGGGCTCTGTGACTCTAGAACTGGGTTGCGGAAGCAATTTTTAACACTGTGTACACTGTGCTGATCTTCCATTTCTTCTCTGGAAATTTTGCAGTTAAAAGATGAGTGTTTTATGTGACTGCTAAGGTTTTGGTTTATTCCTTGTTTTTCAAATGGTATTTTATTTATTTTTTAAAAAACACAATCTTCATGCCCATCACAGAGCTGCGCCTCTCTCAGGACAGCTGCCCTGGCATGTTTGACCATCTTTGAGTTCTGTTCATGGAGGGCATCATGTCTTTAGATACAATAATAGTGGTTGCTTTAGAAGGGACAGAAAACTGGTCCTAGTTTGACATCCTCCTAGAGAGTTTTTATGAAAGGCAAGGGTTGAATGGTGTATGTGGATGAATGCAACTTTCCGTCCCTGGGCATCACGAAACAGAGTTGGTGGAGCCTTGGGGAGCACAGGGTGACCATGCTGGGGGTGCTACAGCTGTGTGCCGAGCTGCCCTTTTCCAGGCCTAGCCTTATTGATCTGTAGATACTTGTAGTTGGAAGCAAGCTGTTAATACACATGCACAAATGTTTTAAGGTCACCTGCTCACATTGTGAAATCTGACAGAGCAAGCATGTAATAGGATGTTTTTGTTAATATTTGGCAACTAGAAATAAACACATCCTAAACAAACAAAGATTTGCTAACAGCTTTTTGTGTCTCCTCTGAATTAACAATTCCTTCTGCCTTTGGGGTGGGAGGAGGAGCTCCGAGTGCTTCTCGGGTACTTGGTGCTGCAATGTCTGAAGGGCTTTGGATGAAGCTGGGTGCAACTGTGAAATGGTTTATTTTTTGGCCCATGTGCCTGAAAGTTGCTTTTGCGAGGTCTGACTTCTTGAGGACTTACTGTGATTGTTACCAGTTGCCTGTTTACTGAGGTACTGGCTATAGGGAATACAAAATGCCTCGTAAGGTTAGAAATGGCAGAGGACTCGTCAGGCAGAGTGCATCATGGCCAAAGCATCAAGCACCTGAGTAGGTGGTTCCGCGTAACCGTGAAGAGCTGCTCGCCTACCCGCGGCGCTCAGTGCTTTTCTGGTTTGCAGCACAGGTCAGTGCTCTGAGACCCTGTCACACCTTCTTCCAGTGGGAGTTGTGCTTTCCTGGGCGCCTCACCCCCGGCTGCAGAGCTCTTGGCTTTGGGAAGTCTCTCTCAGAAGGCAGGAACAGGAGAGTTTGTGAAAGGAAACACAAGGAGAAGCACGACTCCGGGGGTAAGGAGGTAGCAAGAGTGTCTTTTCCATGGAGATTAGGAAAGAAAAGTGCAATAGCATTGTCTCATAGTTGGAAGAAAAAGGAAATAATTGCTTTTAACAGCAAAATGGCTGTGTTTAATAAATACTTTACTCTGCATTTACAGAAAGGCAGAGGATGCCATATTGCTGAGCAAGAGGTTTGCTGTTACACAATTTTCTGATAAAGTGGTGGCTTTCGGTTGGCATTTTGCATAGCTGGTTTACAGGAGTGTTAAAGAGCTGACTGAGAAGCCCTGGACTGTTAATAAGTCTTTGAACATGGGGGAAGTTCTAGAGGACTGGAAGAAAGCTAATGTTGTACCAGTAATTTAGAAGGGCAAATGGGATGACCGATGAAGTAATTATAGCCCTATCAGCTTGACATTAATTCTGGGCAAAGTAATGAAAAGCCAGATATCATAGTTGATTAATAAAGAATGAAAAGAGGGTAATATAATGCCAATCAATGTGGATTTATGGAAACTAGATCTTTTTCAAACTAACTTGATATTTTTTTTATGAGACTACATGTTTGGTTGATAAAGGTAACCATGTCAATGTAATATACTTCTGGAAGGCATTTGACTTGGTACCTTATGACATTTTGATTAAGAAACAAGAGTGATACAAAATCAACATGGCACACATTACATTGATTAAGAACGAGCAAACTGACAGCTCCTAGCATTTAATTGTAAATGGATAATCATCATGGAGTGCATGTCTTCCTAGTGGGGTCCCACAGGGATCTATTTCTCAGACCTCTTGTATTTAACACTTTTATCAATGCCCTGAAAGAAAACATAAAAATCATTTTCGATAAAATGTGCAGATACTGCATCCAGGAGGCGGCTGCTGTTGCATTTATAAACAGGCAGTGGTAAGTAGGAGCCAGAGGGGCTGGATCGTCTCTTTCTTGGGACTGGTTTCACAGCTGTGGGATACTGGGTCCCATCTCTGAATCAGAAAGGATTCTGGAAACTTGAAGACTGGACGAGAGCTGCAAGACCCATGGGAACACTCACCATGCGGTAAAGAGCCTGGGAGCCATTTAGGGTACCGGGGAGAAGAGGGATAACAGAGACTTGGCTGTAGTCCCTAAGGATCTGAAGGGAGAGCCAACATGTGGCGAGAGGCTCCTTCAGTCTAGCAGGCAAAAGCATAAGCAGTTCCAGTGCCTGGAAGCCAAAGCGAGGTAATGCGGGAGCAGATTTTTACAGTGAGGGTAATTAACCATTGGAACAACTTACCGAGGGCTGTGGTGGATTCTCCAGCTCGGGAGGGAAGGCTTTTTCCTAAGAAGATCAGCTCTGGTTCAAACAGGAATTAATCTGGGCCAGCCTCGTGGCCTGTGCAGGTCGGGCCAGCCGATTGCGGGGTTTCTCCTGCTGTGATAATCTTTGACTGTGCGTCGCGGCGTAGCTCTGCCTGCTCCGTTCACTTGCAGTGAGAGCACCCTCAAAGGCTCCTGATCTGGGGGACCGCGGGTGGCACAAACACCACGAGGCTGGGGATGGGGAGGCGGGCATCCCGGGGAGCGCGGTGCTGCCAGCGCGGGCCGGGGAGCCCTCCTGCTCCGAGGGCTGGATGGAGCACGGCAGCCATCCACAACTTCTCCTTTAAATCTGTCGTGCAGCTGTCTGAACTCTGAAATTTCTTTCACTCTCTCCCTCGCCTTGTTAACATGTGTTGCCTTTGGGGTAATCAGGGAAAAAATATTATGTCCTTTTACAATTACCGGGTTTTGGAATATTAAAATGTCTCTCTGCATCGGCAGTGTTATTTTGATTGGTATTCTAACCTTTGACTAGCCCATAAAGCGAGCCGCTCTTCAAGCCAATATTGCAGGACTGAAATTTAATTCCGAAATGATTCCAGATAATAGGGAGACAGATAATATATGCATGAAGGATATTATGTTTGGACTAAATGCAGCAGGGCCAGGACTTGGGAGTTGAATAATAGCCCAGAGTGAGTTATAATCTGTGGGACAGAAATACCTTACTGTCAGGGCCAGGAGAGGAACTCTTAAATCAAAGGGAGGGAGACGAGGAGGGAGTCGAGGATAGTCATCTCAAAGGGAAAGGGCATCCAGGAGAGCCCTTAAAGGAGAAGCCTTCTCTGTCCCACTGCAGAGGGACCTGGCCTCCCTTTCTTATTTAACAAGGAGCATGGAGTAAAAACACATTTCCAAGGAAAACCAACAAGCGGGGGGTTGTGCTGGGAAGAGAGGGTGAGTGTCTGCAAGTTCTTGACAGTCTTTTCCCTTTCCTCCTCCTGGTCTCGTTGGAAGGGCATACAAGGTGGGTTGATGCATTCTTCACCTCGGTTTCCCTAGAAGCTATAACCAGATGGACCAAGGGTTGATGCGGGTTTGCGATATGCACTAAGGTACGGTGCTCACGTAACGCAGAGTAACCACCAGGGCTGCTTTTGGCATCCACCTTCGTGTAAAGCCAAGGAAGCAGAGGCACGGCGTGTGGGCTGCGTGGCCACTAGCTGTTCAGGGCTCTGCTCTCCCCTCCTCATCCTGGGAGTCAGTGGTGGGCAGGGTTGTCTCCCTCCCTCAGAGCTGCTGCCCAGGCTGGTGACTGGAGACACGGAGTAGGAGTATCCTGTGTGACAGCTGAGTGCAAATTCAGTGCCTTTTGAATAGTGGAGGCTTTAGGAAGCAACACCCCCACCCTGGGCTCTGCCCCAGGGAAGGTAACTTGGGATTTTTGCTATTTGCTCTTCTGCAAGTAGCACTTTGTGCTTTGCTGGCAGCTTCCCAAGCGTGATGGAGCGGTCAGCAGCGTACTTTTTGCTCTGGAGTAGCTCAGCCCTATAACTTTAACCTGTTGGGCAAGGCGTTGGGGGGTTTTCTGTAGCTAGACTTCGCAGAGCATGGCGGAGTACCGTGCCAGCAGCTGTCCCGGGAGAAGGGGAGCTGAGCAAGCAGAGATGGAGAATGATCTCTGCTGCTGGGGTGACACAAATCCATGTCGATAGATTGGGCTTTGGCTCAGTGGCATGAGCTGATAGTTTCAAAGTAATGATCCCAGCCTCGCATTTCATTTCCTTTTCTTGCAGTCTCAGGAGCTGGTCTTGCTACAGCTGAGAGGGGCTGTAGGTGCAGCCCAGAGGCTTCACTGGTTTTGGATGACGTGAGTGGTAACATACATGCCCATCCCAGGAGGGCAGAAAAGAGCAGTGTCCATCTTCACCTAAATCAAATGGTTTTGTGTGTTTCCCTTTCCTTTGACTTTTGGTGGTGTTTCTTCTATTGTATCCTAAAAATACAGGAACAGTTTTCTGTGGGGCATGTGCCTGTACGAATTGTGGCAGCAGACAGGAAAGATGGGATCGTCAGAGGGTTAATGTAAGTTCCTGGTCTTGTTTCACCAGGGAGTAGTGAAGTTTCATGGCTTGCAAAATAGTGTATTAGTTTAGTAATTCCTTCTGGCCAGAAAATCCACAAACGTGTGAAAGATCACCCTTCTTTCTACCAAACTCATGCCAAGCAGAAGGCTGTGGGCTGGGCACAGGCAGACAGTTTCTTTCTCAGTGCTCTTTGGGTAAAGACAACCTCTGGCAAGGTCCTGTTACATGGAAGCCATTTAGAGCTACTGCAGTGCAAAGGGGACATGTCAGTATGTCGGTCCTATTAACAAGAAGCTTTTCCTTCCTTCCCGTAGCTATTCCTTCGTGTGCTTTAGCATGTGTTCATCTCACGGCGTCTTGCACACCAATTAACTTCTTTACCATCAGGGCTTCTCCTCCACTCTCTTTTGCTAATACATATTAAAATTGCACTAGGCGCATGTTAAAATCTCACCTCTTTTCCTAGGCATGGTGTTGTGGAGCCTAGTTTTAGCCTTTGGGGCAAACCAGTTTTGTGTACTGCACTCAGGGAGGACCTGGCATGGGTAGAGAAAGCCCAAAAGAGAACAGAAGAAGAATCAGACAGCTGGAAACGTGACTTCCAGGGGAAGACTGAGGGATCTGGGATGTTCGGCTTCGAGAAGACTAAGCAGAAATCGTTTTTATAGGAATGCAAGTGCTCAGAAGAAGGGAAAAGCTTATTCTGGGTGACTGTGGTGGACAGGTCTTAGTCATGTCCTTAGCTGCTGCAAGACATGTAAGCAGTCTCTGGGGGTAAGGACACAGGCGCAGTACCTTTAGCTCTTGAGATTTTCAGAGTTTAGAGGAATATGGTGGGGATGGTTTGGGTGGAGCTGGTCCTGCCTTGAAGCAGACAGCATGGGTCATCCCTTCCTACCCTGTTTGCTGTGACGCTTCCTGTGCCTCAGCGTTTGGACACAGGCTGTCTGCCTTTCATTGGGCCACGTCGCTGAATCTCAGAGGACCTGAGCAGGGAAAGGAAGAGTGGGTGCCTTGGGTGCTGCATACAGTTTCTACTCTTCTGATGCCGTCTGCCCAGATCAGGATGTTTGTACCGGGAAAATCCCAAGGCAGCCTTTGTTATTTGGCAGCACTTTCAGGCTCCAGCAAGGACCAGGGCCTCCTGGTGCCACGTGTGGTACAAAGAGCTCTCAGATGAGACAGGAAGGTGGTGATTCAAGAGAAACTGAGGAACACAACGATCTTACTTGGCCCCATGCAGCCTGCAGGTACCAGGCAAAGCAGGGAGCAGAATTTGTTGGTTTTGTGCTTTTTTTAACCAGTGCGAAAGCTTTGCCTTCTAGGTGAAATTCTAAGCGGAGGTTTGCTGAGTGCACTGCAATGGTTGCATTACCGAAAGCACCGTTGTCTATGCAGGTGGTTGGAGGCAGGTCAGCATTTGTGGTTCTTCTACATCACCGTAGCCTGCAGACAAAAGGCGGAGAGGCAGCTGCTGAGACCTTGCATGCTGCTTTTCCTGCTGAGTGCCATATTGCTCGGCTGCACCTCGCCGTGCCTGCGCTCCCCGTACTGGGGGACTTGAACATCTGTCCCCTGCACCGAGGAGCCTCCTGGTTCCCATCTGGCTGTGTGTGTGCTGCTGCTGAGGTTAAACGCTGCTCAGACCTTTACGCCATGAGTCTGATTGCTGCTTGCAGGTTGAGGAAGGAGCCACGCTGACTCTCCTGGTCCTGGCTGTGTATGGGGAGGTGTGTTGTAGCTGCCAAAGACAAAGTTTTGGAAAGAGCATTCAAGAGCAAGGAAAGTAGCCCCTAGTGAAATCTAACCAACTTGTGCTTTGGATAAGAAATCTTTCTGCAGTGTCAAGGTTATGCAGGCTGAAGTGGCCTGATGGTCCCCACGATGGGGTCTGGACAGGCAGGGAGTTGCTGCAGGGCTGCTCGTGGTGTGACTAGGACCTGTCAGCTGGGTGCTCCCTGTAGCCAGGGGTACAGCATGACTGCAGAACAGCTGATGTGCCACACGCTCACAGCCAGATTTGCGCTGTAATGTGCCCTTGGCATGGCACACCAGGAGCAAAACAGGGGTACCATAAGCATTGTCAGAATTAGGCCCTCGATCTCCCAGCGAGTGGGTGTCTGTCTGGCACAGGTCTGGTGTTCCACCTGCACGCAGGACCATGGTTGTGCCTGTGGAGCACCGGCCGCCAGTCTCACATGCCTACTTGTACGAGCCTGTTTACACGAAGATGTGGGGCCGCCTGTGTTTTCCTGTGGCTCATGCATACTGTGGGCAGCCAGAGAGACTGGACCCTTCTGCGTGCCCTGGTATTGCAAGAGGCAAGCCTGACCCCAGGCCTGACACAGCTCCCTGCAGTCAATAGCAGAGCAAGGCAAGAGGAGAAGGGATTAGAGGCAGGGCATGTTTTACAATAATCTTGCAATGTGTGCTGCATTCCAGGCCAGGAGAAGCTGGGAGGTGAAGGTGCAGTGCATGAAAGATGGCCTTTCCCAGAGCCCCGTGGGTCAGGCAAGGGGCAGAGCATCCCTGCATCCCTGCCCTTCCGCTGGAGCTTTACGTGGGTACGAGCACAGCTGCCTAGTTCCTGGGAAAGGAGCTGTGTCCTCTTTTCTCTGCATTTAAAAGACAAGGTCTCCATGTAGAAGCATGAAAATGGCCCTTGTAGTTCTCCAGTGAGGGGTTAATCAGATTTTCTAGTTTAGGGGATTAAAACATTAACTGGTTTAGTCCTCATTGTCCTATCCAGCCAGCGTGGCTACAAGAGGGAGAGTGACCGCCTGCCACCTTCACCACCAGCAGCAGGCTAGCTTTATGGCAGCAAATCGCTTGCCAGTAAGTGGGAAGAGCTTTTCTTGTATGAGGCGTTCCTGTTGCCCTGTGCGGAGCGTGATGCGCTGTCCTGCTGACAGGGGGGGGACTCCGCTGCTGCTGTCTTGGCAGCTGTCTCTGCCCCCTTGCACAGAGGCATGCTGTGGCTTGGCTTTTGCTTCTCGGGGGCTCGATAAAAAGCAGCAAGAGACGCTGAACTGGGAGATGCTGTAGTGGAATTTGTATATTAATAACTTACAGTGCTTCACACTCATTAAATTAATTAATTAAATATCTTGGAACCCTAAGGCTACTAAGCAAGTTGATTTCAGAGTTGGGATTAAAAATCTCCTGCTGCCCTTCCCCCGTGCTGGCACAGCACTTCTGGCTCCATCTGGGCTTTTGCTCTCTCTACTTGCAGGTTTGCTTGCCTGAGCTCTTTGCCTGCAGCCCATGGGTTGTATCTGTCCCAGTGGCTTTCTAAGAAGTGGCCTGGAATTCTGCAGCTAGTCTGTTGTTATTTAGGAAACAGCCCATCTTTTGCCCTCTTCTAGATAAACTTCTGTTTCGTGGCCTGCTGGGGAGGGCAGCTCTGCTCACTCCGAAGCATGAGCCCTGCCAGAGGCTATCTCACAGTGGCTGGTTTTCCCAGTTGCCTGGGCACTGTCTGCTACAGACTGGGACCATCTTCTCCTTGGGTGCTCTGAGATGAATGTTGCTGCCGGCTCTATAGGGCATCAAAGCTCCTGAACAAACGGCTCTCCTGAAGTCACGGTCTGGATTGCTGCATAGCAGCCTTTCCAAAATTGCTCAGTACCTGTCCTGTTCTCAGTCTGCCTCTTCTGGGTGTTGGTAGGTATGGAGGCAAGATGTGTGTATTTGACAACATGCATTTTCCCTTTCTCATGTTGAATCTGGTGTTGAAAAATCTCGTCATGACATTGTTTGGCATTGTCTTGGGCATCCTATCCACAGGTGATCACGCAGGTCTCGTTCACGGCTGATGGATCAGCTCCACCTCCCTCACCTTTCTTTAAGCCAAGATACTCTAGCATTTCTGCATTTAATTCAAGATACCTTAAAGCCACCAACTTCCATTAAGCCATGTAAGACAGGGAGCGTAGCTGAGCTGGTGTCTCTCTTGTGTACAGTGGTCGGCATCCCCAGCAGGTTTCAGTGGCGTGGAGATGCAACCTCAGCGCGCCGTTCTGCATGCATCCTGCGGATGCATTTTTAAACAAACTCTGGATATTTAGTGTATGGTGCTGTGCCAACTTCAGGAAAGCCTGCTCTCTGCGCTTTCCCAGTGTTGTAACCTCTGTCAGCCTGGCTCTGATTGATGCTATTAATATTTTAGAGATCATTT
>Ga0065711_1028032_pt1 | contig 44205 bp, 17 predicted proteins | sample Hoacrofraction12_FD_59098 | JGI IMG/M metagenome (GOLD analysis project Ga0065711, IMG submission 59098) | Hoatzin crop microbial communities from Cojedes, Venezuela - Epithelial fraction 12 v2 (version 2) | ecosystem: Host-associated > Birds > Digestive system > Esophagus > Crop | place... | reverse complement strand
TTCCTTCCTTCCTTCCTTCCTTCCTTCCTTCCTTCCTTCCTTCCTTCCTTCCTTCCTTCCTTCCTTCCTTCCTTCCTTCATTCCTGCCTGCCTTCCTGCCTTCCTGCCTTCCTGCCTTCCTGCTTGCCTTCTTGCCTTCCTGCCTTCCTGCCTTCCTGCCTTCCTATCTTTTCCTGCCTTCCTACTGGTGCCTTCTTCTTCCTTCAGAGAAGGAGCTGAGTTTCACAGCCACCCACATAAAAGTTCTGAGTTCCTCATAAGGAATGATACAGATACAGGAGTGTGGTTCTGATGGCATTTAGGTAGTGATGGTAATACAGAATTATTTTCTTTTATCAGATGTGCAAATAGTGCTCTGCGAATAGTTTGTTTAGAAACTTCCATAACTGCAGGACTTGAGCAAAAGTCATGCTTTGATGCCTGTATGTATACAACTTTCCAGGCACTGCATGCCATAAAACCTAGCTGGGTAACACATACAAGCAAAAGGAAATGTCAATGAGCAGCAAGTCAGAAAATTGCACCAAGTAAATCATTCTAGAATAATGAGATACATGCAGTCCAAAAAAGCAGAAGAAAGCTTGATCAAAAGAATTGAACTTTTATTTAAGAGCATAAGCAGATGTGAAAGAAAGAAAATCACTAGGCAAACTGTTCTCAGTATGTGACCTGTGGCAAAAAAAAAGGTATGTTCCAACTCACACTAGCATGTGATGTACACACAAAAGCTCTTGAGCTGAAATGTCTCAAAAAAGCAGACCATGAAGCCATGCAAAAATGAGAAAAAAGTTAGGATCTTACAGGAGTATGAAGGAGAATTTCAGAACCACAAAATGATCGAGGTTTGCAGGGACATCTGGGGATCATTTGCTTCAACCTCCCTGCTCAAAGCAAGGTCAACTACAGTAGGTTGCTAAGAGCTGTGTCCAGCTAGGTTTGAAAACCTTCACGAATGTGACTCCACAACCTGTCTGGGCAAACTGGTCCAGTGTTCAGTCACCTTTACAGTTAAAAAGTGTTTTCTTATGTTTAAATGATTTGTGCCCACTGCCTCTTTTCCATTTATTGAACACCACTGAGAACAGTCTTGCTCTGTCTTCTTTATCCCCCTCCATCAGGCATTTATACACATTGATAATGTTCCCCTGAGCTTTGCCTTCTCCAGGCAGAACAGTCCCAGCTCTCTCAGTCTTTTCTCATATGAAAGCTGGTCCAAACCCCTAAACATCTTTGTGGTCCTTTGCTTGTCTCAGTCCAGTAAGTCCACATGTCTCTTATACTGGGGAGCCCATAAATGGGCACACCACTCCAGCTGTGTCTCACCAGGGCTGAGTGGGGCAGGAGGAAGACAGTGTACTGACTCAAAGGGAAGAAATCATTGTCAAAACATAAGGTAATTTGATATTGGGGATAAACTAAAAAACATCTGACAGTAGAGTGCTAAAAAAGCCAAATTTCCCCAAAGTCACTGAATCTGGGCAGTGCCTAAAGGATTCCAACAGTACATCAATGAGTCCAAGAGAAGAACTCAAGTTCTTCGTGCTTGTTCTTTTGGAACTTGACAAAAAATGAACAGCTTCTGAACTTTGTGAATGTGGCAGGCTCAAAAAACTGGTAAAGGAACATGAATTTATTACAAAGTCAAGATTTTTCTACTTCTAATCAGGTAAAAATTGTCATTGAGCAACTGTTTTAGGGCAAGTTGCAAGCCAGAACGTACATGTCTACACACACATAGGAAAATATATGAAAACACACAAAAAATAAAGCTTCTGCGTGAGCTTCTCAGTGACCTGCAAAGAACATTCTTAAGAAATGTTTTGCCTGATGAAAGCTATACTGTCTATGCTTACTTCACCTTTGGCAGGGCAGGGTGGGCAAGTGAGATTTTCGTTTGACTGAACGATGATATACTTAATGGTCAGGGAACTACTCTCACAAACACATCAGTACATCTCTCCAAATCCATTCCCCTCAGAGGTTACACACAAGTTGTGACCTGAGAGTATTGTAAGATGTTAACAAAATATGTAATTGGCTGCATATGGAAATTCAATTACCTCCATCAAAAAAGCATTTGTTAAACACGATCCAAATGCATAAATTTTCATATCTGAAAACTAAATAAAATGGGAGGGACTAGAGGAGAACTGAGGTCATTTACCTCATGCCTCCTCTTTTAAGAGGCTAGCTGGAGTTCTGCAATTACACTGGATTTCTGTATTGCATTTATTACCCTATTATACATGTATTCACAGTCCCAACCTTTCCCATATGTTCTTAGGATGTCTGTATGCTCCTGACCTCCCATGTATATTCATTGTAGCCTGATTCTACAGCTATTTCTTAGAAACTTGCTTTCACTGGCAATTAATGCAGCTCAGTTTTTGCTTTGAAAAATAATGTTTCAGTGCTTTAAAAAAATAATGCCCGGAGAATCTAAACCACTTGCCAGAAATGAGAATTTGGTGATGAGTGGGGGAAATGAGCAGAGGTCTGCGCACACAGGATGCTGCAGGCTGAAGGAAGGAATCCTGCAGGGAACATCTTCACCCCACTTTGGTTTGCAAGTCAAACACAGTTCCAGATCTGAATCATAATTAGACTCCTGTTGAAAGTTTAACTCTTGGTTTCCGAATTGGGTAGTGAGCACAACCAAATATGAATAACGATGCCTCAACACATCCCTCATCAAAAGGCAGCACCAAACAGCCAGCTATATTGGGGACCCAAGAATTTAAGTGGGCTAAAATAAGTATTTTCAGAACTTGACCTATCTTACTTGCGCAGGTAGCAGCAAGGCCATATCACCCTATAATGTCTTTGATCATGTTGGAAGAATTTATTCTCCAGAAGTATATATTCCTCAGGAAAACTACTGGCATTCTATTTTTATAGAAAACAATTTATGGCAGAAGTCCAATGAATTTAAACCTGGGTATCTGCCAGAGAGTGATTTGGTAAACATTCAGTCTTTGTTTCAAGTTTCCAAGGAACTGTTATATATAATTCAACAGTTCCCACTAACGAGACTTGGCAATAAGGAAAATCAGACTTTGCACTGAGCAGAGAGAAGCCCAAACTGAGAAATTTTGCTTGAGGATCTGAGTTGGTGGAAGTGGGCTGAGAAGGATCTATCAGCAACCCAGGAGAATAGCAGAAGACAGTAAAAAGGTGGGAGGCAAGGAGGAAGAGGCACTTTACTTGGGGGCAGCAGGACCCAAGAACTGGAAGGAAAAGGAGAGAAAAGCAGAAAACATAGGAAAGGGAAAGTGTAGGGAAGGAGTGAGGGGACAGAAGACTGAAGGAGGAGGCTACACAAAGGAAGTGGAAAAAGCAGTGCCACTGACACCTAGGCATAGAAAGGCAAGGAGTCACTTGTATAGGTGACACCAAGAAGAATGTAGCATTGATTCTAAAGCTTTAGAGATTATAAAATAGTAACCATTTTAGCTAAATTATAACTCTTCTAAATCTCTAAATAGGGTGAAACCCAAAAGATGAGCACATGTGAAGTGAATGAAGAATCACCATAGCCATGGTATTGAAGGTGAATACCAGTCCTGCAAAATGTAACAAGTGATTATTAAGAGCAGCTGGGGAATGTTTCTCAAATGAGGGTAAATTAACTTAACATTTCTTCCTGATGAACTATTAATTCTGTCCAGTCAGGACATCAAATAACTGATTTCTTTATTTTTGTTATTGCAATTCCTCATAACAACCAGGGGGATGCAGTATTTCCATCAATGTGTAGGTTATGATGTTGAAGCATATGAAGTCACGGATTTGTGGGTTGGGAGAAGTGGTATTTTGCTATGATAATAACACCATTTCTGAATAACTAGCCACTGACCTTTGTTCTTCTAGTCAGCAAATAGACCAGCTTTGTAACAAAAGTAAAGCTGAGGGATTTGAAAATGTCAAAATAGCGCAGCAACAAAGACCCCTTGGCCCATATAAATATTTACATTTGAGATATCCATTTGCTGAGCTGAATATTTCAGCTGTTGAGGACAGCTTAAATCTCATTACATCAGCTCCACAGGCCTATTGGTGCTCTTGCTTTGAACACAGACAAGAGCAGCACTTTTATTGTATGATACACACATTCCAAGCATCCAGCACACTTAGAAAGTGGGTTGTATTCCAGCAATGCCATGTCTCTGCTATTCAATTTTTATGACAGCATCCAGACTCCACAGCTGTGTAGCTTTCTGCTGTTGAATACAGATCCCTCACAAGACAGCTGTCTTGGGTTTTTATTTTTTTATTAACAAGGAGGAAAAAAAATCCTAAAACCAGCCTCACTAACATGTTGCCTAGTGGAAAATCTATTTCAATTCACTAATTATTCTGATCTGGAGCTACGGTGAGTAAAATACTGTCCAATCCTTTCAATTCAGGAAGCTTAGCACATGCAGCCCTTCGTCTAGATCCAGCAGGCACAGGCCGCCTTGAGCCGGTCGTCCTCATGATCGACACACAGAGAGAATCTTCTGTGTACAGACCTGGTCCTCCATCCTGCCAGAGCTCCTTCTGCCCCTATGCCTTTGTGAGGCACCAGGTCTTAGGGATAAGACCAGAAGAGAAGAAGGAACAAGGAATGTGAAGGTATGTCTTCTCCCTTTTGACCTTGCCTTCCAAAGGAGAGCTGTGCAAAAGGCATCCCAGCTCCATTTTGGGAATGTCAAAAGTGGACCGCAGGGACATCTGTCAGGTCAATAGTCCTTGCAACCATGGCTCCATTTACTGTCTGCCACCCAGGAGAACGTCTGGGGGCAATAGGCCACAGATGTAATGCTGGGGGCAAAGGGTCTCCAGTGGAGTCATCCTGTCCTGCCTCAGTCGTTGTCACCCTTGCCCCTTCCACTGGAGGCAGTCAGGCCCAGGAAATAACACAAGAGAAGCCCAAGAGAGGAATGCAGATGCATTTTTCTCCATTATAGGCGTTTACTAGATAGAGACAGTTCCAAACTGGCATTTTTTATGTAATACAGTGTGGTTGCTCTAAAGTGCTTCCAACTTCAGTGTTTATTTTGCATTGAATACTCCTAACTATATGCATATTTACTGTTCCAGCTCATTTAGAAGTGTTTTGTATAGGCTGCTCTGTTACTTCTGTAGATCTCAATATGCCAAATAAATAGCTGAGGTGCTGCTGTGGGCCCGTTTTTAGTATCTGCCTCTCTGTTTCCATACACATGCTAAATATCTTCACTGTGCTGCCTTCACTTCAGGAAAGGCTCTGAATCAGGCATTACTGACCTGAGTAACTTGATTCCTCAGAAGTCCCGCACTTTCACTTATTTCTGATAGATTTTATTCAATTCTTCCTGACTGTCTTGGTAAAAGTGGAGCTAGAGAAGTTTCTCAGTCTTCAGATTTGTATTTCAGTTTGGCTTTATTTCTTCCGGCATTTCTATGACAAATATATTCTACTGCTTCTATTAATATTTTATTAACCAACAAACAGCTGTAAAATGAATCAAACCCAAGTTTAGTGAGTCTAGAAATGGTAAATTGGCAATATATGTAAAAGTTGGCCTAATAGTGATAGTGATATTTCCATATTTTTCTAAAGTTCTTTATAACCAACATTATCACTGAACACATCTTAAGGGAATTCTGCGATAACATAATGGTCCTCAGAGACTTGTGGCTGTGAAAACGTACCAGAACAAGGAGTATGTTTATGATGAAAGCATCATTTGGGCTTGGTCCACACAACTATCAATGCTTTGCAAGTATGCATTGCCTGGGATGTAATGGACTACAAATAATTGCCTGTAGTGTGCCCCAGCTTTGTCCATGTTCTGTGAAAAGACTCTTCCTGCAACTGAACTGATTTTTTCTCATTACCACAGACATTTTTTCTCAACACTGCTTAACTGATTGAAAGAAAACATGCACTCTCAGATGGGAAAACACAGTGGCTGTGATTAGGACTAAAAAGCAACCTACAACTCACTCTAGTCATCAACAGATGACATTCATAATAAGGTTTACCACTGTTTCCAAGTACTTTTCTATTAAGCCATTACTTTATTGTCTATGTTTAAAAGTATACAGTTATATAATGGAAAATCCTTCAGAAGCAAAGTTCAAGTATACAAAGTTGCCTTTATTGCAGCAATTAAGTAAGTTTTATTACTCATACCAAATGCATGGTGTGTGAGAGCTAAAGAGCTGGTAATAATAAAAATGTACAGGGGACTGTTCGTAAGTGTTATAAATAATTTTTAGCCAAAAAAAGGAGCAAGCACCTAAACACATACACACACACGTACAAGCACACGTGGGGCTACTTATGTACTTTAACAAAAAGGAAAATTTTGCTATTCAAAGGCTAACATTTATGCATCTACAAGCAACTATTTGAAAGTTGGGTGTCGTCTGTAAAACTTAACAGCTGTTTGCAGTTCACATATTTGCAAAGCCAGAGCACAGAGGTGCACACACCCATTTACATGCAGTTTTACAGTCCCGCTTGCGGAGGCCCAGCACAGACCAAGGTGGAATTGCAGGTTCTGATGTCCATCGTAGTCACAACCACAGTTTCACATTGCAGAAGCCACAGCTTTTACAGCCCATTGCCATTAATAGCCGGGGTTATGTTGTTCTTGACCTTTCTCTGTGAGAGGGTGTTCAGGACACAGTGAACTTTTTGTCTTATCCCCTCAGAGGCTTTCTCCAGGCAGACTGGGACTTCCTCGCGTCGGCGGATCAGAAGTCCTGCCACCTCCCAGCTTCCAGGTGGGGAACTACAATGAGTGTTGCCTTCCAGCCTTCCTATCAACCCACAAAAGGCTTCAACAGCAACAGCTCAAAACATGTCCTGCCTTACAAAGGAGGCAGTCATGGAGGAAATAGGCCATTTGAGACACCACCTGAGGGGAGGTACCTGCATGGTGTCCCCAGCAGGAAGCTAGATTCAAGACATCACTTAACTCGCTCCTTGCCTCCTGTCAAGGCACTGAAAGACATGTTCTAGACAGCTACAACAGGATACCCCATGTATTGTCTGGAACTTTCCCGTCACAAGGACTGACCCAACGTCACTCTGATTAGCCTGAGAGATCTGGTGTCACATGTGTACATGAAAAGCATCTAGGCACTTATTGAATATGCATTCGCCTTCCTACTAACATCGTTCCATCAATATTTTAATGCCATGTTGCCTTTTAGATTGTGTTCCTACTGTAACATGAGGTCCCTGCTGGGGCAGAAAGAGACCTCAGAAATGGATGTGTTTATGGATGACATTTCTTTCAGTATGAAGAGTTGTCATCAGTGGTGATTTTCTGCCTCAGATGTTTATGGTTATTTCATCAGGAAATATAATCTCTATTCCCTTCTACCAATAAAGCAAATGGGGCAGCATGAAGGTGTACAAAGTAGGGCTGAACGTATTCAAGCACTGAAAGATCATTATTTACTGCCAAAGAGAGCTAACTTGTGATCAAGTTCATTAGATTAGATTTAACCCAGTGCAAACGTGCTGACTTTATTGGCATATCTGAGAAGTAAATTTGGATCATTGACTATTTCTGGAGTGAATTTCATGTCTCTATGAAGTTTGTCTGTGGGTTTTATTTCCTGTTTTTTACAATCCCTTTCTCATTTTGTTTTGTGTTTTTCCTCTCCTCTGGTTATAGTCTAATCACCGTCAAGTCTCAGTCATTTGCTTGAAAAACAATAGCTGGCAGTCATTGTGCTAAACAGTCCATTTTGTTATCCTTGCCACAATCCACAGTGTTCTCAGTTATCGCACTTGATAGACATCATTAAGGTTTCCATGTTGTTAGTCACTTTCCTGATCTTTCATGTTTCCTCTGCTCAGGAAGCAGCTTTTCCTGGAAACATTCAAAGAGAACAAAAACTGATTACAGCCAGCACCTTGGGGTAATGGCATCTAAGATCCAAATCCTGCACTTTTTTTTTTTAGGCTGATAACTCCACTTTTGAATGTGAAAGGCCAGATTATGCCACTTGTGTCCACACGAAGTCATTCCATAGAAGTCTACAGATCTAGTTATAAGAGAAACATTGTTCAGTATGAGTAATGTTTAGATAGTGCAGTGTAAAAGTTTGTAGCACAGTGTATTATCATGAGCTGGGATGTATTAATAGGACATTAGACTGGAATAGACCTGCCCATCTCAAATACTGCAAGTTTACACCATCTGCAAAATTTCAGTGAAGGTGCTGTGGCAGTCTGAAGGATCTTGGACCACTTTAAAGCTCTGTTTGAGGGATGGATCTGTAGCCATGACATCTGGAAGAAGACCTGCCCATTTGCAGGATGAAAGTTCTCTCTTTCCCATTGCTGTCAACACGGTCTCTGGCATCCCTTGTACAAAGAAAAAGAAAGCAATATGAGAGGGCTGCAGGAGGCTGATATGGGTGCAAGGACACCCACATTCACACAGAGACAACCAGGGTCAAACCATGCACTGGGATCCACGTGGCTATTGCTTCATCCTGGCATCAAGTTTCCAACACTGCAAATTGAGATTTGCTGAATCAGCTCAAATCTGAACTGCTTAGAGCACATGAACCAGGCTGCCTTCTCTTCAGTGGGAGGGTACTAAGTAAAAGCAGACTCAGTTCCCCCAGAAAAAATGTTTGGGGTCACAGAGAAGAAAATTCAGGTTCATATCACTTTGGCAAACACCCTCTCTTCAAAAAGTGTTACAGGTTTTTAATATCAAAATAAGAAAGACAGATGTTGGATTAGTTTATACTGTTTCATCTCAAAGCTTTGCACACAGTAAACTGGACCTAGCATAGCAAATACTAACGGTTCAAAACAAAGTTAATTTGCAGTCTTTACACGAGCAATCTGTTCCCCAACAGAAAAGGATGAAGAATTTTGTTAGGGTCTTTTTGATGATGCACGCAGAATATTGCAATTTGGAAAGAGAAATTCTGGACTGCTGACGTTAAATTTTACCTCATATATTTTTAATGTAAATTCACAGGTCTCAGGAGTGTCTTACAGAAATGGCAAGTATATGGACAAACCTTTCGTCTTTGCTACAAAACATTTAGTTAGTAATGCAATAATGAGATATAAGTGTTTTCATTTCTATTGAAGTTTATATCCCAAACAACAGTGGGATGCCAAGCACTGTATTAGCATGCACCATAAAACAAGTATACATTTCCCATCCTGCTCTACTGTTAATGCTCAAAAAAATTTTCATGTTGCTGTAATTTTTTTGTGCTCAGTTTTCTTAAGAGGTGATATTGAGGAAGAATGAGGGAAAATCCATGCCACAGTTTTTGAACTGGGCAAGGCTGTCAAATTAAAAAAATCATGAAAACTCTCCAGGGTGAGAGCATAACACTGTATCTTTCTCCTTTAAGGCACGGATTCCTACAAAAATGACATAGCTGTGAAACTAAAAGTTCGGCACAGAAACAGTTCCTGGACACCTCCTGTGTATGCATATATATAGTACACATGCAGTTAGGGGCATAGTTCTGGGTAGCAATACATAAGCAGCAGAGTCACCATCAGCTGAACCAATAACTTCAGAGAAGCTGAAATGCTCCTCCAGAAGGATATTTTAAAGCGAACACACAGGCTTTCTATTGGCCTTTTCACTGAACGAAGCCCATCTGGGGGACTCAACAGAACAGGGATACGCTTTGTATTTCGCCAGACAGAGAGGGGTGAGTGGTGTCGCTGTGGAAATATCATAATCCTACAGGCTGGGAAATATTCCCCCAGCTCCCCACTGGTAAAGCCTCTTTTTGGTAACAGTGTAAAGCATCTTATTTTTGTTGGGGGGTAGACAGGGGAGAACTTGGACTCAAATTTCTCCTTGAGAATCTGCCAGTGCATTTGCTGTTAGGAAATGACTAAAATAAGCCTCTGCACATATGTCCTTAAAAACACTTTGACTGCATTCCCCTGTAATTATTAAGCTTCTTCAGAGTCTGTAAGCCAGTGAGAAAAGGATTAGAGGGGTTACTTTGTGCCTCTGTGCCATAAAAATCCCTTGGCTACTGCAGCACACTGCTCAGAGCGTCCTGAAAGCTTTCATATAATCCCTGCCTCCCAGCCACCACCACCACTGCCTTTCCTTTATTTAGACACATTCAAATTTCACGCTGTAATCCAAAAGCACTCCAACATGGAAACAAGCTCCACACTATAAATCACATTTAAAAACTAACCTGCCATTTAAAGTGGAGCTGCAAGGCAACTGCGTGATAAAGCTTTCCTCAATTCTATGCTGGAAGGAAAACCAAGAGATGTAAATTGGCAGTTGGCTCTGCTGACATTTCCTGTTCTCCTGGTAGTACAGGACAGGGATCATTTTCTATACCTGTCCTTGTAGGAGAGGTCACAACAGGACACCAGTCCTGGACTGGAGTTGCATGTGAGTGTAAATACTGGGTAGCAATAGTAAAAGAGAGCTCTGCTCCCTGTCACCATTCAGGGGATTTTCATGTCAGAAGATAACTTGTTATGGCCAGTGGTGTTGCACTGAAAATAAGTCATTGTATCATAGGCAGCAGTGACACAGGACTGCAAGCTATCTTCTGGGTCACAGAGTCGGTTTCCAGTGCCAGCACAATATTGTATAACCCCTTTCAGTAACTCATCTTTAAGAACCCTAATTTTTTTTCAAGTGACATTTCCCCCAAGAAATTCAGGGAGGAATTCTGGGCTGCAGAAAGGTTTGAATGAAGCACTGCTGTTAAACCCAACAACAGCTGTAAACATCCAAAGTGAGCAGTTTTCAGATCATGATGTCAAAGCAGAGAAACAACAGTCAAATGTGCATTAAAACAACATCTGCAAGACAGAATCAGAAAATCTCTTTTGTGGAGCCAACCAGTAAAAATATTTCCTGGGTAAACAGGAACTTGGCACCGCCTTGCAGAAATCAACTGTGAGGGCAAAACTGGGGCTGGAGCAGCTCTAGAGGAATCTGCTTGTCACACAGTCTTGCCTGTGAGTGAAGGGAAACCCGGCGGCTGGTAGGTTCACATCGGGCGTGTGGAGGAAGAGTGGTCACGGTCAGGGCAGCCCGGTAACCCAGCTTCAGCGCTTGGCTTGCCCCCTCCCTGCCCCTTCACTTTCACGTGTATCCCTTGGCACATCATATCAGCATATCTTGGTCACCATCTGTGAAGTGGAGATAATAACACCTCTTGTCTGCATGTCTATTTAGGTTGTAAATGCCTTCCAACAAAGACCGTCTCTTATTTTGTTTACCAACAGTATGTAGTACATGGGCTCAGTCTTGTATACAGATCCTGGTCAGTAATAGTCATTATTTCAATAGTGATGATAAACATACTAATTATCCAACATGCATCTAACAATAACAGTCAAGCTGCTTTGGTTTTGTTTTTATCAGAATTTTTACCCTCAGCATATGAGGCCTCAGAAGCCAGAAATACAGAGCAGTTTTGCCTGTTGTGGAGGGGCTGCTGGCCATCTGTGTCTACACGCAGGATGCCCCTGAGAACACAGCACAGATATATGCACGTGCAATGAATACATGAGTGTTCAGACACTGACCACATCTGGCTATTCAAAGCCATCTCCCCCTATGCACTGTCTGCTTGCCAAGTGACCAGGGAATTCATTCCATATGAAGCTCTGCAGAATAGGAACTCTGTAGCACTGTTTTATTGCAATCTCACAGGACATATAACCAAAGAACATGCATTACAAACAGAACAGACCATATCTTTTCCTGATTAATTCCCTCCACCTCCTTCACTTTAACAATAGGAATACCACTTCTGCCTCGTTCCAGATAAAGGATTTCATAGATCCATGATACAGAGCAGAAGCTGAAACACTGGTTAAGAACTGCAGCCTGATACTAAAACCCTCTGGGGTTGGAGCAAACTCTGCTGACAGTGCTTGGCTAATTTTAAAAATCACTACAATTAATTTCTTAAATAAATGAGCTCCCATAGTGACATATTTCAAACATAAAATCTTAATATTCCTTTCTAGTGAAGTCTGTACCATTGTTCATGAGGAAAGAGAAGGAAGCTCCGAGCTAATTTCTAAACCCAGGGGAATATAAACAGACAGCCAGCTGCTAAGGCTTTTTGCTTGATCTCTTGCAAATTCTCTTCAGCAATTCATGGCCAAAATGTATCATGTGCCAGTCTGAAATCATGTTGGAGGAACTGGTGGCAAGGGTCTCCTTTTCATACTCCCAGCAGGCTTATGGCAGAAGGCTGTGAGGGGTAACTATTGCTATTTATAGGTAATCCCAGTTTTGAAAGGTCACTCTTTATTATTTTTTCGTTCCAACCCAAAATGTCTATCCAAAAATTATTTTACTGCAGCTTATCCCTAATGAGTATTTTTTAAGCAGATAAAAATTAAATAAATCATGCAATAAAGCAGAAGATAGCCTCTGTTTTACAGCTGACAGCCCAAGGAATGTATAGTACTCACATTATCTCCTGTGGTTTTAATTACAACATAGGCAGGTTTATTTTATTTGGCTTTTTTTAACAACTTCACTATCTTTGTCCAGGAGCAGGCACTTATTTTACATGTTGTAGACTCTTGATAATAAGACATTTGGGCACTGAATCACTTCCCTTATCATGAGATACTCATGTGCAAGCACCAAGCTACTTATCAGCCCAACAAACTGTAGCTTGCAGACAGCCAGAGAGCAGAACGGCGCCTGCTCTGCATTTCTCAGCACTTCTGATTCTGAGAAAAAGAACAAAACAGTTCCCATGTTATGAAACTAAGCTTTCACTCTTTCCATATGTCTGAGTGGTCATCCTGAGCTGAAAGCTGACTGCCTTTCCCACTTTCTGCTGGGCTGCAAGTTGGAGGAAGCAAGTAGAGCTATGACAGCACTGAGCACTAAAATAACAGAAGCGTTGAATAAAATAAAGAGAAAACTGTATTTTTACGGAAAGTGGTGCACAGCAGTACACCATCACAGTGATGCTTTCTGTATTTTGACACCATTAAAGTTCAATTAATGGAACCAAGAGGATCAGCTCTGTGGCAAGAGGTCAATGAGGAGGAGGAGAAATATGGGAGGGGAGGGGAGATAAAATAGGGTGAGTCTTTGTGGAAGAAGGAGGCCAAAGTCACCTGAAAAGAAATGGGCAGGGAATTTAAGAAGATATGACTTAAAAGCACAGCGATAATGTATAACATTTCTTTCAAAAAACCTCTCTCATGCTGCTACCCTTCTTAAAAGCAAGAGGTAAAGGTAATGAGCGAAGCTTTCTCAGCACACTTCTAAGAGTGGGTAGACAGGGATGTGGGTTGGCTTTCCTCGGGATCAACGGTGCTGCCTTTTGCTGAGCTTTATCATCATGTCAAGCAAAATGGAACACGCTACTGCAGGGAAGGCAAAATAGCTTCAGATTATGCAGGGCTGCACCAGAAGTTGTTCTCAACGCCATTATTGAGTCTTTTCTCCTGATTAAATGTTGAGTACAGATGGCAGGGTTTGTTCCATGGAAAATAACAGCTAGACTGCAGAGGTGGACAAGGGAATTGGTGATCTCACCAGAGCCACCATAATAAAGCTAATTCTGTAACATATACTGCAGCTTCTTTGTTCTTGCTGTTTATTAAATAGGGCCTGGATAGAGGTAGTTGTTACATTTTCAAACTGTTTGAATAACTAAATCACTAATCAAAGCAACAACTGCATTAAAGAAAACAGAAAGCACTGAAGTTGTTCCTCAAAAGAAATTGAAAGGATTACAGAGATCATGTTTGAACAGGAAAAATAGGACTATAGCTCTTGGACTATTCATGCAAATGACTCATCTGCAGGGGAAAAAAACCCAGCCTTCAAATGATTACTTCATGATTTTTGCCAGCTTCCACCAGGTAAACTGGTATTTCTAAAATTTTTTATGGATCTCCACACACAAGTCCCATTTTATTTCAGTAGGCATGCTGGTTTAACTCAGTCACATTTTTCATTTAAAGTGCTCTTCTAGATACTGTGTGGTTGGAATTTAAGTTTAGATAGAGTTCACCTCACCTAACTGCAACTGTGTAAAATTTCAAGCATCGAGACTGACATTGTCATCTAGATTACTTGTATAGACAATGCAGAGAAAATTGTTCCTCTAGAGGGTTCATCCCACCTATTCTACACACTTAATTTTTGATTATATGAATCATCCTTTGGAAATGCCTGTACCTCTTGACTAAATACAGATGAAACATATAGAGCCCTCTGAGAAGACACTTATCTCTTAGAGGGCTGAAGTCCCATCTCCTGTAGCCTCTATTAAACCAATACACCCACAACAGAGTTGCCTGCATTTGGGATCCAAGAGTGGGGAGAAGGACGCCGTATGCCCAGTGTCTCCCATGTCTGAACTGACAAGTAGGGAGGTGATGAATGCTCCCACTGGCAAACTGCCTGTAGGAGTCAGAGGTCAGCAGGAAGGAGATGTTCTCTGTTGTATTTGCACCTTATCTTACTTCCCTGCAGGTGGGAGGAAGGAGGGAACAATCTAGAAATCTCTGAACAACACATCAATCTAGTTTTCATTTTGACTGAATTAATCTTGATTTTAGGTAGCTCATTATTGTAACAACCATTTCTCAATGTTAAGAGTATAGTTGAAGAGTGTGTCACAAAACACGCTATGACCCTTATAAGAGCCCATGAGACTAGCAATGCGTCCTTGCCCTTTCACCTGCCAGTACAAAACATGTGGAGGATTTAGTAAGACAATTTAAATAGACAAATAAAGTCATTAAGTGGCACTCAATCAAGTTAATGTAGACATAGGGAAGCTTCTCCTCTCATTGAGATTGCCATCTGTTTCTCATTCTGGAAAGGTTTTTTTCAAAGTGGATGCCAGTCATGACTTCAGGAATTATATCTTTATCTTTCGTTTCCCTATCAGGAGCTCTTTGCAGACAAGAGAACCTTCCTGGAAATAACCTTCAACTAGTCCCCCAGCATGAGATTGTGTAACTAGCCAGAAACCTACCCTGCATGGTTTTGCATATGTTCAATGGGTCAGTAGATGTCTTCTTCCATTGGAGTAATGGCATAACATTATACAGGTGACATCTCAGACTCCCAGGCAGTTCTTAGTATATACTCTACTATTTTTGTTTGTATGCGTTTCCACGCAACCTTTAATACCATTGAAGTAGGAGACCCTTTCTTTTAGTATTGCTTCCGATTTGTTAGCAGTAACATCACTTAGAATGAGATTGGATGACTGTAAGATTTTTTTTTGTCTCCATATGATGGAATAAAACTGCCTCAGAGACCTGCAGATGGTGGTTGGCTTTGAGCTGCTAAGGTGCCCAACAGGGAGTCCTTCTCATCAAGAATACAGTTTTGATTTCCTGATGTGGTACAGCAAAGCCTTCTTTCATTTGAAATGAAGCACTTTTTCTCCCTTTCTCTAGCAAACAGACAGGAGTATTTAACTGAGAACAGCATAGTTTCTGGGCAACACATAATTATTTCAAATGGTCCAGAGATTTCCATAGGACTGTACTCCTCAACACACAAACAAAGCATCTGCCGCTCTCCTATTACTGTTATTTTAAGCGAGAATCATCAATGCATTTTAGGTCTTGGCACAAGTAACACCCAAATACACTGATAGCCACCTAATTGAGAAGGTCCCTGTAAAAGCTCTGCTGGTTTTGTTAGTATTCTGCAGAAGATTGCTTGGCTTTTTTACTCTAGAAGTATTGTAGGCCCTTAGATTCACCTGTTATGAGATTTTGTGTGACCTAGTGGTCAGAGGTATCATGGGCTGTCTCCCCTTCCCTATGTCCAGTGAATCGGTTACAGTCTCAAACCTAGAGTTTAGAATCGTACTATATTCTTCAGAGTTAAGCTGTGATCTGGTCTTTCTTGTTGAACAAAACATCAGCATTTCCCCAAGTCTTTGACCTTTTCAGCCCTTGCCCCTGCATGGATATCTCACATACTTGCTATCACCACATGGTAGGATACAGAAGACACGATTTTAAACTCATTATATTTGCCATATGTGCTTTATCTATGTCATGATACAAGGTTGGCTTTCACTATCAGTGTTACAATGGGTGGATAACTGCCTATTGGAAGACTACTCATAATAGAAGTTGCAAATCATTCTCATGCTATCATGAGAAAGATTCCTGTTTAAGGAATGGATTATACTACTTTAAACTGGAGACCTCTTTAATTTCATGAAATGAGCTTTAATCTTTCACTCTGCTGTCCAGTGCTGAACACAAGCATACAAAAAAAGCTGTCTCTCACCTCTCTTTAATCTCAAACATTTTCTTTTGATCTTTTAACAGACAGGGAGGGTTACAGAATCACAGAATCACAGAATGGTAAGGGTTGGAAGGGACATCTGTGGGTCATCTAGTCCAACACCCCTGCCAAAGCAGGGTCACCTACAGTAGGCTGCACAGGAACTTGTCCAGGCGGGTCTTGAATATCTCCAGAGAAGGAGATTCCACAACCTCCCTGGGCAGCCTGTTCCAGTGCTCTGTCACCCTCAAAGTGAAGAAATTCTTCCTCATGTTCAGACGGAACTTCCTGTACCTCAGTTTGTGCCCATTGCCCCTTGTCCTGTTGCTGGGCACCAATGAAACGAGTCTGGCCCCATCCTCCTGACACACACCCTTCAGATATTTATAAGCATTTACAAGGTCCTCTTGCAGCCTTCTCTTCTCCAGGCTAAACAAGCCCAGCTCCCTCAGCCTTTCCTCGTCGGAGAGATGCTCCTGTCCCCTCATCATCCTTGTAGCCCTCCGCTGGACTCTCTCCAGTAGCTCCTCATCTTTCTTAAAGTGGGGAGCCCAGAACTGGACACAGTACTCCAGATGGGCCCTCACTAGGGCAGAGTAGATTAATTATAGGTTAATAAATCTTTAAAAAAACAAGCAAACAAACAAACAAATTAAAAAAAAAAAAAAGCTCAGACTTTCTAAGGTCTGCCTGGTTTGTACATGAAGGAGTTTTATTTCATCTCAGTTAATCTTCATCAGTACTCCACAGCATCCTCTACCATGGAAGCTTTTACCTTTGATTGTCTTCATATTATGTCTCAGAATGCCTTTAGAGTGCTGGAAATGTACTGGCAAATTTTCTCAGTCTCTACAGATCTTCTTGGAGTGCTTTTAGAAAATACACTGGAACTTGGAGGATGATTCACAGATTTCTATATTCCTTAATATGTATCCTTGTGCCCATACAAGGCTGAACACTGCCTATGATTCCTCCAATCTCTACAACCATAGGTAGCACGGAACTATATTTTGATATCCTGCCTCTCTGTAAACAATAATCTTCACATTTCTATAGACCACTATGAAATGGACGAAGGAGGAGAAATAAAGTTCTCACATTTTGTGCTGGCAAAAAGTACAAACATGCAGAAGCTGACTTATATACAGGCCTTAACATTTTATACAACAGCTATAATTAGGGCTTCTCAGCAGACTTGATTTTAACACCCTTGTGATTATTTCCCCCCCACACCCTGCCCCAGGTGCCCTGCATAACATTCAGCAGCTCTGTAGTACAGCTGCACCGGTACAAAACAGTAGTTGCGCTCTGCTTCTGTATATTGTGGTTGCCAGCCGCCAGCCACCAGCTAAGTACAAATCTGTTGTGTCATTTATAGCTGTGCACATTTGGAAGAAAGGCTGAGTTCAAGTTTAAACTGACATCATTAAGACTGACAGATCCTGTTTTTAACCATCCGTTCATTTGAGGATGCTGTATTTTGCACTGCCGTATACAACGAAGATCCCCCCCTGTGACAAAAAGTGTCATATCGCTAAAACTCAGCTTTCCTCATGGTATTGTGGCCACAGCAATCCCAGAGGAATAAGTGGACTGTTCATAATCACTGTGTAGATATATGTAGGTCACACCACCCTGCCACTCCACTTCTCTCAGTTGTTGCCGTGTGCAGGTAAGGTAGTGAAGTATGCAACATTCTCCCTCCCCAGCCCTCTCGGGGAGCACGACGCTTATAACATGTGCTCCAGTGTCTGCCTACTTAGGAGAACTGAGCTGACAGGTAGAACAGAGGTGCAGTGTGACAAGCACCTATACATTCACAAACAAAAAAACCACAAAGGATGGATCTAATTTTAGGCTTATCAACAATCTCTCCTTATTATAAGAGGAACAAAAAGATGTTCATTTCACCAATAAACAGAATATTAACTGTAGCAGGAATGCCACCATCTTTAATAGGCTTGGCTCTGGAACAAGACAAAGAAGCTGCTGTTTAAAGTCTGATCTTATGAACCATATAAAAGAAACTGGGAGACTCAATAAGCATCGAGCCGAGATCAGACACAGTCATTCTCAACCTCCATTGGCTTAAAGTCACATTAGCAACTGTTGTCCTCACTGGAAGCATTTTAAAACCTGTGACTTACCAAAAAAATTTTGCTACTGAGAATAAGCCTCAATGAACAGAAGTCATAACATCTAAGGTTACACATTCAAACATGAGCTGAGGATAGCGGGCATTTACATCCTTGCCTGTTAATAGAGAGCCAAAGGCAAATTTATTAATCAAGTCTATTTCAGATTTCTGCTCTGGGACATGAAGTGAACTCTAAACCTGCCTAAGTCTCTCCTTTGACTATAAAAGCAATCTAGTTACCACCTGACATGTAGCCTCCAGCATTTGGGAAGCAGGAAAATTCCATCCTGTGCACCAAGGGGCAGATCTCCAAAATGTAATGGTTTTGGTCAAAATGTGTATTGGTTCACAAAGTAAAGTTCCACAGACTTAAATAACACAGAGTATGAGAAAAGATAATAAAGACATATATGCAATATGACTAAGCAGAAAAAATAAATTAAAATAAACAGGAATGTAATTATACCCATGAAAAAACCTTTATCCCACATCACTTAATTGCTACTAACTTTGAACACATAGCATTTGGACAGTATAAAATATACAAACAAGCTTCTCTTGAAGTCCTCGCTGTTTTTTTCTCACGAAAAGATGAAAGAATAGAAGCATCTACACTCTGCAGGAATATAAATCCCTACTGGAAATAAAAATGAGTATCCCATTGATTTTTAATGATGCTTAGTCATGCAACTGCTTGACATCATGTCTATATTGTCAAGGAAACTCAGCTGGGAGATCCCTGGAGTAGCTCCATACAGGTTGCTACATCTTCACAGAATAGCACATTGCTACCTGAGGATACTGGTTTAGGTCCCAAAACCCAGACCTGGGGTGTTCTTGGACCAGGTGCCACAGCATTGAGTATGCATGCCCCAACTCCCTCTAAGCAATAAGTTTTGTGATTCCTGAGTCACTGAGGCAGTCTTCAATGCCACTTGTTTTCATACAGCAAATCACATGAAAACAGAAGTGAAATTTTACTCCTCAGTATGGATGCGTAAGCAGCTTCAGGATTTTTTTTTCTGAGTTTACTATCCAAGTCATGTTGAATGAAGGAATTAGATGCTCTCCCAACTTGTATGGTCTCTTGTTGCCATCCAAGTGGAAATAGACTCACTCATTTCCTAATACAAACAGTGATACAAGTTAAGTGGTTAATTGCTCCTGTAGATAGATCTAATCACCAGCAAAAAGCTGAGAGTAAACTGCACATAGATCTAATCACCAGCAAAAAGCTGAGAGTAAACTGCACATATTTGTAGCCGTTTAAACAATACATATTTTGCCAGCAGTGAAGAATAAGTATTTGAGACCCTGCCAGCCGATCCTGGCTTTTGGTTAGGAAAGATGGTGTTACTTTGGATGCTACAGTTAACTTGTCTTCTCTTTGAAATAGTGAATTTTATGTGTAAACACAGGTAATATTTCTGCATCTTCACAAATGGAGAACTTTAACTGGAAATGTTGGCTTGTCCTAAGAATTTGTCTTAAGATATTCCGTATTTCTGAACAATACCACATGGTCTGCATGATATTACAGAAATACATCCTCCATTCTCTGGAGATCTGATTGAAATTTCATACGTAGTTTCAATCACAGAAAAAACAAGAGACAAGCTAGAAAAATATTCTCTTGGTACAGACAAAAACCTTATCATGCGGAAGAGAGATTCTGCAAAATATAAGCAGGAGAGATCTAAGACACACAATCACTTAGCCTTCATCCCTGCAACACAAGCTGTATAACACAGAAGCAGCTGTGTCACAGCCACTGCTGTGGTGCACTAGATCTACTGCTTTGGCCTCCAACAGTATTCAGGACTGCACACCAGTTTGCAGCAATATGCTTCTGCTTAGGTATCTGCACTGTGTCCTGCCAGCTCTGTAACTACAGTACACACTAATCTACAGAAGCAAAGAAAAAGAAAAATTTGCAGACGTGACATGAGAGAGTCTGGAAGATTCATGAGACTTTTTTTCTTTCTAACTTGTCATCTGATTTTACTAGTGCGTTGGCTGTTCACAAGCTCTGAATCAGACTTGTCATAAAAAAGAAACATCACAGAATTGGTCCCGAAGCTGGGAAGCTTTTCTGCAACATTTATTTGTTATCACTTCAGCAGTTCATTGTAGTTAACATTTGATTGAACTTCCTATAGCAAGGAACCTGATTAAAGAAATATAGCAGCAAGGACTAAAATACTACATACACCTCCCTTTTCTTTATTGTTACAGTGATAAACAGTGGCAGATATATCAGAACACATCTGAGGGAAGGAAAATACCTTTCCAAGAAACTTCATCATTCTGTTTAGTCTTAGAAACCAAAGAAGGAAAATCCGAGGCAATGGAAGTGAGTGCAGCTGTTGCATTTATTTAGTCTCCTGGGCGGTGCCGTGATGACAGATACTCTTGTAGTGCAGTTTTGCACAGCATTTCATGTTTCCCTCAGAGTCTATTATTTCCACACAGCTTTTTAGGCACTTTGTGATTTTCAGAATCAGATCCTTACCCATTTCCACATTCTGCGTTATAATAAATCCTTTGGTAAAATGTTTTGTTAACTCACCAGTAAATAAATTGAAGTGTGGTCTGCTTCCTCTGTGAAGTACTTGATGCATTCAATGCACTGAGTTCATGTTAATGTATTCCTCTGTCTTCGCGCAGATGGATGAATTCATGAACCTGGATGCTTACACAGCAGTCATTTGAAGCCTCCTGCAGAAAATGGTAAGATACACAACAGTAGAATTAAAATCTTAAATGTGGCCTAGGAAAGTTCATGGGAGGTTTTCTTAAGATTTATGAACTTGGGATTATCTTTTCCATGTACATGGTTCTAGCCATGAGGACACCTGCATTGGCACTGGCTTTAACCAAGTTCACTCCTTGCCTCCCGCTGCAGTGAATTTCTTGTTAACCTTACAAAATACTGACAAAAAAATCCATCATTCTTGCCAAACTGCTCACCGCCTGTTGTCAGTAAGCCCTCATGACTAATGTCCTTGCATTAAGTTCCAAATCTATTCAATCTGGCCCAGTATAACAGAGATACAATATTAGAAAAAATATTTGAGATGTTCTAAGTGTGTTATACAGGGATTGCATTTATTAGAGCTAGGACTGATTGCACCTGTCAAATAGCAGGAGGTCTTATCTTTCCTGGAACCCCTCTTTACTCAGTAAAGAGAGGCATTTCCAGAGCGGTGCTCTGCCAGGTTATCTTACACATCCAGTTTAGAATAAGACAAATTTGGATCTAGACTTGCCTCCTTTCTTTTGACAGGGAGCCCATCTACCCACTTTTTGGCATTACACTTAATTTTATATACACTTAACTTTATATAGAGTTAAGTTAGTTAAGATCACTCTTGTCTTTTATGAAAAAATGCCTGAATTCAGAAAATTCAGGAGGTGCACAGATCTATATGAAATCTGATTTTATCCCAGAAGACTGATAATAAAGTATGCATCTATATCTTCTACAAGGTTTTTGCTAGAGCTTTGGAAATGGCTTTACAAAGAGCAAAGATCTTGATCCTAGTTTAATTTGTCCATGATATTCTAAAGACATAGATGGCTTGACGCTCTCGAATACCAAAATATCCTATTTGGTCTTCGTTATGATTATGCATAACATAATGGACCAGACATTCAATGTCCTGTACAAACATCCTACTGGAAGAAACACAGTGGATGTCATTTACTGAGGTAAAGCTTACTTCTGTGACTGTCACAGTGTGTATGGACTGATTTATCTGTCCTTTGGGAAAACTCTGGGAAGGGTTTTGAAAAGTCACTGATCTCAAGTGGATGTCTGCGCCATATTCTGAAGCACAAAGAGCAGGAGACCTCACAGAAGATCAGAAATGACTTGCCCAACAAAGATTTGGTGATGATTTCTGTGGTAGCAGAAATCTACATAGACCCCTTATGAGTTGTCTGTGGAGTTATGATCAGCACAGAAAGAAGTAAAAGGAAGAGAGATCAGGAGTGATATGCCTTAAAACTGTATGCCTTCATTCAGCTCATAATTTCTTATTCACCAGCATGGAAACTACTGGACTGGAGCCTAGAGCTGTACACACAACTCTGGGGAGTTTTCTTTGTGAAGTCTCAGGCAGCACTACTGCTTTAGGAATGTGCTGGGAAGCACAAGGGGGTTGCCAGTGTCTCACGGCCTCCTCATGAAGGGTTGGCAGCTGGTGCCTTCCTGGGAGCCCATCCGAATCTGTGAGGTCCACAGGCTCTGTGATGCCATCCACCAGGGACCGCAGCAGGTCCTTCCCCATCCTGAAATATTGATGAAAAATACAGCAGGAAGCACCTCACCAAGAGGCTTCTTTCTTGTTTATCTGCACCCTTCCCTGCTGAATTCACAGGTAGGACAGATGGTGGCTGCACAGGTGACAGACTCTGCTCTGCACTTCAGGTGGCACTGATGCCAACCACAACCAACCTCCAGTGGAAAGAAACAAAAAAAGAGACCTGTGCTATTCACACTGCTAGGGAATTTGTCTCCAATTACCTGTTATTACTGCATGTGTAAGAATGATAACTTGGCTGTAAAAAGAAGCAAACAAAATAAAATGCCTGCCCTGAAGATAGTGTGTTGATACTGTCAGCCTGGTAATCAGGAAATTTCAGGTTAGAGTCAACAGAAACTACATGGTCAAAATCTGTACTTCTGAAGGCGTGATCTCAGAAGAACAGGCTCTATTTCTAGGAAACAGTCACTAAATAACCTCATGTCAGCTTCTTTAGTAAGGCACAAGCTTGGATACAAAGAGTGCACTGACCATGCTCTGACTGACTTTGTTCTGCCATTTTTAAGCAATGGTCCTACACTGAATATGAATGCATAGATAACTCCAAGCTTGTCAATATTGTCCGAAAGACAATTGCTGGCTGAGTAGAAACTTAACTGGGAGTGGCAGAGCTGGGAAGCAATCAGAGCTCAATTTCACCACAAAATCTCTCTCAGTGGGCACTCCTTGACTTGAACGCATCTACTGTGGTGTTGATTTTAGTCAGCAGTCACGGGAGAAAAAAAGCATAGAATTTTCATTTTGTTTAATAGAGGGAATAAAGAGGTTTATGTCACTGGGGAGAGGGGTTCTTGGATTTTCCCACATTTTTTAATTTACAGGCCGCTGGACAGCAGCAAGTAAAATGTTCCACCTGAATTATAATTTTATCTGAGTCCTGAGTAGTTACACATTTTGAATTTTCTCAGGCTTGAGTAGAAGTACTTTACTTTTCCTCCTCTTGCCTCTATCATGTTCTCTCCATATACTTGATGATTCCCCATACTTCCATACTTCTGCCCAAGATTCAACAGTCTCCTCTAAGCCCCCTTTAGACATGTTGAAAAATGTTTCTTCAATACAATCACCCTAATTTAGAACTATGGACAAGAGTTCCCACCATCTCTGTTGAAGTGATAGAGCTTTTCATCTCACCTGCACTAAACAGTCATTGTTTCCCATTAGACAACAATGGTCTGTGTGGGGGAAAAGGCAAAGAGTTATAAAGGAAGTTTGGAAAAGTATCACTACAGGACAAAGTTAGATTCCCCTTCTTAATGATACCAGTGAGCAAAGTAACTGCCAGAATAGTATTGTACCCATCAGGCTTGAACTACATAGGGAACCCCACCATTGGTGGAATACAATCCACCAAACAACCATTCAAATCTCTGACTAGTGTCAACTTCTTGAGCTTGAACCCTTGGAGGCATCTGTCACAAGGTCATAAGCATCCAGCCTACATCAGTAGAACTCTGTAAATTTTACTCTCCTGCCAATTTCTTACTGTATAAGTCAATGAGTTCTTCAGGTTTCTAAACAGCTTTCAACTTGCTTGACCTCACATTAAATGCAAGATAATGTATCTGACTGCTTAAAGGGCTTATTGTCAAGACATAAAACTTGTTCCAAATTATTGTCTTTTATTTTCCAGGTTGTAAAGTGTTCAAATAAGCAAATCTGATTTGATTTTACCTTATTCTATTGCTCCATGACTAATTTGCTTTTATTGCTTCATAAATGAGTTCCATGGACATTCTACTCTTAGTTCTGAGGGCACTTTTTATGGAAGTACTCTTTAAAGTATTGTTTGTGGAGTGATAATATTGAACATGTTGGCATAAGGTGCAAGGCCCTAAATGGTCTGGAATCTGTTTTTTTCTTTCCTTTATCTTTTAAGACATTGAGTTCACCTGGAGCATTTCTGTTGTCAGTCCCAGTTTCAACAATGGTTGGGAAAATATTTGTTGTGAAGAATGCTCAACTCTGGAACTTGTTTCCCGGCTGGACTGGTAGTCCTGCTAGCCTTTAGGGTGCAGACCAAAGCTTATGGCTTTACCTGTGCTTCTTCCTAAAAAAATCCATGGGTCTTGTTATCTTAGCAGACTTAGTGGGGAAACTGGTTAGACCTGATGTTTCTAGAGGGCTTTTGTGCTTTCGGATACTAATTAGCTTCAGGATTCTCTTTTCTCTAGCAGTTGCTGGTAATATGTTGTGAATTATTTATTAGGCTTTTTGTGACTGTAAATCCACCCAGATGCTTGGGCAGTGGGCACATGTTTTATAGATATGAATGTCAATCAATAAATAAATAGCCATGAGTGCTTCTCTGTAGAGGAGAGTTAGAAAATTATCAGAAGAACGGGGTCAAAAAAAAGAAGCATTTTGACAATGAGAGCCGTTTTTTTGGCTGGTGTCATAGATTTTTTTTTCCTCCTTGATATCCTCTGACTTCTATTGTGGTATTATTTCCTAATAAACTATGTCAGCACTGTAAGAGTCAGGTGCCACGGCACCTTTGGCAGAAGACCGCATTTTGCAAAGTGATATGGACGTACTGGTTACAAGGACACAGCCAAAAGAAGTCATCAACATTCACAATGGTTTACCTTCAAAGTCCAGGTCCAAGGCCTTGAGTTTTATAAAGAATATTTTGTACTACAGACATAGCCTTCTTTTCTCTATGCGAATGATCCAAGAGCAGATATGGGTACTTTTAGTCATCATTTACAGCTGTCCAACAAATATTCCCTGCCAACGCATTTTGGACTACAGGTGGTTCATGAACTATTCAACTATTTTTGACTATATGTTTCTCTCAGGGCTCTGACTTACATTCACTATGCAAACAGCTGTTATGGCTAAGACCTTACTGCCTCTTCTCCCCCATCCCAGCTGTTTGTTACTGACCCTTTGCCAGAAATTCTTGCTCCTGTTCCAGATACAGCGAAACTTGCTGCACCTCAGCTGCTCCAGTTCATAATCTGGCATCTTACTGCAAAACAACTTCTATTGCTAAGTTAAGCTCATGTAAAGGACTGGAAAATGGAACAGCTGAGGTGCAGTAAAATGCTCTATTCTGACAGCTCTGCAACTGGCACCATATCTTCTTGAACAAAGTGCTGATTTAACTAGCAAGACCTACCAGAGCTTGTCTGTCAGTGTTCCCTGACCATGCATTGGCCAACACACTGTCTAAAAACATTATAAAGATAGTTAAGAACTTCTGACACATGTGGTAACACCAAATACTGTGACATCACTATGGCATTTGACAACTTTTGTCACCTGCATGGGCGTTACATATATGAGTATATTTGATTAAAGAGTAGGAATTCTCTACTCTTCAAAGAAACAAACACCCAAAATTCACTGAGAAGCAAAGATGTATGAACTTTTGAACATAAGATGGGGAAAGTGAATTAGAAGGGGAAAAACTATTCTTAGATGGTTACCCACATCTACCCCAAGCTTAGCTGAAATGTTTAAAACTGGTTGGGGAAAAACTAGCAAATTAAAAGAATACTGGAAATGGAAAGGGCACAAATCCTAGCTATACACTAAAAGTAAAGTGAAACTATGCATTTCTTAATATCAGATTTCTGAACATAAAATAATAAAGCAGACAGGAAAAAAAAAAGTCTTGGCATTGTTATTCTTTCTGTGCAGTGAAACATGTAAAGGATGTTTGTGCAAAAATAGCTGCTCTGACTTAGGCGACTACTAGGTACAGCAAATATTTTTTCAAGGATGATCCATTCAGGTTTGCCCTGTAACTACCTGTGCACAAGGGAAGGGCATACACAGCATGTATCACTTTGTTCCCTGAACTGGATTGCACAAGGAATACAGCAGCAAAGAATTTGCTCAGATATGTATGTCTTTTACTCCAACTGAAGTCAATCTCTTATTATACTTCAAACGATGGAGAACATGCAGACAGAAAATTCCCAGGACAGGAATCAGTTTTTCTTTATAAATATGACAGCAAAATGCAGCACTATGTTGAATTAACACTCAGAAGATGAACAGGACAACCGCTGAAACACAGCCCAATTTGCATTGTTTTACAAACATAATGTGCTGTGAAGAAGACTAAAGCAGCTGTTACTTAGAATCAAACTGAAGAGAAATTCAAATGATTTATACTGTTAGACATTTCTCCATTAACAGCTGCTTCAGACCTTTCGCCCTGAGGGAAAATACAGATGGATTTTGCAATACAAAACGCACAATACATTGGACTTCAATTATTGGAAATAACAAAGTTTTTAACAGGGAAACATTAATACCAATGAAGCAGCTTAATAAGATTTTCGTGAAAACAAATTACTCTTTTAGCAAGCTCACGGCTTGGGATATAGTCATGTTGGGTATATAATTACTCTAATTACAGGGAAAATTGAAGGAATTTGACTATAATTGCCCATTAGCTAGTTGTCCTGAACATGACAGTCACCATAACTGTTTTTGCCACAGCAGATTTCCAAAGGGCAGTACAATACTGGTGACTTTCCATTCTGTTTTGTGGTTATTGGTTATACTTCCAGTTTACAAGAATTAGTGCATTCTGGATGTAATTCCATCCTCCAGCACTCGCTTTTTCTGTTGCTGTGCCTTTTATTTTGACTAGGAAGTGTAGGAAGAAAGCAAAAACTGTACCTAAATTTCTTATCTCCCTTCCACAATTTTTCTAAGTTGTCTTATTGCTGCACTTCATATTTACAACAATTTACCATGCAGAAAGTCTACAAAGTAAAAGCTTTTATTTGGTCCTGGAGCAAGCTGGAGACTTCAAAGCACAAAGTTTTAGAAAAGGGCATATTTCATCTTTTCTTAAGCTTTCCTTTGGACCATGAAATTGCAGAATCACAGAATCACAAAATCACAAAATGGCTGAGGTTGGCAGGGACCTCTGGAGATCATCCTGTCCAACCCCACAGCTAAAGTAGTTTGCTCAGGACTGTACCAGTCAAGTTCTCAATATCTGTATGGATGAAGACTCCACAACTTCTCTGGATAACCTCTTCCAGTTGTTTTTCAACCACAGTCACAGTAAAAATGCCTTTTCTTATGCATATAGTTACCCACAGTAAATACAGATTCATGAAAACATGTAGCATCGTAACAGTTGTTTAATACAGTAATCTTTCTACTGAGTTTCATTTTTGCTTCTACATGGCTCATGGACTCAACATTTAGTCTTCTGTTGTTACTCCCATCTGTACCCCTCACTGGATCCAGTTTACCCTATTGAAGTTGAGACACTCCTGCATTTTATTCAATGGGAGTGAGATTTTTTACTAGGGAAATAAACACTAGAGGAACTAATCTGTTTTTACATTACCTACAAATAGAATTTGGCTGTTCCTATCTGATCTAAAACATGTCTCAATTGCTATCAAATTCTTAGCTTCACAGTATGATTTGTTTCATGAAAAAAATGTAAACCAGTTACCAAATATACCTGGCTACAGCATGTTAGAGGCCCTCCTGAGGTCAGTTTGGAAAAAAAGAAGTACATAGCTAATGTATTTCTGTAAGGAACAATCCTATTTCCTGGTTAAGTTTTCAAGCCACTGGAACAATCCCATAAGGAAATTCTGGCCTTTGCAACAGCTTTTCCTACTGCGTAGCTCTTCATAACATCAAGCAATTCAGACAGTAAAACAAAATCAGGCCAGTAGAAATGTCAAAAATCTCATCTCAGTTATACAAGACTTCTGTTGGAATAAAAGTATTTGGACTCAAATTCATTCTCCACCATGCAGCATGTATCATTCAAAACAGCACAAGACCACAGGTTAGGGCAGGCCTGTGAAAACTTTCCACGAGCTCAGATGTGCCATCACTGTTGTTCTGTCTCTTGGAAGGGGGAGCTGGAGATATGAATACTCTTGTACCTTCCTAGAGCCAAGACCCACCACCACCAATTCCACACTGCCCAGAAGGGATCTAAAATTTGCCCTCAAAAAATCTGGATCACTCTGATTAGAACAACTAACATTTCCTTATTTTTTAAAAGTCTGGAATGAGATTCAGCTCCCATTGAAGCTCATCAGTGTGTCTCCATGGTCTTTTACGGAAGAAGTGTAAGACCTTAAATAAACTCTTGATGCAGTAGACAGCTCTCTGCAAAATATGAGGGAATATCTAAAGTTCTTATTAGATGGCTATAGCTTGCTATTTCAGAACGTGTGGCATCCCCAGTGATCAGAGGGACAAACAACCTGAACCAAGCAGTCCACTTCACCTCTTGCTTCTGAGACAGGGCAGTTGTCATACAGTGGCATGGATCTACATGCATCCGTATTACAACTGGCGTCGGGTATGTTTAGAGTCAGCACACTGTGGGGCATACAAAGGGTAGGAAGACAAGGTGGCACTTGATGCGTGCTGGGTCACAGTCATCCAGAGACCCAAGAACTAGTATTCTCCAAAAGAAAGGCAAACACGTTAAGAGTGTATGTATTTATACAGTAAGCACAGGTAGGGAAGCCAACTAGCATCTCTACCTGCACGTCTGCTTCCTGGGAGAGCATAACCAGCTAGGCAGCTGCAGAAGCTTGGCAGGTTTCCCCTCGCACACCCTATCAACACCATGCACGCAGGAAAGAAGAGGAAAGGAAGGACAACTGGATGAGCCTCTCCATAGAGCTGTCCCCTAAAGCAAAGGAATGATACCTCTCTGCCTCCTCCCAACCTACTTCTCCCTGCAGCAGTTTTCCCAGATCAGTAACAGACTGTGTCACCTGTCCTGGCTGGGAGGAACTAGGTAAAAACCCCAAGGGAGCAGACATAGCCTGGTAGGAGGCAAAACTGCTATGTAAAAGCAGAAGTGCTTGGCGTGAGCTCTGGTTTGGGCCGTGAGCAGAAGGACAAGGCAGACCACCATGAAGGTCATTAAGGTGGATACACGTTCAAGGTGAAGCAGCCAAAATGCGCTCTTTAGTGTCACTGCACAGTAGCACAGCCCGCCGGTACTGGCAGGCCAGCTTCACAGGCAGTGATGCCTTTATCCTCTACAAAGCCTGCAAAGTGCCTCCTCTGAGAACCTTCCTCCTCGTGCCCTGAAGTAATTCAAGCCACTGCTGCTCAGAGGCTAGGCACTTTTACACTTGTGCTTTCTTCCTTTCACCTTCCACCTGCCCACCCCATTTTAGGCCTTAAGAGCTACAATACAGGTATTTATTTAGTGGTTTGGTTTAACGGTTCCAAACAGATGAGGAAGTATACCTGAGCTTTTAGCAGCCTGACTCATTTGAAAGTTAGTTTTCATGCCCAGCACAATAGCTGAAGTCAGGATCCATTTTGGATGTGCTCTGAGAGAGTTCATAGCTACACTGCTGTAAGAGGATGGTAGGGGAGTGGGTAATTACAGCCCACAAGTACAGGTATCCTCATGCCCTGCCAGGCTTCTGCAGAAGCCTTTTTCTGGAATTTCTGTGCTCCTGCAGATGGGAATGAATGAGGATTTATAGCAGTCCTCAGGAGAGGAGGGGGCTTGAGGATTTAGAGACATAGGGGCGAAGTCTTCTCTTCAACCCACGTGGTGGATTGAAGAGGAGAAATGAGTCATATGAAATAAAGTCAGGTACTGTGACTCTTTCTCGTAGGTAAATATTTCTTTAATCTTTTTTTTTTTCTGAGGGTTATTTCTTGGTATATCCAGCTGCGGCCTGCAGCAGAAAGGAATATCTCATAATGAGCTCTGTTATAAATGGCTCTGAAACACAGAGTGTTGGAATGCCACTAAAAATATTTTGTCTGTGGCTTTTGCTAAGGCTCAGCTCCTCAGGAAATACTTTCATTGTTTAATGCTGTCATTTTGTACATGTCCAATATTTTCTTAATCTGTCACTGGGACTAGTTTATTTATAACAAGCTTATTTTCCAATTGCATGTTGTAAATATGTCTTGCCAAAAACACTAACTATTCACTATAACTACGCAGTTATAGAGATTTAACCAGTTTATTAGCTTTTAAAAATACCAGAAGTATGTGTCAAATCCTCCCTTACCCCCCTTTTTTCCACTGAAATATTGGACGTACAATTTTGGGTCAGGAGTCACTTTGTTGATTAAACACAGCTATAAAAAAGAAGGACCGATTGTGTCTCTAGATTTAGCCCTGAGTTTGTCATTCATGTCACTCCAGAAGTAATTCCAAGGGGCCATGGGACTTAAAGATATCTACTCCATGTTTCTTCCTTGCTCCTTAAAAATTTGTCACTATCCTATAATAAAAGCAACTTTTGGCAACTATAACACAAGACACCCAGCTGCTCTTGCTGAGGGTTTTTTGGGGAGACATCTCTCCTGCGAGGAAAGGCTAATGGAGATGGGCTTGTTTAGCCTGAAGATGAGAAGGTTGAGAGGGAACCATATAAATGCCTATCTTAAGGGTGGGTGTCAAGAGGATGGGGCCAGACTTTTTCCAGTGGTGCCCAGCGACAGGACAAGGGGCAACGGGCACAAACTGAAGCACAGGAAGTTCCATTTGAACATGAGGAAGATCTTCTTCCCTCTGCGGGAGAAGGAGCACTGGAACAGGCTACCCAGGAAAGTTGTGGAATCTCCTTCTCTGGAGATATTCAAAACATGCTTGGACAAGGTCCTGTGCAGCCTGCTGTAGGAGACTCTGCTTTGGCAGGGGGGTGGGACTAGTTGATCCCCAGAGGTCCCTTCCAACCCCTACCATTCTGTGATTCTGTGAGACTCTAGTGCTGTTGTTAGGGCATCTCTTGTTCTCCCCTGGAAGATGTGAATGGAGAGAAAAAGGCCCTCTGTTTCTTATGTCTCAGGGTTATCACATAGATTGCCTTCTGAATTTTACAGCTGCCAACTATGTAAAGCTTATAAAATGTGTTTCATAAGCCGTACATCCCATAGCATGTATCCTGCAATGGGATTCTCTTTGTTTGGGGGAGCTAACAGATGAAAATTAGCTCTCCTAAAGGAGAGTCTTGTACTCCTTAAATGTTACAAAGTCTATATGTGTGTATGTGTGCATGTGTATGTGTCTATGTAAAGAAGAAAAATGAAGCTATGTAGAGTACAGAGAACTTGTTGAAACATTCATGTGTCTGCCAGCAAGTCTGCTGACAGTTTGGGGGTTTTTAAATATATTTACACAGCTGTAATATATATACTTTTATGGGGAACATTTTCCACCATTAGCTTTCCAACAGGTTAAGAAGGTTATTCATAGATATATCTACACACAATGAACCAAATTCTGGTCTCAGCTGTAATGGTGTAAATCCAGAGTCACTCCATTAAAATCAATTGCTTTTTTTTTTGCTTTTAATTCCTACCTGGTAACAGAAAGGAATTTGTCCTCCATGTATTCCGAGATCCCAGCAAGACTGTTGACCTTCTGTACTCAAGCAGATAATCTGCTGGTCATTTCTGTGTCATAGCTGTGGAAACGGCTCTCAGTGCGTTCTCCAGTCATATGCTTCAGCTGATAAGGTGATAGGAATCAATCTTTCTGAAAGCAATGTCCAAAGGCTGTGGCTAGGACAGTTTTTAATTCACAAGTGCTGTCTCTATATCTCACCAGTGTCTAAAAAAAGTCTACAATGTCCCCAGGTATTTATTCCTCCCAGCTAAAATCCATATACATACTTGAGCCACACGTGGGGGAACATGTCATTAAAATGTCATTAAAATGTGGCTTGTGATATGAGCCCAAACCAGATCTTACCTCTGCAAGTGGAAATCTTGTGTTACTGTACTTTAGTCCTCAGAAAGTAATTTCAGATTTCTGCTGCTTTCACAGAGACGGGAATTTGTTCTTTGCTCTTTTTAACTAATATGGTTAGACAAGTTTTTAGAGCAAACATTCTTTTTTGTCTGTGTCAGGAGATTTTTAAAAGCTGCCTTGTCACTTATCTTAATGTGGCAGATTTGTGGCTACAGGGATGCTGTCTCTCAGCAGCTCCTGTGCTGCCGTTTCTGCAAGCAAGTTGATGGATAAAAAGGAGCTGGGAAGTCGTGATGGAGTTATAGGGCTTTCCACAGAGAGTCAACTGTGTTGTTTTCAGAGTTGTATTAAATTAATTATGTGGGAGGGAATAGTCAAAGTCATCTGAGAAACTTAGGACACACTCCTGCGGTACATGAACAAATTAAGCATTCTGTAAGACCTGGGTAAAACTTTGACTTTGCCTAAACTGAATATCTCTATCAAAGCAATATTTTTTTGCAACTCACAGCCACTCCCATCTGACAGCATCAGGGACAGCAAGGGGACACCAGCAAGGGAATGGACACTGGGGACCAGAAAGCTGCTGCTGGGTGCTCAGCGCAGTAACTGGGTGGTAGCAGCTGAGGGACAAGTGGGAGAGGGGAAGGGGTCCAGGTGAGAGATGGGTGTGAGCAGTTTCATTGCTGCTTGGGATGCTCCCCAGGCTCGGATGCATCCCCTGCACAGAGCTGGGGCTGCTGGCAAATCCCAGCTGCCTTCAAGGTCCACTACAGCTTGCCTGAGCAGAATATCCCATGCAAAATTGTCCCCGTGGTTTGGTTACACACTGATTTCTGTCACATACAAAGGAAGGGGAAGGATTTCTTAAACAAAGGTTATTAAAGTCTGCGATAAGGTGCTAAGAAACCCAAACATAAAATCCCTCAAAAATAATAGTAACTGTGTGAGAAATTCTTCATTTCAAGTGTTTGTATAGTGTAACCTTATATAATGTTACATACTGTAGTCCTGAATGTCGTAATCTTAACCATACACCAGCATGTGTTTTTAAATGTAATGCATTTTGATGTCCTGTTTGCATTGGACTCACTACTGTAGGTCTCCACAGGATGTTCTGTTTACAAAAGAGATTACCAAAAATAAAAATTACAAAATAAAGTGGTGTAAGTTACAGAAATGAGAGTAGGAATGCCTCACTCCGGAAGTTTTTGCCACAAGTCCAGATATAATCAAGGCCAAAGGGACTCCATATAAATCAAGTTATTTTCCTCTGTAGGACGGGAGATCAACAGCTATCCTGACCTTATTTTACAGATTATAACCTGGAACTAATTTAAATATACTTTCATTCAGTTCCTAGTTCATGAAACAGCTGTATTGAGATGGAAAAATTTCATGTTCTTTACCTTCTAGATGTCAAAAAATACCTCTTCTAAGAAGTATTCTTGCTTATCATTCGTCTTTGCCTTTCTACAAGCCTAAAAAGAAAAGGCAGCTTTTGAACATGTAGGCCCTCTCCATGCCATCAAAACGGACAGAGCTCTGGCTTTTGCACTGTCTGATAATTAAACATGTTATCAGCGGGGAGAACATTGAGTTTTTCTCTCTGTCTCTTCCACACTCTCTGACTCTCTTCCCCCCTCCACCCTCAAATTTCCAATTCATTACACTAGAAGTTTACACTTACATATGTACTCCACTTGCTTTACCTTTTTCGTTTTCTTTTTTCTCTGTTTAGCTCTTCCCTCAAGCTTAAACCATCCTGGGCGGTGAAAGTGTCACATCTGGCGTCTAGGGCACTGCTGAACACTTACTGCTGTTCACCTTATTCCTTATCCCTGCTGTAAGTAATCTGAGCACCACTTCACAATGTCCTTAGTTTCTATTATAGTAGTATATAGTAGTCCCAGTCAACATTAAAATCCCTTTAGCCTAAATGCTGTTTGACTAAGTAGGCTATAGCTATATGGCACTGCAAAGTGCAAGGAACTTGAGACAACATAGCTTTGTCAATGTGCTGTTTGCCTGGATTTTTTTAGCTTCCACAACAATTTTAATGGTCAAACACCGTGCAGGTGTTACTATACCGATTCTGGTTTGGGCGTTTGTACAGACCTGGTGAGGACTTCAAACTAGTGCACCACGGCACTCTGCGTATTGATAGAAACAATCTCTGACCCAGAATTGCTTACAGCCTGAATAAGCAAGACAGATAAAGGGTACATGGAGAACAAAGGCACAGAAAGGAGAATATCTACAGCCACAGCCATAAGCCTGTTCCTGAGATCAAGCCCATGCACTCAGTTTGCCTACCTACCTATGCTGGCCACGAAGCAGACGCAGTCTTGAGCACACAGTTGAGTTGTGAAAAACAAGTCGGTCAGGCAAGCTAACACCCATCCTAAGTACTTTGTGCAAATAGCCTTGTGAGTGAGGTATTGTTCACATCAGCCCTTGAAGGAAAAAGATATAAGCTCTTCTCATTTCAACAGCTCCTGACTGTAAGTCTAATGTGAGATAGCTTTGTCCAGTAGCAGGTCTAGGTTCCCCATGAGGTTCCCTGCATTGCTGCGTTGCTACAGAGCCTGACTACAGGGAAAAAATGTGCTACAACAAGGATTTACCACCCCAGGTAGCTGATACACTCTGGTTTATAGGTATAAATTCCTGCAGATAGGAGAATGATTTTGTTCCTCAGCCATATTAGGTGCTGATATGTGTCCTGTCTGGGATCTAGTGTGCTCCTTGCTGATGGCTGTAAGGCAGCTTGGCAAGTGGATCCAGCACTGGCTGACAATATTGCAGTGGCAGATGACTACTGTGGTAATCACAAAGTATTGCATAACCACCACTCTGTTACCTCGCCTCACTGCTCAAGAATTAACTCTCCTTTTCAGATTAAGGAGCAAATTTTACTGCAGCCAAAAACCCTGGTTTTGTGCTGCTCCAGGTAGGACTCTGACCTGAACCTGGCCCTACAGATGTCTTTTTGAAAGGTTCAGAATAATATAAATGTGTGAAGATTATCCTTCATTTTGGAAAATTTGGCCATTGAATGTAGGTGTTCAGTTCATCTTCAAGAAATGTGAACCACAGATCAACTGAGCTTAATGGTTCTTATTCATTACACTATAATGATTAGTACTGTGTAACGTGAGTAACTACAGCACTGGGATTTTTCACTGCGACTGGAAAATCTTTTTCAAAGGGCCTAATCAATAGTTATCCACAAACACATATACATTCATTAAAAAAAAAAATAAATCATTTGAGAAAGCAAAATAGTATTTTTTTTTTGGAGAAAAGTGCTCAGTTCAGGTTATACGCAGCCACAGCAGAAGAAGCAAGGGCTGTTTACCACAGCACACGTCACAAAAGCTGTTGGTACTCAGCTGAGCGTCTGATTTCTCTGTTTAGAAGAATGGTCCACCGGGTGCAGTTTTAATGCAAAGGAGAGTATAAAAAAAGTGCAATCCTGTGTGGGTGAATAATCAGTTTCTTTGAAGCTCGAATCTGACACATATTTCAGAGCTCAACAGAAGCAAAAATCGATTCTCAGATTACTCCTCTTTCTAGCTTTGGATGAACTTGAAAGGAGAGCTGACATCAACATGTACAGACAGGTCCACAACCATTTCTGGGCCCTTTCCTTTTCCAGGAACAGGCAAAAACAACTCACAAGGAGGAAATATCCTGACAAACAGAGCCAGAATATTGTCTCCATTTTCTTAATCCTCTCATCTACCTCGAGGGACTGACCCCTGGGAGACCATTACTGCTTTGTAAAGTTCCTGACTGAATAATTGTCCCTTGGGGAATGTTAACGACAGATTCCAGTGAGAACAGAGACAATGTGGCTCTGCTTCCTGTGCCAGCAGCTCCAGGATCAGAAAGGACAGAGATGTGTGTTATTGCTCCCCTCCTCACCTCCTCTCCAGCAAAAAAAACCCTTCGCTCTGCACTTGACAAGCGGGGGAAGAAGAAGGAGGTGGGGAGGGAGGTGTGGATGGAAGAGCACTTCATTGCTTACCCAGAGAAGTCTCACAGTAGAATAAGGCCACTGGATCACCGCTCAAGCAAAACACGGAGCTGATATCTAACAGTGTTAAACTGCGTGGTCGGCTTTGCAGGTGGAGCCTGTGGTTCTGCTTATGCCCTAAGGACCTGCACGGGCTGAGGACCTGGTCCAGCACATTGCTCTGCAAGAGCAATGGAATCCACTGGCAAGGGCACAGCATCATGTACCCCCGGCCATGTGATACTGAGCGCAGGCTCCAGTCCTTACCCATCCTATGGACCATATGTCCAGGAACCACACCATCCTTCAGATGCAAGGACTTGCAGAACATGTTCATGCGCCTGAAGGCCTTTGCAGACCATGGGGCAGCAATTTTTAATATGAAATGCCATGCATAGTGGTGGAAAGACTTTTGTGGAAAAATTTATTCACAATTGTTCCTCTTCAACTGAAAAAGAAATTCATAGTGTCATATTTTGATGACCTAAGAACTGCAGCTGCATTAAGAAAAGGGATTTGCCCAACAGCAGGGGGTTCAGAGACTTTTCCCACTGCTATATGTTCTGCTTTGAGCAACATCCAGACTGAATTCAACACTTATGATCCTCTTTCTAGTGTTGTTATGAAGTAACGGTTCTCTTAATCTAAAGCTTCTCTGCCCAGCTGCAGTTTTTATATTTTGCTCTGACTGCACTAGTCACATGAGATGGAAGGACATGAGAATTTAGTAAGTCTTTCAGAGCTTAAGATTATAAAGGGTGGAATTTGTTTCATTAGTTGACTTTATTAATGCTCTGCGGTCTGAATTGGATTTGAAATTGAAGTGAGTAGCACTGACCAACAACAGAAATAAAATGCACAGTGAGAAATATTTGGTTTACTAATATCTTTTAATTTTCACTTATAATAAGAGATGAACTGTGCAACAAACAGTGAAGAAAAAGAAAACCTATCTGTTTATTTCTCTCTTCCATCCCTGTTCAAATAAGATGTATAGATATACACTGTCATAAGAAAAAATTTATTAATTTTATTCAAGCAGAGCTCGAATCAAGGCAGAGAAAATAAGCTTTACTCAGTTGGTGTAAATCAAACATTATTGATTTATATAGATGTAGCACTTCTCAGGTGTGGAGTTCATTAGTTTTTTAGCTGTGAACTCTATCTTTACAGCACAGGGAACAGTGAGGCCTGGATCATGGCTGACATTTCTGTGTGGTATGTGAATTAATGTGTGTATGGAAGTTTACAGACATGCAAGTGTTCCTCTGTAAAATAGATCTTGCCAGAAACTTTTCTAAGGATTAGGCCGTTGCCCAACCTCTGCAAACCTGTCATAATTTCCCAGCCTCTCTCACTGCCATCCAAAGGGAAATTTTCTTCCCAGGAAATGGAGCGCTAATTGCTTGCCCAGAAAAGAAATTAATGACTCAACAATTCTGCCCAATGGGGTGCATTTTGGACACAGCCAATGCTGAGAAATGTCATCTTTGTCAGGCTATAATTTCCATTCCCTACTTCAGGGTTTTCTGAGCTGGGTGTTTTGTTTTTTTTAATGGTGGAAACACATGTAAAATGCCCTGTGGCTGTGAAGCTGTATCAGAGGGCAGCTCACTACCCTCCCTGTTGGTGTGGGTGTACTGGAGCTGCTCATGCTGGGAGTGAGGCACCGCTCTGGCAACTGTGGTCCCAGTCCTACCTCTGCACCTTATCAAATCCACATCAGCACTAATTAGAAGCCAGAGCACAATTTCTATGCCGTGGCTTGTCAAAGCTCCACTTTGGAAAAATGTCCCTGCCAAGGAGAACGGCACTGCTTTAATAATCTGTCACTACGCATAGTTTCAGGGCAACATCAAGCAAGGAGGCACCTTTGGTTCTAGTTGTGTGTTACAATGATGAGAATGTGAAAAGGAGAAAGGCTTAATTTCTAACAACCCTCCTGGAGGTGGAGAAAGCCAAAATGGCAGTTGGTCTCCATCCATGACAGATGAGTCATTAAACATGAAGATATGTTTATTGCAGAGTTTTTATGTCACATTTAACCAGCTCAAATGGCCCGTTGTTAAGTGCTTAGGCACAGTCACAAGTCACAGTATTCTTCTTCCACTTCTCATAAAAGTGGGATAACTGTCCTGTGACAAATTTATTCTATACAGGTAATTTTCTATCAAAGATATTTTGATATATGATCAATACAGACCCCATTCTACTTATAGTGTCAAGTGAACCTAAAGCCTGGAGTTGCAATGAAGAGAATTGTGTTGCCCTTTGCATGGCCCTTTCAGTCAAGAACAGTTTACCAGTACATTTCTGAGATCATTGGCTGCCAAAAGCTGAAGGGAGACAATGCATAATTTTCTGATTTTGTGCCATCTAGAAGGAAGACGACTTAAAATGTAACTGTGATGGATTGGATTAAGTCTCTCCAAAGATAAAAGAAGTTGCAGGTTTCTTTAGGGCAATGATAAGTAGGCTACAAGCATCTCTGTGTAACTATTTGGTGAAACTAGAGTAGTGTCCCCACCAAAGGCTTTTATGACCCTATCCAGCTCACTTGTACAAGGAAAAACATCTCTGGCTCTGATTATTATTGTATGTATTATAGAAAAGTCGGCAAATTAACTCAGTAAGAAGACAAGAGAGAAGAGAGTAAGGAAGAATCAGAAACAGAGCCAGACTGAGTACTGGTAGTTATTCTTCAGCATTGCCTTAAAAGGCTTTTACGGGATGAGTGCTCCCAGACAAGAGCTCAGAATTGTCACCAAAAAAGTGGTTTCCAACAAGTTTCTGCTGCATGAGGGGAAATGGGGCTTTGCATATTCTTTTTAAATAAACAGGATGGCAACAAACATACTCAATTCCACAGTAAGTTAAGATTTATTTTCCTATTGGAGTCTACCCAAAAGCTATTTCATGCCATGGAAAGATTATCGTTGATGTCAATTTCAGTGGATGTTGTCCTTAGGCCCCAGCCAGAGGCTTCCCATTGCACCCCTCTTAATGCAACGCTTGCAGAGGAAGACGTACCCTGGCCTTCATCTGCCCCACTGCAGGTCTGACTCACACTTCACAGCAGTGGCTCCCAAAGGTATATCAGGGAAATGAAGCAATTTCTTAACCACTTTTTTCCCATAGAGGTGAATCTAGATCAAGAATTATTTTCCATACATGCTGTAAAGTATTCTAAGACAGAAATTTTGAAATCATTACGTATTTCTGTATCAGTAGCTACAACTTTCTATTTGTAGCTCTACCCTGAGACATCAGAAAGCGAAGTACTTACAGCTTTAAGCCACATGGGAACTCCATTGAATTAAGGACACATTCAAGTGCTTTACTGGCTGGTAAACTCTAGGTAGAATACATAAACAAATAATATATACAAAGTATATGAAGAAATGATGACAATACCCAGAATAGTTTGCTCTCAGTCTCAGAACTAAGACAACTTAGAAACGTATTAGGAAAATAATTCCTGGGTTTGACTCAGCTTTTACTGAGGATTAAAATCCTAGTAACACCCAGACAGTAATGTAAAACATCGCTGCCTAATTTAGAAAAAGATACGAGATATGAGAAAAACCATTGGAGGGAATGGTGTGCAGGAAGAAAGGGTAATAAGACACATGATTCTGAATCTTCTTGTGCACGTTTATTTTTTACATTTGAAGATAAATCAGACAAGTACCCATGATCTCTATTAGCTCTCTGCCCAGCAATGCACTGAGGAGCTGCAGCAGCAGAGCAGTACACGTCGAGCTCTGTGTACGTCACGAGCTGAGAGCCTGCAGCACGTGCAGCCGGCACATCCACATCAGAGGCTATGACAGCTCCAAAGGAGCAGCTACATTCTGAGCGCCTGTGAGCTGTGATGTATTTATACGGCAGGCCCTCACAGCTCCAAAGGACACCCATGTAAAACCCATCATTAAATTCTCCAATATGCGTGTTTACGGAAAGGGCTGTGAGTCATTAAAAGGAAAGGAGTGCAAATTCCTTCTTGTTTTGGATGAGGAGGCTCTGGGTCCTGTACAGCTTTTTTTCAAAATATGAAGGCAGGTACATCAACCTCAAGTATTGAGCTGGTCAGCAACAGCTAGGAAATTCAAAGTCAAGGCTGCCACTATGTCCCTGTTTGACCCTTTGATGCCCTGGGATTACAAGAGCCTCAGCTCAGTGCATGGTCTGGTGCATCATATGTGTCACAGTACTTATTTACATGGGTGCAAATTCTGCCCGCCTGAAACACTACTGCTTTATCTGGTGTGCATCCAGGATGAACCTGGCCCAAGGCACAAGTGAACGTCAGAATCCTGCCAGTTTGCCCTCTCATTACCCCTTGTCTTATTGGAAGTGGTCTGCACAGACTGATGTAAACCTTCTTTGATCGTGTGACAAGAGACACAGAAATGATCAAATAAACCATAAAACAAGTGCTTACTAAGATGCCTGCTGCATCTGACCTAGATTTCACCTATCTGTTACAAACCTGATTTATGGAAAAATTGAAATTATAACACTTCCTGGAAAATTAAACCTTCGTGGCTTGGCCTTATTTTGTCCAGTCACGTCAGTTTTTTGATACCAAGATACTTACATGTAAGACCTAGAATGATACTGTTTCATAGCTGATTATCGTCTCTGATATCAGACACGAGAGACATATAACAACTTAGAAGTCAGGATAAGAGAATGGTAGGGCAGCACCAAATGGGAGATATCGCAGGCTTTGCTGTGTGATTGCCAACTAGGAGTTTTAGCAGGACAGTAACGTGAATGAGTATTTATGCGGAACTGATCTGCAAGGAACCACACATGTCTTCATGCTAATTTCAGTGTCAGAGTCATATGATGCCCTGTCATTTTAGGAAAAGGAGGGGAAAGACCAAAAGTGCTATAGAAAAAGGTCTGGGAAATGCAGTCTTAATAAATTCTGCTGCAGTATGCCATCTGTTCCAATGGGAAATCTATGCTGTCATAACTCTGAGTGTTGTGGCTAGAAAGACTAAGGGCACGCAACCCAAATTTGTAGCTTCTATGTTGTGAAAACTACAGAATACAGCTGAGGCAATAATGTGACAAAGTTGGATTTCTTTCTGGTTGGGAACCCTTCATGAGAATGTTTTTCTCTCCTTCAATTAATTCATTACATAAGCTCTGTAGGTGACAAGGCTTGTTACAAACAGCTACCACAAATATTGACAAAAACCCAGGCTGCCTTCATTCACTGTGAGTAGTTACTGAGTATAATAATGTGTGTTCTGCTCATTCTGGTGGGCAGAACTTTTACAAAGAGAGGAGTCTGAAGAAATCACCAGACCCTGGACTCTCTCTTGGGAAAAAGCCAAGAGAGAAGCTGACAATAAACAGGACTAAAGTACCTGGGGAAAATCTGACTCTTTCCTTTCTGTGTCTTTCAAGTCCTGCCTGACTGAACAAAAGTTAACAATAACAAGATGTAATACAATTAATTATTTTTTTAATTAAACTTCCTAGTGCCCACAAAACACATTCATGAACAAGGACTCCTTAAAGGTAGCAAAAAGAGACCAAAAATGGGTCTCTGTTCTATGGAATGTCTAATACAATCTCTTTATTTCTACTTTAATTATTCTCATGTGCACAAACTACCTGCTAAATGTTGTTTAGAACAAAGATAATCACATCCCAGGCAGGCTAATTTGCTTGCTCTGTGACAGAGCTCTTTTGAAAGGGGTTTCTGTCTTTCTTCTGTGTCTACCAATGCCTTGTCCAATATCACACAAACCAGCTCTAACACAAATACCAATGGACTGTCAGCTCACCATTTGCTTTTTGTCAGTAGCATTGATCTACAGTTGAGGCACAGAAATGCTGTGGAAAATTCTGATATCCTTTCAGGATTTCAGAAAAAAGGTAACCTATTTTTGCAGAACATCTGCTATTCAGAAAATGATGTAGCCCACCTAGAACTGGGACAGGAGATAATGCGTACAGAGCAAGCAGCTACCTTTGTCAGTGTTAGGTATGCAAGGTCCCACAAGCTCCCTTTAAAAAAGGCCTTCCTTTCCATATTGTATCCATTTCCACAGTTTGCCCATCCACGATTTGAAAAATCCTTTATTTAGCCATGAAGAAACCTTCTTTTGAACTTCATATATATTCATTTATGTTTGTTGGAACAGTAAATAGAATAGATAAGCCTATTAAAAATCAAGCTGCATCTCTCAGCAAGCAAGACTTGAATAAAATATGTGCAGACCAAAGGAGCTTGCTCATAGCTAGTGAGTTAAAATAATAATGTATTATATACACCTTTTAAAGTACTGATAATTGTGTGTAAATGTGCATAAAAATCCACTAGTTCATTCAAGTAGGACCATTTCAAAATAAGGAATGTTGAATGGACCGGAGGTGTAAGTCAGGTTTTTCACATACTGATGTTAGCTAACTTTTTTCCAATATATCACATTGCTTACAAAATCAATATCCTTTCTAGATGATCCTTATGACTAACAAGCAAGACAGAAGAGCATAGGTTACTGATCAGAAGTGGCTGATTCTCACGTCCAGTGGTTCTATTGGATCAAATCCCTGGATGGTTTTTCTACTCAACACTCACCACTTTTGCATCTGTTTAGCCCAGAAACCCACTATCACCAGGTTTTACTTGCAAGAATGCCCCTGGAACAAAGATGGCCACTCCATTAGGTGGTTCCAGGAACTGGCAACTTAGAGAAGTGTGGAAGTTGAAGGCTGTGTGTCCAATCACTGTGGAACTGTGAGTTTTCCGTGCCTCTGAATGCTCAATGCTCCTCGACAAAGTGTAATGAATGAAATAAAAAAAAAGTCAGTGTTGACATCTACGAGAAGTTGATAAACTATACATTGTTCAAACTAGACATGGGATAAATTTTCTCTCTTTACCTCCCCCACGTCTTTTGCCCTCAGGTAGAATAAAGGGGAGGACCCTGCAAGAGATGGCAGAATGAAAGACGAGGAAGCTCCTGCAGCGCTCAGAGGAAGAAGGGCTGCTGCAGCAGGGAAATGCTGTGGAAAACATTTTGGGGTGCTCTGCTGCAATAATAATCTCAATTTATTGTCTCCTTTGAAATGCATTTGTAAACTGAACAACCTGCAACAGCCCCATGAAGTACTGAAGAGTTAGCAAGCTGATTTTCTGCTGGAATCATACTACGATGGTCTCACACTGAGCAGGATGCTTTGGCAAGTGCACAGTGAGCTATGACAGAGATGGTTCAAGCTCTCGCTTCACTCTGCAGGACTCATGACCTCAAAGAAAAGGCTTGCCTTGCTGAAGTAAAGGGAGGGAACAGATTCACTTATCCAGATTCTCAGTACACATCATGTGTAAAGAACACATGGAATCACAAGAATACACAATACCTGACAACACTTACTAAGAAATTTCACCTAAAGAGCTCAGGAAAATTTAAGAGATGCATAAAACCGCCCTCTAGAAAATTTGTGATATGTTTTCACTGTTTAAAGGTAGACTTTCACTAGGAGTTAAGTAATCACAGTTATATTGTCCTAAAATCTGAACTTGGAGATGACAACAGCCATTGATGAGATTATGGTTGTATTTATAATTTCTGTTGTGCAGGAGAGACAGAAACAACAAAAATGAAGAACTCTGCCCTGTTTCTTCAAAGAAATCATAGAATCATAGAATCATAGAAAGTTTTGGGTCGGAAGGGACCCCTAGAGGTCATCTAGTCCAACCCCCCCGCAGCGAGCAGGGACACCACTAACTAGATCAGGTT
>Ga0065711_1028031_pt1 | contig 44207 bp, 19 predicted proteins | sample Hoacrofraction12_FD_59098 | JGI IMG/M metagenome (GOLD analysis project Ga0065711, IMG submission 59098) | Hoatzin crop microbial communities from Cojedes, Venezuela - Epithelial fraction 12 v2 (version 2) | ecosystem: Host-associated > Birds > Digestive system > Esophagus > Crop | place... | reverse complement strand
CTCCCGCCGCGCGCAGCGCCCGCCGGCCGCGCCAGGGGGCAGCAGCGCCACGCTGCGCCGCGGGACACGGCGTGCTGCGGGACGCGCCAAGGGACATAGCGCAGGGCATGGCACGGGACACGGGACACCGCGGAACACGCCCCAGGACACAGCACACTGTGGAACGCAGCGCGGGACACGCCATGCTGTGGGACACTGTTCTGCGGGACATGCCACACTGTGTTACACGCCACGGGACACACCGCACTGCGGGACACGCCATGGGACACGCTGCGCTGCAGGACACGCCACGCTGCAGGACACACTGTGCCGTGGACCACAGCTCTGCAGGCCAACCATGTCCACGGGCTGGCCACAGCAGCTACCGCTGTGGGATGGGCATGGGGGCCGTGGCACTGGCCACGCACAGCCTTTCCCTCACTGCCTCCACGGCCAGCTACTTCAAGGCCAGAGCCTTCCCCTCAGGGGATCTGCGAAGGTTCCCCTTGTGCTCATCCCGCTCTGTGACCCCTCTGGGCACGCATGCTCCTGATCCATGCTGCGCAGCTCGCTGGGAGCAGCTCTTCAGTGACCTCATGTAGGAAGGAAGGAGAAATACGTCGGCAAATTATGCCAGTTTTGCAAATACTTAGATGACCTCTGGAGTGTCCAAGCTAAGGCAGCCAGGCGAGGATGATGCGCAGGAGCACTTTGCCAATACAGCTTTCCTCTGTCCTCTCTCTCTCTTCTGTCAGCCAGGGAGGTGCAGCAGGAAAACAGGTGGCCTGGCATATCTCGGTGCTTTTCTGCAAGTTGGGAGCCTGTGCAGTAGCCTGCCCAAAACCCAGGTCTGCCCCACAAAGAAATCCTTCCTGAGGAAGCAAAAGTTACAAAGAAAGAAAAATATCAAAATCTTCTGTTGTCACTTCAGAGTTCATAGAAATATTGAGGAGCTTATAATCATGATATTTAACTACAGGCAAGTTTGCAAGTTGGGTGTGCCAGAAATCTTCTTCTAGCATGCACAAATCTAATTACATCGGTAGATGACAACTACCTTCGGCTGTGAGCCACCTTTATATAGACCAGTGACAGACCTCTTCAGGAGCTGCTGGGGAAATTCCCTCTAGCTCTTCTCCTGAAGTGATCAAGTACAGCTTCTACGACTACTCAAAATCTAAAGCCACCTTTGACCAAACATGAGACCTCCATCACTCTCATTTCTGGACAGATCACTTTGAGGAGGTATACTTCACTTTTTAATATATGCCCCTGAAGATCATCAAGAACAATGCCAGCATATATAGAATTCACAGCACTCTCATGTCACGTGATGCCTCTTTGTTTTTCGTGTTAGCTTAGAGCTTCCATCTTTCCACTGGGCGATACGGAACCATTTTTTTAACTGTTGACAAAACCCAGTTCTATTTCTTTGAAGAACACAGAAGAATGAAAGGATTGGGATATAGTTTGCCAGGACACGTTCACATGACAGACCTCTGGAAACAGACAGGCAAGCTCCATAGCTCTTTCTGGCGTGACTAATCTGCAGCAGAAAGACACTGTTACTGCACGCAATGGGTATTGTGAAGACAAACTGCACACATACACAAAAAAAAAAAAAAGAGAGAGACAACACAGGAAGAGCAGACACTCAAATTAGGGCTGAAACATATGTTTCATATCTAGTGTCTGGGCTAGAATTTCATATTGGTCCTTTATGGCTTACTACAGAACTGTATCCTGGACTTCAAGTGGATGCGAGTATTATTGCCTGTAAAAAACCCAGGGTATTATCTGATCTATCATTCTGGACATTTCCACCATTTTTATTTCACGTTGCTACTGCACTTTTCCTTGCTTTTGCATTTTTCACTCAAACTTTGTTGCATTGAACTCCTGTTTGAGAACTGAGAGAAATGGTTTAATCCTTCTGTTCTATGAAATGGGAAGAATGCCTAAACTGAGGAGGTGGTGGACTAATGAAGCATTTGAGAGCAGGTCCCTCATTTGGGGGAGGGCACGCAACACAACTGTTTCATAGCAGAGGTTATGGGGTTCCACATGGGCCAGATCTTCAGGGGGAATAAATCACAGCATCTGGCTCAGACTGGTCAATCCAGTGGTGTCCCTCTCTAAGGGAAAAGAGTGGGTAGGCACTGCTCATGCCTCTGTCCTTAGAGTTCATACTGCTCCTCTGATGCAGTGTTCGGCTACATCATGACCAGTGACAATTAACCAAATGTTAACACCCAGCTCATTAATCTGAACACTTGTAAACATACCCGACAGCACTGCATCATTCAGAGTGACTGTGTTCATCCTTGCCTGGGACCACAGGGACTTCACTGCCTGTCTGCAATGCCTTGCTAGCAGCTGCTCTTGCCATCTAAATGTCTCTCCTGCCTTACACTTCATGTTCACGTAAAAGCTATATAAGGAACTAAGCTTGAACACTGAATTACAGACACAGACAAGGGTGGGTTAGTAAAAATGGGGTTTTATTCCATCAATTCAGTGCTAAGACGGGTTCAGAAAACATGGAGAGTTTCAGGTCAGTTAGAAATCAATAAGCAAACCTGACTATTATTAATTCATAAATACATTTCTACATGTTTTTTCCCCACAAAGTTCTTTGCAGACTTCAGCTGAAATACCTAAGAACTTTTTATCCTCTAAAATGAAGCTACCACTGGGATACAGCTGAAACGTGGAAACTGCAGGCCTTTGAGTTATTTAGGCCACATGAGCTGGTTCAGGGAACAGACTGTGGAGTACACACTAGTATAGAGCATAATCTCTTCATTTTCAAGAGACTGCTGGGTGTATGCTCTGCTTTGGCAGTACGGTGTGAGCTGAATATTCACAATCTGCCTACAAGCACAAACCAGGCTGGGAAAAAAAGATGCAAGAATGCAGGAAGTCCTTGTTTTCCGCTTTTTTTTTGTGTCTTCCATTTTAACTGCGTGTATGAGAGAGAACAAGGGAATGAGACTGGCTTGAGAACAGCATTACACGCACTCTGTGCCCTGAAGTGTAGAGTACTAGTAAAATGAACGATGGTCTGAGGTGAGCAACTGATGCTGGACTTTGTGATGAATCCAGGTTGTAGAGTTCAGATCTCGATGGAAACATCCGAATTTGGGATATTTTAATCCAGAATTAAAACTACATTCTACAGATAGGAATGCAGTCACAGTACCTTGCTGTAACTCAGTTTTTTGTGTTTCCAAGTAGCAACAACAAAATTTGCTTTTGTAAAAGACAAGATCCTCATATAAAGGCTTTAGAGAAACACCAGTGGTTGTTCCAACAGCATAAAAAAGGGCTGTGACAGTTCCTTTTCTAGGCTAAATAAATAAGTGCTCAGAATGCTCTTTTTAAAAGCTGTCGACCGGATTTTCAACCTTGCTCAGCTTACAGCATCTAGGGATGTACCAAGTTTTAGAGCACTTAACAGGCTTCTATTCAGACTGCTACACATAGGCTATGCAGTATGACGAAGTTCAGTCCCAGTGCATTAACCTAAAAACCTTTGACATACTCCAATTCATTAACCACCATGGAATTAAGTTGGCAGTAAAATAACATACTAAGAACAGAGGAAGGGAACAATGTGTTGGGTCAAGCTCAATTCTTGACTCACAGATAAGTCATGTCATACAAGTCCACTTTCAATTTTTTTAAAGTATACATTAAAATTTTTGCTCTGTGTTCATGAGAAGTACTTTACTGGCATAGGAAGACTACTCATTTGTAATACAGCTAAGAGAATTTCTTGTAGTTTTGTTTAAATTTATTTAAAAAGCTGAATATAAACCTGAATAAAATTAGGTACACTGCTAGAGCTCCAGAGGTTTCTGTTGGTGCTGCAAGGCTAGGCACAGACGAGCTTTCTTCACACCCTGCACAAGCAGAGGTGCGCACAAGTCTGTCATGTAGACGCTGCATCAGACTCCAAGTCCCACTTCAGTACTTTGGTGCAAGCCTAGTCAAAGCGGATTAAATTCAACTGCAAAGTCTACTTAACCAGGAGGAAGACCAGGCCCTGTGCGGCCAATTCAGTTGTGCTGTGTAAAGGACTGCGAAGTCAGTCAGGCAGTGAACTCGCAGGGTCAAGCACTCTGTGCTAGAGGCCTGCAGGGTTTATTTGCCCTGCAGCACATACAGGTAATGGGTCTCTCAGTGGCAGAGGAACAAACTACAGAAGCAGCACGTACTCACTGAACAGCCAGCATAGTACATACCTTAGCCTCTTTGGGTAACTCCCTTGCCTGCCCATACTCAGAGCCTTACACTTTGCCCCACGACCAGTGTACCTCACCACACCTCATGCCCTATCACTTGAAGGGGGCCCAACAAGATCAAATCTAGATGGAAAGCATTCAATGGAAATTATCTGCACACATCAACACAAACGAGTCAGTAAGAACAGTTACATTACACCAACTCCCATCACCTTTAAGTTTTGCTGGTGCGTACAGCCTGATTTTAAATTCTCCTGTCATTGAGCGGATGCTCAATGCCCCTAATGCAAAGCAGCTACATCCTTGCATGTTCTGTTCATTATTTGCCCATGGCAGATGAGCCGCAGCCTCTGAATCGCTTACACATGGCTTATAAAACGCACAGGTTTGATGAAGTGGGATACTGAGTCACATAATTTTACTATTACGAGTAGGTTTTTCTATGGTAAAAATATGGGATCCGAGTATCCCATCCAGGCATCCAAAACATGAAGAGGCTGCCTGAGACACCTGGAGGTGTAAGATTTTAAAAACGAGGTAATTAAGTTGTTTGTAATCACCCAGGTAATCCTTACTTATCAATGTGTTACTCCTAGCCTAAGTTATTGTTCATTGTCATTGTTTGGGGTCTAACATTATCTTGCACTCCTCCAGTGAACTTGCTAATTTAGTATTTCCCCCACTTTTCAAATATTTGTATTCTGTAAGTTAGAAAGGGTACATGATTTGGCATTTCCTCTTTGAATCTCATTCCACTTTCTGCTTAGACCCAAATTCCTGTCCATGTGATCCTTTCGGACATAGGAAGAAAACTGGAAGATGAACATAGTAATTGGAAATGTAACAGCAAGCTACTAGCCTATCTGGGTGACTAGAATGTGATCTTAATTTTGTTACCTGGCCAGCTCATATAGGGAGGGAAAATCATGAGTCTTTAACAGCTCTGTAAGCTGCATACCATTATTACGGTGACAGAATGACCAGGTACACGCTATGTTACACGTTAGATGCAAGAACCATGAGCTTGTAACAGACGTGGCATTGTAACAACATTTACAGAACCTGTAACCAAGGATGAAGAAGGCCTATTTTATGTAGGAATTAAGAAAAAGGGACGACAACAATCCCATTTGACTTTATATTCTATGACTGAATTTATAAGAAGGACATCTTACCCTAGATTTGTAGCATAACTATGGAATAGATGTAAGGAAATAAAATTAAAATAAAATTTAAAGCAAAGCACAAAACAGGACAAAGGCATTTTGTAACTAGAATTCTGCCCCCACCATATGATGGAGTAGGGTTTTGAGTTAGTCATAAAAAATACTCACTGAATAAGACCAAGTGCAAACCAAACCACTTCTTTCAAACTGCCTTGAACTGTAATAAACCTCGGTTCTACATTCAAATGTAGCAATGTCTTGCCTATTACCCTTGCTGAGTTAAGCTTGACTCTGGGAAAACTAGAACCTCCAGCACATTTTGGTTCCTGTCTCTAACAGTTTTTCACCTGGGGACAGAACATGACTTTATTTCCTGGGACAATCCTATGAGCTACATATCCCAGGGCCCACAGCAGATGTGACTGACACTTTTGAAAAGTTAAAATATTCAAATATTTTTGTATGATCATTAGAAATACAAAAATGCCTAATGGGCCAGATATGAAATATATCCTGTAGGGACCAACATCATTAAGGAGCTGTTAAAGAGCATTGCTGCTGCTACTGCACTGGGACAGTTTGTCTTCAAGAGAAAAGAAAACACTGAGATGGAATACAAAGGAGCAGTCTGCTGTAGGAAAGGATTTGTGGGATTGTGTCATTGAGGGAGCAACTGACAAAAATCCAGCGTACCCCAGTTCTGTGTGAATCCCCACCCCATGGGAAAGTGAGAGATGTTTGCAGGGAAGCTGTCTATTGCTTTATGGCAGGCCTTGTCAGTCTTTGACTGCTGGCTGACTCCTACCTAGGCTGGTCACTGTTCCTGGGATGAGTGGCATGCACCAAACTGACACTATCTCTAGCAAGACAATCACTGAGCAACAGGAGATTGCCATAATTGTTCATTTTGGAGGAAGAGAAACAAAGGCTTCTGCCCTTGCCATTCTATCTCACAGAAATCAGTCAGAGCTGAAGGAGTGTGCTGCAATTTGAGTGCTAGCTCTTGGCAGGCAGGATTATCACGCAAGAGACCTGTTCCCTGAAGTCCACTCTGAGTACCCGGGCAGACTGGAGAGCAGGCAGAAAACTGCCTGTAATGAAGTGCTGCTGATACCTCGTCTGCCACAGTTGAGCCCACATTAATAAGAAAGCTCATGAATGCTGTGAGAACATGTATGTATGCAGGGGAAATATATTCAGCACAATAGCTGTTTGCGTGTAAGTTGCATAGGTCACTGTGCTGTATATTTCCTCAGCAGATTGTCACTGGTATTTCCATTCTCTGAAGTAAAACTTTACTCATCCCCAGAGAATTACAGAAGCAGCTAGGTATAGCTGCGTTTGAGATCATGAGGTGGAAGGGATGGACATCAAAAAAACTGCAGGGCTGCTTTTTTAATGAGACCAGAACTTCCACATGCATGCATTAAACCAATGCAGACAAAAAATTCAGTATGCAGGCTTCTTAATCATTGGTGCTCACATATGAGCAGACAGAAAAAAGTGCTGGCAGATCAAATTTCTACCAGTCATCCTTCCCTCAGAACAAAATCTTGCTCCAAGCTATGATCTAAGAATGCAGGTTTTCTTTCAAGTGATCATAGAATCATAGAATGCTTTGGGTTGGAAAGGACCTTTAGAGGTCATCTAGCCCAACTCCCCTGCAGTAAGCAGGGACATCTTCAACTAGACCAGGTTGCTCAGAGCCCCGTCCAGCCTGGCCTTGAATGTTTCCAGGGATGAGGCCTCCACTACCTCTCTGGGCAACCTGTTCCAGTGTTTCACCACCTTCATGGTAAAAAATTTCTTCCTCATATCTAGTCTAAATCCACCCTCCCTCAGCTCAAAACCATTACCCCTTGTCCTACCACAACAGGCCCTACTAAAAAGTTTGTCTCCATCTTTCCTATAAGCCCCCTTCAGGTACTGAAAGGCTGCTCGAAGGTCTCCCCGCAGCCTTCTCTTCTCCAGGCTAATGGTTGATGATGATGATGACTAAGAAAGTATGGAGCAGGATGCATTTTTAAATTTTATCTACAATACTTTCTAGAAAGCTTTTTCCTGCACTATCATTACAGACTTCCGCGTTTACACTTCTAGGGTAGGTCCAAATACTTCTTACTCTCCAGGTGTGTAAGTATGCTAAAAACATTAAAGCCAATGGGAGGCATCAGCAGTTATCTAATATAAACTTTCATGGGGATATAGCTGTACTAGATCTAACAGAAATTTACAGCAAATAAAGTTGGTTTCTCTATAACCACATCTAAACAAGAGAGATGGGATTTGTATCACCAAAGTAGTATAAAAATAAAAAGAAGAAACCACACCCCTGAGAAACCTTAGAAGCCCCAAAGAAAACTCACACACTTGTTGGACAATTTTTGAATGACCAAGGTTTGTGCAAAACAAACAGGCAACTGGTCTTGTCTGTCAGAAAGATTCAGAAATAATTTAAGATTAGCACATGTCTAACTCTCTGGGTAAGCTGGTGACAGAGCACCACTCTGTTTTGCAACTGCAGCTTTAAAATTGTATTACTGCTCAGATCTCTTCCCATCCCTAAGCAGCATGTTTTGTAACAGCAGAAGGCACGAAAAGGGTGAAAAGAGTAAAAACTTTCCTAAGTCACTGTCAGGGAGCAGCAAGGGCTGGCTGCTCACTAACGGGTGGAAAGCCAGGAGCCAAACACAGCAACACAGCTGGCAGGGCAGAGGCCTCCAAAGGCCAGGGCCCACCCCGCAGTACCTGAGCAAGAGGAACAGGAGAGGCCCAGAGGTTGTGGCCAGGTCCTACCAAGAGTCCAGATCACCAGACACACTCGTAGTGACGAGGCAGGTCCAAGGTCAAGTTAGGAAGTCCGTCCACAAGTCAAGGCCAGGTCCAGCGATTGCCAGGCAAGGCCCCGGCAACACAGCAGGCTGAGAAGCCAGTCAGATCAGTGTCTGGATCAAGGAGGTCCATGGCTAACTGCACATGGGCATAACTGGCTGAAGGCCAGTACACCAGGCCTGCCTAAACGGAGCCCCTGTGCCCACAGGCAGGGGGTCTGGGTGGAGGGCCCAGGTCAGGCTGCTCAGAGCTGTTAAGGCCTATTAGTCCCTCAAGAGAAAAACATTAATCACAAACAATCAAAGGAAGATTTTAACTTACAGTGAGGGAAGACATTAGAGTCAGGTCAATAATCAAAGAAAGGATGAAAAAAGGCAGAAACAACAGCTATAAGGAAGAAGAGCATGAAGAAAGTAAGTGGGACAAAAGGGAGACACACCAGCGCTGGGCCATGCTGCTACGTTAGCCTGGTGCTAGGCCCAGAAGATCAGGAGAACAGAGGAAGCCTTGGGAGACTAGCTGGTAGCAGAGGGACTCTTGGATCTGCATCGGGGTCTGGTCTCAGTTTTGGATTCAGGGCTGTTCTCAGAGGTCAGAAAGAGCTGAAGCAGGAAGGACACCAAGAACATTAGCGGAGGAAGCGTAGATCTGAAGCTCCTGGCACACCACAAGGCTGGGCATGCAGACTCTTGCATTATCCTTCTGCAGCTGGGAACACTGAGGGCCAAAGCTCTCCTGCAAAACATATCCTGCACAAACAGCAGTGGAAAAGATTGAGGGCATTCAGCAGAAGAGCAGGCTGCAAAACTGATTGCTTTGAATGGAACTGAAACGTTTTGTCAGAGTCCTGAGAGTACCAATAGGCCTTAGTGGCCCTGAACAGCCTCATCTGCCATTTCCACCCATATCCCTGCCCTCAGGCCCAGGAGACCCATTTCAGCTCATGCGTGGGCCCAAGCTATGCTGAAAGTGTACCAGTTTCTCGCTTTTTCATAGCTGCGCCCCATTGATCTGGATCCTGACCACGGACTGACTTCCTAGCTTCACCTCAAACCTGCTTTCCCACAATGGACCTCTCTGGCAATCACCGGACTCTGCCTAACTCTGGTTACCATCACTGGACCTGATCCTGACCCTGACCTGTGGGTTGACTTCTTGGCTTGATCTTATCACCTCATACTGCCCTGATGACCTGGTTCACGCTGGCTGCCACCCTCAGGCCTGCCCTGCTTGCTGCACCTGGGTACTGCAGCGTGAGCCTTGGCCAGTGAGGCTCCTGCCCCGCTGGCAACCGCACACCTTCTGGTTCTCCATCCCACAAAGAGCCCCTGGCCTCGCTGCTCCCTGGCAGGTTTACTCTGAGCCTCTGGATGAAAAGGGGAAGTTGGATATTCAACCCCGTTTCTGCTCAAAGGCAGCTTCATGACAAGCATCCTACAGGCATCATGCCTCACTTAACGTGACATCAAGGGGAAACCTTCCAGCCTCAACGTGTGGGACAGTGTGAAGTTCATACTGACATTCATTACAAATGCTGTACTTCCAAGGCTTCATGTTGTGTCCTGGCTGAGACCTAAACGAGTGTGAAGTGGCTGACAGCATTCTCACCACCACGGCAAATTATTTCATCGGGCTCCTGATGAACAGCAGGTGATGCAGAAGTGCCAAAGCATGACAGGAACACACAGCAGGAGGCCATGAGAGACATTATTGATCCAGTCACTGGAATGAGATGTCCCACTATAATTATGAGCAACCGCAGGTTTTACTTGCTCAGGAATAAGGAATCAATACTCAGACAGCTTGGGAGGAATGATTTGGTGGCATAATGAGTTTCTCTCTCTGTGACAATGAGTGCTAAACTCCCAGTTCTCCTACACTGGGAGAAAAAAAACATGTTCTCATTTTTCAGTGTAAGTAAAACTTGCCAGGTTTGCCGTCTTTCTGAGGATGCATGCAGAAAATGAAGTCTACGGAGGAGACAAAATGTATTCAGGCAGTACTCAGTTGCATTTCTCAGAGACTCAGTGCTTTCAGGCTTCACAATGGAAGTACAAAGTCCATGTATACTCTTCCAGCTCAATTTACTGGTAAGAACCTTTGTGAAAACAAAATTGAATGTTCTTACAAGAAGGAGCCCACTGTACAGAGAGCACTTCAGGTGAAATGCTGGAAGGAAGGACAACAATAATGACGAGGCTGCAAATTTTAAAGACTAAATTGGGTACTGTAAGATTACCTATTTAATGGGACATCATGAGAAACGTAGGTTTATCAGGCCTTTTGTTCTAGATCCATGTATGTAATAAGAAATGAGAAAATGCAAACACAGATACAAGTCAAAAGCAGCAATAAAATCTGTAATTTCTATTTGTGCTGGGAGAGATGAAGTGTCATTAAATAACTCTTCTTCAATTCAGTTGTTTCTTTCTATCAGCTCAGTATGTAAGTAGCAAAGAGGGATTTTGACTGAAGGGGATTTCTGTTTGACATTAATCCACTCTGTCAATCAGCCCATACAGGATCTTGAGCAAGTCTCAAGAGACAATTGCACATGCCAGACTACACTGCAGAGTACATTCAAAGCCTGATAAAGTGGCATGTGTGCTGGGCTGCTTGAGGTGAAGTAGTTAGGAATTAACGCATGCATGGCACAGTCAGCACTGCTAGTCACTCCTCCAAAAAACAGTTCCTACCAGAGCTCATTCTGAGCAGCCGCAAGTCCCATTAGGTCAGACACTGATCTTAATTATACCAGTACAGGCTCTGAGAAATAACTTATCTGACTGTAAAACCTACTGGCTGGATGTGTTGTTCAATCTTGAAGTTCACATAACTGAAGAACAGACCTAATAAAATCGCTCAAGTCAATAGAACCAGCTCCAGCTATTCCATGGGGAGAGTTGGGAAAAGGGATAGAAGGGGCAACATGTGGGTGACACAGGAATGCTCATATTCCATAGCAGGCTCTGGAGGAACTACCGAGAACAGAAGTAGTGTGCTGGCCCATACCAAAACTATTCCCTCAGCAATGGAACTACATTGCAGTTGGGGCTGGGCAAAAGTCAGGATTACTTTTGGAAAGGGCATTTTTCACTTATGCAAGGGTCTGGAGATCAGAGCAGTGGCTTGAGGTTAACCCCACTAGAAAGTGCTGAATGATGGTAGTGAGCTAGTTCGACAACTATGAAGTTATAAAATGGTTCTGCATTTGTAAAAAAGTATTTATGTTGCAATTTACAACTATTGAAAATAACTAGGGAGACAACTTGTGAGAACAAGCAGAATCCAACCCTGCTCTTACTCATCAGCCTGTACGTGTAGTCATGAATGCTCAGAGAAGACAGACACAAAAATGTTTGATTTAGGGATACATCATTTCATCAACTTTCTTCAAGCCCTTCTACCCCCACAAAAAAAGTGAAGTAAACATGCCTCAAGCTTCATGGTGCTGCAGCTTTGTTCAGCAAACATCTCTTTTTTTGTAATGAAGTGAGTATATACCTACTTGGAGTCCAAGATTAAAACTCTCATTTACTCTAAGTGCTATGCTGTGCAGGCACCTTCTTCACATAGTTGAAGATGCTTTATGAAATCAAAGCAGCAAGTATACAAAGAAATAATGAACACAGAACATGAATTATCTGTATAGTCCAAACCATGCAGAAATTCTGTTTATTGCTTCATTTTACAAAGATATCTAGAATTTGTCATGCTCCACACAACAAGCCTTTTCTCTCACTGACTTGGTCAGACATTGAGAAAATGACATAAGAGATTTTTCTGGTCTCATAAACAAGACTTGCCAACAAAGAAGTTTGTTCTACACGAGCTACTGCTGGATCAATAGGTAGAAGGCTGAAACGCAGTGTAACCTGCTAAGGAATAAAGACGCATTTTGCAGGAACAATGTGTTGTCATTAGGTATAATTGGGCAAATGGTGGTGTGATCTTAAAAGCCTCAGTTGATCATATTCCCTTGCGTGCATTATCCAATTAGGGAAAAGGTGCATTAGATACGCCTTGCTTTATTGTACTGCTGAAGTGGAGAGCAGGTGTGAGAAAACAAACAAGTTTGTAATCCTTGTTTTGCAAATCAATTCTTAATCACTCTAGCTCTTATTTCCATACCAGGTTCAACTCTTTGATATTTATGAGAGCAACTTGGCAGCTCCCGTTTTCTGGCTCAAATGAGTAGCAGGTCCAAGAGATTTTTTTAAGGCTTTTAATTCCTGGTACTAGTGCATATGGTTTATTTCAGGTCAGAACCAGTAGCTATAATGAGACACCCAAGCAAAAAAAAGATTGGATGAAGCCCTGCTGAAAATGTGAGTCACACAATGTAAGTGGATAGTGTATAGTTCCACTGTTTCCTATTTCACTGTGTGAGCCTACAAGTATTACAAGACGAAGACTTTGGTATATAAAGCCCAGCTTACATCTTCCATTCCCATTAAGAAGTCACTTCTCTCTCTACGTTACTTCACTACACCTACCATCACTTACAGGATAAAACTGGAAGAGAGAAGCCTACCACCAGGATACACATGGCATGTTCACCTTTGAAATATGCTCAGTCTTAGGGACCACAGTCTGCTTATCTGGCTGGATATGGTCCAAGAGACATCTGTTTCAACAGATGTTGAAAGGAAGCCAAAGGGTAGGAGGATAGGCATTGGGATGAAGGGTTTTTAGTAAGTCTGTTGACTAGAGAATTCCATGTGAGTGGGAAGGCAATACATGTTCTCACGTATTACCACTAAGGGCTGTTTTAATTTCTCTCTTGTAAAACATTTTTATTGAAGAGCGTTAATGTTTTTGAATACAGTAAATAAAATGCACCAGCACATCTTGTGCAATGCTGGAGGCGAGGGATTGGATTTGATGGACCACTGGTCTAAGAGTACTCTATGACAAACTGTGTGCTATGAGGTGCTAAGATTGCCAGTGGCAACTCTACAAATTGTTTTGTAATCTCCCTGCACACAAGCGAATTCCTATGCCCACCATCCTCTGCTCAACAATTATCAACAGCAGTACAAATTAACAGCTTGATTAGTAAGGGAACTTTTAATTAAAACCTAAAAGAAACAGGCATTTGACCCATCCGAGAAGAAAGTGGAAAGTACAGTTTTATTGCTTAGTGGTGAATTTCACATAACAAAGTTACTGCAAAGCTGACATTTTCCTTTCTGTGTCCAAGAGCCATGACTGAGAGAAGAACAAGCTGGTAAACTAGGACATAAATTAGACAAAAACAAAGATCACAGCTACCTCTGGGAGAGAAGTTAAGCTTGTATAAAGTGTTACAGCTAACATTTTCTGCGTCGTACCGGTTTACATGTTGGTACAGCACCATGCATGGCAGCATGGCTACTGCACATAAATAACACGGTGGCGCGTGACAATGCAGTCAGTCAGTCTTGGTCATTATTTCCAAGCCACAACAGGCCACACCATGTGTCCTCTTGTGGCTGTCTGGTGACTTCCAGCGACCTATGCCAATGTTATAGAAGGCTATAAGTCAACCAGTTCACTCAAAAGCCATCATGAAGATAGCTCCTCATGTTGTGCCAGGCTCTAAGATCCCAGGAATATCCCTGAAAGCAATGTGAATAGTTCTTTGGAGTTGTCAGCGTAGAATTAGTTGAGATGCAGCAGCGACTCATCACAAATAATTTCTCCTTATTGTGGTCTACTCTATTTAGGGATTTAGGCTGCTTCTTTCATCTAGCTTATGTAAGATATAAACTGTATGCAAAAACCTTTCTGCTCTCAGAAATTCTTTGTTTGAACCACCCTACAGTTGCAAATGGGGTGTTGTTATCAAAGCAGAAAGAGCGGTGTATGAAAAGAATTTAGATTTTCTTCTGATAAAACAATGATTGCTAAAAACCCCAGCACTCAAGTAACTGGTGTCATGTTTTCAGATGCTTGATGCAACAGCTTTCAGAAGGAGTTTATCAGCTCTGAGACCAATCCCAGACTGATCTAAGGACAGAAAAAGCAAAGGCACTGCAGTTTGAAAGGCAGCTGTATTCTTCCAGTACGGAGTTCTGGCTCAACAGTCACTGGCCTTGCTTGGTAATCACATTGCTTGTGGATGAGGAGGAAAACAGAACAGGCAGAAGTCTGGCTACAAACTGCCTGCAGGTGCTGTGACCCATACCAAAGAGGTATCTTCTTCTGCTAACAAACACCTACAGGCTGTCTGACATGTGCTCCAATATGTCTGTTTCATTTTGCCTTCCCTTCCCTACCTTTGAGTGCTTTGCGGGGTGGGCCCACACTATCAGAGTGTTTGGCTTGGGGTATAAACCACAATTATTACATGAGGTAGTGCTATCATTAAAGAGTGCAACATTTTCTCGTTTGTGTAGAAATACCTATCTAAATTAAATGCAGAGCTGCTAATGAAACAATAATATTTACTACACACTTCACTACCTCATCATAGTTAAACATAATTGAGTTGTGTTCCAGTTCTACCTGGAAGCATCCTGTGAAGAACAATGTCAGAGAGCAACCCCAGAGGACCTAGAATTCTTGCTGGCAAGCGGCAATTAAATAAATTCTCGGGATCTTTCTTTTCTAAATAAGAAGGTAACAGTAGCCCCTGCTCTTGATAAAATAAGCAAAGATGAACAGCACAATTTGTTGCAATCCTAGAATTACTTGCACTGAGAAGCAAGTCTTACTACATCAGGGTGAAGGCAGAGTAAGCATTTCAGTCTGGGAATGTCTAGCCCTGTGCCAATTTCTGACCCTACTTGATTGATCCGATCAGTATGCTGAATTAAATCAACTGGGGCTGAGCAGTCCCTACAATTTATGCAAGCAAGAATATGGTATGGATAGGAAGAAAGAGGAATGAGACTGTCTTTTTCAGTGATTACTTGCAATTAGATATGATTATGCTTAACAGTGACCCAGCTGACACTGGTCTAAAACCAGGCTACCCCAGTTCTACCCTCTCTATGCCTCCAGCTGTGTGACTGTGCTCTGTCCTTTGCACCAGCAAATAGTCACAAAACCAATGAGCTCCTTAAACCAAGATAATAATCGGAGAATTATTAATTGCTGCTTAATTACAAGGTCACCAATTGTGTACTTGAGTTTTCTCCTCCGTCCTTATGCTCCTCTAAAGGTAGTTTGTTCACTATGTCAGATACTCTAAGGGAAAATGCTTCCCTGACCAAGAACCCTGCTGAAAGCATAAGGCCTGTCACCTGGCCAAACAACCCAATAAAACTTCTTTCTCTGCTGTTTAGGGCTAAATTAGGAAGTCAGAGTGTTCTCATTTTCAAGTCTCATACGAGAAGTAGCACGACTTAATTTAAAGACATCTTGTTCAGTCAGAAACATCTAAATAGTCATTGATTGTTTTTCCTTAGTTGGATGTGTGAGTCTCTTAAAAAGCAGAAACTGTTTGTTATTTGTGCTCTGTCCCTATTGCTAGACAGGTTACAGGGTTTGTGTCAACATTACTGGAATAAAAAAAAAAGAGTTTGAACAAGTCAAGCCTGAGCTCTCACACTCCTGAGAACTAGGAGGATTGCTACTGAATTGAGATGAAGCAGTCTGGGCCCAGTGACTTTGCTTTGATAGAAGCATCTGCAAGGACCCTGGAAAAGAATTACCCTAGAAAATGTCCTCATGTGTGGACTTTCCACAATAGCTGCATAGAGTAGCTGCAGAGACCTGTAAAAGCCCCTTCAATTTTTATGGGCAGAAAAACATAATTATGCCAACATCTTGGCAAGGTTGAAACCTAAGTCTCTCTTGAAGGTGACTTCAGAAATGTTGCTCCTATCACCAGAATCTAAAAGCAAATTAAGTCCTCAAATGAATATGTTATACACAAATAATTAGGTCCTCGAAGGAGAGAACATTAAGATAGTCATAGCGTGCTATCCATTAGAACAGGACAGAAGTGTTAAGAGTTGTTTTCCATTCATAACAAGTATTTGCATAAACACACTTCTTATGCTGCTCATGTTCCCTATTCCTTGAGACAGTAAGCACAGGAGTAAGGTTAATGCTTTCATAGCTATGCTGATTCACCCTGACTGAAGGTTGGTGTAAGGCATATAGACAAGGTGTCCACACAGACTCCTGCTCCTGGTTATTCTTCTAAATACCACTGCAGATCAGAAACTACGAGGCTGGTCTACAGCAACATAGGTAAAAGGGACATTTACCCTTGAGTCACACAAATGAATATGCATCCGGCACTAGGGACTTTCCTAGGCCCCTTTTCCTTCAACATCCCTTATAGAACAGATGACCATTCCAGTGTCAGCTACCTATATCTGCATTACTTCAAGGCCCTCTTTCTCCCAGAGTGATGCATTTCTTCAGTTCACAGTTCCCTTGTTTTCTTCCCAATGCAAAGCTTTTGTGAGTACATTTCAAGATGACCCTATCTAAATACAGTATTGCCAGCTATAACTCACAGATGTCCACAACTGAACCAATCTCTTTACCACGTATGCGTTCCCTAGCATTCCTGGATGATTGTTATTACTTGTTATTTCAGCCATACAATTCTAAAGATACAAACCTGAGCCCCGAAGCAAGAACTCAGAAGAAGCCAGAAGCAAGATTTCACTTCTGTGAGAGGCAGCTGGTCCCAGCTCCCACAGCCCACTGATCCAGCAAGCCCTGCTTTGGTCCTGTCTCCTGAGCCTGACAGCAGCCTAGCTCCTGCTGAGCTGGGAGATAGTTCTTCCTTTCACTTCAAGTACTGCCTTGTGCAATCTTTGCTGTTTGCTGGGTTGTGAGCAAATGTTAATTCTACTCATATTTACACACTTCATTAACTCAGAAATCAGTGCCTTCTATTGAGCACCTTGGTTTCAGCAGCAACACAGTACATGATACTGAACAGTACCAGCAGCTCACAGCTAATGCAGCAAGAGATGCTGAGGTGTGTTTAACTTTCTCACCAAATGTTCTGAAGTTCTTGAAGGGCAAAACAGTACTCTGCTGCAAATACCAAGGCAGTTCTAGAGGAACGCAAGACTCCCTTAAGAGCACTCAGTTTGTAGATAATACAGTTTTTAGAACCTGAAGTTATGAGGAGGCAAGAAAAGAAAGCTTTTGTTTTGTGTCCTGATGCTTTGCAATGTGATCCAAGTGCTGTAAGTGGAGATGACTGGGAATTTGCTTCAAAAGTGCACTTCTGACCTGAACTAAAGTGCTAGAGTAGAGATATCCTACGTCACCTGCCCACCCCCATAGCTTAGCTCCACTCAGTGATGCTTAACTATGTCATTTTGTCCAGTGCTCCAGGACATACCATTTCAGCTGTGTTAAACATCAAGAGATGCATGCTTATACTTGAAAATCAGCCAGTCTCTTCATTGGGATTCACCCACACTAACTAGTGTACAGACATTTTGAGTAGGTCATAGAACTGCAGTCTTATCTGTGAACATGAACTTGAGCTGCTAAGTTAAAATCCTATTTATTCTGTCTTCACTATAAAGAACACAAATAGTTTGTAGTGGCCACTTACCCTAAACTTTCCAGAACATCTCTGAAGCAACTGCTACTAATATTATTCAGTTGGAAAAAAAGGCAAAGACAGAATTACAGTGCAAGATCTTTTCACAACCAAGCACTGTTGCCATCAACAGGTCCCAGCTGTTGCCAGGAGTGTTTGCTGTACCTTGAAATTCTTTTGGTTTTTTTCAAAACAAAAAATTGTTCTGCAGCTTCTGGTGATAATGACTGATTTTGAGGAAACATATCCTCTATACATTTTTAAGGACATATCAGATAAGGGGTTTTAATACCTTCAATCTCAAGTATATGCTCAAAGCCATGGGTTGCGTTCATCTCTAGTATTATGAAAGCAATAGCATCACTATGCTGTGATGATTTGTTGTTCTCAGAGTAATCAAATCAATTTCAGTCCAGTTTAGTCCACTGCAGTAGAGGGACTTCTACAATTTGATTTATTCACTAGCTTCAGCTCAAATTTTATGCCCTCAGGTTTTATTTTTCCATTTTAAAAAAGTCATGCATATTCAGGAGTGTTTATAAAACATAATAAAATTTGGCTTTATATAGCACTTCTTGAACTTGGGCTATGTGCTCTCCTTCTCCAAATAAATGATTCTGATTCTCACAGTGTGCTGATGGAACAATCATTATGCATCTGAGAATGACTGCCTGGAAATCAGTCTATGTGTGAAACAACGTGAAAGCAGCTTTCTTCTGATTTTTGCTTTCATCTTTTACATGAATCAAGATTCTTCAAAGAAGAACATGCAGAAAGGGTCAGGACGCAAATGAAGATGCCCTGTGTTACAATGAAAAAATGTTTTTTTCTCAACAGCTTGTGCTTTAAGTTAAATGAAATTAAAGAGGTAGTTCTGAATGAAATTATGAATAAAGCAGTATAGTTTAAAACTATAAAAGTGAGAAGAAACACACTTCTGTCATAAATATGGGAAACTCCAATCAGCCAGATCCTCCAGCAATCATACATGCTATTGGAAATATATTCTAATTATACTAAAATGAGATGTAGCCTAGAGTTACAGTAAGAAACACCTTTCATGATTGTCTCTATTGCTTGCACAGGTAATGTTCGCACATGATGTCACTTACACGCAGTTAACCAATCTACACATATTAAATAGAGGTGCACTGAAACCAGTTTCCTGGGGAAATCTGAGATTTACAGCAGGACAAGCTAAGCATGAATATTTGCACTTGTACACTTAAGCAGCCGCCTTATAAAACCCAGCATTAGAATAGAGGAATGTAAATCCTTTCTGGGTAAAGTTGAAGTCATATTTGGACTCACAAATAGTAACAGCACTGATGCCCCATTCACAAAAGCTGTCCTACGGTGCTTATAACCCTAGGGGTCCTGTATTTCATTCTCATGGCTCCTGATAGATGCAGCCCAGAGCAATAGCTGATTGTCTGTCTGGACATATTCCTTTGCTCTCCATCCAAGTCCTCTTTGAGTCTGTACTAGCCAACACTGAAATGTATTCCCTCTTCAGAGCTAGGAGAGGACTGTGCCTACATCATTTGTATAGCTGCTTCCATGGCCACCAACTACCTCGTGCAGTACACAAGGACATTTGGCAGCTGGGGTTACAGCATGAATAGCATTCAACGTGGAGAAAATTTGGTGAGAATAAGTACAGAAAAAGAGAGTGATGGTAACAAATATTGCTCCCAGTACACGTTTTCATTCTTACTTAAACCTTATGCATTTCAAAAGCTTTGCTTTCATGGCATATTTGTGAGCCAGGAGAATTCACATTAACTGTAATTCTATGAACAGTCTGCCATCAGAACCGAAGCTGCTATAAGCTTAAATGCCCTATAAGGAGTAGGACGTTTGCTCAGATTGTGCATGTAAATCATGCCCAAGACCCTGGCTAATGTGTTTTGAACCATTCTCATTCCTCTGTGTTCCTGGGGTAGAAATGAGCATGTTTTTCTGATTTATGTTGATCATCCACATGCCATATCTTCTTGTCATTTTTCTGCTTCCACAAAAGACACCCTGAATCCCAAGTCAACAGGCTAAATATCTTTCCTGGTCTGTTTTACAGGCCAAACAGAGCACATGTTTTTTAGTTCCCATCTATGCTTCCAAAGAAGTTGCTTGCTTGTGAGACTTCGGATGGGTAACCTGTTCACTACACTCCAGCTGAATTTGTTGCTGTGAGCTACTGCCAAAGTGTCTTGGAGGAAAAACAGATATTTAAAGGTATCATAAAGTACAGCTTTTGCTTTCCCAGAGGCTGTATCTTAGCAGTGGGTAAAATGTCACTCGCTCATTTAGCAGTAAGTGACACTGTAAAAGCCATTTCCTTCCCATACATTACTAGCTCAAGTTATTAAGGAAAAAAATATTACTGATTTCAGGAGACAGTGTGTAAGTCATTCAGACCACCTTAGTCTGTCAGACCCTGAGGTCCTGCACCTCCAGTGAAGAGGGAAGAACTATGAAATCTCAGCTAAGAATCCAAAATATGAGTCTGAGTGCCTACTTATTTTTTTCCATTGACTTTAAAGGGTTCAGTGTCCTAGCAGCACTAAATATATGATGGTCTGAATTACCTATTACTTTCCTGAATTCAGACAACAAAGCATGTGGTCTAAATACAGCTTGTAGTCCCAGTGCTGGGATTTTAGCACCAAGCACCTATGGGAAATTATGCCATTTTTGTTCATATTGAGGAGTATGTTATTTTGGGAATAGCTCACCTCATTAGAGCAAAGGGATCAGAAAAGAACCCCACAGTGTAGGTCTATATTAAATAGCAGTAAGTATAAATACAACTTTATTTGTCCTCAGATCTTTATCTCATAAAAAGTGTTATTTAACTGGATTTTTAATCTATAGCAAATCTTCACTTAAAACTAAAGGCAATTACCCTTAGGAAACACTGGATTTGGATATTATTTTAACACACAAAGCAAAGTCAGAAACCAGCCTTGTCAAGTTGCCTCGATGTTGCAGCACCAGAGGCTTTGTGGCCATTCTTACAAATGAGCTGTCCATCAGCCCTTGGCTAATAGTTCTGTGTTTTGGGATTCATTTCACCACTAACTTAAGTTTAACTCTTTCATCACATTAATTATAACTGCAGCAGAGCTTAATGGCCATAACCAGGTTCAGTTGTGCTAGTCACTGTTCAGACACATATTGAAATCAAGGTCTCCTTGGTCCTAGTTAATGACAATGATGTGCACCAGATGCTGGAGGCAAATAAGGCAGGTTGGAGAAAGGAGGATAGGGTAGTCCACGTTGGAGCACGTACAGCTAACTTCTGTCTCAGCTGCAGAAAACAATTCACAGCTCATATTTCTACTCCCTGCAGACCTTATCCATAAATGGGTCTTCCAAATAGGCTGAAGCCAGGGACAATTAAACATTAAAAGTTGTGAGAAAACAGAAGTGTTTTATTCCTGGAATTCTCATTCTGCAACTCACACTTCCACTAGTTCTAAGGAAAGATTAAGTGCATTATAAATTTGAAGAAAATTGTAGGCTCTACATACTAGCATATAGTTGCAAGTTCAAGGAGATCACAATGTTTCTGACAGATTCTTCCTTTGATAACAGGACTGTGCTTTCAAACAAGATAAGATGACAGAATGTGGCTCATTCAAATAACTTTTAATGGAATTATAAAGGTGACAGTGCAAAAGTGCTCTGTTCTAGCATCAGATAGGCCATGCTTTTCACACTAGTGTTAAAACTGGAGTGCTAGGCTATGTAGAATGGCGAAATGGCTCCAGATTTATCTGAATTGTGCCACTACTCTTTGCTATGTGGAAAGCGTCACATTTAGGTCAGTTTGCAGTTAGAATTACTTCTTCAACAAGTGGCTCAAAGCCTTGCTTGGAGTGTATCTTACAACTTTGATATACACATACAAATCAATGAGTCTTGTAAGGAAGCAATCCTAAACTGTCTACAGATAGATAGCTTAGAGTAGGATTTACAACTGTTCCTCAATTGTCTGGGCCCAGAGTGAACCAATAGGCATTAATGGCTCCTGAACTCTTTTCTAAGCTCCATTCTGTATTTCCCCTACCCTCACGGGATTTGCTGCCATTCACAGTCAAGTCCAAAACTGCACCAAAAGGATTATCTGGCTGTGAATAGACTTAGAAGCTGATCCTGTCTTCCTTAACGTTGGTCAGCCTGTGACTATGGAGAACCATGGAAATGTTGGTTTAGAGTTTAAGTGCACATCATCAATGAAGTCTGCAGAAGCATGTCTACATTGCATCCTCAGTGTATTTCATTCCAGAGCGCCTGTGATCTCCAGTAATAAATGATTTCCAGTGTGGTGAAGAAGGAATAAAATATTCTAAACTTTATGCTGACCAGTAATAAAAGCACTTTGTATCCTTACTTGATCTGGTTCAGGCTGGACTTGCAGCTTACATGTAAAGATTTTCACAGAGAAAATAAACTAAATGGATTTAAATGAATAGCCTGAAGGTACAGCAGTCTCAGATGTGTGACTCTAGTCAACTTAATGACATCTGATGTTGAACTGCAGGAGTTTATGAAGCTCTTCATTTATCTGACTGGCAGAGGCTTTCTTATACAGCTGGGGAATTGATCGTTGAAGTTGCCAACAGTGTTACACCAGAGATGTAAATGCTCATTAAAATCAGAGGCAGTTCAATAATCTACTACTCTCAATCAGGTTTAGATGAAATTTTCATTGTTTTTAACTTTGCCTGTGAGCCTGAGAAATCATGCTGATAATGGATTTTATTAATAAAGAATGCGACAGTCTCTACTAGAGGCTGAAGTGGTGAGAAAAAGCTCTTCAGACAGAATAATGCCACAGTTTCTTTACACTCTCCTTCTAGAGAAAGAAAGGGCTCATTATTACAGCGCATCTTCTCCCTTTGTGTTTTCTCCCCATAAAGGAGCCCTGTTACTCCTTAAGTAAAAAATGGGGGATATATATGTATCGATTAGAGACAGCCAACATGGCTTCACCAAGGGCAAATGATGCCTGACTAACCTAGTGGCCTTCTACAAGGGAGTGACTGCATCAGTGAACAAGGGAATCATAGAATCATAGAACCATAGAAAGTTTTGGGTTGGAAGGGACCCCTAGAGGTCATCTAGTCCAACCCCCCCGCAGCGAGCAGGGACACCACCAACTAGATCAGGTTGCTCAAAGCCCTGTCCAACCTGGTCTTGAATGTTTCCAGGGATGGGGCCTCCACTACCTCAAGAAGAAGAGCTATGGATGTCACAGAATCACACAGAATCACAGAATGGTAGGGGTTGGCAGGGACCTCTGTGGGTCATCTAGTCCAACTTGCCTGCCAAAGCAGGTTCACCTAGAGCACGCTGCACAGGACTGCGTCTAGGTGGGGTTTCAGTATCTCCAGAGAAGGAGACTCCACAGCCCCTCTGGGCAGCCTGTTCCGGTGCTCTGTCACCCTCAAAGTAAAGAAGTTCTTCCTCATGTTCAGATGGAACTTCCTATGCTTCAGTCTGTGCCCGTTGCCCCTTGTCCTGTCGCTGGGCACCACTGAAAAGAGTTTGGCCCCATCCTCTTGACACCCACCCTTAAGATATTTACAAGCATTTATGAGATCACCTCTCAGCCTTCTCTTCTTCAGGCTAAACAAGCCCAGCTCCTTCAAGCCTTTCCTTGTAGGAGAGATGCTCCAGTCCCCTCATCATCTTTGTAGCCCTCCTCCAGACTCTCTCCAGTAGTTCCTCATCTTGAACTGAGGAGTTCTGTAAGGCCTTTGATATGGTCCCTGACAACATTCTTGCTGTTAAATTGGAGAGATATGGGTTTGATGGATGGACTGTTAGGTAGATGAAGAATTGGCTGGATGGCCACATCCAAAGACTTACAGTCAATGCCTGTCAAGGCCACAGCAATGATCTGAGGGCTGGAACCCCTCTGCTGGGAGGAAGGCTGGGAGAGCTGGGGCTGTTCAGCCTGGAGAAGAGAAGGCTCTGGGGAGACCTTAGAGCAGCTTTTCAGTATTTAAAGGGGGCTTGTCAGAAAGATGGAGAGACACTTTTTACTTTTTACCTAGGCACCTAGTGACAGAATAAGGGGCAGTGGTAGATTTAGATTGGACATAAGGATGAATTTTTTTACAATGAGAGTGGTGAGACACTGGAACAGGTTTCCCAGAGAAGCTGTGCATGCCCCATCATTGGAGGTGTCCAAGGTCAGGCTGAATGGGGCCTTGAGCAACCCGATCGAGTGAAAGATCACCCCTGCCCATGGCAGGGCATTGGACTAGATGATCTTTAAAGGCCCCCTCCAACACAAAACATTCTATATCACATCATGTTTTGCCAAGATACAGAAAACTTGAAGATATGGTGATCAGGTTAAAAAACTTGAAACAGTGAACTGAAATAAAACTTCAAAGCATCCTGGGTATATCTGCATGGCATTACACATGAGCCAACTATGTTCACACAGCTCAGATACAGGCTAGTATAACGTACTTCTTGTGTACAGTTAATTGGATTACAGTTATTCTCTCATTGACTTCTAATCAGAAACTTTTCTGATCTCTTTTTGTGGAGGTCTTTTCCTCTTACTGCCCTTTTACAGTGCCTTTCATTATACTGTAGATTTCTGAGACTCACAAATAAATGACAGCTTTTTGCCCCCAGAAGCTTTACACCAATTAAACAGCAGAAATCCCATTCAGAGGTGAGGATCGATACTCATATTGGAGGAATTGATGTTTGCTTCTGAATTTTACAGTCAGCTTTTTTGCATTTTAACCCCTTCCATGACAAAAACAGTAACTAAAGTAAAATATTAAGCGATACATGTTCTCTCAGAAGCCTGGTGCAACTATTTCGCCCACGAACAGAGCTAGATTATCTCATTAATACTTTTAATAAACAGCAAACACAGCTCCTTGAAGCAATGAGATGCTTCTTTAAAGAAAGCAAGCCACACGGGTGAAGCAAGCACATTACTACCACTATTGCCTTAAAGCAGTCACGCTGACAGATGTAAAAGTAGCCAAACAAACCACGAGTAGAATTTCTAATTCATACTTGCTTTGGCTGACAGCTGTAACATCCCACTGTAGCAAAACTACACATTTGCAATTGGCAAAACTACTGATAATCAAATGAAAGAAGAAAACAGCACACGGCCTTCAACTGTGACAAGCGGGGGTATGCTCAGAATACAAGAGGCTATAAGTCTGTCATTACCGGAGCTCTTCTGTGTTATAGGTGTTTTCAGGTCAGCTCAGGTAAGACTGGATTCCTGCATTTTCGCTAATGAATAACTGATCAGAAACAGCCTATAAAAAGCACAGACCCAGTATGAATGCAAGCCTAACATCTGGAGATGAACTCTGAACGCTTCTGAATTCAGAAGGTTTAAACGAGGACTTTTAGTTCCGGACCACATCTAATACAAAGGCATTAGTGTTACAACCAAGAAACATGCAGCCAGGTTCCCTTAGCAATATATGCCAAACTTCCAGGTAATCTGGAACTATATTGAAAATAATATCTGGCAAAACTAACTTTACTGGCAAACCGACCCCTTTCATCCTTGCTGTGGAATGCATGGGTGTGAATGGGTCCCTGCTGTGGAATGCATGAGTTTTCCATGGGTGTGAATGAATGAAAGTAATGGGATTCTTTCCACGGGACATGGATATACTCCCTTAGCATGTAAACTTCATTTTTAGGGAGGCTAAACCTTTGCTTTTAGCAAAGGAGCCTAACTTCGCTGTGAATTTATTGCTATGTTCCTTCTCATTTTCATTTGTTATCAGTTTGCAAGCTGCCTTCTTCCTTCTCAATAACCAGAGCAGCTCTAGAAATTCTGTGGACGCATTGATTTAATTTGTTGCCTGACATTTTAATATCACATGTAGAGCATGGTACAGAGAATTAAATAAATAAATAAAATCTGTCAAGTAAAGCACACAAGCTGATGATTAGAAACAAGGCAGAAATCTCCATGCATTTGGCCAGACATGAAACTGGAATAAAAAGCTAAAAAGGAACCTGATATTTGCTTCCAACCATAGTCTGCATCCTCACAAAGCCATGGCGTCACCTGCCCTTAAAAAGATCAGACCACAAAGAGGCCACAACACAGCAGCATGGGAAGGTAAATTCCATCTCTGTCAGCCAGCCTGCCTGTTCCCCTTAAGTGGTGATGTTGAGGCTGCTCTTGTAAGGGTTTCTGTGCAAATGCAGACCCACACTAAGAGAATACCCTGAAAGCAAGGCAAACTTGCACAGTTTGGGAGAAAAGGGCCTCAGCAGACTTCCTACCATGTGAAGTGATCATATCAAGTTCTCAGTTCAGGTCTACCAATGTTGTCCATGAAGGATCTACCTTATGAATCCCAGGTGTCTCCAGATAAGAATTGAATCAGATCTTCATGCTTGAGGAAGTACCTTAGATCTGACATCGCAACGCTTTAATCAGCCTGAGTGAGCCATTAGCAATTGGCAAGGTCACCGGCAAATGAACCTGTGTTGGCTCATTGCTCATCTCATGAAAATTGATAACATTCTCAGACATATTAAATTGTGTGTTCAGTAGGCTCTATATGTTTATGTGCTTTTATACGTTCATAGGGCACAAAAATACTTGCTTTGGAAGTAGATCAGCAGGGCTATCCAGCCTGGGTACAGTGTGCAAATCTAACTATTCTGCTCTGGTTCCTGACTTGTTTTTTTCAAATCTAATTTAGAAATTTTTGAACATTGCTCCATTGCTGTTTGTTGGTTTGTTTTTTTTCCCATTAGACTGCACATAAAGGAATATTTGATGCTTGAATCTAATCTGAAAACAACCTGTGATTAAAAAAAAAGATTAAAAAATCCAATCCCATTCAGAACACCAATCAATGTACTTAACAAAAAACTGTAAGCCAGTGTTCTCAGGAAGGTAAGAATATTACTGAACTGCTGGTTTAATCTCTAAAGTCATGGTGGACTGTTAAAGAACCTTTTTTACATATACCAATCTGAAAGAACCAATTCAGTCATCCTTGTGAACTCTGCTGAGATTTTGGAAATACAAAAGCAGGAAAAAGTAATAATTTGCTGCGAAAAACAAAACAGTGTCTATTATTCTATCTTGGTCTTAGTATTCCCAAAACTATGCTAAATATATTTATTTTTGTAGTACTTTTTAAGTGGTATGTTGTGCTAAGTGCTCAATGATTAAATATTAAATACACATTCACAAGGCTCAGGTTGAGCCTGTGTGAATGGAGGTGAAATTCAACTCTCTTCTGCCAGACAGGAGCTGCATTACAGCTTAACACCCAGGATCGCTAAATCCCTTTGCTTGGTAACAAGAACCATGTAACGTTGCACATACTCATTAAGAATGTAGCATGCCTGAATGTTCATTTAACAGTAATCTGAGAAACACGTTTTAAATGGTAAGGTGTGGTTAAATTCACATTTAACTGCTATTTTAATTATTTTGCATTTTATTAATTGCTCACAGATTGATTCAAATTTAATTATTACTATTTGGATGAACCTAATAATGAGTTTTTAATGCCTGCTTAATGGTTTTGCCTGATGACTGTGACCTGTTGGCCATTCTGAATGCTCCTGTTTTGAGTAAATTAGAACCAGGTCTTTCTTATAAAGTGCATAATTTGTGAGGATAACCTTTGCATGGCTTTGTCTTCACATTGCAGATCTGTGTGTTCCCTCATCAGCATAGTCAGTTATTAAGTTTTTACAGCCAGGAAGCTATTCAAGCTGAAAGTATGGTCACCCTTTTGATGCTTGTACTGCCTGTTTGCCTTAGTTTTCTCGTTCACTGAGGAATTACTGTGATGCCCACTGAAATGAATATCAAGGCTGATCTGTCTCGGGATTCTCTTTCACAGTTCAAGAGAAGGTTGATAAAAGCAGGTCCTCAGGGAGTAAAATCACACTCCATGTAGTCCTTTTCAGCTTGTTGGAGTACAGACAGACCAGTCACTGCCTGCAATGATCAGAGCAGCTGGAAAGGTAGAGAAATACTCTCATCTGGTGGAAGCAGCACACAGGGAAATGTCAGGTATCTGTTTACAGCACTCTGACCAGACTGGAGGCTAGGCTGTTGAGTCATTATTTGTAAAAGCAGTAAATCCTGCCAGGTACTGTTTCCAAAGAATCATAAAATCACAGAATGGTTTGGGTTGGAAGGGGCCTTATAGCTCATCCAGTTCTAACCCCCTTGCCATGGGCAGGGACACCTTCCACTAGACCAGGTTACTCAAAGCCCCATCCAACCTGGCCTTGAACACTGCCAGGGAGTGGGCTACTTCTCTGCACAACCTGCGCCAGGGCCTCACCACCCTCATACTGAAGAATTTCTTTCTTGCATCTAAATTTACACTCTTTTAGTTTAGTCATTTGCTTTGCAACATCTAAGTTTTTCTATGTAAGTCCATCTGAGATTGTTGGTGCTGAAACTCCAGAGAACCCAAATTATCAGGCAATCAGGAGGAAACTGGTTATGGCAATGGGCAAAGTAAAAACAGCTAGCACAAAGATCCTTTTCGGGCTGATTAATGACTTGTAGCAATTACTTCATACAAATGCTCATAGGATATTAGAAATGAGTATTTTGTAGTTCAGATTTCAGACAAGCAACCGCTGTATTCTACGGGCAGGAAATAAACCCTCAAGCTTGAGTTGAAAGTAAACTATATACTTGAATAAAAGATGTTATTCCTATTTTGCTTCAATAGAGTAGTACAGGCAAAGGGACTTTGCTGGATGATGCTGGACAAATAGCAGCATTGTTACTAGGTATAATTATTTCAACTAACTTTTGGGTCTGATCCTGACCTTAGACTGGGCAGAACCAGCACTTCCTGCATAAGTCCTCATGAAGGACTCCTAAACGAGGCTCTGTGTGTCTCCAAAGAGGGTCTGATTTGTCTGTTGCACTATTTTACATCAGTGTGGCACCAGGGTCTCTTCTGATGCTCTAGGGTGAGGGTGACAAGGAGAGGAATCGGCCCAGGAAACACTGCTAAAAGATATTCAAAACCTAACTTCTAACACCGGTTATTCCCAGTATTTACTGCTAAAGGAGAAAAATGCAACTAACTTTGTATACATGCTATGCAGCTTCTGCCAGCAACTCTGTGTCAAAGAAAGACCCTTTGTGTTTCTGCATTTTCAAGCTTTTCTTGCACTTTTTGTCCTCATTTGGACACTTCTGAGACACCCAAAGGAGTGTCTTGAGTGACTGAAGTCTCAGAAGTGCAGATATGAACCAGAAGCTGGCAATGACCCTGCAATGCCAGTACAGCCAGCTGACACTGAGGGATTCCATGGGGTTTTCTGAGCTGTTCTTTCATCACTGAAAAATTTTATGAATCTAGATTTCAGTTTTCCTGAAACTTCAATCAAAAGTTTAGTTTTATTTAATCTGATTCTTCAAAGCAAAACATTTCTTGCTATGTTCATCTTTCCCTGAACAAAGAAATGCTTCTAGAGCTCTAACAGAAAATCGAAATCGGAATCTGAGTACTGTGATCATTTAGGTAGCTTATTGCCACGTGGCTGACTAGTAGTGTCTTTTGTCTTTTGCAGCCAGAGTTTGACTTCAGAGATGGAATGCAAGGAGAGATGAGGCAAAAGGGAAGCAGAAGGAGGTATACAGAGAAAGGCAGGGAAAGGAGGGAGTCACAGCTGGGAGGAGCTTCGATAGCACTTGAAAGAGCACAGCTGTATCTTGCTATGTTCAATCTGGGATCATGTGTTTCATTTCTAATACAACCCCAAAGGTAATTACTCAACTTCTCTTTTATTGCAGTTCTCACAATCTCACATTATTTTACTGCTCTTTCTGATATTGACTGATACCAGACCCACAGAAGCAGCTGAAATATTCAGTCAATACTAACTCAGCTGTTACAACCTATGGCTTGTCTTGCTTAGAGGAGCTTAAAAAAAACACAAAACAGAACAGCTGCTCAAGAATGAACAGCACATCTGGATGGAAAATTTTCAGCATCATCTGGATGCTGAAAATTTAATAATACAAGGACAATATTAATTTATACCAGCTAAAGATGATATAACGGATATAGCTCCCATTTGCTTCATTGGGCTCTGAACAGCATAGCAGCACTGCCAAGCACAATCCTCTGAAAAGTACCTCGTTAGTTCTGTCAGCCTGCCACAGCTGCTACGGATCAAATCCTGGAAAGAAATGCCACTGAACAGAGGAGTTGCTGTTGTCTGCCAGTTAGGAAATTTACTCCAGACTGGACCAGAAACAATTAATAGACTATTCCCTATTCATAAGCAAAACCAAAAGAAAACCCTAGACTTCTAGCCTCATGCTATTGAACCTTTATCTTAATTTTTTAAAAAACTAAGTTAATTCATCCCTGATATAACTCCATTGAAATTACTGCTTCAACCCCAACCCTGATTCAGTCTTGAACCTGAAATCAAGAGAGATTTTTCAGGGAGAAATTTGGTTCTGCTGGGCTATCAAACATTGCTGGTGCCAATTTAAAATAAAGGATTTACCAACTGCTGTAGCATCCACTGAACATGCTTAAATGAGATTTCTTGGTGAGGAAACTTATTCCAGAGTCTTCTAAGATTCACAAAACTGTTATTTTTTTAGCATCACTATAAAGAAACTTTCTTTTGAGAACAGAGATCAACTTCATTTGATTTTTTCCCCCTGCATATTGCAGCAAAAATAATAGGCAGTCACTTCATGAGTTATTTGTTTATCTTGGTGCTTTTGAAGCACGGATGTGATCAAGGACATTAACATGTTTTCTGATGCAGAAAAACATTAAATAACCAAAGACCTTTAGCAACGTCTAGCGCTATCAAGTAAGATGATACAATATTGCTCATTTAACCTGATTTTTTTCACTTGGCTTTCCATGAGATAGCACCTGAATTCTGCTAAAATCACAGACGACTTCTAGATTTGTACAGCTTCAAGGGCTGAAGTTGATTCACATGCTATAGTAGGGCTCTGCTTCCACTCTCACACCCAGAAAGCGGGGACAGTTGTCAGACATACCTGGCATCTAGAGGCTGCCATTGTTACATACATTGTCAGACCTTCAAAAGACAAATGTGCCCAGGACTACAACTACTTCAGCAAACCTGGCTACTTCACTTGTGTCTAAATGGGAAAGACAAACCTTTGAAAATTTAATCACATAACTGTCAATTCATGGTCATTAATGTGTTTTATGTTGTCAATTTACCAGGCAGTTGAGAACTCCGAACACCAGAATTTCGTGGTAACAAAACCATTGTAGTCCTGCAGACTGATAAATTGTTATTCTAGGAAGGTCCAAACAGTAACACCATGTAATCAGGATTCTGAAGTAGAAGTCCAAATAAGCCATGATTTATTGTGTAATCAGACACTATTTTACCTCATAAGGTCCCCAAACTCTCTACTACTTTACATCACTGACCTTGTAATTAAGTGGTCTGCAGCTAACAGAAAGTAAAAGGACTTAATAACCTTGCAATTTAAGTCTGCTATAGAACAATCACATTGCACCTGGCTTGACTAGCCACTTCTTTATATAAGCCAGGAAAAGGACTTGCTAATTCAGAGCTAGCTTTACCAATGGTTCAGAGCTTCTCTGTACCTGCTGGTGTACTGAGTCTGTCGGGCATGGAGTCAGACTAAGCAGTCTGCCACGCCCAAGTGCTCAGAAAGTGCGAACTGCAAGACTCTCCTCTCTCGATTTGATGTCATTTTACATATATGCTGTATCAAACTCCCTATGTAAGACCAAGCTAAAGTCCACTCTCCGGGGTAACAGCAGTTGACAAGTTCTAGCCTCCAATAACATGGATGTTAAGTTTTGCTTTTGGAAGGCATAATACACATTGTCTGTGATCAACACTGGGGGTCTAGCAGTTCAAGTGGAGAATTTAACTTTTTCTTGGGACTCCGGCATGCATTTTTTTTTCTAAGTTAGGCACCCATCTCACGCTACAGACAGGAGGCAGAAACGCAAAATGTAAATGCCTTTAAGCAGCTCTCTACAAGATAATCTCTGTTCTTAAATCTACAGGAGGTCTTTACCCAGGAGCCTTAGACAATTTTTTCTCTGTTGGAAAACCTGATAGACCCTGAACCTGGGGTGATGTGAGGGATGTACAGAACTCTTCATTCTGCAGAATTCTCTAAACATCTCATGATTAGCTAGATCAGAGTTACTCCTATCCATCAGAGAGGTGACAAAGGCATACATAACTAAGGCCAGGGCAGTGTGCTGGGTTGAAGTCTCCAGATTCTTTTCACAGCACCGTGTTAAAGAGCAGCTGAACCATTACTGATAGACACAAACTTCAGCTGGAGATGTGAAAGACTTAATATAACCCAGTTCCAGCTCAACTATGTAACACACTCACAGATGTGGGTATCATTAACTTAGATCAATGCAGCAGTGTTTTTCAGTTCCCCATTGCAGGCTGTATTGACCAATGCTATGCACCTTCAAGTAAACTGCTACAAGCCTTATTTCTTCTTATGCAAGTATGTTTTCATACGACTACTTTGCTCAGTACCTGGCCCCATACAGTGATTCTAATGAAGATGGAGTTACTGTTTTTCAATAAAAGCACAAGCAGTTGTAAAAGGTCAATAAGATTTACTTTGGTGTCGGCTTAGAGATCATTTGTTACTCAAATGACAAAATGACTATATGTTTATATATGGTTAGTGATCAATGGCACTACCTGTTTATCAGGCAATCCTTGGCATTTCCATAATTTCTCCATGCAATAAGACTTGAACTTTGCTTACTCAACATGAGCAGCAGAGGCTCAGAAATAATCACAGATTATTGCTGAGATCTTCCAGAAAGTATTTTAAAAACAGTCTATCATCTTGTTCTTGATGAGCTATTTCAAACGTCAAAATGTTGGGTCACAGTTTTGAATAATAGCTACAAAAATGTAATGTTATGAAAGTTTTAACTCCACATCTTCCATGATGGCCTCTGAATCAGTCCTGGAAATGCAGGACTAAAACAGACCTCTAAGAGTATTTTTCTACTTTTCTTAATTGGTTTTTTTATAGTTACTAAACCTATAAGCATTTTCTAGGTGACCTGCAGATCATCACAGAGCAAATTTAACAAAAGGATTGCTTTTATTAATAGCCTTTTATTCATCCCTTTGAAGTCATTCCACACCCTGCATTGTTTCATACCACAAGTTGAAAATCACTGATGCATTACAGCAATCTCTACAGTCAAGGATATGAAGACCATCACCAGCCATTCCAGGAGTGTATTCTAGAATTCTGTCATACCATTTAGGTGCCAATGTAGAACATCTGAAATCTTATAGCAGCTATAGACAAAGAAAGAAAGAAATCTGGAGGAGAAAACTGTTTATTAAAGTCATCAGTGGTTTGTAAAAAGAATCCTGTGAAATTGCTCATTTAACAGGATGTTATATATATATGTTATGGCCAAGAAAAGTGTTGATATCACAAACAGTCACACCAAAGCTTCACTGGAGTACAATCAGACACAATTTTTCTATTTACCATTTGCACACCAGGCCCACTGGGCTTGGTGAATTCTACTTGCTTCCTAAAAAAAACCCCCAACTATTACCAATGCTTTTGATGTCTTTTGTCATCATCTGAGACTTTCAAAGCCCGTCACAAGCATCAAAAGTCACTGTATTGTATCACTATCACTTCTTTGTGGACAGGGAATAGGGTCTACTTAATTTCAGTTACCATCTATGAAAAGTCTAACTCTGATTTTAACTACAGTTGGATTTCTGCGTTAAAGCACCACTAAGAATCACAGAGCAATTCAACGGGAGAGACAGAAACAGAATACAGCTGTCCCAATTCCCAGACTCCATTCTAACCAAATGACCATGTGGCCTCCCAGCTTCGTGCTTATGAAAATACACCAGCTATTCCAGTGTGCATCTGCAAACCATTCTCTAACTGCTTTTAAATGTATCTTCATATTCAGGTTCAGAGGAAAAGGCCCACAGCGAAGGGAGTGACAGAAGAGTTGAGAAACATACAGACTTGATGCCTCACAGTCTTCTGAGCAGAAGCAGGTATCAAATGACTCACTGAACTTCTACTCCAGTGCTACATGTTCATTCACTGAGCTTCCCTTTGGGATGCACAGAGTGTGCCAGCTGGGAAGATGTGAAGAGGAAGCCACAATAGTATCACAGAAGCCACTTCTAAAAGCCAACACTACTCCTGGTCTCAGCATATAGCTCACCAGTCATGTACGTGCCTTTATTGTCCCATAAAGCATGACGTCCAATATCTGGCCTATAGAACAGCTTTAATTATAATCTGCCCCCAAATGGCAGCTGAATACCCACTGATTCTCACTTCATGATGTTTGCTTGTAAACAAACCCATTAAGCACCAGTGGGGAAGTTTATTGTTATTACAATGACTATGAAAGTTATAAAGATGCAAATTACATAAAGGTCTTTGTCATTATATAGCTAGTAGTATAATATGAAAATCATCTTACTTGAACAACACTAAGTCTTTCTGTCATGCATCAAGCTTCACCTAAATGATTATGAATGATGGGCAGGGGAATAGTTCTAAACTGAGTAGTCTATGAACCTCCCTCATATTAACCAGGTGATTCACTCAACCCTCCAAAGAAAGGACTTGCTGACCTATTGTGCTCTATGCAATGTGCACATCTCAGCACTCTATTAGATGTCTAGCGGCTTCTGTGGTCAGCCAAGTACAAGCTTGTAGCATTCACCCAGTTGATTTCTAGCCACTAATCCACACCTCTGATACAGTGAAGGCCTGGATTTTAAGTAACAGCTTCCAGTTTCACTGGTGCCATTAATGATGGGTGCAAGTGATAGAAATAAAAAGCCCCTAACTATCCTCTTTGCCACATCCTTTGCTGACACAGTGGGACTAATGGACAGTACCAGAAACTGTAAACTGTGTCACTGCTATTTGCTAAGACCTTCCTATAAATCGTCCATGTCAGAACTGGAGAGCAAAAACTCCAGTTGTCTTCATCCTAATGGTAATGCCAAGTGACCAGCTTTCTTATAAGACTGTCCTTACAAGGGGGAAGAAATCCTTGCCAGGATACAATGACTGTCTTCTTCCTTCCAAGTCCTTTCGAAACACTGCAGCAAAGCTTACAAATCAACTGTAACCTAGTCCTGATTAGCTTGATGATGATCTACAGCTACCAAAACTCTTAAAATATCATATTCATGCCCAACACAAGTGACATGATTATTCCATCCTCTCACTTGCTCAATCATCTCATAGACCTACAGGTGTATGTACATATGTATTGTAGTATGTAGGTGTATGTATATAACATATGTAGGTACATATGTAAGTGTATGTATACACACCTACACTTCATTCTAACAGTGGAATGGCAGTTTCAGTTTTACTTCTGTATAGTACTTACCATAACAGCATTCTGATCTTCACTGTTGCTGTGCTACAGGACTCTTAAAAACCAGTAGCCTAAAAGATAAAATGACTAATCTTACTGCAGGAAGAATAACACATGGTGAGCAAATTTAAGCCCCCCAAAAATGAGCTGATCAAATAACTTAGGAACTACTAAGAACAATAATGCCACTAGAAAAAAAGTCAAGAACAGTTCATTAGTAAAATATACACACATGATGCATATGCATACTCACAGACAGAGGGGAAGGGAGCAATACTTGAACTAACTGTTACCTCTTTAAACTGATCAGCTGATATGACTGGTACCTGAAATTACCTTTGTTAGCAACACTAGGTCCCTGTCCAAAATTCCTCTCTACATCTGATTCCAGGTTGGACCTCCATTAAGAATAGCTGCTCTTGGGTGTTGTGTATAGGTACACACCAATGCAGCTGCCTTGCTGATGTGGTCCTGCCACTGGCCCCATTTCCCTTTCTTATCAGGCCAACACAGACAACTTGAAGGCAAATCACATTTGCACTGCATCCTTAATGCGAGGCTTGAGGTCACTTTGCTAAATAATTTATACAAGTGAACAGTGGTTTTTACAGCAACTGAAAGCAACAATAAGAAATAAAATTCTTTCATTTTAAAAGCTGCTATAGAAATGTCTGAATTTCAAGAGGAAGGTGTTCTACAGTCAGCCACAAGGGCTAGTTCTGGAAATTTTCATTCTGCTTTTACTCCTTCTTACTTGTGCTCCCACTGTGGTCTCTGATCTCTAACCTTTGGGCATGCATTTTGTGTATCAAGCCTTCAGGAGCCTCTGAGCCTTGTATCTTTGACATCCGAACAAGCAGGGACTGGCAGGTGGTATTTTCAAATACACTTTATGCTGATTGCTCCCAGTGAACTTGACAGGAGAACTAGCTGCAAGCTGAGGACTGGTGACTTTAAAATCCAAACTAGCATTTTCAAACAATTTGCACCAAACACTAAATCTCTTATCAACTCTTCTCTCGCTCACAAATTTGCTCCCTTTCATATCCAGTTATGCCTTCTCTATCATAATTAGGATGTGTTAGCAGGAAGTGTAAAGGAACAGCACAGAGGAAACAAATTAGCATTTTACTCCTTTAATTGCTATGGGAACTAGTGACCTCCTATTTACAAAGCTCCAACTAACTTTGCAAGTTACTTTACAGTGTGAAACAGACTTACTTCTTAAAAGGAAGCTGGATGTCCACCATTTCTATCATACCAAAGCAAATTTCCCTGAATCTCTTCTTGCTACATCATGAAACTCGCCCCAGCTTAAAAGCAGTATTTTGGCAAGGTATATTGAGCTGTAACTTTGCTTTGTCCAGTGACTAATTCCCTGTTGGAAGTGAACAAGAATCTCTTGAGTGCTGTCATCAGCAGCTGTGAAAAAACAACAGGCTGGGCAGCTGGGGTTTTTTTGGTGCCTGGAGGCACAGGGTCTTGTTTGTTTCATTAAGTGACATTATTTGTTTGAAACATCCTGGACTGTGCCTAAAACAAGCAACAGGGCACAGTGAAACTCTTTATGAAAATGGCCGCTTTCTTCCCAAATCACAGGTTCTCTTGACTAGAAAACTATAGAAATGACCTGCATAAACACTGCAGAGTTAATTACAAAATAAAGAAACACTACAGTGAATCATTGAGATCTTTAATTCCAAACTGCCACTATCCCAGAAGGAACAAACTGTGAGTTAGACTGACTCTTAAGTATACAATTAAGCCTGTCAAGTTCTGACTCCATAATACACTATTTAATATTGAAAAGTCTGTCAGTAAACCAATATGTGGGATTAATGTCATAATGCTTTGGTTTTGCTTCCTCATGAAAATATAAAACAATTTAGCTGATACAAGCAACATGTTATTTATACTCCTTTTGGCAACAGTTTTAATGCTATGTGGGATATTCCCCCTTCCCTCTAATGTAATAGCCTTTCCTGGCCTTTATGGATTTAAACTGGTGAGGGAAGCTGTGTGTGTTCTGTGTGGAATTTACTCAGTAACTCTATTAAGAGCTTCCCTGCATGGAAAGTAATTTTCTCATCTCATTCAGTACTCATCCTATTCATTATTTAAAACAGACAACCTGATGTCTCCCTATATTAAGGTTCCTCAAAGGATTTTCTATTAGTTTCAAGGAATTCAAAACATTAACACGTCTATGTTTGCAAAACTTATATAAAAGTCTGGGGCTTACAGTTAGAGCAGGTTTGGTTTGCCATTTCTGGAATTTCTGAGAAGGAGTGCATCAAGTGAAAGTTACAGAGCCTTCAAAAGAGGCATATTACTTTTGTTCCTCACCATTTTTAGGTCACACTTCAAGTAACCTTCAGCACTAACCAGCAGAGCTTCTAATGGTTTCACCAGATTCTCTAGCCACATTCATTCACCTGGCTTTGACTAGCAGCAACCCCCCAAAGGCCTCGGAGCTCCTATCAGAAACAAGTATTTCCCACCACAGGTGACTGCACTAAGCAACAGCAGAAGCACCACAGCTGGGGCTCAGTGCTGTAACAAACAGAGAACATGGTAGAGGAGTTGCCTTAATTTCCTACCTAGATTTTATATTGCCAACTACTGAAAATGAATGGAAAAAATGTTATTATTCCTCAATGTTTTTGTTTTCTGATGAATCACAACAAAGCCAACTGGGCTGTGACATGCTATGCTGCTGACTATTGTGAAGCTCCTCTAGTTGGGTATGTCTGCCACAAAGGGGCTCACTTACACTAATGCTGGCTATGACTACAGTGGGCTGCATTTCTGCAACTTAGTTCACGTCATTAAATCCACTGAATACTATCTAGGCCCATTTACTTAGCAAACGAATTTTGAGGACTAGGTGGATACAACTTGTTTGGAACCCTGCCTCCAGTAATTATTAATATTTAATACAAGATTTGTAGGTTAGTTGTAATACCTTTTATTGTAGTGACTTCTATCGCTGAGAAAAGCTGACAATTTGGGGGGATTATAAGTCCTTTTTAGTCCTAAGAAGAAAGACAAACTTTCAGACACAAATGCCTTTCCTCAGCTCTAAGAAAGGTCTGTATTCCTAAAAGCTTGCTTGCCTTGTAAAACTATACTATTCATCTAACAATACGGACCATATAAAGATCGTCGTGGCTGTACCCACTCTGGCATTCTGATGTTACTAAAATCAAGATGAAGAAAAGCAGGAATTATACCTCTCACAAAAATACAGTATGTCCTCCTGCAGGGCAAACTATTTACATACTCTGATGCATGAGAAGCTGCATTTTAGGAAGGATCACACAAGAAGAGAGAGTTGTCCACCTATTACTGATACCCATCTCTGTCACAGAATCACAAAATCACACTGTCATTTTCTCCATGATTAGTTCAATTCAAGGAACAAACAAAGAAGTGATATAAATAAGCTGTGCTTTTAGATTTTCCAGAGAAAACAAAAGAGCTGATTTGCCTTTCATGTCTGTGAGTAAACATTCCTAATTTACAACACTGTTAACCAAAAGAGGTTCAGATAGAACAGCTTAGATTTGCAGTCACTGCAAGAAACACAATTCAGTAAGTAACAAAGAGGATAAAATTGTTTAAAGAGATGAGAGGCTACAAACTGGAGTCCTAGTGACAGTGTACACTTAATAATATTAATGGGATACTTTAAGTAGCCAGTGGAGATACTGCTCTCAGCCTTGCACACAGAAGTAATGTCGTGTAGGCAACCTTTTAAATGAGAAGGATGTGTCTTGTAATGTACTACCAAAAAGCCAAGCTGTTTTAATAAAGGAATGCTAAGTGAATGGAACAAATGAATGGATTCTGGTCTCACTTCCGGACTCTGCCACTACTGCTTTGTGAGTTAGGGACAACCACTTAAACATTCAGCACCTCTCAGTGAAACTGGTAACAAGTGCAGTGGCAGGCGGCACATTAATTTCACACAAGAATTTTTTTTTATCTTATAGTTCAAGAAAACAAGAGCAGTTTCCATAACAACTTCTACATTTCAGGATTCTTAGAGGGATGACTATACTAAAGAAGACCAACGTACTTCAGTTACCCATCTCTGACAGTGACCAGAGCAAGGTGTCCCAGTGAAGATACAAAAATGCAAAAATCTTCCAAGGAGACCTTTCTGCCTAACACTAGGCTGTCACAGTTGACTGATTGCACAAAACATGAGTGTTTACAATCTTTAAAAAAGAGATCAGACTTGGGTTAGCAGCAGATTTTCTCATTATTCACCTTCAAGATCTTTTTAGGGATCAAGAATTATGTGCCCAGTGACAGACCTAAAGCTAAGGCCCAACTGTCACAAACATGGACATTGAGCTGGGCAAGTACTCTGCACAATTAGAGGACCCAAGCTCCTGCACACACGTGGTGTGCGAGCTGAGCCAGCAATCCAGGCAACAAGCAGGCTGAAGAGAGGAGGAATGCAAACATCATTCCTCAGAGCTCACACGTAAGTGTCTGACTCTGGGTTTGAAGGAGTTGTCTGTCTCTCAGTTTCTCCATTTAGAAGCCCTTTCAGATGCTGGTGTGCCCTTGAGAAAGTTTAAAAGAAAAATAAGGAACTTCATCAACAGAGTTGGTAAAGAAGCTCAAGGGACTTGAAGCACCTGTGACAAAAGGCAGTGGTTGGACGAAGGGGTTGAGGATCACAGTGGTGCTGAAATGCTGTATTTAGGTGTGAAATGTGACAGCTGGGCATCTGTGCAATTCTAGAACCAACCACATACATACAGGTATATTGGGGGCCAAACCCTGTGCTGACACAAGCTCTGGGCAAGTCCAGGGTGTCAGTGGGTTTGTGACGGACAGAAAAGTACAGCTTGGAAGATGGCTCTGGAGTTTGAGAAAAGAAACTCTCTCTCCTACACATGAATTCAGCTCACAGTGTCATGAGTAATTGTGCAGTGAGTGGGAAGAAAGGACATTAACGCTTACAAAATAAAGCTCCAGAAATCTTTTAAACAGAAAAATCACCTGTGAGGAAAATGAACAGAAAATATGTGGCTGAAAAAAGAAAAAGATAATTCTAAAAAGAAAGATAGCATATTAAAAAGAGACAGTTTTCCAGCTGTGAAACAGGAAAAGCACATTGCTCATAAAACAAAAGACCCTTTGAGGTGCTTAAATTTAACTTTCTTCCTTTAAACAAAGAATTAAAGCTCTACTAAACCAGCCCAAAATAAGACATAAATAAGTCTGAGCAAAGAGCCAGATGCTTGGATGGAAGTCCTGACCATTGCTCTGTGGATATAATTTTGGACTTACTGAGAAGCTTTGCATGGGGATCTAGTTGTAACAGGACTTCATCCCTATTCTCTAAAGGGAGTCCTCAGCCCAAAGGTGTCAAGCAGCAGATTTTAATGAGAATGAAAACAGGCGGACCTCTCTTCATGTGCTTCCCTGAATAATTTTTGACATTCAGCGTCTGTGAACAGAGAAGGGAACTTCTTTTATGAAATTATGATTATAAAATGAATGAGAATACAAGCCAAATTTTACCCTGTAGAATTCTACTGAGCCTGACTTTTGGATCCAAAACACTCCAAAAGCCTTCCCTTCGAGTTGTCTCCTAGGGGAAAGGAATCTCTGAACAGTGTAGGAAACAGTGTAGGACTTCTGACCTAGCAATCGATTGTACTCTTACTCATTCTTGCATAGAGTGTATTCCTAAGAGAAAGGGAATTCCTAGCCCATACCTACTGCTATGAGGGATTTGCATGCATTTTTATGCTGTGTAGAACACCTGTACCAGTAATCAGGAACTCATCCACAACGTCTAGAAGCCAATTTGGAACTACTGCTCCTGTTCTGACCTGGTGCCAGAGGTCCATAAGTCTGCCCAGACAAAAAAAAAACAACCAAACCCACAACTTCCTTGGAAGTTCTTTCTTCTGTTTCTCATTTGTGAATCTGAACTGGCCTCAAGTTGCATCAATGGAGGTTTAGATTGGATATTAGGAAAAATTTCTTTACTGAAAGAGCAGTCAACCATTGGAACAGGCTGCCCAGGGAAGTGGTGGAGTCACCATCCCTGGAAGTGTTCAAAAATGTGTAGATCTGGCACTTGAGGACGTGGTTTAGCAGGCATGGTGGTGTTGGGTTGACGGTTGGACTTTATGATCTTAGAGGTCTTTTCCAACCTTAATGATTCTGTTCTAAATCATGTTGCTGCTGTAGCCAGGCATGCAGGCCTAAGACACTCTTTGTACTCATTTCAGTACTCTCTTTGTAATATTTCTGTTTCTAAGTGCACTTATTATGAAAACTGCATTGCAGCCTTAGAACATCGATGTTCATTGCTGGGTGGTTCCTACATTCAGAGGAACAGAAAGGATCATTAGCTAAATCTGATCTAATGTAGTTTCACCCTGGTACTTTAAATTAGATGATTGAAAAAAAAAAAGTTAGACTAAAGTATTTCTGTTCCAGAGCTCAGACTGCTACATGCTGGTGAAGCACTGATCTCAGTACTCCTATGAAGAAAAAGAATTTGTTGCTGAGATGCACTGATGATCCTGGCTGACAGAGCAGAATCTCTGTCCACTGCCACTAAGATTCTTGCATTCTGAGAGGAAAACACTTCCTCAAATGTTTTAGTAAAACATTTGTCCTGCCAAAAGAAAATTAATTTCATTTCTCAATCTCCAAGCAACACCAAGGCTACATCTGCAAAATTATGTCAATGTTTAATTATCATCATAGCTAGGAATCTGAATTCAACTAAAATTGTTAAACCTCATCTTCTAGGTACTAGTCCTTCTTATGCTTTTACTAGCATAAAGACAGAAAACACCCTGTTATCTTCTCCATGTGTAAGGACGTAAAAGTGGTGATCAAGTCACCTCATGCTTCTCTGATTAAATGTGAACGCTAAATGGAAGAGAATGATAGCCAGACAACATTTTGACCAGAGACTGACGCTAGCTGTGTCTGGGATGGGGGTATTGGTAACTGTAAATACAGAGATTATGGGACTGAAGGTATTGCCTGTCTGGCAAATCTATTCTTCTAGTCGTGATTTAGAGGGCTGGAGCTGAAGGTTTACTAAGAGCATCCCATCCACAAGAGCTGACTGGGGCTGTACCACAGAAACAAGTTTCTGTCAGAAAACTGAAATGATTTGTAAATACATTTTAGCTGAAAACAAAATCCCACTGAGTTTTGAGACCAGCTTCCTAGCAGGGCTGTTGAGGAACCAATGACCCAAACATATGCATTAAGCAGACAGCTCAGATCTGCTGACTCTAGAACTTCCTGACTGCTCCCGGCTGCCTGATGGTCCGTGCAGGTAAGAGAACTCCTCATTGGGATTAAGGGATTGGCTCAAGATTCCTGGATAAACTCCACGGAAAATAATGATCAGTACAAACCTCACCTTGTGCTCCATGGGCAAGACAAATTTTTAACCTTGCTTCTTCACAATACATAGATACAAACCTAGCTATCCATGCAATCTAATTTTGAAAAAATCCTGCCAAAACAAGCCAATTCACTTCATGCACTTCTTGCCTTGCAGAAGAAACTCTATGTGACAGACAGCAGTCGCAATGCTTAATGTCCTCCAAATATTTTGTTAAATAGAGAGAATGGGATTAACTGAAGAAAAAAATGTAACAAAGTAAGATCAAGAAGCTATTCAGAATTACTGAAGCTTTCAACTGCATGATGAAAACATTCTTTTTATTTATTTATTTATTTAGAGGGCATACATGGCTTCAGCAGCTTATCAAGAAAGCATTGTAGGGAGCCAGCAACAGAATTCTTAACAACTTCATGGTTCTGTTTCACTTTTCTAGGGACATGTTTAAAAATGCAATTCCCATTCCATCAACGTCCACTTTAATTTATAGGTCGATATATTAATTTTTTAAACTTGGGTGTCCTACCATAAGAGATCTTGAGGAGTTAACATAACCAGGAAACGCCAAGCAGCTAGCATGAAGTAAGTGTAATTCCTGATGAGGTTCACTGTCACTGATGCAATAGCAGTTCCCAAATCTATGGCATTAGTATTTGACTATGCTAGAAACAACATAATGGAGAAGAAAAATCAGGGGGCACAGTTTGGTTTGTGATGGTTGGAGAGTCTTAAAAATAAAGTAATGAAAGGTGATAAACTGGGCATTGACTTCACAGTCTCATGCATTTGGCCATTACTGCACATGTATTACAAGACTCAGTAAGCGGCTTCTGCGTGGAGCAGTTCCTGCTGTATCTAAGCTGGAGCTACACATGCAAGTCTTCTATGCTGTCTAGATTAATTTCAGATTCGAGGGAAAACTACATGCTAAGAACTATTTCCAGCTCATAATTACATATTGTGAGGATCTGCACATTGGAGATAGGTGGCAAACGCAGATCTATTAAAGTACAGTCATACAAAGTTCCAAAGCATAAGTCTTAGCCATCCTATCACATCTAGGTAGCTGAGAAATTCAGTATGTCAATTGCTGTTATCACAAGTGAAATCTGACTCATTCACTCAGTGCTAAGATGAAACACATTCATATGGGAGGCTATTTTTAACGTCAAATTCTTAGCTGTTCCTTGAGTTAATTTGCTTATATGATTTTGTATATGTGAAAGTGTTTCAGCTGTTTAACCTTCTCTTTTCCCATCTACGCTTTTCAAGAGCCATGCTTCAAAGTGTGAGAGAATTTTTTTTAAATTCAGTTCAATATTCAGATCATTTCAAGCCAGAGACAGACAAGTCCTAAGGCTAACCCCACTTCAACTAAAGAAGAAATCTGTCTGATTTCAGTGGACTCTGGATTAGGCATTTTGTTAGGGCAAATCTGGGGCTAAGCTATAGACAACTATTACTTTGTTAAACAAGCAACTCTGGTACTAACAAAAGCATTTAAAACACTTTCCAGCATTCACAGAATATCACAGAATAGTAGGGGTTGGAAGGGACCTCTGTGGGTCATCTAGTCCAACCCCCCTGCCGAAGCAGGGTCACCTACAGCAGGCTGCACAGGACCTTGTC
>Ga0065711_1028030_pt1 | contig 44209 bp, 23 predicted proteins | sample Hoacrofraction12_FD_59098 | JGI IMG/M metagenome (GOLD analysis project Ga0065711, IMG submission 59098) | Hoatzin crop microbial communities from Cojedes, Venezuela - Epithelial fraction 12 v2 (version 2) | ecosystem: Host-associated > Birds > Digestive system > Esophagus > Crop | place... | reverse complement strand
AAGTGACAGCGACGAGGCGACTCGGCGCCGGCGGGCTGGTAGCTCCCCTGGGCCGGGCCGGGGCCTGCAGCGCAGCGGGACCTGGAGCCCCCGGGGGCGGCCGGGGAAGGGGTGGGCGGTGGCAGCGGCGGCCCCGCGGAGCAGGCCAGGGAGCCCTCCCGCTGGAGGAAGGCGCGTCCGTGCCAAGTTCCCGAGCGGCGGGGCCGCCGCTGGGGGCCCTTGGACGGGGGCAGCCGTGCGGGAGCAGCCGTGCGGGAGCCCGCTGTGCGCCCGGCGGGAGACGGCGGCGGGAGCCGCACAGTTCCTTCGGGCGCCGGTGACGCCGTGCTTCTCTCCTGTCCGCCTCAGGTGCCTTCATGAACAACTTAAATGACCCCCCCAACTGGAACATCCTGCCGAACCGGCGGGAGCCCGGGGATGAGGGCGGCAGGTGGAACTACGCCCTGCTGGTCCCCATGCTGGGCCTCGCCGCCTTCCGTAAGTAGCGCCAGGGCCCGTCTGCTGGGCCGCAGCGGGGAGGCCCTGGGACCCCAGCCCGGCGCGTCCTCTAGGCCGCTCGGCTGCAGTGTCGTAAGCAGTGAGCACCCGTGACAGCGCCGAGGCAAGGGCCGTTTCTCACACGCAGAATTTAATCCGTGTCTAGTAAGCTCCAGTTTAGAAAGCTCTTGCAGAAGAGCGGGCATACAATGTGCGAGGGAGCCCAAAGGTGACAAGCCAGAGAGCTGCTGATGCGTGCCTGTCTACTGGGCCTGAAAAATTCTCAACGCGGTTCCCATGTCAGAAACCTCCAGATTCTTTCCCCATAACTTTTATTTTCCTTGTTTAATCCAAGCAGTTCATGTCTGAGCAATAAAAGACTAGGGGAGATTTTACTTCAAAGGAAACATGATCATTGAAAGTGGCTTACTGTGAAACATAGACCCACAGAAATACATTTTGTGGGATGTGAATAGGAGAGAATATCCCTGGGGAGGGCAGGAAATAAAGGTTTTTAGCGCTTAATAGCTTCTTTAGAAGCATAGTTAATTAATCATACCTATCAGTGTTCTGTGTGTTATACTGATGTCTGAAGTCTGCTTTATATACGATAGGTTGGATCTGGACCAGAGAATGTCAAAAAGAAATAGAAAGAGAGAAAAAAGAATATTATAAAAAACATCTGTCATTACAAAAAGACCTGGAAGCGAAATACCGGGATACAATCACAGAGAATCGTCGCACGGTTGCTCACCTGGAGCTGGAGCTTGAAAAGGAACGCAACAGAACCCTGAGTTACCGTGAAGCCCTCGTGTCCCAGAGTCGCAAACTAGTAGAAGAAAGAAGGATCCTTGAACAGGAGCAGGAGAAGTTAGAGCGAGAAAAACAAGTCCTTTTGCATTCGGGAGCAGCAGGTAACTTGTACCAGAGTTGTCTGGCAAAGGAAGAAGAGTGGCAAAAGAGAGCTAATATTTTACTAAAAGAATTTGAAGAGGGACTTAAAGAAAGACAGGACATCTACTGCAGTCTTCTTGTACCCAGAAGCCAGAGACTAGAAATAGAGAAAAGTCTGCTAGTTAAAGCAGCAACTGATCCTGTTGCTATGGCTCTACATATGGAAAGTGGCTTAAAAGATATTTTCAGACATGATCGCTACTGTGGCAATCTGATGAACAGGAACAAAAGTCAAAATGGAAGACTTATGTGGCTGTATCTGAAATACTGGGAACTAGCTATTGAGCTACAGAAGTTCAAGAGGGCAGAAAAGGCCATATTAGGAAAACAATAAGTGGGGGAAATAATGGGATTTCATGTGATCCACCATGCATAGTAGGGGCAATCTCAGTTGTAGTCCAAAGCTGTTAAATTCTCCTGCTGTGTTTCCGTATCTCCTCTTCGTTGCACTTGTATTTGCATGGGACGTGCAGTGTTGGTGCCTTTCCTTTCACTGTCTAACAACAGAGGCTTCGGTGAGCTACGCATGCTCTTAAACTCTCTGAGTGTGTTTGTATTGCAGACTGCAGTGTAGTATAGAGACATGCCGCCTTCCATAGGTATCTGAAGCAGCAAAACAGAACTCTGTTTAGAGTCATTTACCTGACTGATGGTCATACTCCATCAACAGAGAAGTGTGATTTGTCTCCCCCAAGTGGGGTAGCACGTTGCGCTCCATATCCCTGGTGTTTTACATGGTGTCTCATTTTATTTTTATGTTTTGTTTGTTTGTTTAAGCAAGACTGATTTTGAGGTGGATGTTTGGAGGAGACTGTGTTTGAGCAAGGTGCTTGTCGCATAAATTCTACATGTATATACATACATTTATATAAATATATATATCTGTAAATGTGTGTGTATAAATGTATGTGTTAGTATTCTGAGGGGGGGAATAGTATGATCATGTTTCAAATTAATCAGTTTTGCATTGTCTTCTAGCTTAATATATAAATAGTACTTTATGAGTGAAACATCCAGAAGACGCTAATTAAAATAACACCTAAAGGAACAGATTAATGAATGTCTCATTGGAGCTAGGGATCCGTGCTTGGATACTAGAGAGTGTGTAAACTTGTATACTCATCATACTGGAGATATGTTAAGAATACTGAACGTTTTTCTCTCAGAGTTTTAGCTGTAACCCGACAGTGTGCCTTCGTTACAGATGTCACCGTGCTGCTTCCGCTGCGTCGCAGCACGCTGGCTGGTACCTGGTCAGCTTGCAGGAACCTCCATGGGTTGCAGCCGTTGCACCTGGCTCTGTTCCTTGGACAGGTCCGGTTTGTTGTTCACAGATAGGAACCTCATTGCACCCTGCACTGGTAGCCACTACCTCCCTCCTCAACTGTGTCAGTTCTCCCAGAACTGAAGTATGCTTTTCCACAACTCTTAAATTTTGAGCTTATGGGTCACCATTTCACATACACGTGACCATGAAAGCCTGTGGATATACAAGCTTTGCAAACTCTTGAGAAAGGGGGCTTTTTGCTTTAGTTAGCGCAGTAAAATAAACAGATTAGATATTAAAAAAAAAAAAAAAAAAGCACCCCAGTGCATTTCCATGCTTGAAATCACTTAAAACTTTTGAGTATTCTTTGGGTCCTTGTAGCAGTAGGAACCACCTTCTTTTTCATATGTGCCATGTATTTCGGATAATAACTTTTTTCCTCCTCCTTTCTAACCCAGCCTTAGACCAGTGTTTGCCTGTTTGTTTATAACATCTGATCTTCTCTCTTACTTGACTTTGATTAGTGTTGCTGGGTTGTCAGTTCTTTAATAAGCAATTCTTTATTTACTGAGGGCTAAACTTCACAAACACATTTGCTCTAGGCAATCAGCTACTGTGTGGCCCAGAAGCAATCCAGCTACGTGAATGCCCATTTAACAGAGAACTCCCAGCAGATGTGGGCTTTTCTTTTGTTATTTCCTCCTGGGTTCATTTCAGCCTAGGCACAGAAGACAGCAGAAAAATCTTCTGAAGTAGTGGGTGCAACCTAATCCCAGTTACTCAGCAAAAATACTGAACATAAAATTCTTAAACAGAATGTATGTCTCCCAACTACTCAGTTTTCCAGTTGTGATTTTGTTCGCCTTGCTGGTGCTGGTTATACTGTTGTACTGATTTCTTAGTCTCTTATATACTGATTTAAATTTATTTATATTATTAAATAAAGTTGTAGTAGACAGACAGACCAACCTGAAAAAAAAAAGAGAACCATCACGAACACCGGAAAAGCCAAAATTTGTCTGGCTGCCAAGCATATGTGGGTTAGGAGATGAGATTGCAACTGAGTTACTACTCTTGTGTGACAGCCGGAGCCAAGCTGCTGTGGCTGGCCATATGCACATGCCCTAATTGCCCAGTAGAATAAATTAGTATGAACAACTAGTTATCCTGTGTGTAATTCCTGCAGGATGTGGAAGGTGTCTGACCAGACAGCTGTGGCGTGTTTCAGGTGTAGGTACAGGCAGTTAAGCAACTCAGCTGGCAAACAGCAGCCAGTGAATCAATGCCAATGTGTTTAAGACTCATGCCTTGACTTTGTATGTATTTGTGAGTTCTCAGTATGAAGAGATCAAACAGTTTATACTTTTTCATTTTTTTTCAGTTTGTCACTGACATCACTCAGAATGTTTAAAGAAAATGTAATCAAGAGGGTAAAATACTTTTTTCAGTATAAATACCTAAATTGAAGCATCATATGCTTGATTGTACAGGGTTGGATGCAACGTAGTAAATGTTCGATACTCGCTTTCACTTCTTTAGAAGTGTCAATTATTTGTACAACTAATGGTTGAACTATTGTTCACGGACGCTTTGCAGATCGGTATATTATGACTGAAGAGTTATTTGAGGAGGATTTTTTAAAGTGTGTAACTGGTTTAGAAGCACAGGTCCTGTTAGGTTCTACCGAAACTCACGTTTGTTTGGTGTGTTACGTATTTTTGAAAGGTTCCCCCTTTGTATGTTGTTATGTTGAAAGTTCTATTGTGAGCTTTATGTTGCCCAACAGCTATTGTTCAGGATTGGTTATTTGTTTGGAAATGCCGGTATATATGTAGAATGCAAGAATAATTTGTTTTTGAAAGATTTAATGAACTTTTTTTGGTTATGAAAATGGTCACTCACCTATTAAACGAACAATAACAATAAAACCCCTTACATATTTCTGCGTTGTTTTGTAATGTGAGCAAGGTGGGTGGGAGGAGTGGGATTTGCTATTTTATTCCAGCTTTCTAAGGAAATTGCATAATTTTAAGGTTTTACAAATGGGACAGTTTTTAAATTGGCGTGTCAAAAGTTTTGGTCTTCGTGCAGAAAGAGGGTGTGTTGGACAGTTTCTTTTCTTTCATGGGAATGAACAGCATCGTTAAACAGGTAAGTGCACCAGCTGTAACTGGAGATGAGTGATTAAAGGTGACCATCTCACCGAAAGACTGGGGTAATACCTTCTGTCTGTCTGTTGTGTGGGGTATTCTGCCTTCCTCCAGAATCCCTCACGTGTCTCAGTCTGCACACCAGCTCCTTTTTGTTTCCCCATGTGGATTTTCTTGTTTTCCTGCTCTCTGTGAAGAACTACAATGCAGCTGCTTGAGGACAGTGTTCAGACACACTGGGAGTCCTTGTTCCCTTCATAAAAGATCCTTAATCTCTTTGACACAATAGTTTGCATTTACCCATCCCTGGTCTTCACATGGAGAATCCCATCCTTGTGAAATACTGGAAATAAAGAATAGAGGACAGCCTGTTATCAAACAGAGAAGAGCTGGTATTAGATCTGTTATTGTGACCAGTTTAAAATTACCACACTGTTCAAGTGTTGGAGTTTGGGGGATGCGTGTATTGTTCAGGTGGGTCACGCATCCGGGGAGTCACAGCCCTGCCTGAAAGCTAGACACACACAGGGTGTAAGAGGTGTCCTAGGCCTGTTATGGAACGGAGGGCAGCGGGTTCCTTTCCAGAAGAAAAAGCTTGGAGGTCCTGGTGGTGGTGCTGGGTTTGGTGGACGGGGCTCCAGGTGTCTACCTGGCAGGTGTCCACCTGGCAGGTGTCCAAGGAGGAAATGTCCCTCGAGGAGGTGTTCAGCCTCCTCCGAGTCCTGGTGAGGTGTACGCTGAGAGTGTCTACGCGCATGGGTTTCACCACTTCACAGCTCATCTGTGCCCAGTCTGTACCCTGCTGGGCAGTAGCTGTGTTAATACAACTTTCCACATTTAGACTCGGGCAAGGGAATGCCCTGAGACATCTCAGCTTTCAATAAAAGCAAAGAACACGTTCCGTTTGACCTGTCTGTTGTGTGATACAGCTGCTGTCCTGCGTGCGTGCAACGCAAAGAGAAAGACAAAACACGCTCTGGACTTCACAGAATTTAGGCTGAGTACAAGAAGATGGAAATCTTCCTTAGAAAATGCTCCTGAAGGGGAGTGGGTAGAGAGGAGCAGCCCTGAGGATCTGGCCTTTTCTTGCTTCTTGGGCCTCAATAGGAGCTGCCAGCAAACTGCTGACATGACAACATGTCTTCCTCAAAGGCGTGCTGTGCTTTGGAAGGGACAGCTCGGTTCAAATCCCCCTGAAGGGAAGGGTCTGAGGAAGCCACCCCTTGCAGTTCCTATTTTCAGTTAAGGAATTGACCGAACCATCCATAATTTTATATAGGCAGTAAAACTGTTTCTGCCTATGCAAAAATGGACACATAGGGCTGTCCTTTGCTTGGAGTTTAAATGTGTTTCTTACATGGTTTAAGATAATCAACAAAAACTGATCATGCATACACTGTGGTGGTCACATATGTCCATAGGTCAGCTGGATTATAAGAATTCACCAGAACAACAGTTTGAGGAGTCTCAGTCCATCTGGCTGAAGACACCATGGAGGGACGTTTGCAGCATCAGCAGCAGAACTCGAACTAATGGCTGGCAACATGTGTACTGCACCGTATCAAGGAACATAGAACTATTTTGATACTGAAATCAACTTATGTGGCAAAACTGAGAAACCTATCACAATCTGATCAACCATCTTAATATTCTTTCCGTGGATTCTGACAAGCAGGGTAACAAAATCTCAGCCTATTAATGGGTGACAAAGAGGCCATATAGCTGAACCTGGCTGCTCTGAGAGTGTACAATCACTCCAACTTGTCATTCAATATACCAGGAAAAAACATTCCCTTCATGGGCAGTATTCACAGAACCAGCCAAGGCCTCCTGCTGAGTGAGACCCAAACATGCCCTCTGGTTCTGAAGTAAGAAGAACTATCTGAGCATGTGGTCAGATGAAACTTGATCTGGAAGTGCCACTGCACATCCGGATTTGAAAAAGAAGCATGCTGAGGCAGTTACCAACAAGGTTAGAGTCAAACAAGGGGATCCAATCTCGCCCAATCAATTACTCTGCAACCTAGAAAAAGGCGGCTATGGATTCCACCAGTGCAAATACCATGGTGTGGCAAAAATAAATTACCGCCTTGACCTTTGCTGATGACTCGGTCCTGCCAAGCCACACATGGGGGAGGATGCAAAACGCATCTCCCTTCTAGAATCCTTTCTGTGAGTGCACTGATCCAAAAACCCAGGAGGGAGAAATGTCATGGCTTTTTCATCAGCCCCACCCATATCTCTTACACGATCAATGACTGCAGCCATTGGAAGGTGGTCAATGTAAGCCGAACACAATTGTTCCAGGACACTCTGAAAAATACCCCAGGTTGAAAATTTACCTCTGCATAGGGACATCTAAATCTGAATATTGAAACTTGATTCTCAGGTTTCTGACATGTGAACAGCTCTGCCAAAACCTTTACAGAAAGCTCACAACTTTGAAGACCTACACAGTGCGAAGACCCACATACTTGGTAAACCACACAGACACAAAAGATGTGAAGTCTGGACCTTAACGCCACAAGCGCTGTTAAAAAATGGTCCCACCTCCCAGGCTATACTTGTGATCGCCTGCAGTACAACAGCACTAAGATGGTGGCCGACAAGTCACCTGTGTGGCAAGCTTTATTGCAAGTGGACAAGTGCAATCCTAGCATATAATCGCACTCACAAAGTGCCACTGTGTGAGAAATTACTGTGGAAGGAGTTGTGCAAAGAGACTAATTTCAGACAGACTATGGATAGTCCCTGGAGAAAGTGGCAAGATGAAACATTACTGGTAAAACAGCCTTGAAAGTGGCAGCTACCGTACACAGTACTAACGGCAACAGCCAAACAACTGAAAGTAGATGGTGCCCCTGGAAACAAAGAGTACATGAAAGAGTCTGAAGAGTGCAGAGACATTGTGAGGCCTGCCGTGATGGCCGTTTGCTGTCCCGCGCCTCCAACAGCCTTGTGCCTCAGACTGATCCCAGCCCGAGCTGTCCAGCTGCTGGAAAAACACTTCTTCGCCGTTCGCTTTACGACTGCTCCTGTGGGTTTGTATTTCTGAGACATTTTGCTTCTGAGCTTGATTTGCACAATCATCAGAATAAAATCCTTATCTAAAGCAATTGGTGCTTCGTATCATTAAATGCTCCCTCCCCTGGTGGCTAACGGCTCTTCTGGCCACCAGCCTCAGCGGCATCGTCTGTTCCCAGGAGCTCCTCTGGAGCGCAGCTCTGATGCTACACAGCCAGAGCTCTCTGGTCCAAACACAAGTGGAGCATAATAACAAGAAAGATGAGAAAAAACATGGGTTTTGGTGACCAAGACAGAATGACCTTGTCTCCACCAAAGTAAGTGTTGTGGTAGACCTCTGTGCAAAGGTGCCACGCAGGAGTTGGATGTAGCTCAGCAATCTATTAGCATCTTGGTGTATACTACAGCATTGAAAAAGAAAACGGTAACAACCTTGATTAAAGAACACTGTTCATTGCTTAATGAATATGGCAAGCAACAACCTACAATAGTCAACAGGTTCTGTTGCCTGCTGGACAAGAGATGTGTGTGGTGGGAAAGATCCGAGCAACAGCACTTTACTGGCTAAGAAAGTTAGAGCGACGCGGCCCATCATGAGATCAGATAATTCGGTGCTGTCCGCAGAAGTGTTTAGACACCTATGCACCTTACCTGTAGTTCCCCCCTAAAGTGATTCCAAAGATGAAATATATTCAAAGATGAAAGCGATATTTTTGGGATCTTCTGAATGTATGCAGTGCAACGTTAAAGACAGCACATCTCCCTCCATGGTGTCAAGAAGAACAACAAAACAAAGAAGGATGATGCTGCTGGAGCTGATATTACTTCAGTGAAATGTTTATATACAAAGCTGAAGTAAGTATTACGCAAACTGCCAGTATATACAAAAATAAAGATCATGCGTATTTCTGGAAGATAAAAAGGAGAAAAGTGCCACATGGGCATCAGTGTCAGCTCAGTTCTGGATGAACTGCAGCAGACATGATATTCATAACTTGTTTCCTTTAATTATTTTGTGGCTAAGGACACTGCTACTTCCACAGTAAATGTGGACTGGCAATTTCTAGGCATGTCAGATTGCTGAAGGAAATTCCCTGACATCATAAAAACACTCCAGAATGGGATGCTTGTGGAAGTCATAGCATAGGACATTCTGCCTCTGTTGCATTCCCAATAGCCTGAGAGAGAGTTTCTATGACAGCCCAGTGCTGTCCTGTTTCTCCTCTGCAGTGATACTTGCTGGCACAAGAGGACCTCTCTCCCATCTGGAGAAGTTTACAATTGCATGGAAAGAGATTCAGCCTCCCAAGTTTATTTGGCTTCTCCAAAGCCTCCAAGGTATCCCTGCTTGAACTGCTGTGTGCTGACAGCAGCAGCCTTGAAGACCACACATGAGGAATCAAATCACGCCAGCTGAGGAGCTGTGTCTTTTGGTTACTTATCAGGTAGAGTTTGAAAACAGCAGAGCATAAAACTTAGATCAAGTTAAAGATCTACAGAACATTTCTTGGCCAGGTAAACTCCATAACCACCTGCCGTTGATTATTAGCCTTAAAACTAAGCAACTCTGAAACATTTTGCCTGCATATCTCCTGTTCTAATATGATCATTAGTGTCCCCTACGATGGGAATTTTGAGTCTCGTCCTGAGCCTGGGTGCTCCCTATTTGAGCAGCTGGTCAAGGATTTTACCCATTGGTGGCTCATAAAAGGATTTTGTGTTTTCTCTACATATTTTAAAAGATGGTTCGAGCAGATTTTGTGAGGATCAGGCTGGCAGAGAGAGCATTTCATTTAACCTCTGAATTTTCTTCTTCTTCACTTTTATTACATCTTTACCACTTTACACTTCCAAATGAGAGTTCTGTGCTTTAGGCATTTGTCTGTGTACTTACCACCGTCTTTACATTTCCATCTTTTCCGGTTTTAGTCTTATCACACAACCGAGAGTAATTGTGATTGCTGTTGTGGCTCCATACGTTGCTGTGACTACAAAGTAGAAGATGACTGAAAAAAAAATACAGTTAATACTGGTGAGATATTGCTATACAATCCCTAGAGTAAGAGATTTCACAGCAGTATCTGCTACAGTACCTATAAGGGTCAGAAAATAATATAGTTAATTCTAATAATGTTGTAAGGCAAGATTAGAGAACAAACTTGGTGTTTATGATTAATTGCCACTAGCTGCAATGCTCTGTAATGTCACTTTGAAAATATTTGGAGAGTGACAGACTTGTCCGATGTCATACCAGGGACGACAGGATCACAAGGAAAGGACCATATTGTATTTCATTCCTGAAACTATGACTGGCTGCAAACAACATATATTGCTGCTGCCCTCTGCTTTTCTCAATGACTTTAAATGAAAGGAATTGGGTTGCTAAAAGAACAGGCCCCTGCCCTGGCTTGCTGGTTGCCCCTTGTCCTCTCCATCATAGCATCCAGCCAGAAGAGGTTCCTCCAGTGCAGTACCCTCCAGCCCATGGTGGAGGGCAGAAGAAGACAGGTTCTTCAGCCAGGTCATTGACTCACTCAACTCAACTCATGGACAGGAGAGAACCTGTTCTTCTCCATATGGGGATGGCTTCCTGCAGGGTGAGTGAGCCGTGCTGGCCCAGGAGTGCCCGCACCCCAGCAAGGGGAGAAGCAGGAGCAGCTGCTGGGTGGTCAGCCAAGGAGAGGGTGTCAGGCCCCGCTTGCACCTCTGGGGCGGAGGGCTGGTCTCCCAGCCAAGGACAGCCCCTGGGGAGCCCAGGCTGCCATAGATGTGTCGGGGGCTCCCCGCAGCCAGGAGCCCCTCAGCCCAGGTGGGTACCTCACCATGCCTGGACCCAGGCCCACAGAGGGGAAGTGAGTGGCTCCATTCTTGCTGTTGTCTTGATTTATATCCCCAATATCCCTCTGGTGCCATTTTTTTTCTTTTCTGCTAACCCCTCTCATACTATTTCCTAACATCTTCATCATCCTGCAAGATGAAAGAGGTTTTCATCTAAGAAAAGGAATATGCCCATATTCTTCCAAAAATGTGTATGTGTGTATATTCCAGTAAAATATATGACTTTTAGAAAGGGAATATTTTCTTTTTAATCAAGTTTTTGCAAAATTTTGAGTTACTTATGGGCAAGTTGGTTTACTTTTTTGTATGGCTTCTTTTAACTTTTGAAAAAAGTAGTACATTAAAAATATGGGGGTAGCAGACAGATGAATGTGTCATTAGAAATGTTTTAACACAAGTAATACAATCTAAATGCAAGATCCCTTTTCTCCTGCATTTGTTATTAGTAATTTGCAAAACACCTCTTGTTTAGCAGCCTATATTGTGAAAGGATGGATTCCATAGGTGTTTATTAGCCATAGCAAACCCCATGGGACGTGCCACAGGTAAACCGGGTGTTACTTGAAGGAGAAGCTTACCTTAGGGGGAAGGAAAGGGCTCTGTCGAATAAGCAAGTGATTGTGGCTACCGCAGAGCAGCCCCAACTTCTTTGTTCCAGTCCACAGGGTGGCAATATAGACAGCCCCTCCAGGCAGTTGCGGGTCATGTTCGAGCCGGTCTCGTTGCTACTGCAGGTCCTTCAGAAAAAGGGCTGTGCCTTTCAAGGTCATTAACCATGCAATTACACTGATAAAAAAAATTGAGCTAGATGCTATACCAGTATATTTGCTCCTGTAAATATTTAACAACTGATAGATAACTAACAACCACTGGAACCTGGCATTACCGAAGTAAGATAAGCCGCTCCGGAAAGAGATTTTGGATTTATTCAGCAGAAAGCAATCTGGAATGTATTTTTTTTTTTGGATCCTGATGGAAACTGCTTGCACATGAAACTTAGCAAAGAGAGATTTTCAGATTATCCTAACACAAGTATGAATTTATTTTATGTCCTATCAACTTGTCCTCATATAATATGATTTCCAAAGGAAGGTATAGTCATTCCTTCCATGTCAGTTTGCACTGGGCTTACAGAGAAACATGCTATTTTATGTTCAATAAACTTTATACAGAATCTTGATTGTCAAAGATTTCTGATGACATAGAGTCATTAGATTGTAGCTGTAAGATGTGCTGTGTGGACAGCATGTAATCATGATTTGAGTTACTGAAAGAGGTTCTACATACAACTTTGCAAAGATTTAGAACTAAAGCCTACAAGTCAGGCAATGTAGAAATATTGTGGAGAGGATGTTGGGTTTTCTTATTTGTCTTCTGTCTGCTCTTTATTACTGCCTCGTACTCCCTACAGCATGGATACTAGGATTACCTACCAATGATTCAGGAGGCAGAATAACAATCCAGATGAGTTGCGAGCTCCTGGACTGTGCCGTTTCTTGCTATTGACTAACAGGTCAATGTCTTTCTGTGAAACTGGAAGTTGAAGAGCTGCAATTTGAACGTTCTCTATTGCCACTTATAAGAGAAAATTGATTTTTCTAGACAAGAGAAGTACAGTAAATGTAGTCTTTTTGGATTTCAGTAGACCAGTTACCACTTGATCACAACTGGATGTATTAGCTGAGCTAAATGGGAGGTATAACATGAACAAAGAACTGGGTAAAGACCTGATGATGATGGTAAGCTGTGCAGAAAGCAGAAATAGTGGTCTAAGGGGAGGTTAGTAATGCAGTTCCTCAAGGATCAGTTTAGGAGCAGTCTTTTATCATTCTTCCACTAATAACTAAGGACAAAAAATAGTAGCATGTTAGTCATGACATGATGTCAGAAGTATTGCGAATGCTGAAGAAGTATCATTCAGGAAGAACCGAGTAGCTCAACGTGATGGAGTAGCAGAAACTGAGTGAAATTTAAAATATGCTTTTGGTAACTTAGAAAAATAAGTTCTGCTGCAAGCTGGGAAATCCTTAATTGGAACCGCCAAAGGAGAAGAAAGGCATTGATACAGTGGTCAATCAGGAAACACCTCATCCACAGAACTGACAGGGTCATGAAAAAGGCAAATGCTATCACTAGGCAGACTGATAGAGATATTTCAAGTCAAGTTAGGGAAATACTAATATCTGATTACAAAGCACAAGGAAAATACATCTTGGCTACAGTAAACAGTTGTCCATGTAAAGGATGAAGACTTTTTTTGTAACTTTTCTATTCAAAACGTAATGAACAGTCTTCTTGGCACACAAGACGACTGAAATTCTATGCCAGCCTTTTAGAAATAGGGAGTACAAAAAAATCAATTTTGAATCAACATGCTAAGGTTATGAAGTGATGCTGTGATGTGTTCATCTTTGGCAGGGGCTGGACTTACAAGACCCCTTCTAGTTCTTTATTTTGACCACCCTGTGTCATTGTATGCAGTAAGCCTGTAGGGCTTAGCTGACAAAATTATTTCTTATGACATATACTGGGGTAGATACATAGTTTTCTGTGGCAAGTACTTACCTTTTGGTAACACTGAGGTAGGTACAAATGGAACAGTCTTGTTATTATTGTACTGAAAGAATGAGGATGTGAGTAGTATCTGTGATATTTGTTAACCAGTGTCTTGTTTTTATTTTTGACCGGTGTATCATAGGGTCATTGAAAAGGTGAAGGGACCTTTGATTTCAAGCCCATTTACAAGAAGGATGTTTTGTTCTTCAGACCTTGTTCTATAATTATTAGATGTATTAGAGTAAGCAGATTACACTTATGATTTTAAAGGTCAGATTTTATAGTCCCCTTCATTTTTCATCCTTTTTGTCACAGCATTTAGTGTCTACAGATATAGATCTCTTACAGAGAAGGAAGAACATGTTTCAGTAATCATCACAAAACATGCAATTTTGTAAGCGTAGACTATGATAAACCAAATGTGAAGGTGATTCACAAACAGTTTATCTTCCTGATAAAAAATAGTATGAAACCTCTGTATTCAGTCTGAGGACACTGGAATCTTTCTACTCCATATTTGCTAGGGCTATATGTGTATTTAAGTGAGTTTAAACAGGGGAGTGGCGAGGGGTGTTTCATAACCTTATAGGAGATTACAGTTTATAGCCAAATTATCTCCTGAATTACATTAGCTGAAATCAATGTCTTCTCCTGGATGAACAGACTGTTCCATAAAACCTTGACAGATAAAGCATTAATAAGTGTCAGAGCTGACTTGGTCAATTGAATGATTTGCTGACGCCTCTTTTTACCACAAGCCTGCACTTTCAAGTTTAGTGCCAAAGGTTCACTATATATAGCTGAAGACAGCAAACAGATGTTCTCTTTTGGCGCAGATTTCTAAATAGCTGCCTGTTTCATTAGCTCTGCACTGAGGCAGCGTTCTCAGTCAGGAAATTTAAAACATGGTGAAGCTACAGCTGCCCAACCCTGGCCTGGAGGACAGGATACCTTCCCATGCAGAACTTGAGGTCCTTGAGAAAGAAGAGGCAGACTCCAGACCAAAATGGGATAACAAGGCTCAGTATATGCTGACGTGCGTAGGGTTTTGTGTGGGCTTAGGAAATGTGTGGCGGTTTCCATATCTCTGTCAGAGCCATGGAGGAGGTATGTCTTTAATTTATCTTAACTGACCTTGACTATAAATTAGGTTTAATCTCTCTTTTGGGAAACAAATTATGGCATAAGCTTAGACCTGGTCAGTTCCTATAAGAATGGTGACATTCATCTCTAGCAGACTGTCTAGACGGAGAAGGTTATTTCGCAGGTTATGAAGTTATGTTAGTGATGAAAGAAAAGAAAGGGACTGGCTTTATTTTGGGACATGGGACTGATCACATTGGTCTTGCACTGTCAAGTATATTTTCTGAATCTAAAACTAATGTTACTTTGCATACATACATAGATGTAATGTATGTTCAAAAATATTAGTAAACTACTTATGAGTGTGATTCTGAACATGATCTCAAATTACCTTTTCATAATGGGGTTTTGGACTGATCTGTGTATTGGCTGCAGGGTTAGTGTGTGTGTAATTTATGCTAGGAACAACAGTGTGAAAGTAGTTAACATTAGAATATGTGTTTAGCAACTGGTGTTATTAAGTCATTTAAAATCTGGTTGTATTCTGTTTACCATATAATTTTCTGTCGCTCCTTAGGATTCAGATTAGGACTGAATGACCACATTTAGAATTTTGTTTCACTGTTTTGCTGTTTGTTTTTAAAGATGGTCTTGAGCTGAACCATTGCTTAAATATTACATGAGAATATAAATTTCTCATTTTCTGACAGTCATTTCTGCCCACTATGTACTTTTGACTCTGGGATATGTGTAAACAGTGTTTGTTCCTTTGTGATATTTGATCTTGAAAGAAAATTTTTTGGCTGAAGGAGCAATATTTCAAAGTAATTTTCATCAAATGTGCACAGTAAGATGTTTAAAAATTGCTCTTCCTAGTTAGAGTAGGGACCAAGGAGGGCTCTGTGGGGAGCTGCTGGTACCAACTCAGGGACATCTAACAACAGATGACTCAGTTGCAAGAAAAGATGCTTTTAACATAAAGATTTTTCTCACATGGGCTGCTGTTTAGAGTTTGCAGTGCAAAGTGAAGGTCATTTGCAGCACAGCCAACTCTTGCAACAAAGAAGTTACAAGACACACAAAAAAAATCATAACCCCCTTTCCATGTGCGAGACTTTTGATTTGAAAACATGGATGGATATCTCCAAAATTCATGGCATTCATTGGCTTCTCAGGTTCTTCTACTTAGTCTTAGAAAAAGGACATGCCCTGCTTCCCAGGGTTGATTTATAGGCACTTTCCTGCTTTTCTGTCTGACTTTCCTTTCCCTTGTATCCTAGCCATATGAAATGCAGCTGAAAAATTAACGTCCAACAAACACAAAGAACTTGGTATGGATATTGGTTTTCTGACTGATGACAGTGAAGGTTGATGAGTTGCTTGTGTGTGTCTGTCAGTATTGTGTTTTAATTTATCCTTTGGCAGCAATTATTTTTCTTTCTCATCACCCTGTGTCTTGTCCTTGTTCAGGAACACTAACAAAAGTTCTCCCCAGCTTCTTGCTTCCCTGGGACTCTCTCACGCAAATTTTAGGCAGCAGTCCTGGCTCTGGGCTTAGAGCTACTGTACAGATATGTGTCCCTGTAGCCATACTTGCTACTTTCTGTATGAATTCTTCTGCATAACACCAAATACTGTGACTCATATCGGTACATAAGAGTGAGCAGCAATGCCTTCCCATGGCTTCCTAGAAAGGACACCTTGACTTCATCACATGTGAAGATGGAGAGCTGTTGTTCAATCCTTCCTCGCTCCCTGCTGTACAGTGCACCTCAGCCTCTTCTGGTAGGTCTCAATCCAGCGCCTGCCACCACTGCCATCCTCTCATTACAGCGCCTGTTCTCTAACTTCTCCCTTCAATCGGAAAAAAAAAAGGCTCTTGCTGTTCTTTGGATGGATGGCTTTGAATTTGAACATGTGACTACTCGTGTTGTAAAAACAGATCTTGAAGTTCTTATTTCTGAAGATATTTTGGCATTGAGGCAGTTTCTGCCTCATGAGATTTTCTGTCTCCTGCATCTCTAATTCCCATTCAGCCATGTTCACAGCATAGCAAGCACCCAACAGATGCAGCACTCTGCATCATCTTTGGTTGCATGGAGACTCTTCAGTCTGGCTTCAGCCACCTCCAGTTGGAAATACATATTTACTAGACATTTTGGACAAGTTTTGCCTTACTCTTTTGCCACTCAACACGGTGGACAAGATGTTTCATTCATCTTTGCATTTGTGTGGCCCACTTAGGGACACAGAAGTTCCTCTGTAACAGAGTAGGGAAAACTGCAATGTTAGGCACCTTCTCCCAGGTTAACTAATACAAAGCACAGACCATACTCATGAATGCACTGAGGAAGCTCCATTTTCCCCTACTCTGTCCGGTGCCTTTGCCCTGGATGGTGTATGTCTTCACACTTCATGTCTTCAAGAATTGTCTTCATTGAATCCTGGGTGCAGAGCAGCAGGAATCCCTGCTGCTGCTCTCTTTCAATGGAGAAGCAGATTATGCTGCTCCTCAGTCTGTCCCTGGCATGATTATTTTACAGAGTCCTAAAGCTCACATTGGATATGATGATGGATTATGGCCATGCATTAAGAGACAGAAAAAATTGCAGCTATTTACCACACAGTAAACATCTGCAGAGGATGAGAAAAAGTCCTATGTGGTCACGTCATTAGAGGGTGTCTGATAAAGTGCATGCAGAATCAAGGTTGCACAGACTACCTCATGAAAGTAGTTTCTGAGGGCTGGCTTTGATATCTTAACTTCTTTCTTTTTGAAATATGAGTTATATATGGAGGAATGTTTGGAGTCCTTTAGCATGGGTAAGTTCTGGTAGCAAGGGTGTAGACAGTATTTCAGCAGGGACACTCCCAGATGAGGCTGGATGTCCACCCACTTTGTGAATCAGTGTTTGCGCATTTTGTATCCCACATGAAACACGAATAGACTATAGTGAAGTATAAAATTTACCCTTGTAGTACTTGAACTTAAAGGAAGGTTGATTCTTTCTGCAAATTGACTGTAGTGAAGGAAGTTAGGAACACTGAGTTTATAGATAACTCTTGTTTTCAGATGTTTGAAATTAAATCTGGAATTATTTGAGGGTTGCTTTTTCCTAAACACAACACCGTGATAGTGTTTTAACACCATGATACCCAAATATACAAAAAGAAATCTGTGGTTACATAATTTACTTACTTTTGTTGTCATAGATTATGAGTTTACATTTTTAAAAATGGAATATTTATCCCAATAAAATTTAGTACAGTAAAGCACATTTTATCCTTTTCACATCTTAAGAGTTGTAAAATACATCATTACCCCAGGCAAACTAGATTTCCATATACACACAATGTAAAAGCTACAGCGTTTGCCTTGGTGCTTTCACTAGCTTAATGAGACTGAAATTTCCTTTCATTTGATAGCTATCTCTGACATTACACATAGCTTTTGTTTAATCTTTATTGAGCAACATGTCATTTAATCAGCTGTTAAACATTTTTGTTTCATTGCTGATGAGTATTATAAAAAAGAGGATGCATATTTAATGTTTAAACCATTGATAAATAAAAAAAAAGGTCCTTAAGTCTACAGCTTGCCTATGTCTGCAGAAAACCTTGCCATTGTGTGAGAGAGAACTACCTTTTCATCTCTGTGCATGTCACACTGGACAAAGTGACAGTAATGACATCAGCAGTCCCTCACTGGTACTGGTACCCTCACTACAGCTGAGGTCTAAGAACATGACAGTATAGATAAACATCTCTGTCTGAAGTTTACCTGTCTTCCCTTTATGAGGGATTCTGTGAAAGCAATAGTAATTTTTTCAATTTCACATTGGAAACTCTTAGATTAAAGACAGAGTAATAGCTATATGGATGTTCAAACCAAATATTATGTGTTCTGCAACACAGTACTGAAACAGGATGAGAATCCACCATCTCACCTGTAAGGTTTTCAGACTAGAAGACTGCTCATTGTTTATATACATCTATTCAGCATTTCTTTTCAAGTCATTGGTTTATTTGTTAGGTTATAAAATTGTGACAGCTTAAAAAGCATTGATTTTTTTTTTATGTCCCATATAGCAGCTTTGCAGAGTCATTATCACTTATTTTTCCATTATAGCTTCTTTCAGAAAGGTTAGGCAGAGATAGAGGGAAATGGAAACTACAGAAAAGTTGGATTTCTGAGCTGTCTGCTAGAGCTGAACCCTGGAAAGAGAAGAACCCAAGAAAGAGAAAAAAAGTGGCATACATATTTGAGAACTGCAATTTTATTTCTCTTGAAAATATACCAATATTCTTACAGTTAAATATAGGTAGTTTTACTTGTTTGTCCAGTTCTGCCATGGCACACCCTGCATTTTTAACTCATCAGAGCTACCGTACTATACATGGCCAGCCCTTCAAGCTAGAAATGTTTTAGTTGTATCTGTTTGTGTAGGGATATAGGTTCTGCACTGCAGGTGTATACATGCACCATGTACTTTATGTCTGTGACAACAAAAGGGGTGGACAGAGACCCACCTTCTCCATCTGTGTCCATCCCAGAACCTGAAATTTATTTCCCAGTGAATCCAAGGTAGCAAGGAAGCTGGGGAGCCGTGAGTGCACAGCTGGAAAGCACACCTTCTTCATGTGATAGATGGCTCCATGAAGGGCATCTTTTCCCCTTCTTGTGGCTGCGTAGGGAACGTCGCGGAGTCCCCTTACCTGACTGTTCTGTCACAGATGTGTCATGCTTAAAGGCTTATTTTACAACGTTTTACTAAAGGTACCTCTGTAAGTATCCTGAGACCGCAGGGAATCCCTTGATGTTGACAGAGCACTTGTGGCATGTCCACCACAGAAGATGGATCAGTTCTGAGAGTCTTGCAGCAAACCTGATGCACTTGTGCTGTCCACGGGGAGAGTTATGGCATAGGGACAGGCGGCTGCTGAATCTCACTGTCTCGGAGGGTGAGGTGTCATGTCTCCCCAGACTGCTAGAACTGTGTGAGCGGAGGAGCACTTTGCACTTTAGGTTTGCAAGAAAGTTTCAAGCATGGAAAAAAACGGAGCCCAAGTCAGAATATCGATCATCCTGCTTTCTGTTGAAAGTGAGAAGTTGAGGCGACCTTTGAATGCTTTCTCAAGGAAATGCTTTTAATGCTCCATAGGAAATGGCCTGATCTTCCCTCCTTTCTGATAACAGAGATGGTAACTACCAAAAAGTATTTTATTGGACAGGTACGATAAGAAATAAGTGGCCATAGATCGAAAGGACTATAAAGGCTGTGTATTTCCTTACACAACAAGATCTTTGACCAGGGGGAGAATTTCTAATCAAGTTCTTGAGTGATCTTACTGTGACCTGATAAAAAAAGTGAAGTGTCTCCCTTAGGAGCACAGACGGTTAAGCAATGCACCTTAGCAGAACTAGCTGCCAGTCCATTTTTAAGTTTCAAGAGACCATCTAAAATCGCTGCAAGCTGAGTTTCAGAGGGTGACGAGGACCTACCCTGAGTGCAAATGAGGAGTATTTGGATCAGGTAGCTGTACAGAACCACCATCTGGGCTTAATTACTGCCATTGCTGAGGAGGGGCTATACCAGAGAGAATTGAGATGGCAGTACAGCAGAGACCTACCTGGCATCTGAAAGAGGAGCAGAAAGAAAAGATGCAGTTGGAGCAGCCATACAAACTCCGTAGGGTCAGGCTTCAGACTCCTAGGAGGTGTCTTGGGGTTAAAGCACAGGCAATGCTCTGGAGCTAAAAATTGCTGGTATAAACACATCCATTTTGTCCTTGTCTCGTCTTACCCTCATGAGAGCTCCTGGACAGAGTGCAACAGGAGGGAAATTGTGTGTGGGCCTGATGTGAGGTTGGAGCACACAACAGATTTCTCCATGCACTGATGAGGAACTTTATTTCTGTGAAAGGCCAGAGGCTCTGTGTGTGCAGGCTGTCCCACTGACCCTCCCATGTAGGCTGGAAGCTGTCAGGATGTAGGGGGTTGGATCTCAACAGTGAGAGGGCACTCATGGCCTACAGTGCGAAAATCCTGTTTTCTGCGAAAGCAAGAATAAAACAATAGGGAGAAGTGTTGTTGACAGAAATAGGGTGGGGTGTCCATAGAAAACAAACTCTTTGAAGCCAAATCTGCAAGCACTGCATGCCTAATCAGATGAAGAGGGGCCCTTACATGCGCACCAGTCCATGTTCCAGCACAGCTAAGCAAGCCCTTACAGACAAAATGGGACAAATCTTTGGAAATGCCAGAAACTGTCTAAAAGGACAGAGGGAGTCAGTTCCTTGCAGTGACTGAGTCTGACACAGTTTCTGCAAACATCGGAACCTCTGCCAGCTGCCAGAGTCGGGCAGGACCTTTGTATTGCCAACAATGACTCCGGGGCACAGACAGCGGAAGAGTACATCACCATTTCTGGCGTAGTTGCCTCTCAGCAGCCAGTCAACAAGGCATGGAGGGACGATTGCCCCATTATGTCCGACATTAGCAGCTCCTGCTGCCAGTGATTTTGTAGGGGTCTCCGGGGTGGTAGGAAGTCCCTCTGCAATTGAAATCTGCGCTATGTGTTTCACAGGTTTGTGATATGAAAATACGTATCTGGGAAGGCACGAGTCAGGAAGTGATGGCTTTAGCACTGATACCATTTGTCATGATATCTCAGCTAAGACCCCAGTGCTAAATGTGAATTTGCAACTAGAGGAGTTCAGTTTTTTCCAGTCAAGGATGGACCACCATCCTTCATTCCTTTCTGTCATCACAAAATAGCCACTTTCCTCTGAGGTGAGAGAGTACCAGCTTGAGGGTCCTATATCTAACAGGTAGCTGCTCCCCACTAATGCAAGGCTTTTGTTCTTGCAAGGACTGCATGGTTTCTTGAAAAGGGAATGTAGCTGAGACATGAGAAGTGGGGAAGAAAACAAATGGGATACTGTCCTCCTTGGTGATGATGTCCAAATTATCCATTTCCCAGGGTGACTGACACAGAAGAAAGAGAGGAAGAGTCAGTCAGAGTTGGAAGTTTAGCAAACTTCTCTGTGAATAACAATTCATAATAAGTCCTTCAGTTTTTCATTCATAAAAAATATACCTGAAGTCAGTTATTCTTCTATCTCTCCTCTGAAATCCCTTCAGTTTGTCGGTCTCTGTTTTTACAGTGATAGATAGCTTTTAATGCATGCAAGATGAGCTACGCTGATTTTGAAACGTGTTAAATTTTTAGTAAGAAGTTTTTGTGTTGCTAAATGACACGATTTAAGTGCTCAGCATTTTGAATAGCATTTTATCTATTCAAAACTAATGATTTTGATTAATAACTCTTAAAAACATCAATGAAAGACAGATGAGTAACTAGCATTACTTGAATTCCATAGGAGTGGAAAGCAAAAAGCGTAACTGGCTGATTTCATTGTAATAGTGGCCACTTGGTACAACAATATTGTTTTCAGAAGACTTTATTGAAGTACACAGAAAATGAAGACTTTGCAGTAATGATCATTTCTAAAACTTTGGCATAGACAATGTCGAGAAGTTATCCCATGGAGCAGAAGAGCACGCAGTTCAGCTCTTCCAAAAAACATTCAGCTGCCTTGAATTCAAAGCTGTAATTTCCATTCTTCAAATTTCATTTTTCACTGTTATCTGATGTTCATTGCATACATGAGGAAAAAGTCAGCAAGTGCCCAAATCTGAACTGTTCACAGACTGTTTTGCTTTTTTTTGTGCACTTAGATTATTTACTGCCTATGATTAGGGAGTTAAATGCTTTTTGTAATGACAGATAACCGTATTTCTCATATGCAGTCATTTTCAAGTATTTGGCCCTGCACTTTGGTGTTCCGCTGTGGTGTTACGTGTTATCTCCCTGTCCGAGGCACACTTTATTCAGGAAAAAATTAATTTCAAAAACTTGTTTATACTAATCAGACTAATCATAAATAACAAGGTTTGAACCCTGAACTTCAGATCTCTTCTACTCAAATATAAAAGCTGTTGAACACAGTTGCCAGGAAGTTGTTGGTTATTTTATGAAGACAGCGCCAGGCTCCTGCCTAATCTTTTGAGATATCTTGCTTAGTTCATTCAATTACTTCATCTAATGATTCACAATTATAAAACCATAATCTTTCACAGAAAATAAAAGGAAGTCATTCCAGGAAAGTACCTACCTTGCCTCCACTTGCAATCCAAAGATGGCTTCTTCAAAGTTTATCACTGGAAGTGTATAATTTGTGTTTAGGTTTGCCACTCGGGAGGAATAAGAATTTCGACCTGAAACTGTGTATGTAATGAAGTCCCCTGCTTGAGCAATCGGGCAAAAGCATTGTTCAGAAATTGGAGAATGGTTTCCACAACTATGCTTGCAACTCACTCGCTCTTTCACAAACCCTCAGAACTGAAGTTTGTGCTTTATTGTAGTAGTTCCCTGATGCAAAACATCTTTTGGGTTTTTTTTTCTTTTCCATTTCAGGAGCTTTCATGATCCCTTTCCTGGTTTTGCTGATCCTAGAGGGTATCCCCCTGCTTCATCTTGAGTTTGCCATTGGCCAAAGGCTGAGGAAAGGCAGTGTGGGTGTCTGGAGCTCTATCCACCCTACCCTGAAAGGGGTTGGTAAGTCTGAAGAGGATACAAAAAGCCACCTGAGAAAGCAGAAGTCTCTGAACTGATAACCTTAAGAGCAAAGCTTCGGGATTTTATTATGGTGTGCCATAAGAAATTCCAGGATCTGTTCCTTTTCCATTCTCACTAACTCTCCATTGATAGGTCACATTAAGCATGATAAGGCACTATGACAATTTGGTATCCACATTCCCAGGTACTATGGGTCCAGCTAAAACCTTTCTCTAATTTGAGACCAATTTCAGGCTTCAGAGACATTTCCTGTATTATCGATATTGGCTGTTTTTACCATTAGCATGGATGTTTAAGTGTGCCAAAAATTTGTTCTGTGGCTAAATAGTAGTTGACTCTTTCTCTCAGCTGGTCTACCAGACTTCAACTCCACATAATGTTACTTTCATACATCTGAGAGGGGTACCACACTAAGACCTGTGGAGATGGTATTTTGCAGAAAATGTTTCTTCACATCTGTGTTAGACTTCTGAGTATTCAAATACTCTACATGACAATGTAGTAAAAGCAGCATGATGCACACAGCATTAAAAGCTGCACAGATACCTCATTACACAGGAAACACAGGAGGTGCCATCTGAACATCAGGGAACACTGAGAGAGTGACCAAGTACTGGCATAGGTTGCCCAGAGAGGTTGTGGGGTCTCCATCCTTACAGATATTAAAAATCTGCCTGGACACGGTCCTGGACAACCGGCTGTAGGTGGCCCTGCTTGAGCAGGTGGCTGACCTCCAGAGGTCCCTTCCCACCTCAGCTGTTCTGTGATTCTGTGATTACCACACACTTGAAAGGGAAGAAACACAGCCAGTTAGGACTCCTGTTGGCATCCACTGCATCTGTAAATCAGTTACGAAAGATTTTTTGTTAATTACATGTGGAATTTTTCAAACTTCTTCAGAACCTAAGAGCCCTCAGGAGCTAATCATTAGCATCTAATGTCTGCCAGAGACATCACAAGAGGTTGATTACTTGGGAGCAAGTGGAGAAGGAGAGATACCAGCTTGAGTCCTGTGCATTTTCACAGACTGTGCCTCCTGGCAGCTATCCACCCTATGCACCAAAGATTAGCCAAACATGTCTGCTGGCCTCTGCAGTGACATTGTGGAAGGGGAAGACAATCTGGGTCTCATTTAGGCAAAATCCCAAGTCAGTTGACCTTTACATGTACCCAGCATCCCAAACTCCCTAGATATCAGTGGGCAGGACTGTGGGTGTCAGCTTCAGTCCCAGAGTAGTTTTAGGCTTTATGTCTATGTAGACATAGACATGTCACCTGTCCAACATCTAGATAATAAATTCGCAGTGATTAAACCTACATTCAGACAAAGAAAGGAGAGGGGAAAGGCTATAAACTATGGAATTAGGGTGGGGAGGAGTGTCAGGAAACATTGAGGGTCATACCATATATTTTGATATGTCTTGAAGACAAGAGCATTGAAATTTACATTGTGTTCTGATTCTTTTTTTCTTTTTAGGCATAGCGGCGATGTTTGTATCCTTCCTAGTGGGTTTATATTATAACACTATTATTGCCTGGGTAATGTGGTATTTTTTCAACTCATTCCAAGAGCCCCTGCCTTGGAGTAGCTGTCCTCTCAATGACAACAGAACAGGTATAGTTTATGGAATATTGTATTTTGTTGTGCAGCACATTTTTCCGTTTCTAGCAATTAGCCTAACTGAGCCTCTTTCTGTAAAAAAACAACAAGGCATGGCAGTCCTGTCAGGAACATTGTGCTATTTTAATACTTGTGGTTTTTAAAAATTCACATGATATAAAATGTGATCAATACTTAAGCTTTGAAACAAACTTTGACTTTTTATATGAAAATTCAGAGCTGATTTTGACAGATGTGTTCATATACATAATATTCGCAAAGTGCAAGTCTAGCATAAACATCAACATTTTCCAGATTTAGATACTGTGTTTCATCCATCCCTTCACCAATAGCCCTGCATTAGCATATTGAAAAGGAAAAAAAAAAAAACAGAGAGATGAATAATCCGTATCGAATATTGTATCTCTCCTTATGACGACAGTTAATAGCTCCTTGGAGACTGCTTGGTGACAGCAGCTTTGTTTTCCGTAGTCAGCCCTGCATGAAACTCTATGATGAAGCAGGTTTTTCTGGTGGGTCAGTGAACAGGTCTTCAGAGAGCTTTGCTCCTCGCCTCCCAGAATGAGTACAAAAAGCCTCCTAGAAGGGCAGGCCAGGGCAGAATACTGCACAGGCCAGCGCACTGCAGGGAGCTGAGACTCCAGCCTGAGCTGACAAGACCTTGAACGATGCCCCACAGAACAGAAAGACAAAGCAGTGCTGATCAGAAGGCGGTGTGGGAGGGGAAGAGCCACCTGGCTGCAGGAAGCTGTAAGCAGGTGCCCACACTCCATCAGGCAAGAAAGAGCAGGATGCACATGGAAAGCACAGAGTTGTCTGGGGTTTTTTTGAGACGATGTAGGAAGTGTACAATTATTGAAAAACATCTCCATAACTGCTTTTCTCCTACTAAAAAAAAAATAGTCCATGTAATATATGTACATTTATGCTCAGAAATGCAGAAAAATGAAAAATTATAAAGATAGAAGAACCTTTGAGTGAGTTTCAAAGATTTTATCTGCATGGTTGAATTAACAGCAATAACAATGAAATCTGTATTAAAATCCGTGTTAAACAACGCTTTTTTAAATTTCTCATTTTTCCATAAAAGCAGTTTCTAAGAATCTGAAATTTGCCAGCAATCATTTTGTTGGCATTGGGTGGTATAATTTAGAACACTGGTGTTTATTATGTAACTTCTTTTTTTTCAAGTAAATAAAAGGCATACAGAATGAAAATCATTTTTTGCTTACAGACTACATAGAAGAGTGTGCCAAAAGCTCTCCTGTAGATTATTTCTGGTACAGAGAAACATTAAACATCTCCACTTCCATTGAAAATTCAGGCAGTATACAGTGGTGGCTTTTGCTATGTTTAACATGCGCATGGGGCGTACTGTACGTGTGCATAATCAGAGGCATTGAAACAACAGGAAAGGTACTCTATTTTGGTTTTTTTATGAGATGATATTCATTATGCTGTTGTGATTCCTTATAGATACAGACCTAATCATACTGTAGAAACTACATTTCCTGAGCAAAAACATGTCTAAAACTTCATGTGTCATCACTGGGGCTGCTTTTTGAAGAAGGAAGATGATGAATTAAATGGAATTTGATTTGATTTGATTTGATTTGATTTGATTTGATTCGATTTATGTGGTAATTTTTGTGAGCAATTCGGCTTCCTTGTCCTTATGGCTCCTAGTAAAACATTCTTTAAGTATTACTACCTTGACATTAATATTAACCCTTAATGCAGGATCAAGGGACTCTGTCTTTTTGCTATGACCATTCTCTCCAAGACATAACACGTACAGATTTATTTGGGGTTGTGCTAGTCCTTAATATTGTCTCTCTAAAAGAGTGACCAATGTTCTGCTGCCCAGCGAAGAAGCCCTAAGAGCCCACGCTTGCATCGGCAGCATCAACCTGATCTCACAGTGCAGGTTATTTTTCATCCTGCTTTTGAATGATCCGAGTTGAATTTCAACAATGACAATTTGTCTGAAGTAGAGCACTGTAACTAAAAATATTTGTTATCAAAGTCTACTGTACACACTGTTTCTCCTGAACACGGTTTTCTGTAGCACATTAATTGTAATTCACTTGAAGCTTGCTATTGTTGTTAGTCTCAGTACCTTGTTTATTGTCCTCTTTTCTTCCCTGCAGTGCTGTTTAATTTAAATGTTTTATTTACGTGTTTCTTGTGCAGGCCGTGTATGTAACATCAACTCTTCCCTACCTTGTGCTTACCATTTTTCTAATCCGTGGCTTGACGCTGAAAGGATCAACCAGCGGAATTGTGTATCTCTTCACCCCTAACGTGAGTCACTGCGTGGTTCAGCCCTCAGTGAAACACTGCGTAGCTCATAACTAACAACTGACTGAAAATTAGTCCCCTCCACTGGTGCTTTTCTAACTGTCCCTCAGACACCTTTAAAATCTTGATTCTGGGAGGTGAATCCTTTACATTGGATGTATAATATACATATACACACACATTCTCTCTCTCTCTCTCTCTCCACCCTCCATCAAAATCTGTTATAAAAAATGCATGGATCATCGCAGAGCAATGCAACAGGGTTGTCGTAAGGGAGCTTTCTTTCTTTTACTGTCTTCTAGTTAAGGATGAGTGTACCTTAAAGCACAAATCGTCCAGCTGGGAGTAGAATCCATCTAATCAGTATGGCTATACGGACAAAAGACCTAAGAGAACGGTTTAACTATACAATAGTTTTTAAATACAATTAAAAGGGTTTTCATTTTCCATGAGAAGACCTCTGGATGACCATTATTAATGCTAAATAATAAACACCTTTTCTGGCAACAGGCATGGCAGCTGTCAGCTATGGAAAGTAAATTGTTTATCAATTTTCAAAATACTTGTAGACAGTACAGTAGTAAGTGTTTCTTTTTGAAAAACAAGTGAGTTTGATGAAAGTATCAACCTATTTGTTAACATTCTTCAAAAATTGTGAGTTCTCCATGGTTAACATTCTTGTCTTAATTATTGTTTTCAATCCCTCACATTCGGTCTAAATAGCAATGTTGCATGTGCTTAAAGCTGTTTGTCTGATGCCTCAGGTTACCGAGCTGGCTAACCCAGTGACGTGGCTGGATGCGGGTGCTCAGGTGTTTTACTCGTTCTCCCTAGCCTTCGGAGGCCTCATATCATTCTCCAGTTACAACTCTGTTCAGTAAGTAGCCAGGCAAAAGCCCTATTTTACATGGATATTTCATTCTTTCAAGTGAAGCACGTCCACTTCTGCCCTGTGGTTACATAGTGATTACTTGTGATGGGGACATCATCACCTCAGCCGTGTCTCTGACTGATCCCAGCTCTCCCGAGCCAAGATTTCAGGCCCCAGTGCTGGCCAATTTCCTGCAGAAAGACGTGGTGACATGGTGGTGCAGGCTGGAAAGAAGGGGACCGGCTGCCCGCCACCAGCTGATGAGCAGGAGCATCCTTTGTGGGAGTGCTCAATGCATGGTGTCGCCCCTCGTCTGCACTCTGTCGGAGCCGGGTGATGGTATACGCTTTTCAAAGCAAAATGCAGACCACAGTTTAAATCTTTATCTTAGAGATTAGAAGGTGTATCTAGCAGTTTTGAAATTGAATTTCAGTTCCTTCCTTAATATATGCCATGGGGCCAAGGCAGAGATGGAGTACAAACTCCCATCACCCAGGGAATGACCCAGTCAGCAAATCATGACATGGTGCTATATTCTACACTCACCCTTCCAAAATACTGGAGCAACCCCCAGTCCCTTTTTGTGCTTTCCATCCCTTCCTCACTGTCCTCTTGAAAGACAAACTGTGCAGCATTCTCTGAACCTAGTATTTTTGAGAAATGTCTCCGAAGTCAGTTTTGGTTATCTAGTTTGGTCATGCATTCAGAAAACCGTGTTTCAGTTTTGGTTCAGGTTTGACCACGCCATACCAGAATTTCAGTCACTGATGTATTCCCTGCCACTACTCTTGATTTCATATGTTTTTCGAAAGTTCATCTGAAACTTTCAGTACCTGTGAGTCTCCCTGGCAAGCCCTCCTTTAGGTCCAAGTCAATGTTCTCACAACTGTGAGGAGCAGGGCTGAGAACATCCTGCATCTTTCCAAGAGACCCGAAGAAAAGGGGCAGTGTCCTCCTGCTTTTCCAACACACAGGGCCGTGGCACCAGGGCATGTTCCTTCAGTTCTCAATCATTCATGACTTAAAGAGGAAACTGCAGAAAGTAATGAAATTCCCTTGGAGATACATGAAAAACCATGCAGATGCCGTAGTGTTACACGGTGATGTTGGGCCACCTGCAGTCCAGCACCAACTGGACCAGGTGGGAGTGATTCTGCTCCCAGATTGTTTGGGAGTATAAACATCTCGGGAAATACTGTGAGGTTTCAATGCCATCAGGGATTCACTCGTTCATCACAAGGAGGAGCTTGAGCAGCTTACTTTCTCTGAAGGGAAGAAATATTTTTATCAAGCCTGTCATTGAGAATCTCATGTCATGGTGAAAAAACTTACCAGCAAGGAATTTCAAATCAATGCCTTCTGCCCACTAGAGACCTATTTGCAACACTGTAAATGAGGAAAGGTCACAGTGTCACAGGTCTTGGCTGGACAGGCTTGTCTTGCCACTGCTCTCAAAGGTGATCAGAAAATTAAATATGACAACATGAAGTTAATCTCAATAGTCCTGTCTTGCCCAAGACAAATACAATATCTAGAGGTTTACAGCCTTCTCATAAAACTACTCACTAATTTAATAATGATTCTCTATCTTCTGGCTCTGCAATTTTTTCAACCTAGCACAGATTCACCGGCAAGCGCCTGCAGGAGAGAAGTCCCTACAAAGCAGTTTAAGTTTCACAATGTAACAGCTTGTTTGTATGACCTTATCAGCACAATGTTCCATCATATCTCCAAAACCTGAGGACATTTTGAACCATCTTCTGTCCAACAATCAACCAAAACTGTTCCCAAGTGCTCTTGGCTACTGCAGCTTCACCATAACAAAGTGCTGTGGAAACTTTTGGTCACTTTTCCCTTCCAACTGTTTGAATTTGAACCCAAATCTTTCAACTTGCAGCAGAACACCCCAACAGCTGTACTACAGCTTATGTCAATGCATGTCTGCACACTTGCATGCTGGACATGAAAAGGAAGAGATATACTTTTTTGCCCTTCACAGTTTACTTTCCATGAGCCAGACGTGGAAACAACTCAGGGATTTATTCCTAATGAATAGGATTGTTTGAGCGGGGGGAAAAAAAGCACAGCTATTAAATTGCTTAAGGTACCAACTTTTAATTCAGTAAATCTTTCTTTAACAGCTGTACTTGTATATTCTTAGCAAGCATACTGATTTACCTATGCATCTGTAGACGACATTTTTGTTGGTGCTGGTAGCCAGTTTCTAGTATTTATTTTTGAAATGTGTTTGAAATACATTCTTTTTTTTTTTTTCCTTTGAATTACAGCAACAACTGTGAGAAAGATGCTCTGATTATCTCACTGATCAATGGTTTCACGTCCATCTATGCAGCAACCGTCATATACTCCATCATTGGATTCAGAGCCACAGAAAGATATGATGACTGTTTTGACAAGTAAGTTATTGAAAAAAATCCAGAATGTACAGGTGTTTGGCTGAGGCAGCTCTGTTAGCCTGAGGATAATGGATTTATTATTTCTGAACAACTGCAGCTCCTCACCTACATGGTATCAGACCACTCATTACTCCAAAAAAAAAAAATCATGTGGTATCAACCTCGTACAGAGTGATAATTATTTGATCCACCTTATTTCCTAGATAAATGTTGTATAAGCAACCATATTTTACATTATTCCCTGATATTTCCAACAACCAACAAGGGAGAATATTCCATATATTAATGTGCTTTTTTTTTTTAAACAGTTCTTTCAAATATAACTGTCGTTTATCTAATAATTTCTATTTTCATTGAGGTAGGTTCAGTTTGTGATACATTATTTCACTAAACCACTCTAGAATGTCTATAGTTTTAGAGTTAAATGTGAAAAAATAATCACTTGCAGCAATGGATATGAAACACGTTCTGAAAGAATTTATTTACTTAACTGGATAAGGCAAGTTTCAGTAAAATTGGTTCTGTGAAAAACTGGATTTTACATTACACACTTCAAAAAAAACCAGCCAAACAAAGAATACCAGGCTGCTGCTATTTCTGCTATGGCTGATGTCAAATCCTCAAAGGCCCCCTGACATAGTGGCCAAACTATGCAGTTCTGCCTCGGAGCTCACTTGCAATGAGCCACTGCAAGCACTGCCCATTCTCAGAAAGCTCCCCGTGACCAGGCAGTTCTGAGAGTCCTGCAGAGTCCTGACCACAGCTGGATCACAGAGTAGGCACCTCAGGTACTGCTAGTGACTCTGCCTACTACACTGGGAAATTACCCAAATTACTTCAGGAAATTGTTCCCATTTTAATTCCTTAGATGAAGCTCCACCAACCACTGGAAAACTGTCTAGAAAATCTGCACGAAAACATAATGCAGAATTCACAATACTCAATGCCTACTGAGCTGACACGTGGCTTGAATGTAATATACCCTGTAATATACCTGTAATATACACGGGTCAGCTCTGTATTTAGGTTGCCTCCTGCAGAGCTTGAATGCTTAGGTCTCATCAGAGGTACCTAATTTCAGCACAGCAATTCAGACTCCCTTCTAACTGTGGCTGCCAGACTCTGTGGGTTCCAGTCAAGTTCCTCCACATCAGCTGTAAAAGTGCATGATACATGACCGCAGGCACCTTACACAATGCCAGAAGCTGCCCAGTCTGGGAACTGGTGCCCAGTCTGCAGTGCAAAGATGGGCACCTCGCTTCTGCGCAGGTCCCTAGGGTGTCCATCCGTTTAGCTGTCATCTGTACCCTGAAAGACAGTACCAGACCCATCTTGGAAGAAGAATGAAAGAATTGCACCTGCACAAAATTGCTGGACTTCCCAGTTTCAAAATCTGATCCTGAGAAATGGAAACATTGCTTCCTTTGTGTCTTTGTAAAAGACATCGAGCTCTTAGTAACTTGCTTGTTGTTGAAAATGAATCCTGAGGATGTTTACAAATAAATAATTGCAAATTACTTGTATTTCACTTTTTCAGAAATATTCTTACTCTGATGAATGCATTTGATTTGCCAGAAGGTAACGTAACCCAAGATAATTTTGAACAAATACAGCAGCTGTGTAATATGACCGATTCGACACTTTTTGCAAGCCTGAAGTTTGAATCCTGTAACCTGGAAAGTTTCCTGAGTGATGTAAGTGTAACACACTGGCTCATATTGATACTATAAATATGGTAGGAGCACACAGCAATTTTTTAATTGCTTAATGATTTGCTTCTGAGGTTGTTGGGTTTTTTGTATGCTCCCATTAATTGATTGCAATTAGCTTGGAATGCTCTCGGGCTGCATAATTACTTTTGTTTACTCCATTTTGCTTTTGAAGAGATGATAAACTGTTTAATTGCTCTGAAAAGTACTGGCAGTCTGCCAGACTAGTAACTAAAACCACAAGCTGCTAGGCTGACCTCGTGTAGCTAGCAAAATAGCAGCAGGCATTTCTCTGGAACGAGCTGGTTGCAGTCGTGGTGGGACAGGATGAGTAGGGCAGAAACTCCCGGCGCGAGGAAGCAGCTGGATGAAGCCCTGTCCCCATCGGTACGAGCGTGTCGCAACGCAGGAAGAACGGACCTTGACATTGGGGTGAAAAAAGTTACGAGAAGAGTTAAATGGGTGCACTTTTTTTTTTTTTTTGGTTAGAAAGGTAGTGAATTACAGGTGAAAACAGGTGTCCATCAAATTCCATGAAACAGAATTTGTATTATTAAGAGGTCTTGGTGGAGGTCTTTGTGGAAACAAAAACCATAAGTACTCTGGTATGGTCTATCAAACACTGAGACCAGTGAATGCTGATGTCAATTTAAGTGCTGTGCAATGTTAACGAGCCTAATTTTGGAGCTTCTGAAATCTTCCACAGGGAGTTGAAGGAACTGGCCTAGCCTTTATTGTCTTCACTGAAGCTATCACCAAGATGCCTGCCTCACCTTTATGGTCCATACTCTTCTTCATCATGCTCTTCTGCCTGGGTTTGTCATCTATGTTTGGAAATATGGAAGGTGTGCTTGTTCCTTTACAAGATCTTAAGATTATACCCCCCAAATTCCCCAAGGAACTTGTTACTGGTAAGTGCTTTTATGGAGACGAGTGACCTCCCCCACTCCAGGGAACAGTTCATATGCTGAAAAACCAACCCACCACCCATCTGCTTTCTGATCTGGCATGGTCCTAAGACTCCTAGGTAATCTACTGAAGGTTTACTCGTGTCCTACGGTGGGGCAGCTCCTGTGAGTTTCCTTCTGAGGCTCACCCTGTGGCTTGCTCGTCAGCCTGCACATGGTGATTATCATCTCCTCTGCTGGGAAGTTGGAGGACCCGAGTCCTTCACTCAGGCAGCACTTCTCTCCGTGCAACTTTGTCCCACCAACTAGGAGGAAGAGGACTAGTTTTCTCTCCTCAGCCTTCTCCTGTTTTTGGGGGTATTTTTGCAGCATGTCCCACCTGTTCATTGTTAGGAGAGTTTTGCCATTTTACCTGCATAAAACTGGGCCTTCTCAAAGTGCCATTAAAAAATAAAGTGGTTACCTTTAGGCTGCAACTGGAGTGAAAGTTACTTGTAAAGCCTTCTAGCTACTGTGAAAATATCTTACTTTTTTATCTTTTGCATTCTTTGCCTAAATGTGCCGTTGTTTTTTTTTCACAGGTCTCATTTGTGTGGGGTCGTACTTGATAGCCTTTATCTTTGTGCTGAAGTCTGGTAATTACTGGCTGGCTCTATTTGACGGTTTTGCTGGCTCTATTCCCTTGCTAATAATTGCATTTTTTGAGATGTTTTCAGTCGTCTACATTTATGGAGTAGACAGGTATGAAATACGAGTTAAACATCACTGGAAACTAGTGCATAAATTGATTAGTTGTAGAGTTGCAATCATGCTACATCTCAGTGCACAGAATTTCTGTTACAGAAATCACTGGAATTATGCAACTCTAGTTTAGGGTTGCTTATATGATTTAGGTTTCTAAAATAGTTCTCAACAAAAAGAAAAAATGCTTTGTTAAGAGTGCAATGGGAATCTTTATTTGTACATGAAGGCTTTCCACTTTATTAATACATCATAATAGATAGTGGTCTATAACATCCAGCTTAAATAAACACATCCCTAAAATATCACAAGAAAATATTAAGCATTAGCTGGAGTATAATAATATGAGTGCAAATTATTTATTTATGTAGCCCTGGAGTATAATAATATAAGTGCAAATAATTTATTTTTAAATTAGGCATCAAAATGTACGTATTTGCAAGTTACATAATTGCCACTATATCTCATTTACTTTTTAAATATGGTGACATTTACAATAAATCTTCTTCAAGACAATTGCATTAAATACTTAAATCATCAGAAGCAAAGTACAAGCACATTGGCACTGAGCTGAAAGTTCAAAGCAGAGGTATATCCCAGGAGTGTTTAAAGTGAATGCTGAATGATACTGTCCAAAGCAGGGATCTCCACGCAGATTGCGGATATTGTTTTACAACAGGATGCAAATCCAAAGCTACTGAGATGCGTTCTTAGCTGATAGATTCAGGACTTTATCAGTTCTAGCAGTGAGTAATTTTCCTATCATATTTCTAGAGTTGTAATAAATCAAATTTTGCCATCTTCTTGTTCACAATTAATATGGAAGAAATATGAAAAAAAGTGTGGGAACTTCAATCACCCACAGGTTTTGCTTGAACCTGTGCCAGACCCTTCAGCTGTGCTGTTCCTGCTGATGGGATGAATGCCCTTGTGGCCCATCTTCCCATACTTAAGAGTTTTAGATTATTGGAGGAGGTATGAATCAACTTCACAGAATCACAGAACTTAGGTAAAGTAGACAAGCAGAGGGAGTACCCTAGAGAAAAAAGGCTTATTTTAATTTGTTAAGGACAGAAAAGTCTGTGTTGATCACTTTTCCTTCCCTTTCTAATCTCAGAACACTTTACAAAGTCAAATTAAAAATATTCCCAGGACACAAACCTGGGCTGAGGCCACAGAGGGGTGGGCATTGATTCAGAAAAGAGCTCCACACCAAACTTTCATGTTCCTGGCCAGTACACACTGCTGTAGCCCTCTCTGAGTACAGAGCTTATCAGGTCTGCCCAAAGGTGGTCTTATCTGCTCCAGGTGAGTTTCTGTGACCTTTTTCTGAGAAAGGGTCATTGCTAAAAAGATGGCTCTCCTGCTGGAAGGAGAACCTGCGTGTTATCCATGACACTCACATGAAGTACACCTGGATGTTCTTTGCAGTCAGGACGTGGGGCTCTACATAATTTCAAGAATGACACCTAGGTCTTGGAAGTTAGGGACGAAAAGATAAAATAAATCTACCTAGCGACTGAGACTCAGCTGAATTCTGTGTGTTGTTGATAGCTGTAGGACCAACTGAATAGTCCCCTCAGGCTTACGCTCATAGGATAAGCAGGAAAGCCAGACAAGAAGACTAACAACAGAAGCTCTAAACTTTCAAAATACTTATTTATTAAGAAGTGTGTGCACATGGTGCACATGTGTCGTGTGTAGAGGTCATAAATTGGTTCAGGACTGATGCAGACAGCATCACTCTCAATGCAGGGATTATTTCTTCTCGTGAAGATGTTTTTGCCCCATTGTCCATTGCATGCTCTATGAATAAGCAAAATAACACACTTTTTAGGTATGCAAGTTAAATATTGTTTCAGTACTCAACCGGAGAAAACTGCTAGAAAACCAAATTAAGCAAATATTATGCATAGAATAAAATTTTGAAAGTGACTCCAATTTGGTTTTGCTTTTTCTTACTATTGTGTCATTCCTTTTAATTTATGCAGCTTTGAGGTGCTTACAAAAAATCCTGAAACAATACCGCAATATGTTATAGGGAAAGTCCACCTGCACTGACTCTTTTGTGCTAAAACTATTTTGCATATGCTCAGGGGCTTCTTGAAGAAAGTACATTCCCAAAACTAATTTTCCTGACTTACTTTTGAGAATTATGAGCTAAAAAGTCTAACATGGTTACAGTGATATCTGCCTTCATTTGAACTGCTTAGGTCTAACTCCTGATATTGTCATCAGTCCCTGTTTCATATGGACATTGGCAACGTCCTGGGAAGCCTAGCTAGGTGTAGTCTGAACTTCCCTATTTATGAGCAGGGACCCTTTGATCTTGACCATTTTTTATGGTCCTGAACTTCCTGTTTTTGTTACTAGGTTTAACAAGGATATTGAGTTCATGATTGGACACAAACCCAATATTTTCTGGCAGATTACCTGGAGAGTTATCAGCCCACTCATTATGTTAGTTATCTTCTTCTTTTATTTTGTGGTGAAAGTCAAGGAAGAACTGCTCTACAGCATTTGGGACCCTGGATATGTAAGTATATAAAACTAAAATATTTATTTTGAACTACATAATGTATTCTTCTTTAATGTAAGAGTCACAGTCAGTTATATTCTTCTGCCAGCTGAGACAGTTTTCCAGTAAAGAACTTACTACAAGGCATAAAGTAATAATAAAAAGTAACACTTAGAAAAAGAAGTCCTAAATTCAGCTGTGATGCTTGCAACTGGTACATAGTGACACCTGAGTAGCTTTTCTGAAATGGAGAAAACGAAAACATTAGTCCAGTTGTCAGGCAAGATTGAAACAGATGTCAGTTCCCCAACAGGGATTATAGAAAAGCTGGAAATGTCACAACCTTTCTATATTGACGAAAGACCAAATCTGTGAAGACATTTTGGTATTGCATTTTTTTCTGTATGCATTTAAAATCACAGAACAGTAGTCATCACTGACAGAAGGAAATAATATTAATTAATATTAATTTCCAGATTTCTTCTTTCCTTTCACAAATGTATTGATATGATTTAAATTAGTATTGCAGCAATAAGTTGCCTGCTTTTCTCCCCTTGCAGAACAAAAACCTGTATGTGGTACAGAGAAGGGCAGAATAGAAAAAATGAGGGTCCCCTCATTTTCTCTGTCACCCTATCTCTTCCATACCTGCCTACCTTTGCTTTTTTGTTCTCTGGCCTTATACCAGTCACCATCCTTAAAGCATAAACAGTCATGCAGAACACAATTTGTAAAGATGAGTTTGTATTTTCATAAGACAGAGGCAGAAAGGGAGAGAAAGGAGGACAGGGAAACGGGACTGCTTTCTTCTCTCCTCCTTGGCAACCTCACTTTCTTCTTAATAATGTTTCAGCCCTCCTGCACCCTTTGATTTCAGCCTTCTCCCCCAAAGGCCGCTTGGCTACCAAGCCCTGGTGGCCTGTGACCCATCCCCTCAGCTCCCCCCACGCTCCTTTTTGCCTGGGAAGTATGCCAGGAGCAGCCCCACCCATCTCCCTTCTTGGCCCTCCCACCAGTCTCCCTTCTTGGCCCCTGCTTCTCTCATGCCATCTTCTCTCCGTCACTGTTAAGTAAAAAGAAGTCCAAAACAGCTGAGACTGGAAGCCTTTCAGCTGGAAACTGCTGTGGAACTGGCAAAGTGTTGTGCCATTGTGGCGAGCTACTGCTCTGATCACATCTGTTGAATTATTGAACGTCTGCATGTTCCCAGGTATTTGCTCCTCATGACTTTCTACAGCTTGACTGTTTGCTCTTTCAGGAGGATTTCCCCAAAACACAGAAGGTTGAATATCCCAGCTGGGTGTATGCTATTATTGTAATCCTCGCTGGAGTGCCTAGCTTGTCCATCCCTGCCTTTGCCATCTACAAAGCCATCAGAAATTGCTGTCAGAAAAAAAGTGATCGTACAGGCCTGATGATCTCCACATCTGAAACTTCTGTTAATGGAAACTTAAAGTATTCTGCATAAAACCATTTAAAAATGTGGAAGAATGTTTTGTCAGAGAGAAAAGTAAAAATATTTTTTTAAAGGATCAAGAGTTAATTTTATTTTCGTAACAGGATAACGATGTGTTGTTTCCAGGTAAACACCTGTTTATTTAACAATGCAATGCACTGTGAAGAGCTAATGGCTTCGATCCTGGAAGCAGAACAGCCACCTTTGCAAGTGATTGGGGCGCCAGGCCAAATCATTTGTCCTCCTGCTGGGTTTGAAGCCAGCTGGTTCGAAACTGGCTTGCGGTTCTCTCTGTGGGGTGCACTGCGCTTGGCATGCCACAAGTGACTCTTCCACCTCCAGTCGTTCTGGCTGGGTGGCCAACATGAAGGGTAATTTAACGCTGACTTCTCTTGCACATTAAATTGTTTTTTCTTTACATGCCATTGTGTTGCACAAAGCCACCAATATTATTTGTCTCATGCAGAAGTTTAGAATATTTAATAAAAATATTTCTAAGTATGAGAATGACAGTTTGATTAATTTATAATTCTGGATATTCTATTAGTTGCCCATTGCTTCCAAGTTCCCAGCAGATAAGCGCTGCCTTTGCTGACAACAGAAGAGAAAGCCTTGTAATGGGGCAGCAGCAGCTCAGGAAATGGCAAAATCTGCCTTCTTGGGCACCCCTGAGCAAGCGGCGCACCCCTTGCCTGCGAGGTCCATGCTGGTGGGGGATCCAAGGCACCCAAGTGGTGCAAAGCTTCTCGCCCTCCTCTGTCACAGTCAAGGTGGGTGCTGTAGCCCACGTACGTACACACACACGCACACGTACACGGACCTTACAGCTATTTTGGGCTTCTAATCTCCATGTGACCCAGAGGAGCTAAATCAGGAATCCCATCCCGTATGTGGTCACTGGAGAGGGAAAGGGGCACCCTGAGAGCACCCAAACTGAATGCTGGAAGCAGATAGTGTAAATGTCCCCTCTGGATAGGTGGTCCCTTTCATCCAGCTGTAGCTGTACATAGGCAACACATCTGTATCACTGTGCAGCTCTTCCCATACCCACCTTTTAAGGCAAGAATTGATCCAGCTTACACCCTGACACCCCCTTATAATGAAAATAGTCTCTTACAAGAAATAGAGCTATTTAGGGTATATCTACTCTAGAGTGTGTCTTCAGAGTAGTATACCTGCTCTCACTAGAGAGTAAAGTACCAGGCATTGTATGTGTATTTCAACTATTAAATTCATTTGCATTCCAATTTAAATTTTTTTTAAATTATTTGAATGTGAGTAATTATTTAAACTATTTAAAGCTGTTATTCTGTAATGGGAAAACCAATTTTTGTCAGATTTTCCTGCTGAGAAAAGGCTCAGCCACTGAGAATGAGTAAAAACAAATTTGAAGCGGCCAACTGCAGGAGGCAGGTGTGGAAAGCAGTGCGTTGTTAGAACGGCCCCAGCACAGCCCAAAGCATCTCCTGGTCTGAAGCGCAGCAGCAGCAGGAGCGATGGGAGCGGATGCCCTGGCAGCACTGATGCTGTGTAAGTGCTGCCAAACCACGCTGCGCACACTGACTGCTGCGTGCCGTGGGAGACATCCCGGGAAGGGACTGGGACGTCGGGTCTCTCCACCTATGGAGCTGGATGTTTGCAGAGCTGCAAGAAGATGAGCAGTGCTTACCTGGGGGGTACTTGTGAAGCCTAGATGTGAAATTGGCTTCTGGCTGGATGATCTTCAACCAGACTGTATTTGTATGCTTAGCTGAAGAGCAGAGGTTTTATTTCAAAGTATTCTTGGGGGAAAAAAATCCATCTTCACTAGGTACTCTTCCCGTTTCGAAAAGGGGAATCCAGGCATAAAGTGCTGATTTAGTGAAGAAAGCAAGCTGACTGGCTGATCTGTTTAGTGTGGAGAGAACTGATTTGGAGTGCTAAGTAGCAATACCCCGGTATAACTGAAAGACAACAGAAAAATGTTCTTACACATTTTCAACTGAAGGAAAGCACTCAGGTCTTGCATTTATCAGTAACTATTTAATGGACAATAAAGATAGTCACTTGGGATTCATTGACAGGTGGAAAGTGATTAACCTCTAGCAGCTATGATGAAAATGGATTCTGATGTCTGAACACACACAGTCTAATTTTTCTTGCTTTTATTTTCATTTATTTTTTGCACTTGCGAAAGATGTCTTCATACGTTAGCCTCTGTTAGCAAACTAAGAAAGGAAGTGGCAATGCTTACTTTATTCACAGATTTTGCCAAATATTTTACAATTTGAGTAAGTCTGCCGTAAAGGTTGCTTTGTAATTATATTCAGTGTCACACGTCTCTGAAAGTATCTGAGAACAGAAGGAGAACAGAAAACAAAAACCTGTCTGGTCCCAAGTTACCCATTAACAACATATTCCCAAGTTCTCTAACTATAGAAGAAGCCGAAAAAAGTCAAGAGTGGTAACTTGCTATATAATAACAATTCCTGGTTTTGTCTTTAAACTGCAGCTTTGGCAATGAGACATTCCTTTGCATCACATAAAAAGAAAGCTCCACCTCTCTTTCCGGGATCCTCCAGTCATAAAACCTGTAGGAGAGCCAGGTTTCGAAGCATCTTCCCATTTATAGGGAAAGGGTCTAAGGAGCCAAGGATATTTCATTAAAATGTCAAAAGATTTATCAGTGCCACCTGAAATCCCTAAAGAAGATGGCAGGCCCAAGTGGGACAATAAATTCCAGTATATTTTAAGCTGTATCGGATTTGCCGTCGGTCTGGGGAACGTGTGGCGATTTCCGTACTTGTGTCAGATACATGGAGGCGGTAAGATTGAAACGGGACTTTGCCGAAATATTAGACTACAATTCTAATATAACTATACTAACTTACAATGGGCATGGAATTTATATATTTGCATCACCTTTTTTTGTTAACTATCTAATTATCATAAGTGTTTTTCACCCATTAGATTACCTTTTCTATAGAAGTATATTTCAATTTAAAATGATGTGTTTGTTTAGGAAATAAGAGCAGCCTGATACTAACTCTCAGCAAAACCGATGTTAGAGTTCTTACATTGCTGCTATAGTCCCAGTGGGAGGAGGAAACTGAACCTGCAGCTTATTAGCCTGAGGAAAAGCAAGAAGACCTGGGGAGGCCTGGGAGAACTGGCCCCCCAGCAAATGGTCGCTGTGCTTTCCTTTGGGAAGGTGAGCAAGTCACTCCCCTCCCTTCTCTGATGCTCTTCGGAGCTACCCCATCATCTGGAACTGCCCCTGCATGAAACTAAACTGCACTTTTTGTTGTCTGTGAGGCCGTTTAAAATGCTCACAAGTGCTGACAACCCACCATCGGGAGCCTGCCAGGTGGCACAGGCAGCTGCCCAAGCCTGTCCCTGGGCACCGCTCCCACATAGAACTGCTTTAGAATCAGCCAATTTAGTCAATATAAATGGATCAGAAAAGAGTACTTGACAACTCACTATTCACAGTAGCTTTTGAGATCTGCCATGGTGAGCTGTCTAAAGTGTGAGAGAGTAAATTGTTCCAGCCCCGTATTACTTATTATCTTTCAATTAACTGGAGAAACAGAAAATTCAAACCTGGAGAAACCATCAAATGACAGAAAAAATTATTAAATCCAAGCTTGTTCTACCAAGATATCTGTATTACTTAATGAACTAAATGTATTTGAATCAACCAAGGAACCAAGAATGGATGCTGCCTTTAATGGAAGGAGGTGTTTCAGACAGAAGTAGCCACTTAGGGACTCTGCTAAGTAGCTGAAGGAATGAGATATAGTAGGTCGTATCAACAAAAAGAATGTTGGCATATATAAGCAGAGCAGCAGGTGGAGATATGGCTACCGATACCAAGACAACTTCTGAACTTCTGCCTTCTTCTGGAAGTCTGCCTTTCAAAGTCAACTTGAAAAATTAGACAAAATGTAGAAAAGCCCCAACAATTATTCAAGGTCTGGAAAACTTACAGGACAAGGAATGACTTAAGAATCCAGTCTATTTAGCTCATGAAATTGAAAATGAAAGAGTACACTTCTCATAGTCTATAAACAAGCAAATGGAAATTATTTTGGTGGCAAGGAGCTCTTTAACATTGATCATGTAACAGCTGGAAGCTACAATTACACCAATGCAAGTAAGAAAACAGAAGAAGCAGTAGGTTAGATTCTCCCCGGAGACTTAACATTTTCCATTATTTATATTCAAGATGTGAAAAGCAGTGACAGTCTCTCACATGAGCGCCGTAACTGGGTGGTTAGAAAGCCATAGGTGGAAGCACACTGTTTCTCTGTATTTGCCCATGGGAATGGCGGGAAAAAGCCTGTCACTTCAGTTAATGAGACATGGTAAACCCCTTTAGAGAGACATCCCCATAGCAGATATGGCATGAGGCCTGCAGGGAGGATGTTCTGGAGAAGGACCTGTAGGTCAGACAAATACTCTACAGCATCTCAGGTGGCCTTTCTACCTTGGAGCAAGGGAACCAGCAATCAGTATTAACAGACAACATAAAAAAAACTAACATAATGTAATCTTTTTGCAATGTAATGAATGTTTAACACAAAGCGTTCAGTGGAAGGTTTGCAACTGACAGATGGGACCATAGCAAGATGCAGCTCCTCCACACATTACGCAGAGCTGCTCCTGGGGCCATCAACTGCATGAGGCTGCATGAAATTTGTGCTTCAGGGTTTTGTGCAAATCTCTATTAAGGATTAAGATGAAATACTGTTCTACTGACCACAAAAAGGCTCTCACACCTTCCCATGAAGAACCAAGAGTTGGTTCTCAGTGCTGGAGGCAGGGGATTAGCTGTAGCCAGATGTCTTTCCATCTCTTCAGATCCCGGCCTCACTTCAGAAGATCAGCAACACTCACCTCCTACCGAGGTTTGGTCTCTCCCCTCCGTCCGACCCCTCTGGGGCCCTCTGCACCCCTGCTCTACAGACCTCTACCACCCCAGGAAAAGCGTGAGTCCCAGTGTAAGAAGACCCACAGTGACCTGTCTTACAGACCGTACAGTCCTCAGGAAGTCTGTTTGCTTGTGCATCCAGTTTCTGAGCACTGATATATCCCACAGCAGCTACAAGGGACAAAAATGACAGGTTTTAGAGCAGAATTAAAGATAGCAGAAATAGGAAAATGCTGCAAGGTCAAAGGCTGGGTCATTCTTTTCCATTGAGAGTAGCAATTTTGCCAGTGAAAAATTGGTATAAAATGCCCAGCAGACTCAGCAACGGCACATAGCTACTTGGCATCACTACGAACACCGGCACAAGACAGCGGTGAATAAAGGTCACCGTATGGATGTACGGCCAGTGTTTGGTCACTGGATTTTAACAGAGGGCTCAGGGAGCTCAACAGCAGGATGGACTCCGTAACAAAGTGCTGTGGAGCTTGGGAATAATTTATCCCAGAAAGCTGATGTTGGAAGAGTTTGAGTGAGTCACGAAGACTACCAAGAAGACAGCTGTTAGGTTTATGTCAGTGTCTAACGTGGCTGCATTTTTCTTCTGCTAATTTAAGGCAGTGCTGTGATTTGAGGTTGCATTTTTTAAAGCAAACAACTCAGATGCAAAAGCCCAGTAGACTTTCAGGGGTACAGGAGCATAAATCCTGCTTGTGTGCATCTGAAGACGTGAACACAGCATAGACCAGCAGCATCGTTGTTGACTGGGATCTCTAAGAGCTGCAGTAGCTCGGTGTCTGCAGCCACAGCCACGAGTTCAGCAAAGCCTGGTATGGAAGTGGCATAGCCCTGCTCTAAGGATTAATGGCTTCTGGGGTACAGACCACAGTTTCATGGCTGGTTCAGGTGATATCCAAGTGTTTAAGAGTTAGGCAAGGCACTTTTCCTTATTTCTAGATCTTTTGAAAAACAAGAGATAAAAATAAGTACTCGTATATTTGTCTCCTGTCAGCTGTTCTCATCAGACCTCTGGACCTTATTCATCGCACATTAGTGTTACTCAGTAACTCGGATCTAATATCATATCAGTTTTGCTGGCATTTATCACCCGCTGTTGTTACTGATTATTTGGATTTATTGCCTGAGTGAAGTTAGTTATTTACTTTTCATGACTAATGGATATGAAGGTTGTTTTCCACAGTAAGTAGAGACAAACACAAAGGTTCCCAGGCAACTGGGATTGAAAAGAAGTCTCTAAATGGCCCAGTACATAGCTTGTCACTTAAAACCAACACTCAAACAAGTCATATAGCTATGTATGTACACATACAGTCATCTGAGTATACTTCAAAAACCGCCCCCCAGTTCTAGCTGGAACTTACTGCAGTGTTTTACTTTCGATTATAGTTAGTGTATATATGCTTGCCTAACCCATGGGTATTAAAAATGTGCATAGTGCCTGAGCCTACCGAATGACTGAGAAATATCTTTAATACAAAGCATGTTTTCTTTCTAGGAAAATAAACACACATAAACACTAAAGTCCTGCTAAAAAGGGAGAACTGTCTACTTCTGGGGCAATGATTTACAGCCTTTCATAACTCGTACCCTACCTGACCTTTAGCTAGAATTTGAACTACAACTTGCTATGAAATGCAGTTGCTTGGCTCACTCTGTCATTAGAAGGAAAAGAAAAATCTAAGAGGTACAACAGGTTTACCTAAAAAAAAAAAAAAAAAAAAAGTACGTTGGGAAGAGCCAAACAGT
>Ga0065711_1001369_pt1 | contig 44211 bp, 23 predicted proteins | sample Hoacrofraction12_FD_59098 | JGI IMG/M metagenome (GOLD analysis project Ga0065711, IMG submission 59098) | Hoatzin crop microbial communities from Cojedes, Venezuela - Epithelial fraction 12 v2 (version 2) | ecosystem: Host-associated > Birds > Digestive system > Esophagus > Crop | place... | reverse complement strand
AGGAGGGATGTTGGCCACTTTTTTTGCTTTGTGATATTGGAGACTTTCACCTAAAAACTTTACCTAGGATTTTTAAGACTGGCATCATTTACTGAAGTAAACTCCCAACAGCTGGAGCGCTGCCTTGAGGGTAGTTGGGAAAGTCAGTCATTATTCAGCTTAATGCTTCCGTAGCTATATTTTGTGAATTCTCCTCTTCCCCTCATTTATAGGGATCAGAGTGATGCTGAAAATGCCTCCTGAAGTGCTTGTACTAGCCAGGAAGCTAGTACAATTTTGTTTCTCCAAGGCGGGAGAATGATTGTGTACTCCTGCAGCCAGTTATTTTAGTTAATCTTCTACCCTGAAGACCCAAAACAACTGTGGTTGTACTCGAGGAGAGGAAGAGCTAGTAAAAAAAACTTTAATTGCTCCAGGTTTTTTTCCAAACTAGACTTAGAGGCACTAATACCTCTTAGGAAACGACCCACAGTCCAAGGGGAAGGCCATAGCAGGTGCTCCCCATTACAGCAGTGAGGGCAAAGCTAAGAGGTTTAGGACACAGCTTGAAAAAGTTGCTAGCAGAGTTGTATGATTTCGTTGCTTCTGCTAATAGGCTTCTGAACTTGATTTTCCAGGAAGGTCCTTGCTGCTTTCTGCCTTATATGCCTATGTAGTGCTAAATAGATCTGGAAGGTGACTGAAGTAATGTGATTCTTTCTGTGTTTATTTCAGAAGATGATATTCCAACCAGTAGCGTCAGTGCAACTGTTTCTACATCGACATTAAAATTTGGTAAGAGTTCAAATTCACTGTTATCTGGTGTTCTGAAGCTCCCATTGCCTTTTTAGCTTTCAGCTTTTCCAACTTCTGAGATAAATTAGGTGAATTATTTAATGTAAGGTGGTTGTACAGAAATATGTTTCCCTGGGCCTCTTGTAAAAGTGTGTTGAGAAGAAAGGATAGAGGGATCTTAGTAAGGAGAGGGTTAATTTGAGCAGGCTGTGTTTTTTGTTGGTCCAGTGTCAGGCCTTGTTAATAGGAAAGGATACATGTGGATAAATCTGTCATTTGCAATTGGTAACTTCTTGAAACTTTTGATGTCAAGATTCACTTTTGGGGGTAAGAGAGTGGCATTAGTGTCCTCTGTTTCAAAAGCTGTATTCTCTCTCTGTTTTTGTTTGTGATTGCTTTTACAAGATCAAACTTAAAGTCCTAAAAGTATGAAGACTTAACAAAGAAAATACCTTCTTCATATGGTAAAAGTCTGTGATTCTGGTTTGTATCTTCAACTGACACATTCAATTGTCTATTTTGTAGCTTTGTAGTATGAAAAAATCAATATTGACCATATTTCATTCATGTGCGCTAAATTCCAGCTCCTCTGGAATATTTGAATTAGTTTGAATATTGAAGATTGCTGCATTTAATAAATGGTGAGAGAAGAAAACTTGGACACAAGATTATATTTTTTTATAACTAGAGATACTAATGAGTGTTTTGGAGCTGAAAGCACTGAGATGATAATGATGTATACACTTGAAGTGCTAGTAATGGACGTGAAGAAGGTCAGCAGTCTAGTCCAGCAGCACAACAAACCCATCCATCCACACCAGGCTCATTTCCCTTCACCTCTTCCCTTGGAAGTCATGCCAAGTACCTCTATAACTCCCAAAGAGCATACGCCTCTTCCTTAGGGGTTGGCTTGAAGGTACAGCTGCTAGCTTTCACTGGGAAACTTGCAGATCGTCCACAGGCCAAACCTCCTCTCTGGTACCAACCATATGCAATTTGAATCCTCTTTAAGAATGTGAGGGTAAGAAAGCTCTGTGAGAGTCTGACTTTAAACAGAAATTCACTGCCTTTGTGAGAGAAGGCAGTTAGAGGTATGTGATGTTTATTTATGCATGATAAAATAAATCAATAAAGATGTGCCTTTCCTGCAGTAACGGAAGCATCAACTTCACAAGCAACAACATTGCAAGCGTCAGTGCTGACAACAACTGCAATCAGAACTACAAATGAATCCATGACAAGCAGTAAGTGAAAATTTCTTTGAGCTAATTGTTGACACTGTTCCAGTGGTCATTCAGAAAATTAAGCAGCAGTGCCTCTTGTATTGGGAATTTGTTTTACAGATAGTGAACTCTTTGGTGAAACAGGTGTGCACAGGCGTGGTCACGCTCAAGGCAGCTCCAAGCCAGGCCTTGTAACTGCATTACTAAAGGCTTGTCTTCAGTGGGATGACCCACCTATGGACAGGGAGTGGCTTTCTCTGCAGTGAAGGGAGCCCTGTCCCTGTTGATCTTCAATTTAAATGAAATGCTTTTTTGATAATTTAAAATTAGACTGCAAGCAGGGCAATAGGTGTGTTTTGTGTGTGTGCATTTGTGTGTATACAAAATTGAGGAAATAATTTGAATGTTGTTCCTTTATTAGACTCCACACTTTCTTCACCTAATGCTACACAACAAATAACACAAGGTACAACAACACAACCACTGATAAAAGTGACCACTACAGCACCAGATGAAAGTGACAGCACAACAAAGAGTAAGTGACAATTTCATTGAGCCATTTCTGATTCATTGTATGCTACGTTTCTGTAAAACAGTGTGGAGCAACAAAAGGAGTCCAAAAGAGTAGTTTGTCTTACAGATTTAGAGGTTTGAGGAAGCAGAGCTATTCATCCTACCACATTACACATCTTTAATGAATCTTGCCCTTGTAGAATCTTACACAAAGCGTATTATACCTTTAATGTGTAGTAGAAGTGATCTCAAACTCTTACACAAGATTTTAATCTCCTTGTAATTGGGAGAGATGTGTTTGGAAGGGTTATAATTATTTATTTTCTTCTTGTTTTTTTTTTTAAGAAGTATTTAATCAAAAATAAATGATTCTATGTGATAAGAGTGGTGTCAGAGCAGCCCCCTTTGTTTTTTATTTTTATATATGTTACAATGTTACAGTTAATTATGTTCTATATTATTATGAGTCATGGTACTGAAAGCAGAGAGGTGGTACTAATTACCCTGCATCAATCTTAGCGAATACTTTTATTCCCCATAAATCTTCAGAATAACCTGTGTTGGCCCAGTGTATCAGACTAGATTCTAGAAAAGGAAAATAAAAAAAAAAAATCTCCCTTATCCAACAAGTAGTTGAATTAATTTAAACAAGTATAATAACATCCGAAAGGAGATCAGTAAACTTAAGATGAAATTCAGGCTCCATTTTTTTGTCCATGAACTACACTATAAATATTTGCTCAAGTCTTTTGCTGAACCAGAGCTTTGAAATACTCCAATTTTTTATATTTAATTGACTCAACAAATTACAAAGAAATATCCCAGAGATTTGACTTGGCAGTCTGTGGTACACCAATGTTCTCAGAATTGATATTTAGAGCATACTGAACTGTGACAAATGATTAGAGCTTGACTTCTCTTCCTTCGGTTTGGTTGCCTAAAAAGAGACTCCTATGAAATGGCCTGCGTGCTTTCTCTGTGCAAATTCTCCTTTAAAGCTACCTCTCATTGACCCAAGCCTGCTAAGCTGCCCGGAGAGCAATCACCCTTTCACTTAGCGGCTACATCTTCTACTGACGCAGCTTTCCCGCTGTGCCTGGTGTAGGGAATAGCCTGATTGCCAGCCCGAAGTCTTTTGTGTTTTGTCTTGGCTTTTAAATACCAGTATCGGTGAGTCACAGGACACAGTCTGGCCGATGCACAAGCTGCTGAAGTGACACCAAAATCCACAAAGAATCTTTTTAAGCTTGCATTTGTGACCCTATGGGCCTGTGAAAAGCCTGCAGCATGGCACATCGCATCACGAACGTGATTCCTTGTCCTTTCGGTTTGGTGGAGGTTCCTGGATTGAGGGTACCTGAACAGAACAGCCACCTGGAACTAAACCTTGGTGACAGGTAGAGCTCCCAGCAGCAGCAGGAAAATTAACAAGGAAAGGCTTGCCTGCCAGTGCAGCTTAGCTCCAGCCACTGCTCTGCACTGATGCGCCAAAAAAATGGTGCTGGAGGTACAATGGGCCTGGGTGTGAGTTTTCACCAATGTGCCGCCTTTTTATTCCTCTTGTGTTCTCTTCCCACCAGCCAGAGTTCAGTCCCTAGTTGCTTGGGTTGTGATTTGTTTTTAAAAATCCTCATTTAAGCTAAAATACCCAAAAGCTTCTGATAAAAATGGTTGATAAATGAACCTAAAACCAGGGCTTAACTGCCTCTCACTGTGCTTTGTAAACAGGAAAATTAAAGAAGTCATTGGGTACTGTCCTGCATTAAAAGAATTCCTATTTTCTTGCAACGCTAAGTAGTGTTTAGAAAAACTGTGTCTGTGAAAACCAATTTTAGTGGTTTTTAAGTCAAAATTCTGGTCTACCTTTCACGAAAGTCATAGTCTAGGCTTCAGCACAAAGGCGTGGGACGGGACACAAGGTAGTGGCTTTAGTACAGGGCACAGGGGCTGTGCAGATGTGTGGCCAGCCCTTATAGAAAACCCACAGCCCCCTCGACCACCACCTAGCTGCTGGCTGCAGCCATCTCTCTGTTTCCACCCCGCGCGCTGGCATGGCGAGGTGCCATTGGCTTCACTGCACCCTCCCAGCCCCTGCTGGCATCCCCAGCAGCAGCGCAGGGCTGGGGGAGTTGCACTCCCTGAAGCGAGCATAGGCATAGCAAGACTTCTGCTCTCAAAATGGACAGGAGATAAAAGGTGTTTACTCTCTCCTTTTCTTTTTCACTAGCACTTGCTTCCTCCGCTTTTTGGGCTGCCTGAATGGGATGGAGACAGAAATTGGTGGTGCCTTTATGACACTTCAAAATTTACCTTTACTACACCTGATTTTTAATAAAAAGCAGGTGCTTCTCTTTAGTAATGGAGGCCATCGCTTTCTCTGCTTCAATCCCTGCTTAAAGCTTCAGCGAATGATTGCATTCACACAGCAGAGATTTGACAGGGCTTCCTGTCTCCGCTGCAATTTCTGTGGCTGCTGTCACCTTTTATTATAAATTCAGGAAAAGTCCCCAGTGCTCCACATGCTGTGAAATCGTGCAAACAATGTTGTCTCTTTTTTTTTTGCCTTCAGTATTCTTTTGCTCTGCAAGCCATAAGTACACTCTCTCCCTCTTTGCCCTCATGCTCTGTTTATTATATTGGAAGCCAGCAATTAGACTTGTCTCCTTAACCTTCTTATTTATTAATAGAAGGGGTCAAATCCAATAGCTCACATTCATTCAAAAGAGTGACCTCACTTGTGCAGTCCAGGCCCCCAAACAAGAATTTATAAGGTACCACACTTGGCAAGTTACATCTGCAATCAGGATTTCATATCCTGGGATACTTGGAGTTATCAAAGATAATATGAAATGAAATTGAACAAAAAATTATGTTCTTTCTCTTGGAGCAAGCATCTTATGCAAGGTCAGTGCTCAAGGTATTAAATTTCAAGTAAGAGTGGATTTTTTGCTGTTGTGTTTCTAATTTATCTCGTGCCACTCTCTTGGAAAATGATGCATCATGGTGCAATGAAATATTAAATATTAAAAAGTGATAAAAAGATTAAAGGAGAGAGTGGAGGAGATACTTTTTCTATTTTTGTCAAACTACTGGTAACTAAGAAGGAAGCTTTACTTCAGTAAAACTACTGGAAGATGGTTATGGTAACATGTATTGCTCAGTTGTCCTCAGGTCGTTACCGCATGCTATAGGTAAACACTGAGTATTGTTGGCTGCTGGGACATGTTAGGCAGAGAGATGTTTTGAAACATATATTTTGAAATCCTTGGGGGTTTTTGCTTACCAGAAAATGTAAAGCTGGCAGACAGCAGATGCAATTAACTGTGGGTGTAAACATTAAAACTGGGACCTGCTTGGTTACCATTCCTCTGAAGTTTCCATTCCTCTGAAGGGGCGTGAAGTTGCATTGGTTTGCTACACTGGGATTTTTCAAAGCTTTCATGAATGCATTGGTTAATGCAAATGGTTTCTCAGGCTACTGATTACAGGGACGAGCCTCTATGTGTGTTTATGCTAAAGATATGAGCTCAGGGGATGTTTAATCTTCCATCTTACAAAGCCCTAGTGCTGATGTTTTAACACGGCTTGGGTACAGTGCTTTCTGCCCTGTAAAGGTGTTTCCTTGATTCATTGGTCGGCCAAGAAAGGTTTTAACACATGTATAGATGTCTATATTCTTTGCAGTGCATAGATTATATGCAGGGTATTTGCTGCTTACTGAAAGCATCCTACGATGTCAAAGCTAGTTAGGTAACAGCCTGCTGTACAGAAAATTTAAAGTACTGTTGGGAAATGCCAAAATATATGTGGATTACACGTAGTTCAAGTAAAAAATCATGCTAAGATCAAGTGAGGATATGTGTCGAATTTCAGCTGGTTAAAGAAAATGAAGGGTTTTTAGAGCACAAAGAGTAAGGAAATACCTGAGGCTCAGACAGCAGCTTTGCAGAGCAGCTACGGGTTCCCTGTTGTTGATTATCCCTTTGACAAATATGTGCTAACACACTGTCATTTATCTTATCAAAATATCAGCAGGGAGAGCTGCATCACCACCAGGGAGTTATGCCGCTGCTGCAATCAGCCCCATTCGGACAGCTATTTTACAATCTTTACTGCTTTACCATTTTTATACATAATCAGCTGTTGACAACAAACCCGTTAACCGATGATGTGAGTGCGTTTGCAGCAGCAGCAGCCACCCTCCTCTGCTGTGCTGCTTTTCTGTGGGCCCAGGCCTCCCCCTGCCAGGCAGGCAGAAATCTTTGCTGCAGCTGGCTGAGCCGGAGCGTGATGAATTACTGCAGTGATGTGTCAGTGGGGACGGCAGAACTGAGTCACCGCGTGCCCGCGCAGTCCCCCGCCTGCTCCCGCGCAAAGCACGGGCACCGCAGTGAGGACTGTCTCCTCCTGTTGGGATCAAATCAAACCTTGCATAGATAGGAGTTAGGGGATTTACCAAAAAGGCAGATTTCTAGCAGGCGTACTGTGCTGTCAGTGCTGCCGTTGCGTACATGAGCAGTTGCTGGATATGGATGCTTCTGTTCCCATAGGCTGTTGGTGCAGAAGCTATTCGATCTGCTAAATGTGTTGATGGTAGAGCCTATGCTGTGTATTAGGCGTGAGGTTTGGAGGCTGCTTAAAAGCAGCTTCAAAGCCACAAGTCTGCAGAGAATTGGGTTGCTAGGATTAATCTTACAGTACTAAAATGCAATTAAATGAACCTTCCTCACCTGGTTGCGTTTTTTGTCTTGGAAGTGACAAAAACTGGCACACAAACTTTTGCACCGTAGCATGTCTAGTTCACCCCTTGACACTGGGAGCAGAGACCCTGTTCTGCAGTCTGCTGAAACAAATGCAGCAAGCTTCACGCCAAGCCCTAGGTAAAGGCGTGAGTCAAACCTGGTGCTACCCGAGTCTCAGGAAGCATCTCACCCAGGCTGAATTAAAAAAAAAATTAAATAAAATGCTATCATCTCTCCCCTCCCAATCCCCCACCGAGGCATATCCAGCCCGCAGCCCGTGTTCCCAAGAACAATCTGTTCTCGCAGCTCCCAGACACAAGAGGAGCACCCGGGGCTGGGCTGCTGCCAGGACTGATAGGACGCCTGGAACGTGTGATCCCCATGGGAAAACAGCTCTCTGTGGGGTTACAAGGCAACTGGCTGCCTCGCTCCTCATCTCTCCCACACACCTGATTGTTTTGCAGTGTTCACAAAGTGTGTTTGTGTTCAAATGTCTCTGCACATGAAGTTTTACTGTTACTCTGCCTTACTTTCTATTCTCTCATGCAAGTTTTTACTAACTTGTGATAAGGGAGCCACAAGATGGTTGCTGTTACTGTTACAAACCCATACATCTTAAAGAGAGAGGGAGGTTTTTTTGGGTTTTTGCCTGTTTTTGATTGATCTCAGATTAAAATCCAACATTTAACATTTGAGTCTGAAGTAACCACAGTAAAAAACAAAAGAGAAAAAGTTTGCTTTTAAGGATTCATTCAAGGCTTCTATGATGAGAATGCAGGATTTATTAAAGTTCTTGGATCTTTGCATTATACCATAGTAAAAAACGAGGTAGCGGCTTTTTACACTCATCTCTAGTACAGAGTAGGCTTGTATAGTGAAGGGGCACAATGCTGAGGTTTCTGGAGGTATCTGGCAGTGAAATTATGCTTCTCATCACTAGAAGCCCAGTGAAAGTTTTAGGCATTTAAGCTTGTTTTGCATAATTTTCAGTACAGTTTTCCTCCGTGCCTTGACCTTCAAAGATACCATCCCTGGCTGTTCAGCTCCTCTCAGATCACAGAGTTCTATGAATCCCCTGACTCCAGTTGCTTCAGCTCACGTTTTCTTAGCTCACTATTTTTGAAGCCTGCTTCACCAAGGTATTGCACTTAATAAGCAAAAGCGGAAGGGAAGGGCCAAGTTAAAGATGTGTGGTGGTAGAATAGGGAGCTTTGGGTGTTGGTTTGGGTTTTTTCCTGAGAAAACAGTTCTTTGAGGGGCCAAACTGGTTATCAGAGTTTCTGAATAAAGCATGTAATAAAGCATTCCTCAACATTCACGTGTTGCACGTGCATGATGTTGCACTTCTTTGACTAAAATGCATCTTAAAGTTGTTTTAGATCCAGTGTTTGAAATTCATATGAAGAGGCACTGAAAACAGTTTACAGCTCAGTCGCATCTCTGATTTATATCAGAAACGAAGTATAAGGTTACTCTTGGGCACCCGTATGTTTTATTCAGTAGGCACCGTCTCGCCTGTTGTTATGCTGAGGTTTGAGCATAGATGTAGGAATAATCAGCTGTGCTGGAACAGCTTAAATTCTCTCTAGTTGTCATTCAGTGACCTTCATTTCCATGGGCTCAGATGGTTCCCTGCACCATCATCTTGGAATCACCTTAGACTGCAAATCTTGTGACACAGATGGCCTTGATCTTCTATTGACTATGTAAGAACAGAAATAAGAAAGAAGACACTTTAATTTTTCATACGTTAATTTTCAGGGATATTATTTCCTAGGCCTTAACTGCACAGAATGAAATAATTAACTCTGCATGTAATTACAATCCCTAAAACCTTTTACAATATCACTCTATGTGACAGTTGTGGCTGAAATTTACTTCCCTCCCTTCCCCTTTTTTTTTAAAATGAAGGTTAAAGGTAGAGGGCAGTAAGCGAGCTTTTCTCTTCTGCTCATGTTTCTCTTGGTGCAAGACTGTCTAGTTATTCTGGGCTCCCAAATCAGAGCTCTAGGCTGTCTTCTGGCACAGTTGTGAGACTGTTTCTGATGCTAGGATGTGCTTTAAAGATACCTCAACTATACTAGTAGTAACAACTCCATAGGCATGGTTCATCTCTTGACAAGCAGTTACCAGAAGCTGTAGTGCTTTCTGACCTTAAGTCTCTTCTATGATGCTGGGAGCATTTGTCTGAAGGATGGTCCAGGATCTAAGACAATGCTTATACAGGTGTATCTTACCTGAACATCTGTCTCATTTCCAGCTACACAAGCAAGTGGAACACTGTTGGCACAAAATGAGAGTTTGGATGCTTCATCTACTAAGGGATGGTCTTTTTCTTCTACAATCTCTCTATGGAAAACCACTTCTGCTCCTGGGACCTCAGGTAAGTCTTGAAAACACATACTCTGTTTTCCTATACAAACACTTTAAAAAGATGCAAATAGTTTCAAATCTCTTATTTGTTTGTTGTACATTGTCCTGGAATGAGGGCCACCTCCTTATTCATGCAGGGTACTCTGTGTCCATGTCATCTAGCTATGAAGTTATGATGAGTGATGGGTGAACTTCAAAACATTCAGTTGGGATACGCAATGTCATTACAGGAGGATATAAATTACAAAAGATAGTAGCAATCTTTATGTATGCTGTATGTGGTCATTGTGTAGCGTTGCCTGCCAGAGGAGGTCATCAAGATAAATTTTCTGGCTGCAAAGCAAAGGAGACAAAGGAGAAAACAGCTATAATTTTTACAATTGTTAATAAATCTGGAGGGCAAGTTAATGCGTATTACCAATTAAATGACATTGTTCAAAGTACAGCATGGTCACATGCAAGGTCAAAAACATATTAATCCTTCCCAACTCCAGTCTAATTTTATTGTTTTTCTGAGTGTATTTTGGTGTATATATCCACTAAGAAACACTGCGGTGAATGTAGATGCCAGGTCATACAAGTGATCAATTATTATGCTTCTAGCTGACTTAACTTTCCTAGATTTTGAAGAACCACTTATTCAAGTTGTTTTAAGGTCTCTTGAGCCTTCACTTCACTCAGTACTTACATTCTGCTACATGTGTGTAAATCCAATAAGGACACTGACTTTATTTGCATATCCCAATTATTATTAATGTTTAACATCCCCCAAGAGGTACATGACTCTCTTTACAACCTCTGGATTGTGTTTGTGGGAGATAAGCATGCATGTGTACTGTGATTTTTCCTCATAGAGGATAGGATTGGATGTAAAAATGGAGTAATATCATATGCTCAGTATGCACTGAAACGATTAGAAGCATGCAAAAAGATATTATAATAATAAGCATTTTAAGGAAGTTGGGATTTTTTCATTTTTAATCCAAGGCCACTGACGTAGAGAGGATTCTCTGCAATTTTTGCAATAAGCCTATGCCCTGTAATGCATATATTGTGAGCCATAGTTTCTTGATTATCCTGTTAGGCTTTGTGTCTTTTGGCAGACACGTACATGCTATGGAAACCCTACTATTGCTACACTGCAATAAAGCTGTAAATTACAATGTTTTTAATTGAAGGTTCTCTTACACAGGTAAATTCTCCAAGTTAAAATGAAGTTGTAATACTTATCTGGCTATGGATCACATGTATTGAATTACCTATTCCATTGTTTGTACAATTACATATAAAATTTGCTCAGAAAGTTTTACAACATTCCTTGGGTCTGTTTGTGTAAGTTATCATCTTGCTTAGCCCACTTTGCTGTAAAATCAATAAATCTTCTTGAGCTTGGGGACTATCCAAGCTGCCAGGACTATAATTGCCTGGCTGAGAAAGAAAGCGTCCATCTATCCAGGGGGAGTCAGTCTAGGTGCTTGGCATAGCCAGTACTCTGAGTTCCCATAAAACTGCCATTTCAAAATCACTTCCTCCCGCACCAGGATTTCCACGCTTACACCTTTCCTGTCTCCTCACAGCACCAGCTCCTCACTTCTTGCTTGCAGCTTGAATACGCAAGAAATCTCATTATTCACCCTCATGAATTAGGTAGCTTATCCCAAATGGGTGCACCTTTAGACTGCCCTTGCTCCCTTATTCTCTGTTTACGTCTGAGACTTTAAGAAAAGATATTTTGGTTCCCTCTAAACAGGTTTCTTCTCCTATGTGCAATTGCTCAGGGCTAAGGGAAGCCATATGCTGCACCCTAATAACTCTCAAAGCAATGCAAGTGTGAAGCCAGTTGTTTCATTCTGTGGAGAGACTAGAAGAAATGCTGTCTCTTTCACTGTCATTAGATTATTTCTTACCAACTCTTTGAAATTTTGCATGTAGGGGTTGGATACCTTTTGTTCACCAGAACAGAGGCTGATGCGTGCAATGTGGCTAGCGCTGCAGCCCATAGGGGATAGAAGAGCTTGCAAGCTTAAGACACCCAAGCCACAGCTTCTGCATGGGAGCTCAGGGAAGACAAGTCAATGTGAAATTGATCTGAAACAGAACGTTTCTATTTGGTACGCTCAACCAAAATAATTCAGCTGGCTAACCTCAATGCAAAAGAACATATTTAGTTTTGAGAACATTTTCCATTTCTAAAAAATGCCATTTTGCTGAAAATTTCCTTTCTTGGTGCAGAAAAAGAAAAAAGCACATTTTGAAGAGAAATTTCCAATCAGCCATATCAAAAGATCGGGGTGTGGGAGGAGTGCCACAGAGAACTGGAGAGCGACTGAAATGAGTGGGGGAGCCTAGGAAAGAACTTGGAGAAACATCAGAGAACAGTACTGCTGTATTAAAGAAGATTGAAACCACCAGCCACAGAGGAGGGGCTGCGTAGTGCTCACCCAGGCTAGAGAAGGCAGCAGGGATTGTTTTTAGCAAAGAGAGCAACCTGCATGCGTGCCATTGACACATACACTTCTTTAACTTTAACTTTGGCTGTCATGTATAATATACCTCCTACTTATTCTCCACCTCCACAGAGGATTGCTTGCTAATATTTAATTTTCTCCTTTTGTTTAATTAATGAAAAATCAGAGATTTAATAGATCAGTCAGAGTCTAAATACAAGCATTGTAGCTTTTTATTCTGTGACCTAAACAACAAAAAATCCATAAAGCAGTATGAGCTTAAGTTCACCCAGCAGGGTGGTAAGATCAAATGATCTATTATAATAAAGTGTCAGATGAATCAATCTGTGCATCTATTGATACCTTTATTGCACTCCTCCAATTATAAATCCTACTCATTTGATTCACAGGAGGTATCTCCCTAAGAAAAATTCTTATGAGTAAGACAAGGAGGGTTTGACTCTTTCTGCACGCAAACTGTGTAGGAAATCTGGATAGTGATATTAGGTAAGAATGACCCACCATGTCTTCAGCTTCTTCACAAGGAGAGAGACACAAAAATCGAAGTGCTTGGGAGATGGAAAAAAAAGCCTCAGTTAACACAATTACAGATCTATAGCATGGTCAGAGCAAGGAGGGTTTTTTAAAGTTATTAATTGTGCTTTGATTTATATTGTGGTATCCCCTCTGAGCAATCAGCCAAATTTATTCGTTTGTTTTGCCAGTGAACACAGTTTCATGTGGCTGCCCTCCAAAAACAGAAGCAGCAAACTGCAGGGTATCCAGGCTGCTTAGGTAGCAGTTGTTGGAGAACAGAGTGGGGAGAGGTTAGTTATTGGTCTCTTTCTCCATTTGTCAAGCTTCTAACCAGCACTGAGCTGACTCAGGCAGGTATTTTCAAATCAAACCACCGTCATGTGCCAAGTTTTTTATCCTTGTCCTCCTTACTGCACAACGAGGACTCAGCACAGCCAGTGTTGCACACCCCGCTTTTCGTGATGAATCTGGAAATCTTCCCAGATTATTTATGCAGAGCATCTGCCCCCTAACTCACAGACCCAAAGGATGTGGTAAGCTCTGAACAGGCAGCTAGAACAACTACGGTAACTGTTAGCAAGTGAAATGCTGCCTTTCCTTCTGTCCTTCTCCTTCTGTAGAACAGCAGTGTGTGACCCCACCAGCAAAAAGGGCACTGAACGGTTATTCAGAAAATGCAAAGTGAAAGTACCTGCTGAACCACTTCGATCAGCACAGCTTTGTTTGTTTGGCACGGCTGAGCAATCTCTGAACAGAGGGTGAGCTGGCACTTTGCTTGCATACTGGAGATGGGGGAAGAGAGAGAAGGACACGAGATCTTTTTCCTATTTAATTTCTCATGCTCTAGCAGAATCTAGGTGAGACATCTTTGTAGTTTTATCGTGTGTAGGTGTGTGCAGTTCTTAAAAAATAACAAAGGCTCAGAAGGCTCCTACATTCCTTGAAGGAAGGGCAGGGGTCTGCTGTCATGTTTCCTCCCTGGAATCATTTCTGCTGTCTGGGTTTATTGAAGTGGTGAGGTCTGGCCAGGGCAGCAGTGTGGGTTTTGGCTGTGCCTGGGGGTAATGACCTGCAGGTCGTCCAGCCCTTCCTGTTCACAGAGCCTAATGTCACCTGCATACAGCTTTGACAAACCTTGAGTACTTGGGGTGAACTTGGATAGCAGTCTCAGGCTTGACATGCTTTTTCTATTTATTTATTTGCTCTAATTTGAGTGAAGACGGTTCACTTTTTTTGCAAGAGTGAAGTTAAGGGAAAATGTAGAACTACGTAATATTCTTGCGGGGTTTTCTTAGGAGAGCTCAACTCTCCTCAGGCTTGGGAGACAAGGCTTGAAGTTTCTTAGAGAAGTGACCTATTTGTAAGGCTTGACAAGGTCTTCTGCCTTTCTCCAAGAATATGCACACACAGGGCTTTACAGTTTGCTTCTTCAACCATTGCTGTGTGATCACATGGTATTGTTTCTGTGGGATCCCACTCCTTACAGGCTGAAGGAAAAAAGGCAGTATTCAGGTAACAAGCAATTATATCATATTTGGATGTTTCCTTAATGCCAGGTATGTGTCCTGCTGCATTCTGTACTATGCGTTGTTCCAAACCTCCTTTGACAGGCAAGTTATTAACTTCCCAAAAGCTTTTCCTTGGCTCTTGTTAATGTTGCCCAAACATGCTATAAACATTGCTTAATGAATCATCACAGACATCCTCTCTGAGCAAGGTGACACTGCTTTCTGGAGATGGATTGATGAGATCATAAAAAGCTTAGGAAAAAAGTCTTCACTGGATCCTAGGAAGCCAGGATGTATGTATATCTTCAGAGTACTTAGCATTACTAATATTTAGTATATTCAAGAAGAGATCTTACTGCTGACTTTTAAGTACTTGGCTTTTCAACGTGAACATGCTTTTCTTGTGTGTTCGTGATTAAAATGCGGCTAAAGCTCTGTCACATATATCATTAGCAAAAGTGGTTATTTGCACCCCAGTGGTGCAGGTGACCCATGTTTTTAATTGGGTGTAGAGAGGAGGAAAAACAAGAGCAGCCATTCTGGTTTTCAACGAGTACATTCACAGCAGTAGAATAATGTGCTTCCGTTGTGTTACAGCTCCGGCGGTAGGAGCCGTCTTTGTGCAAAGCATCAGTCCGTAGCAGAGAAAGTGCAGTGGGGGCATAAGGGTGGATTTGTACTCCCCGGGAACCCTGGTCGGAGGAGGAGCACCGCAGCCCCAGGCACTCAGGGGAGAGGCTCAATGCCTGCCCAGAGTTATGGCTGCCTTCATGCCTCTCCCTCTGCCGTATCCCAGCCTGGTACATCCCTGGATGTGCTGGTGGGACACGTAGTCCAAGGGAGCTCTTGGGACATGGTCAGAGGCACCACGTCCCCACAGGCACTGTGGCAGCAGTGAATCTTGAAGAGACCCAACGAGGGGGTTTTATGGCGCTCTGCAGCGTAGAGGAAGGTGACAAAACACTGCGATTTATACCTCAAAATAATGAGCGACTGCTGAGGATATAGTGCCCGAGGGATTTTTTTTCCATGGTAGCTCCAGTAATCCAGTATGAGAGGCCTCACAGACAGGCAGATTGCCAGTCACTCGCCCCTGGCAAGAGACAGTCTGTCTTGTACAAACAGATAAATGTTTTACTGCCAGTTCACGCAGGTGGATATTCTCAAAGACACGGACGAGTTAGGTGCCTGGGTCCCTTTGACTTTAGAACGACCGCAGGAGAGATTTAATGCAACATAATAAAAATCACTGTTGGAGCAATGGTTCTCTGTGGCTAGCCTCCAAATGTGAAGTATTCACAGCCGCCTTAATTTCCAAGCATGCTACAGTCTAGACAGGCAAAAGCAGCAGCATACTAACAAAAAGCTAACAAAAAATTAATGTTCTGCACCAAAAACTTGTGAAGTGGCCGAGGGAAGATGACAGTAGCCAGCCAGTAAGCATCGTGCACAGCGCTCTGCAAGGTTTATTTCTTCTTCATTACCAGTGCCTCTTACTCCTGCTGCTTGGCAGTCTGCTAGCCAAAAGCACCAAGATAATTAACAAAGATTCATTTTTAAAGGGTTTTGTGACACTTGAAGACATGTCTCAATTAGGCATTTGAGGTTCTTTTAATAAAACACTTATTTGTCAGTTAAATGCCAGCTATTCACTCCCAGGCACTTATTTGATTTTTGGCAGGAGGAATTTTTTAGGAATGTATCAATTAATTCAGGATTTTCTTCTTTTAAGCAGAATAACAACCCAGCGTAGGCTGTGCTTTGGATTCTGCTCCCATCCATAAGGGATGTCTGCAGATTTTCGCAGCTCAGACTTTCTGGGCTTGGGAACAGTGTCAGCGTGTCAGTTCTGGGTCAGAATTTCTTCTAGGGTTACTAAGCGCATTCCGAGAGTCTGCCAGTTTGTATGATGTGAAGACTCTGGACATCTAACCTTACAACAGTTCCTAACAAACCTGTTCCTTCTGTTTTATTGCAGGCCTTCGCATGAGCTCCCCGACAGAATCTACAAGTAAGGACTCTGTGCATGCTGGCAAAAAGGGCTGGTGTGGGGTGGGAGGCGGCAGCCGGAGGAAAAGAAACATTCAGGGGAACAAGGAGGCTCTGGGGGAAGACTGAACCTGAAGTGTAGTACATAGAAGCAGAGGAGTGATGCTCAGCTTGTAGCAATGAGTAACTTTGCTGTGATTTCAGCTGAATGCCATGTGGCATGTGTAGTCCTTCTGATCTGGGATCAGAATAACAATTGGACTAGCAGATACTGAAAAGAAAACAGGGTGGGAGCACAAAAAAAATCAGGCCTGGCATATTGTGTGATGCAATGGGAAATTGTTAGAGTGTTTGCAAAGGAGCTTGTTGTTGTTAGTGGCTCTCATTCCTTGTCCCATGGTTAGAAGCAGCAGGTCCCAAAGTAAGGCAAGAGCTTCCTGTGCTAGTGAACCTGTATTGTCCCATTTTACTTTCTCTGAGCTTATCAAGAAACAGTCTTTTCTGTACTGGACCCTGCAGTTCTTGCTGCTGCTGCCAGCAGAAGTTTGTCTCTCCTGTTACCACGATGGATGTCCAATTGTTATTCTGATCCCAGATCTTTCTATAGCTGGGAAATATCTTCCAGATTCACTTTCCAGATCCAGAGAAAGTAGACGCGATGGGCTGGCTTGTGAGAAACCTCAATGAATGAAGCGGATAATTGAGTTAAAGGTTTTAATTCCTTAATCCATTTTATTCATTCAGTAGTGCTTCTTTTTAGCTACTGTATTTCTCATTGATGGTCTCAAGTAGTTAAAATGCTAACCTATAGATTTGTCTTTCCTGCATTACTCACATCTTGGTCATTTAACAGAGAGCTAGGAAAATAACCAGTGAATTTGAATCCTCAGTTTCTCTCCTGAGGAGATGCTGCATGAATGCAGTGATACACATTCATGTATTTCAGTGTAATTTGTTTCTGTTGACATTTTTAGTCAGTATCCAGGATAGCTCATTGCTGTGATAATTGCCTGCTTGCCCTGTATATCATGCAGTATATAATGTAAGTCAGTGAAAAGGGCAGTAGTATTTCCCTGGGAAATCTAAAGCAATCACATGGAATTACGAATTCATAAAAATTATTTCAGTCACTTGATGATGGCTCACAGTTTCCATCCTTACATTATCACCCCTCAGCAGACAGGCACCACGGAGAGACAACTTCTGCTTTAAGGAAACATAGTGATTTTTCAGAGATAAGGGTCTTAAGCATGATTGTTTCCTACACTATACCATCAGAATCTCTCAGCTGTGGCTATATTGTTCAGGCACCATACAAGCACATAGTAAGTGATCATTTTTCCCCAGGAGGTTTTGGTCTCTGGCCAGACAAATGAAAGGGGGGGAGGGAGGGGACGGAGGGAAGAAAAAAATAACAGAAAGGAAAGAAAACAGAGAAGCAGCTAAACGATCTGCCCAAAATTCACACAGCTACACAACAGCAGAACAAAAAAGAAAACACAGCTCTCTCCAACCATTCCTTTTGCACTACCTGTCAATCCACATAAATTTTTAAGAAGGACCATGTGGCTCCTAGTTACCTGGAAAATTCAGTATACTGGCATATCCAGCAAACCTGTGGAGAAACTGGCCCCTGGCTGTAGCCTGCTTTGCTGCTCTTGCATCAGGAGACAACGTACTCTTACATACCTGAAGAGATATGTTTTGAGGAAGGGAATATGGGAAAAAGGAGAATAGCGGAGAAAAAACAATCACCAAAACATTTATCAATAGCAGTCCTGAGTTTTTAAAATCAGTGCAGCAAGGAATCGCTACAGATTTGGGACAAACAAACCTTGTTTGTTATTTTAATTCAGCAGACTAGAATTACTTGTACTGCCTATACAAAAAAGTAAAAAAATCTATAAAAAAGTGGACCTGTCATTCAGAGACTTAACAGAACATAATTGTATTCTAGCCCTCAAAATGACACTGGGAAATTGGTTTTAATGACCAAGCTAATTTTGTAGTTTCTACCCATCAAGTTGAGACTTCTTCTGGGCATCCCTACAGGTGTGTCGGGTATCAATGGGTACCTGAGAAATGGATCAGAGCCTGCAACAGAGCCTCAGTGTCTGCTACCATGTTCTCACTGCTTATGTACAGAGCTATAGTCTCTGCTAAACCCCTGCTTAGCAGACCAGGTTCCCCAGGCATTTTTGTTTGAGAGCCATTTCTGATAATGAAATAAGCAATGGAAATGCTCAGCCTTGCATTACAATTTTGATGGTAGGCAGCTAGCTGTCCATTTGTCCAGCTGGTTGGCTTCTTCAGTGGCAGTAAGCACGCATCTACTCAAGCCTCCGCCCAATACAGAATACGATCCTGTGTGCTGTATAATGTAAACAGGGAAGCACCAATGTTTGCTTTTTCTTTTTTCTCTCTCAAAGTTCAGCGACTGTTTTTCCACAGGCTGTATGCAAGAAGGTAATAAATATCTTGGGTTGTTGATACCTGACTCGAATTCAGATTAGCACCTGCAGGTATAAAAGTATTCCTTTAAACTCTGCCCTAAAAAATGCCCAGAGGCTCCCAACAGTCATTGCTGTCCCCAAATGTGGCAGAGAGAGCATGCACATCCCTTTACAACACTCAGCTCTCAAGAAAATCGCTAGCTACTATTATTGCACCTCTTTAGACTTCTTCGTATACTTTTAGCACTTTATATAGTTAGCAGTCAAAAACTCTGGTCTTTCTTCATTTGGAGGCAGGTCCAATTTTCACTCTCTTGCTTGTTTATTTGCTTGTCCAGAGATCTCTTCTAATGTTGAACGGTACCTTAACCTCCTAGAAATCAAAAAGTTTGTAGCTCATAACCTGTAAGTGGACAAGCAGATGATGCTAAGGAAGACCGCACCCATGCAAAGTGTATGTTTCTCCTAGGCCACACTAGATAAACTTTTCCACCCCTCTTGGCAAGTGGTGTTATTGAGAAGAACTATAGCTGTGGAGCACCAAATGGCTCCAGAACTGGGGACACAGAAGTTGTTTTGGAAGGGTAATTTGGGGGGGGCAGTTCTTTGAGGAGTTCTGGCAATTACTTGTTAACCTGAAAGGCAATATTTCTTTTGCAAATCTAGCTTTTGGCAGTCCTGAAAGCAGTTCTGGAAACAAGAAAGTGCCAGAGAGCACTATCCACTATTCTAGTAAGTGTTCCTGCTTTACTGTCCAGCTTTTGAGTTTTCAGTTGAACAGTTTGGCGGCTTTCAATGAGTGACTGGAGTAGCAGAGAAATGAAACTGGTGGTTTTATTTCTAGCCTTACCAGATGTAGACCCTATTAGAAACTCAGTTTAACTGCCTGTTATAAAACTCATCTCAAAGAGAAACAGAACTTAACAAGTCGACACCACTCTTGCTAGAGAGCAGCACAATTATTCCCAAGGACTGAAGTCAAAGTGATAAAACTGAAAAAAAAAATGTGAACAGAGGCATCCCCTGTGGGAGAAGACACAAGAAAATACATTAAAATGTTGTTCATATTATATGAATATATTGTTATGAATATATTATATAAATCTATTGTTCCTATTGTCATGGGAGAGAAGACCTAGGAAAGAATCTTCTGCAAACTCTTCAAGCACTTGATATTTGCATGACGCATGTTACTTAATCATTTACTTTAATATTATGCATCTCTAGGGGAAGAGTTTTGCTGCAGACCTGCTATTTCCTACCCAAAGTACTGGCTTGAGCAAAATATGTTTGATGTTTTTCCACCATAAACTTGTCTCCGGGTTCTCCCTCTAGCTCCATAGATGCACACACATATCTATATGAATATTAAATACTAATTGCTTCAAGAACCATCGAAGATGCTATTTCTAAATATTGGGTAGGCATGAGATCTGACGCTGAGGAAGGCTGTGGTAATGCTCCCCTGAATGTAGCCAATTGCTGCCAGAAAAAAGATAAATGGGGAGAAAGTGGGCTTATATATTTCCTCGGGAAAGCTTCTCTTCATTACATAATTCTTTCCTTTTTGCTTCTTGGCTGGGAAACACCTGTCAGGAAATGGCAGATGGTGGGAAATAATAAAAGGAAAGAAATGTCCTCATTTAAAAAGGAGATCTTGCATTTTCTATCACTGGTTGCAAGTGCTGGGGGGATTGTTACTGGATTATGTAACTCCTTGGTGTCTTTCTGGGCATGCAATGTTAAAACAGAAATAATTGCTTCAGTTGCTGAATTTCAGATGAGTCTTGTTTTTAAAAAAGAGGAGAAAAAAATTGCACATATCAAAAATTTATTCCTGAAACATGACTGTTTCGCAAAACGTTTGGGGGCCATCAACACTGGCCCCCAAGCTGACACTGTGTTCTCCCTCTTTTGCAGGCGTTATCTTGCCAGTTGTCATCACCTTGATAGTCATTACTCTTTCTGTCTTCTCACTGGTGGCTTTGCACAGAATGTGCCAGAAGAAAACTCCAGGTATTTGGTTTGCTTTCTCTGTGGAGGGAAAAAGATCAATGTGCTGCTCGTTATCAAAAGATCTCTGGGATCTTTTTAGATTACCTTAACCATAGATGTTGCAGTAGTCTGATAGGAAAGCTTCTTGTATTTCAAAGTATTTTGCCTAAAGTAGGAAAGTAACACTTCATTTTCAAAATCAATAGGAAGAACAGAGGCAGAAAAAATGCCTCTGATTTTTGGAGAATATATAATGCCATAAAGCTTTTTGTTCATACTTTTGCAGCTACAAAGAGCTAACAAACAGCTGTGCTAACACAATCAGTCAATCAGGTAGAAAAAGACAGTGAAAACTAACTTTGGAGATACTGTTTAACAAAACCACTATATTTATTTAATCTCTTTTCTACATACAGGCAAAGAAGTATCCATGCTTTCTTTTAGGAAATACCTGATATATACATACACACAGAAGTAAAATCTTAGTCACAGTACAATTGATGTGGCTACAAAATCCCTGAGCAAACAGTATTTTCAGAAACAGTCATATTAACAGGTCAGCTAAAGCCAGTATCTATTTTGCTCCATGAAATACTTAATATAATGGGGAGTGTAATTCTATTAAATTCCATTTGCCAAATGTTTCAAAGAGTTGCCCGAGTGGGCCACAGGCAAGTGTAATTCTCCATTAAGTGAAAACCCAGATCTGAATACACACTGTGGTTTTTCTCTGCTTGCAAGCTGGCATGAGCTAGGAGACTTGTGCAGAGCTTCAACTGTGAAATCACCAGGCCTTGGAAATATAAACTCACAACAGGGTGTGGAAGCTGTAGACCAAGGCAAACTGCGTGTCACAACAAATTTAGCCAATGACATGGAAAACCAGACCCAGATAAACACAGGAAGGTGTGATCCTTGCTTAGGAAATTACTGAATATTTGGAATCAAGAGATAAAGATATGAGGTGAAGAACATTTCCTCGCCAGCCTCCTCCATACACAAATATCAGCAGGCATCATACTAGCAAATTCACTTTGGAGCTAGGGTAGATCAGTATCTGTGGTGCTTCCTGCAGGATTTGTTCAGGTCTATCCACTGTGCTTCCCCTGCGGATGGAGAGCCCTTTGCCTAGTGCCATGGGGCTAGAGTTGGCTCCGTGCCTCTGATGTAACCCCTCAACCCCATCCATCTGCCCATACTTGCACATAAGAATAAAATATGTTTGGTATATGACTCATTTTGGGGAGAAACCCATTCCTCATTGGCAGGGATGGCAGACTCTGTTCTCAGATGTTGTGCCAGATTAAATCCCCCAGAGCGTACATTCTGGCAGCTTGTTTCTCTCACTCCCCTCACCCTGTATCTTTCAGCTCAGTTGTTACGTACTCAGGAACTGTTGCATGCTTGCTTCCTCTGTGCCAGCTACCCGGGAATTTGGGAGCTGCAGGGAAAAATGCACTTCCGTTGCGCTCTTGTGCAAATCACATGTCATTCTCACTAGTTTACAGAAGTATCGATTCGAGCAATATCAGTTCACTTTCATAGGTGACATGGGTATGTTTTGGGGAGATAGAAAAGCACCCATTACCATACAAGCTGCTTGATTTTGTTAATGTACTTGATGCAATACTGCAAAATCACAACTAAGCCTTCTGCTAGCAACTGCAATAGCTATGTCTGAACATTTACTTAACTGAGTTCCAGCAGTCAAAATGATATTAACTTTGTTCCTTCTTCCAGAGAGACAAGAGAACGGCACTGAACAGTAGGTTGAATCCTGTTTTTTCATTGCTTTGAGATCTATCATGGAGCACTTGTGAATGTAGCAGATTCTGTGTGAGATTTTCTTTGATCTTTCTCTGTTTAAGCATAGTAAGTGGTTGCCGCCCCAAAGAGAAATATCCTGTTGAAAGTTATCCGCTTGCAGTTATTGTACACCTGTATGCATGATAAGCAGCTGTTCCAGCGTGGATAGAAACGTGATGGCTCTCAACTGTTTTGCAGGGGATCCTTTGGAAATGGATAAACGGCTTATGCTGTGTCACAGGGGCAATCGTCCCAGTTTTGTTCTGTTTTTTTTCAATTTCTGCCCCATCGATTTCCCTCTATCCTTTCCTATCCCCCTTCTTTTGTCCATTTTTTCTCTCTTTTTAATGATTTTTATTCCAGATTATTTTTCTCTTTCCTTTCTCGTGTCCCCCATTATTTCATTTTCCTCTGTCCCATCTTCTCTCCACTAGTCCATGTGCAGAGGCTTAGTTAAAATAGTATTGGCATAAGGAGTTTCAGGAGAGTGAAACCAAGAAAGACCCATTAGAAGATATATACCAGAGGCCACTGAGTATGACTGTGGCCTCTATGTTTTGCATGACCAAAAGCAACATCTGGGCTGCTGATATACTTGCTAGCCTTGACTCTCTGGACATCTTAAGGGGTCCTTCTTGCAATTCAACATGGCTAAAAGCCTTGTGTTGACAGAGGAAAAAAAGATGACTCCCTCTACTCCACCAGATGTACTTCTTCTGTGGAGCACTTGATTAAACCTGGAGTCATGCAACTTGACTTATTACATATTTTAAGAAAAGGATGTTTTCAGAGGTACTGGTATATGGTGTTTTCCACCACCAATACTTGCGTATGATCCCATGCAAAGCCCGTTTCAAGCCTGCCAGTGCAGACTGGCATAGGTGCTGCATCCTCTGGATCATAATCTTAGACTTTTGTTTGGCTGACCAATATGCATGCTGAGCTGCATGCTGATTGTCTGCCGAAATGTTTTCTGACTTCAACAGGGCCCAGTCAGATAAAGAAGGAGTCAAACTTCTTTCTGTGAAGACAACTTCTCCTGAGACTGGTGAGTGCTTTCTCTGTGTGTATGTCTCTTTCTCTGAGCCCAGCGAGGAGCAGTTTTGGGATGTCATTTTTGATAGTAAAACCATCTTCAGTTCCTGTCAGGTCCAAGTCCCTGCAAGAAACTCCTCTACAGTGCAAATCCCCAGACTGGGAGCCTGTAGAGCTGCAGTACAGCTGCACTGTGTCTGGTATCAGTGTTTGGAAGTGAGAAGTATGACTGTTTTAGGGAAAGTAACTTTTTAACATCATTGACGGTAAATGATCTACAGCTAGTCATGTTCAAGAGTAACCATGATCATGATATTCATCAGCTAGATCTGGCTACACAAGGAAGTCTGAGGACTGGTAATATTCTAGAGGCCAAAAGGTTTGGGAGTCAGTGCTGTATGTAAACAAGGCTCTGCTGGGGTTGGTGCTGGCAGTGTTCAGTCAGCACTGTACCCAGCCACCCATTGCCTTCAAAATCCTACTCTCATTTCAAATTCCTCCGTCCTGTGCTTCATTGATCCAGTTTCTGGCAAAATATGTGTGTAATAAAGCCTAAAGGAACAGAGGTTATAGATAATATGCACAAAAGAAAGCAAAATCTCATCAATATAAGCTAACAGACGGATGCAGTTATAGGTTCTGCAAGAAACAGGGTAGCAAAAAATAAGACTGAGGCAGAACAAAATTCTAACTAATCTGATTCCCAGCTATCCAACAAAAACAAAACAAAACAAAGAAACCTCTCATGGTAGAGCTACTCGTAACAAAACTTCCCACATTCACCCATTGCAGTTCACTTCCTCAGCTGTGTGGTTCCCACCTTTGCTCCTGCCTCATCTGCAGAAGTTCTTTGGGAAAAACAGCCTCTTACTTTACATTTTTTTAGGTATAAAACCCTTTTTTTTTAAGGTTTCTGGCCATCTGTTTTCCCTACTGACATTTCAGAAGTTCGCCCATAGCTGCTCTTCCCTTTCCTCTAAATTCTCAAGAAGTCTTCTGAAACACAGCACTTGACCTGAACTATCCTCTACTTGCTGGCGAGGCGCAGTTTGCACTTTCCAGCCTTCTCTGCAATTCCCAGAAGCTTTTTTGCAATCCAGAAGACCCCCAGGGCAGCTCTGGCAGCCCTTGCAATAAAGAGGGGTCATGCAAGGTCCCCGCAGCCTCGCAGGCACAGAGAAGCACGCTATCAGGCTAGAGGGGGAGGAGAAACATGCTCCACTGCAGGATGCATCACTCTGTCCCACTGCTGCTGAGCAAATGTAAACTTCACTTTAGCACTTAAGTGACTGCACTTCAGAGCTTTGTGATTTGGGAATATTTGTTTTTTTAGTCTGTGTCTTTGGGAATGGACTTTTAGCTTCATTTTAAGGAGCATGGATTTGTGTGTATGTTTACATTTAAAACCATAGTATTTTTTTTTAAAGATGAATGAAGTCGGAAACTGGAATTCACAATCATTTTTTGATTTATTCTGCCCTCATACTGGTTTCAACAATAAAGTAACTTCCTTGGCAGCAGCAGAATTAGCTGTGGTTTACAGCAGGGTAAATGAGAAAAGACTCACAAGATGAGGTCTGGTGCCTGTTAATCAGCTGCTGGTTCACCAAGTATCTGAATTTCTTCCATCCAGAGGATGCTTGATATTCGTTTTTATTGAAGTATGATGTATGCATGCTATAACTGGAAGGTATGAGTCATAACCACTTAGAAGACACGATTCTTGCCCTCGTCTCATTAATACAATTCATATTTAAACTAGCTACCATTTTCTCTTGAATTCTTACATCTTTGTATGTTTCAGAATTAAACATGCTTTCACAGAAATGGAAGTCCTGTTTTTCCCCACGTTTTTAGAGACACTTCTTAAATTGAAAGCACTCTGAAAGAAGGGCCTGTTTTCTTACAGAAATATTTGTCACTCATACAGGTATTTTGGAATACGTTAGGATGCCTGCCCATTTGAATAAGATTTACTTGCTTCATTAAAAGCTCAGGCATACAGACAAGTGTTTCTTGTAGTACAGGTAGAAACGTCTGACTTGCGGTGCCTCTTACAAATACCAAAACCAATTGCACTGTGTAAAATTCTTTACATGTGTTCTTCGTTTTCCTTTTTAGATACATAAAATACAGCTGCATTAAGAGGTGAATTCATTGTCCAACTGTTTAGAAAGTATGTGTTATATCTGCCTTTGATTCTACACACCAACAAAACTTCAAAAAGTTTTGACTAAAACTAGAAAGTTCTTAAGAGCAGCCTTAACTTTACAGATAGACCTACATCATCCTCTCACTATCGATAGGCTGCTCAGCTGCCTAAGATCAAGCATACATACAACAAAGTTCTGCTTTGATATGTATTCACTTTAGGCTTAATTATAAGTATAATCATGTTTTTTTTAATTTTTATTATTCCAAACAGAAGATTTTGAGATTGTATAATTGTTTGAAAAATGTGCAAAAACCATGTACCCAAATCAAATAAGTATACAACCTACAACCTGCTCAAGCAGGCAATCTAGATAAACCCTGTGTTAGTGTTCTGCATGATATATCTTCATCAGATATTCTGGTAAGTTTAATCTTGCCTTATTTTATCTATCTAAAAACTAAGCCAGCTGCACAGTCAGTTTGAAAGAGATATGTGTGTCCAAAGGGCTATTTATCCCATCTGTCTTGGACGTGTATCTGGAACTGGAATGAGCTGACCTATGGAGGTCCATTGACTACTGAAGTATCCTATTTTAGGACTTCTAAAATTAGATCTGAGTATAAATTAAAAGAAAGACTCCTTTTTCAGAAGCATAGTTGAATTAGATTTAATCAAGAATATTATTTCAAATACCTACAATTTATGTGAAATAATACAGGAAAAGAACAGTCTTCAGTTAATCCTGGACTAAAATAATGGTTTTTAATTGCGCAATATCGTCAGGAACACTAGGTAAAACTGAGCTTTAGTATTGTCAATTTTTAAAACTCTTCTAAGAAGGATGGAGTTGCTGATGGCTTATCAGCTCGAAGGTAATACTGTTTGAGAATTGATGTTAAGTAAAAAAAACAGACAAAACTAAACACTTTGAATTTTTCATGCACATTTGCCAGTGAACTGCAACACCTGATGCAAAATAAGCGCCTGTACGTGATTCTTATGTGAAAACTCAGCTTGGATAAAAATGCTTACGATAGTGAATAGTCTCAAAAGTTTCACACTATTGTGCAAATATAGGATTTGCTACAGCCATTCAGTGTTGACTATACAGGTAAATTTAGGGTGGCTCTTGATGGGGATAATAAATGGTTTTCTACAATACACAACTCTAGAAAATCTACCTGCAAAAATAATTTTTATTTGGAATTCAATATAGCCCACAGAAGTGCATGTTTGTCTTGTCAGGGGTAGATATGTTTCCCAAGAATATAAGATGGAGGGTACCATCATCCATGAAGTTAATGATAAAGTATTGCCTACCTTGAAAACATACCTAACTTTTGCTGTAAGGGTTCTTGCGTATTTCAGTGAAAACCAGCAAAGATATTAATCACCTTTTAGGATTCACGAAAAATGTTGAGAGATGGAAATTCCTCAGTAACAGAAATGCTGAGGAATATAAATTGGAATAAGGCTGCTCCATACAGATGAATGGTGCATGATAGAAACATTCATACCTGTGTAGTGACAATTTTCTTTTCTGGCCCTTGCCTGGAGTACCCATTCTAGAGCAGGTTAAATGTATGAAGGGACTTTATAGTAGCAGCGCACCAGTTCAATACTCACTATAAAGTCTCATAGGAATGTGGCAGGTGACATAATATTTCAGAGTTGTTAGGTATAATCCTGGCACACAAGGATAAGCTGACTCATTAGGGCATGTTTTCTAACCAGTATGTGCTCTTTTGAAATGATAGGGTAGGATATAACTTAATCGGCTTCCAGGGGTATTGTCTATTCTGCGTTGAATTTGCTGGAGGGATATTAAATGTGTCAAAGCTGATGTGGCTCAGATTTTTGTGAGGCACCTGGGATGGAAGGTGGCTGGGGAAGGGTGCGTGATACATGTCTGCAGTAGGGCTTCCCAAGACACCCACTGTGGACACAAATGGAAATTCAGGTGTTGCTACTAAACAAACCTGGGAAAACGTACCAGGCAAACGTGGATATTTGAGGAGAGACCTGACCTGTCATATGTGACACACCCTCTGCTTCATGTAATCACATTGGAGAAATGGATCAGCCAATCTCTAGAGTTGCTTTCAGATGGCAGTGCAGTACTAAATAGTATGAACTGAGGATGTAGAACAACCAGCATTCCCCGTATGCTCCACATCTCTTCCGAAAGCTGCTGCTGGTTAACAGTAATAACAACCTTAGAGCTGCTATCTACTTCTTCAACTGGATGTACATCCTGCCTGTAGAATTTCATTATATTTCTTGGGTGCGTCCCTTGTGCAAAGATGAGCTACCTACCTTGAAGATACATGGGATTTCATGGCATAGATTGATCAGACCAAATAATTGCACTCACTTTTGAGATGACCTTAGTTTGTGCCTGCAGCATTCCTCTGGACTTCCTGAATTTCCAAAGCCTTCTCTATAAAGGCTTTGAAGATTCCTAACCTTCAATATCAGAGGCTGATGACTGTATTATACATAGTGCCCAAGCACCAAAATCATCACTGAACAAAGAAAAAAACATTGTTCTCATTCAGCACAGAAACTTGCCTCAGTCATTGGAATATACACGAAGCTCAGCACCTGATGAGACAGTCCACTGTGGTGCTAGGGTCTGGACCTGGAAAATCCTGTGGTCTTCTGAAATGATGCAGTTGAATGACAATATCTTCATCACTGCTTTTTGTGAATCTCCAAATGCTGAGACTGTTCAATTATTCTGCCTGTGGCTGTGGTAGAGTGGGACAAATCTGGAGCTGGGGTACAGGATTATTCCTCCTTGGTTTCTATTATGCTGAGCACATCTGAGCATGGATTGTGGCGCTTAAGCAGGTAAGAAATCTTTGGGTTTTACCTCATTAGGGGCCCAACCCAGGGAAACTTACCCCTGCTGGGGGCCATGGTTCCATAGTAGACCATGGGGTTTCTCAACATGCGTTGGTAGTTTGATTTCTCATTTTGGCTAGGATCCAGGTGGATGCCTCTAGGAGCAGGTGAAGAAGCCAGCTCTCTAGGTGAGGCACTCTGTCACTGAAAATTCCCTTCCCTCCTCCTCTCACTTGCAAAATAAGCAATGCAGGTCAGCAGAGAGCAGTCTGCTGGCATGCTCCGTGCTTAGAAGCAGTAAGAGCCGGTGCTCCTACTAGTGTGAGGATATGATATTGATTATTTCTTATTGCTATTATGAGCTGTACTTTCAGTGTCTTATTTTTTTCCCCACAGGCAGAAAACCTAGAAGCTGCTTCATAGAAAAGGGTCCCCTCACAACAAAGAGATAGATCAAGTACCTACTTCTTTTTCCTTCTCTTTCTCATTTTCTGATACTCTACTTTTTTTTTTTTAACCTTATATTGTATAATGGCCTGAAGTTGTGCTTTCTTTCTTCGTAGAAACTGAAGAATAAACTTTCTTTTTCAGCTTTTTGCAGCTTATGGCTGGATTCTGTTTGTGTTTACTCGCACCACAAATGTCTGACTACACGCACTTCCAGCTGAGAGTTTTGGGAAAAACTGTAGTCAAAAATGTCAAATAGCGTATGCTTCTTTCTATATTCCTAATGCGGTTTGCAAGCTGTGCACATTTGCAAGAGTTTTTAAAGCAGTCTCTTTACGATCAGAGACCGCTGAGGGTCAGGGGATGTTTTCGTCTGTGGAGCGTTTTCCAGTGTGGCTTTCCAAGATGTTCCTCTGTTTGGGGAGCCACCTCCCCAACCTTTGCTGGCCGTTCAGCAGCAATTGCCTTCCTACGCTTCACCTGAATGTTTCCATATGCGCGCTGTCTGCAGTGGTGGATTGTACAGAACCTTCTGTCCTGCTGAGGGTGGTGAGGAGCAGTTTGCAGGGGCACGGGTGAGGTCTGCGGCAGGGGAGCGCTGCAGCACATTGCAAGTGATGGACCCACTGCCCCACACCAAGCCTAGCCAGTGCATCCAGGCACTGGGTCCCACTCAGCACTGTTCTCCAGCTTCTGTTATGCACCTCTCTTTCTTTTAGTTCAGTGTGGTAAAAATAGATGTTTAGATTCCTGTGTCTGCAGAGGTAGTTTTGTACTTTTATAAAAAATGGGTTTCTGCAATCATATTTTATGAAAAACTTGCTTTAATTCTTTGCTCCAAACCAGACTGCCGCTTATGAGCAATTTTTCAGCAGCAGATATTGCAGTGAAATAACAGTGCAAGTCATTTTTTGTTACAGACAGTGTAATCTGAGATGCAGCACAACCTATTTTTTAGGTCAAAGACTATTTTTTGTATCTCTTTTCTTCCAGCTTTCTCAATAATGTCAAAGAGGGCTTTGCCCAGGTCAAAGACTTTCTGTACTCATAGTGATATAACCTGTTAACTGTCTTTTATATCATCATGTTCTGCAGTGTATGTGTATTCTGAATAATATATTCAGATTCTGAATCAAATGGAAGGGGGGGAGGAAATTATAGTGAGGTTAATACAATAGCCTTCCACAAAGGTAAGACAAAGAAATGTTTGTTTCAGTTTCAAAATTGATTTTGTACAATCTGTAATTTCAGCTGATTATGTGCTCATTGCTTATTCACATATACTGGCATCAGGATGCAACTTTAATAGTCAGAAAGGAGTATATTTGTGAGAGCGAAAAATCAAATAAAATACTGCACAAGTGAAATTTTAATTAGGAAGAAAACCTTGCATTTTCATTGAAGTACTGTTATTTTACCGGTTAAACATTTAATTTTGCAGAGTCTTCGGTATCTGTGTTTACAGTCTACTTCCCATGCACTTAAAACAAATATGTTGAAGGATCAGGAGTTATGAATACAAAATTTTTCCTATTATATCTTCCTCATCCTCATCCTTTTTAAGCATGACTGCGTTTTAGAGGAGGATGTGTGCAGTGTGTATTGTATCAGACCCAGTGCCCAGACTGCCAATTTACTTGGGTGAATCGGCGATTGGGGCTCCAGAAGTGTTTGAGGGGTGCCATGTGGGAGGCTGTGCGTATGAAAGACCGGTGCTGTACTACAGTAGTTGCGAAAGCACCTTCTCTTTTAATATTGAAGCTGTGAAGCTATGATCTGAGCCAGCTGTACCTGCTCAGATCCTGCATCTATGCAGCCTCAAATCCTGTCGCTGAGGGTGGCTAGCACGAGATATGAAGGCAAGGCTAACAAATAGGGAAGGAGTCCAGTCAAGTGTCCTCCACCCTAGCCTTCCAGCAGTCTGTGGCTTGGCGATATCCTCAACGAGAGGTTATACCTTTGGTCCTTCATAGTTCTCAGTGGCTTCTACTTCCTTGAATTTATCTTATCCCCTGTGGCACCCACAGCCCCCTGCAGCAATAAATTAGGCAGTTTAACTGCAGATCTGTCTGTATTATATGACAGCAATGTTTAGAGACTTCGCAGTGCCTATGTCTTTGTTTACAATCCAATTTCAGACAAAAATCAACAAACAGGTGCAACATCGGAGGATGAGAGGGAGAATAAAACATTTAATGGCAGGGTTTGCTTGTCAGCTAAAACTTCCATGTCAGTATCAATCTGATTTCATTTTCCAAATAATCTTCCTAAGGCCTCTTTCTCAAACTGTGCATCATTTCTTTCAGTTTTTGTAGAAGTGCGTGATATATATGAGGTTGGCTTCTCTCTGCCCTCTGCCAATCTATATGAGCCCACAACTCCTCCTCCATCAGGAGAGGTGTCACAAGGCAGGACCACAGGTAAAGAGGGTCACGCTGCACTTGCAGCTGCGCAGTTGACAGCGCTTTGTAAACTGCACCAAATACTTTCTTCCAGTTCCCTTCATCTCCACTTTCTGCAGTTCGCTCATTTACTTATCAAAGTAGTCAAACGTCCAATGAACTTTCAACCCATTATCTGAAAATTATTTGCATAGCACCTATCAAATGGGATCAGCCCATACTAGGTTACCATTATGCAAGATTGTGTAGAATTACATTGTGAGAAGCTGATGGTTAAGTATCTCTTGATACCTTCCATCTCCTAGTGTGCAACACTGGAGTTTGTGTGTCACCCTCCCCTAAATGGATAACCCAGAAACAACAAAAGTCAGTTTTTCACTGGTGGTGGTGTCCAGCAATTTTACTGTTGTTGGTACCCTTTGTCTCTCAATGACAGCCTTCAAACCATGCAAGTAATCCATCTAGGCTGGTTGAGCACTGACACTGCACTGCGTATTTTCTCCATTGGCAATCAGTTCTGTGTGAAGTAATTCCGTCAGTCAATTAAACCATCATTTGTTCTAACAAAATACTAAACATAAGTGTTTGTTTCTCATTTCCCTTATGTGAAGCAAGGTCTTCTTTTTAGTGGGTGGTGGTTTGGGGACAAATTTGGGTTTTTTGCAGTGTTGGAATTTATTTCTGTTAGTTAAGGCTCTTCTGAGCTCAGTAAAATGGTCTTCCCACTTACAACTAACCTGAATGTTTGTCTTAATTTGCTTTTTGTGTTGCAGCTGGATATTTAGCAGAACATCAAACTGCTGAGCCATTAGACTCCAAAATTGTTCTAGACACCCCTTTGTGCAGTCTTAAGGCGCCCTATATCTAAAACTGTGTGTTACCCTTGTTTGTGTTATCAGAGAGCACCTGTGGGACGATTTCTTCTCCAATATATAATTATTCTCTGTTCATCACTGAACTGCTAGTTGGCACTACTGATTGTAGAACCTGTAATGCAAATATCTGCAGACACATTTGCAACCACAGAGTAGCAATAACTTGGTTTTGTTTCAGAATTCTTACAGGCTCCTGCCCTCTTCGGTGTGTGGTGGCAAAGCAACACAGAGCCACTTCACTGCCTGCACAGAACACTCATTGGACACTGATGTTATAGGGAATAGTTTAGCGATAGTTTGTGGCAGTTCACGATTTCCAGGAACTGTGTATAGCACCAGAAATTCTATCTAGGGCATGTGAGTGTCTGTGTGCTGCAGTCTCAGGGTCTGCAATAAGGCAAATTCACCATTCCTGTCCCGCCTGCCACTGTCGGCAGGTACCGCTCGAGCAGCCTGCGTCCTGCAGCCAGCGCTGCCTCACCCATTTCATACTCTAATCCAAAGCCTATTGGCATCAATGGGACATTATCCAGGGAGCTATGCTGGCCCTGCAGCCTCTCTTTAGACGTGCTATTTTCCTGTGGCACAAAGTATCAGACTTCCACGTAAGTCTGCCTAATTTCTAGCATAGGCAGAGCAACCAGTTGAAAGTGGAACTGATATCAAAGTATTGATATTTATTACAACTGTTGAATATTGTTTTCTCCATGGTAATACATTTTTCAATTAATTTCTCCTACACCTCCTTTTTTAAACAATCTTGCCAATTTCTCCCTTTCACGCCCTATTAAGTCTTCTATTTCTGCATATTGAACAAGGAAAGTAAAAACATGCAGAAGGAAGAAATAATAAAGGAAGAAATAGATAAAAATAAAAAAGAAATGAGAGTTCTTAAAGTCTCATTCCTTTGTTAGCACAAAGCTATACAGTATTTGAACTGGTTCACTTTATTTTAGCTTTTCAAAATGAGATTTTTATCTAACAAAAAATTTTCACCTACCAAAAATGTATAAATCTTGTTGAAATATTTCACCTTTTCTACCAGAAACTTGTGCTTTCCTTTTCTCTAAAAAATTCTGTTATGAATTATTGAAGCAGTTGCTGAAGGCTTTTTTAGCTGAAATTTATCATCAGAACTTCTGAAGCTCTAACTTAGTAACGCTTTATAATGTCTTTAAAATAATTTTATCCAAAATCAAACACGTGGGAAGTGAGCAACATTCCAGCACGTTATTGTTGAACAATTTTCAAGGTTTCTCATTGAACTCCACTAGACACCGACTTTTCTAGTCCTGTCCAAAAGGCTGCACTAAATTAAAGAGCCCTTTTTGCTGCCAAGAAAAGCTGTCTGAAAATCATTGATGAGCCTTTTCTATTTTCTTCAAGAGGGCAACTGTTTAATTTGACTGTTAATTATTTAAATGCCTAATCAGTAAATTTGTTATAATCCTAATTTGTATTACAATTTTCAGCCCCAGGCTGTAGATCATATGCAAGCTTTTTAATACATCTTCACTTTTGCTAGGATGTAGTACATCACTTTCTTGCCTCGTGTGTATGCATCAGGCATTAAATAGTCTCCACAGGTGAGCAGAGAGGCAGAAGGCAGTTTCCTGGAGGCATTTGTGTTTTTCCACCCTGTGCCTGTTTCCACGGGGCTCTGCCCAGTCTGGGGGTGCCATTCCCCGTTCATCTCCATGTACGAATCTCTGACGCAAAGAAATCCCACAGCCGTTCCTGGGACATGCGTTTGGAAACAGGGCAACTGTAAACATGTCCTCATCTGGAGGTTTATTTGTCTGCCTATAATTGCTGGTAGCAGCTCCGCTTCTCCAGGGAAGGAGAGAGAACTGTCTAATCCCTGACTGAAGTTGTAAAATGTTCATTTTCCTGCTTGGACCGACTGAACTGCTGTAAGCGATATCAGCAAAAATTAATTATATAGTTGTATCTCTTTCTTTTATAATTTAATGTCCTAATCATAGTTAAAAATTAATTAAAGTCATATGCCTTTTCTAACCCCTTGAGAACCTGGAAATACTTTGTGGTAGTAACCCTTCATTTGAGATCAAATCACAGGTGAAATAAGCTATAGAACACAGAGAGAGAGGTAAAAATCTATTGCGTGGACAGGTTTTGCTGATTAAGCAAGTCTGACGAGGAGACTGGCTAGTTTGCATGGTGGTCAGTGATGTGTTCCCGCTAGACTCATTTGTCCTTTCATCTTTGAATATTTAACCGATGCGAATATATTTTCTGTTTCTTAGGAGAGCACTCATCTCAGGGGAAGAATAAAACTCGGCAACTCTTCACACCTCAGCAATAAATATGTAAGTTTATTGCTTTTGTCTTGCGTCTTGTAACATTAATGTCTGTTAGTCTCCGTAATACTTGTTAGTCTCAGTATTGTGCCATGTAACTAAGCAAAAGGGTTGAAAATGCAGAACAGAAATAGCAATGACTTCGGTTGGCAGAAACCGCAGGAAGAAGTGGCCTAAACAGAGCTCAGCTGGAGCACACCGTCACAAACAGAGTCCCAGGCAAACCGAGGGACTGAAGAAGCTGCCGCCTCGCAGAGGTAGACCTTTATAGACACAGCATTCGGCTTTAACAGTTCAGCATTTCCTGGTTGCAATTCCCTAGGTGAATTTTATTTTTGTTTGTGTGAGAAGTAAGAGGTTTTTAAAGGCAGTTACCTACAAAAAAAGGAACTTCATACCCAGAAGCGTTCAGCTCCTTTGGTTTCATGAAAAATCTGTGTCCGTTCTACATCACGCAAAAGCAAGAACTTTCGTTGAGGTGGTTTATTATAGCTTGAAGTCCTTAGTGGCTAACCTGCAAAACTGACAGGTGTGGGACAGTATTCTTACGTGTGCAAGCGCGGAGACCATCGGAGCACCTCTGAAACCCACAGTTTGTGATGTGGGCGCTGCGTTTTCCTTCATGTATGAAGCTTTCTCAGGCTCCACAATCTCCACTTCCCACGGAGCTGCTTCTCTCATTTGTGGGGAAATGGGGTCCTTTGCTGAGTGTGGGAGAAGGAAGCGGCTGCGGGAAAGTGGTAGGCTGTGGGAAGGGCCCTGTGTGGCCAGGGTAGTGCAGGGAGGCAGAGGAGGAGGATGGCCTGAGGAACTAGATGTCACAGCGTATGTGAGATGAACCGGACAGAGGCAGCTGTGCTGGGCCCAGGCAAAGCCCAGCCTTCCACCATCACTGTAGGGTGAAGACCCTCTAGAACAGGTCCCATCACTCTCCACTGAGAGAGATCTGGTTGACCAGAAATGTGGAGAGACCCTTTTACGAAACATCTTTGATGGTTTTGGCCTATTCTCATTTTCCTCAAGTTGTGCAAACTGAGCTTTCCTAACGCAAACAGTAAGGACAAATTAACCTTCTTTGTCCCTTGAATCAGAGCAGCAGAGAGCAAAGTTGCCTATGTTACTGAAAACCCAGGAGTGGTTCTGTTTGTGCAGATGCAGGACAGCATCCTGGACAGCGGATTTACTCCTTATTTTCTATCCCATATTGGATTTACTCTGTGTTGTCCATTTCAGCTTACTCTTACGTTCCTGAACAACCTTACCTGGAACAGTAATCTTGAGCTACCGTTGTCATTTCAGATGTGAAGCAGCCTGTTTTATCACAATATGCAGGAACATTCCACTGAAGTTGCGGTTCCACAGGGAATGTGGAGCAGCTGAAGCTTTTTACCAGGCAGGACACTTGTGCTAATGACCAACTCTTGACTTCTGAATCTCAAGTGTCTCCTGTGCCTTCTGGAATGACACGTAATTTTTTGATGGCTTAATAACTGGTGTATCATGTGTATTTATTATTTTCACATATAGTAAAAGCAGGAAAACTGTCTATAAGGTTGAAAAGAACGTAAAAATCTGGTGATGTTTGCATAGTAGTTACTAAAATAATTTTCTGCACGTACAGGAGGGAATGTGTTAGCATACTTTGTTGAATTTATGGTAGATAGGGTTGTTTTAATTGTATGTAGCAAAATACAAGCAGGGCCTGACCCTTGAAACAGTACTGGGCAAATTGCCACTATGAAAACCAATTCAGTGATTTCCATGAGACTCCTCACTGTAGCACACTCTTCACTTGTCATAAATGTTTACAGGATGGGATGCCTGGGTGAAATGCTGAATTGTGTGTGCTTTTTTTATGTGAAGGGGCGCAAGATACCTTGCACTGAGGCTCTTTGAAATTCTGCGAATTACTGAATATGATCCTTGTAATGTAACAGGCAACATAGTCCTTTTTCACCTGTTCCTTGGCTAATTGCATTACGTGTGCTAGAACTATGTCTCCTATATAGCCTGGGGTACACAGTGGGGACCAGCAAGATAAGCAGTTTTACAGATGAACCTTCTTCCCTCTGTTCTGAGTAATTCATGGGATTCCTGTGGGTTATTGAATAACTCTGGAAGTTTGAAGAGTGTTTCAAGTGCTAATTACAGACTCTCTTAATTTGTACAGAGCTGGCAATTCAAAAATATCAAGTAGTGCTTCTACCTGCATGTATCCTACTTTTCTAGACCTGTAAATGTTTGAAAATTACATTACTGTGAGCATCTGCTCGGTCTCAATCCAGTGACTCTGGTAGCCTGCCAAGAACCTCCATTGGTGAATGGAAAGAAAACAACTGGTGGCATAAGCGCAGGGCCAACAGCCAGGACAATGATCTAAGTTTAGACACTTACTGATGCAATTCTTTTGAGGAACTCCTCTCTCCAATTTCCCTCTCTGAAATAAGAAAATTTACCTAGCAGTCTGGCAAGAAACTGAGCAGAATTGTAAGTTCATGTTTATACCCAAAGCTGAAAAATGTGCTTGACTATTGCTCTGATTTCCACTTTGATGGGTCTAGTAATCCTCTGTGTTAGTGGCACCAAGAGAAACTTTTGATGAAGCTCTGTAAAAGATGGGGAACCAACAAGTATCCTCCATGCTACAGCTGAACTTATGTGGTTCATTCAGATATTCCTGGATCACTTGGGTTGCTCAGGAGCAGAGGAGTCTTGGATGCCTACTTTGGAAAGGTCAGGCCATCTAAAATATGCTAGTTGGCACCTGCAACTCTTCAGATTCCTGATTGCTGAAGTTTCCTATGAAAAAAAGCAATCAGTGTGGATTTTCATGTTGATTTAAAAAGTATTTTGTAGCATGTTGTATTGTACTGAAAGGACGGTAGAAAAACACAGAGAAAGATTGTGAAATATATATATATGTTTGCGCAAAATCTGTTCAGAAACTACCATGGTGTGTCAAGAAAAGAAAATTTAACTGCCTATTAAAAGTTATTCTCTTTATTAAGCAGCTCTTATTTTCCTCTTTGCGGAAATGCAATTCCTTACCCATACCTAATACAACTATTGTTCATTACTCTGCATTCCAGTAGCACAGAGCGAGCTGAACTCTTTACGGTGAGCCTAGAGAACTGACATTAGATATTCTGGGCATGGTGGTGGCAGGGGGAGCATGAGACCTTGCAGAAGGCATGCTGGGGGTGGCAAGTGGAGTATAGAAAACTCCTCATACAAGAGCTGATGGGGAGAGAACAGGGCTTGCTGCAAATCTTGGTCCTGGAAAAGTGAAAAACACCAAAACAGGGGAAGATGTTTGGGCTTTTCATGATAAGGGGAATGGCAGACAACCAAGCTCTCTTGGGAAGGCTGGGAAACGTGCCTCAAAATGACTGGCTTGCATGAGTGTGTGTGAAGCAAAAGTGGTGGGTAGAGTGGAGAGCAGAAATGAGGAACCTGTGATCCTCAACCCCTGAGGCAACAGAGCTTGTGGTAAAGGGAAATGTATGAACTTCCATCCTTGTGGAGGATCAGGAGGGAACTGATGGTTATATGAAGAAGAGAAGGCAGATCTTCTTGAAGGATACCTGTAAAGCACAGAAAGGATTTGGAAGAATATTTGGGGCTCTTTCTTCTACAAAGGTGGAGATGCTGGAATTGGCTTTAATGGGAGGTGATGAATTGACTGCAGAGAGAACTCAGTTATTAAAGAAGTTACATGCAATGGCTCAGGTAGATGAAAAAGAAACGAAAAATCAATTCTAGTTGTCTGGCTCAACAGCTCTGGTGTAACACATGTCTAAAAGATCCACTCGAATATTTAAGTCACTAGTGTGACCCACGAAAGTAAAGGCAGGTCCTCCACATGCAAGGTTTATCTATTTGAGGATACCTAGGAAAGTGGATCTACCTTTGTAAAACACTTTCCACTAAAGCTTGATCAAATCTTCTGCAGACAGTCCCACCTAAATCAAGTCTTCTTCAGCTTCTGTGTCATAATTTGGTGCAGTAGTGAATGACATCCACTTCAGTGTGCAATGAGCGTGCCCACGCAAATGTGGTTGAACTGGATCCACTTTCAAATTAGTTCAGCTCTAGTTAAACAAGTTTTTAGGTCAAGCATACGATTCTGATCTACATGCTACAATTCAAGACTGAGGAACATAACTGGCTCACAAAGACTTTGTTTGGGGTATAGTTAGTCCCTGTCAGTAAACCCTGTGGGGTTCAGGCTTGCTAGGAGAAAGGCATTTTCAGCGCTGTTCATCTCGGGCTCAGCTCGGGAAGGTGAGTCATTGTCTTCAGGGATAGGAAAGTTTCCCTAAGCCCTTCCTAAAGTCCTAACCCTGGTCAGTTAAAAGACTCGCAATATTTTGGGAGTGACCAACTGCAGGACACTGGGACTTTGGATCTAGTCCCAAACAAGACAGGTGGGCATTAAAGAAAACAAACAAACAAATAGAAAGGTGTGGTACAGTGGACTGTTTGCTTTCTACTCTAAGATGCTGTATCAAGCAACTTATTTGACTCACATAACAGAAAAAATACCAGAAAGAAAAAGACTTTGATCATTATTTAAAGGAAAAAGGTTCAGAAATGAGAAAACAGCATAAAGAAAAGAAAATAATTCTTTATAAAAGTAGGGGCTGAAGCCTTCTAAATACTTAAATAGTTATTTTTGCATGTTTGGCCGAGGGCCTCAGGTGAACTGCTCATGAACAGGTCAGGCTTCTGTTCATTTTTCTGCTTATTGTATCACAGGAATCACTCTGGCCCTCAACGCCCCAGGGTCTGCGGGCAAGGCTATTTACAGGCTACTTATGGCACTGCTCAGAAAGGTGCTTAAATCAAAAAACCTTCCTCGGGGGCCCTCTGTTTGGTGTGGGGAAGCCACACGAGGCTGCTGCAAGGGGAAGCAGCGGCACCGTCCAGATATGTCGCCCTCCAAAACCCCGAAAGGCTTTGGTGGTTTCGGAGCGACTACACTCCGCTGAAGAGGGCTGAAGTCTTTAACCACAGGTGGGTGTGCGGCAGATGTAGAGAAGGCGTAAAGCCCACACGTCCCACCGGCTCGGGGCAGGGAGGGCATTTGCAGCATCCCCGGGACACGTGGGCTGCCAGCAGCCCTGTGCTGACCCCTGGACCTGGCTTTTCCACCCCGTGGTGGCAAGGCCGCTGTTGGCAGCCTGCCCTTCCATCTCTGGGTGAGGGAGCAGCGCAGCTGGCTGTTGGATTGCTGTTGGATTTCTGCGTGACCGGAGCACTCCCTGGGGCTCACCCGATGGAGCATCCCCCGGCCCCGCTGCTCCGCTCCGGCATGCCGGGCGCTTCCAGCACACTGCGCCTACGGGCAAAGCGCTCTCCTCGGGAAGCTCTAAACATACATCTTGGGACCTCTCTGGCACCATTAATTACAGGTCCTCAATTTCTTCAAATTAGGACTCTATATCTAATAAAATAAATGAGCTTAAAGATTGCTCTATTGATTCCCAGTTGAGGCAGCTTTTCAGTTTATGGCCAAGGGCAATCTATAAAACACAAGCTTTAATTAACCCCAGTGAATGCAGCTGATGTGAAATGCCAATACCCTCGAAATATTCAGCACAGACATCTGAAGGATCTTCTCAGCTCCCTCGTGTCCACCCTGCACGCTCCCCTGGGTGAAGAGCTGTGGCAGAGCCACTTTCCACCGGGCTGCACTGGGGTCAGGGCCAGAAACCTCTCTGCTACCACCAGCATCTTCGTTGCTGGAAGTGCCAGCTATGTCTGTTGACGTGCCTGCCTGTTTGCCTTCGTCGTGAGCGTTGGACTAGACAACCTCTAAAGGTCCCTTGCAACCCAAACTGTTCTATGATTCTATGATCATATCTGCCCATGGCTTTGCATGCGGCCAGGAGAAAGACCTGTGAGCAGCCCACTGGTGGCCTGCAAGGGACACTAAGCAGGTCCTGCTAGGGCGTGGGGACCCCACACTGTGGTGGGCAGCTCTAGGGCTGCACCTTCTTCAGGTGGCTGCGGGTAACCCCTTGTCCTGTGGTTGTTGTGTTGTGGTGGCTGCCGCATTGCGCTGTTCCTGTTCCCTGGAAGGATCTCCCATAGCTTGTGGGTGTTACACAGCTCCAGGTGCTGCACGGAGCTTGGTCAGTTATTTGAGGTCAAAACTACTGCGGTGCCTCAGCAGGGCAGCCCCAACATGGGCTCTGACGTGCGTCAGGACGCTCACAGGTGGCAAAATTCACTTCTTTCATCAACAGCACATGACCCAGCCGTTGCATCCACCGCTTTTGGTCCCCACGGGCAGACCTTCCAGAGGAGAAAAAACAGATGCGCTTTCTGCCCAACTTGTGTGAGCAGAGGGGGCCGTGTCGCACCCGTCCCACTCCCTTGGTTTCTGCCTCTGCCCCGCCATTGCCATTGGACAGTCCTGGGAATGGCCCTCTCCTTCAAAACCTGCCACAGGGATTTGAGCCTGCAGCACCTTTCTGGAAAGGAAAAGGGGCATCGCCAGGGCCCCTGGCTGGCCAAGGGCGAAAGGCAAGCCCGTCTGCGGACAGGAGTGCCTCGCTGCCTCACACAGCGCGGTCTGCGTAGCAGAGATGCCAGCTTTTGGGGCCTCACCATAGCACTCAGGGGAGTGGCACTGAACAGTGCAACAACAGGTCTTGCACCCCCCCAAAAAAACCCCAACTGAAGCTGGAGGGAAGACAGGGCTATGCAGGCAAGGAGCATTTTGCTGGTTTTCATCTCTGCTTTCCATGATGAATTAAATTCTCACAGATGTGGTGCTTTCTGATAGAAAAGCAACTGCATTATTGTGCTCTTTATTATTATTAACAACTTTCAGCTTTCTTATTACAGCAGTAGGACACTTCCCCGGTCAGGGTTGCTGTTCCTCTAATGAACGTGGCTCATTTGTCTCCCTCCCTTCCTCCCCACTCTCCTTTTTGTCTGGCTGCAATTTGGGTAGTAATTTGATGTGTTGAGCTCTCACCACCTCCACTGCCCCCGGGGCTGAAGTTCTGATGATGCTCAACAATTAAAATGCAATGCAATTACAGGCAGTACTGAACAGCAGAGAATAAGCCGGCAAAAATTCAGCCGTGCGTAACGCTGCGGAGACGGTGTGGCTGTCAGTCTCTGACTCCAGGAGATAATTTGGTTTTTCTAAGAAGCAATAATTGAGCGTTTCGCATGTGCCACAGTTATGAACTAGTCAAAAGCCTGTTTGCTGCACACCCAGGAGCACCAGATGGATTGAATAGTCCCTGCAGCTCTTCGGGGGCTGCCAGCTTTACACTTCAAGCCTTTTCTAGCTCCTGTACTTGTAAGTTCTTCTTCTGACAGCTTTTATGCATACGAGCGCCTTGCCTGAATTTATCTGGTGAAGTGAGGGAGGAAGGGTGAGGAAGAGCATGCCAAACGAAACCTGCGTAGCTGTGGGGAGTTCAGAGCCAGAGCTGAACTCTGCTGCTCGCATCCACCCCAAGAACAACCCACAGGAGAGACAAAACCAGCTCCAGCCTTCGGCCCTCAGCGTATGACCAGCGCTGCTCGCTGCGGGTCAGGATGCAGCCACAGGTGCCCCACGCCAGCCAGTTTGATCACACTCTCACGCTTTCAGTCCTGTTTTCACGAGCCCCACGCGTACTGCTCCAAAAAAGGCTTAGCAGCAGGGAGCTCAGTAAAGAGCTGCCACTATCCAAAAAGTGACTGGAAGGAGTCTTTGCACCTGGGACGTAATGGCTTCCCTCAGAGAAGCACACGCCTGATGCCAAGGGCAGAGAGGAGGCGATGGCCAGTACCTGCAGCTGCGCTACCCAGAGGGTGCTGGCCATCAGGGCTGCTTGCTCTAGGCGGTCAGATCCCAAAGGCGAGCTACAGAAAACCCTAAATGCTCCCCGCTGCGCAGCCAGAGCCCCTGCTCACAGCGGGGGGCAAAGAGGTGGGACCGGGAGGGAAAGCACCTCCCGGGTACAAACCCGCGTGGCTGCCCCAGGCTGGCTTCCCACACCCTTCCCCGGTCCCTCCCTCGCATCCCAAAATCAGTGGGCATTCACAATCTGATCGCACTGCGGTGATTTCATCTCTGCTCAACGCTCGTCGTGAGGGGCCTGGCCTGGACCTCCAGGAGATGGAGATAAAATGGGACCTGGATGCAAACCAGGACATGCTTTCGTGCAGATTAAGCTGGGTGCTTCACGAGCCACAGCAAGCCTTCACGCTCTTGCGCCTTACTGTGCTTGGCCGAGGGGCTAGGATAGGCAAGGGGGCTGGCCCCAGGGCACGTGTGGCCCCACCACCCCGGTCATCTCCTCCAGGTGCCACTGCTGCGTGATCACCAGGGAAATCCGGCCCGGTGCACCTTCCCTCTCTCCCTCCCAGGTAGGTTTGCGCCCTCCTTCACAGCAATCAGTGCTGCTGTTTGCAAAGGATGGAGGCTTTGGGACATCTCCCACCCTCCAAAAACCTGGGTGCAGTCAGGCCCCCCACGGTTGCCCAGGCTTGGCTGCTGCCGCGGGAGCAGGCAGGCTGAGCATTGGGAGGAGTGGTTCGCTGGGGGTCTGGGCAGTATTTGGGTACATCTCAGTCCCTGGCATGCGGAAATGGCGCGTCCCACTGAGGACCAGAGCAGATGACGGAAAAAATTATTATCCTGTGGCTGCGTTTCTTCTCTTTCTGAGAGCTGCTGCTTTCATCTGCTCCCTCGGGCGGTCTGCTTTTGCCCTCTTCTGAAAACTCACGGTGTTACAAGGGGGAAGGCACACGCATCTCCCCGGGCTGTGCCTGTTGCCCTCGCACAGCCACAAAAGCGTCTGCGTACCGAGAAGAGCTGTTTGTGACGGGCACCACCTGGTCCTCTCGGCAGAGCCACCATCGAGCTCTGTACCTAAAAATACAGTTAAAACCTCCTTGTTAAGCTCATTGTTAAAGTTTGGATCCTGACTCTCTGCTTGCTGTGCCCAGCGTTGAAACCTGTAAAAGACGTGAGCTGGAGCGACGCTTGCTACCTTCAAGTGGTTCCTCAAAGCTCGTAAGTTTTTTAAACTTCTTTTAAAAAGCATTTTAGCGGTTCTCTGCAGCTTTGCTGGCCTGCAGCAGTAGCACGTGCAGGAACACGACGCAGCAAAGGTGACAGATTTCTCTCCCCGGGGTGGAGCGACGTGGAAGGAGCAGCAGAAGCAAGAGCCGGGCAGGCGGGGAGGGGTTCAGTCTGCTGCTTCAAGCAGTGTCTTGGGAGCAAAGGTGCTGTCTCTTCGGTCTGGGCTTTCAAAGTTTCAAGGAAACAATATTCCTGTGCCTACAGATCACCAACAGCGTGAGCACTGCAGGGTTTGTGCCCTTGGTGGGGTGTCCGCCATGCATTGTTTGGAGGACGCAGGCACTTGCACTGAAGCCATCCCCGTGCCGTTTGTAGGCTGGAAACCACAGCCCTGCCTTTCTCCGGGCACCTTTGCTCAGCGCTGCCCAGCTCGATGCAGCAGGGCTGGGTCAGGTACAGCGACACTTCGTCCACATGCTCAGTTTTCCGTCCCCATGCAGGTCATAAAATGAACCCGAAGTATATCACAGAATCACAGAATGGTAGGGATTGGAAGGGACCTCTGTGGGTCATCTAGTCCAACCCACCCACCAAAGCAGGGTCACCTACAGCAGGCTGCACAGGACCTTGTCCAGGTGGGTCTTGAGTATCTCCAGAGAAGGAGACTCCACAACCTCCCTGGGCAGCCTGTTCCAGTGCTCCGTCACCCTCAGAGGGAAGAAGTTCTTCCTC
>Ga0065711_1028029_pt1 | contig 44213 bp, 20 predicted proteins | sample Hoacrofraction12_FD_59098 | JGI IMG/M metagenome (GOLD analysis project Ga0065711, IMG submission 59098) | Hoatzin crop microbial communities from Cojedes, Venezuela - Epithelial fraction 12 v2 (version 2) | ecosystem: Host-associated > Birds > Digestive system > Esophagus > Crop | place... | reverse complement strand
CTTCCCGCGCCCCTCCGGGCTCGGTGTCCGCCCCCCCTGTGCCCCGAGGGGCGGCCGGCCGCGCTGTCAGCCCCGCCGCCCCACTCGCCCTCTGGGCCGGCCGCTGCGGTGACAGCGGCCCCGCTCCCGCCTCGGCATCCGCCGCCCCTCCCCTCCCTCGCCGCGTCCCTGTCACCCATTTTGTGACTGTCCCTGCGAGGCGCTGCCGGGGGGGCCGGCCCGCCCGTCTGCCTGCGGGGCGGGGAGGTGGCGGAGGGGTGCGCGGTTCCCGGCTAGCGGGCCGAGCTCGGCTTGGCGTCCCGCGGTGAAGTCGTTTGTTTCACGCTGCTGGCTTGTTTCTGCGGAGAGGGATGGTGGCGGTGCGTGTGGGAGCTTTCTGAGGAGAAAGGTAGAGTGCCCGCACTTCCAGCACCTCGGTAGCTGGTGTAGGTGTGGCGGGGAGGACCTTTGGCTGCGTTCTGGTCTCGCACTTGTCTGGAGTGCCGGTTGTCTGCATCGTTGTAGCTGAAAGATCCCACAAGTTCCAGTTTTGTGCCTGCTGTCTGCCTTTCTGTACTTCACAGTATTCTTTCTTGCAAATGTTACATGACCTGGTAGTGCCAGGGATGGAGAAAAGCAGGTTCCTGTAGCTGGGCCAAAATCAGAGAGTTGCCAGCGTGCCTTCTGTGCTCTGCGTCCTCGGAGAGGGAAACAATGCAGTGCTGATGCTCAGCAAACTGCACGCTTCTCTCCACAGCAGCATCTCACCGTCTGTGATTGTGTGAAGTGTCTGTCTGTGCTAGGATCTGGAAAACACAGCTCTTTTGTAGCAGAAAATTTGTTTTGTAAGTGGTTCCACTGGGTGAAAGTGTTCTGAAGAGCTGTAGGTTCTGCTGAAGGACGTAGTCCGTGCAAGCCCTACTCACCCCAAAAAGCAAACATAAACCTTCTGTTGCTGCTTCCTGCTTAAATAATGGCATGGACTTTGGCTGCTGAAATGTAGGCAAACTAAAGCCAGTGACTGCTTTTAACGCTCTCATAATCATAATATAGTTGTGCAGTAGCTCTGAAGTACAGTTTCTCCTGCCCCCACCAGCTTAGTTGATTAGGTAGTAGCTAACAAAAATGAAAAGGGCGGGTCATTATAAACATTCTGAGATCAAAATTGAGAAACTGAGACAGGAGTAGTCTCTTGTAACAGTGCCACTTAATTTTCAGTTAATGGAAAAATCAGATTCTAGGCTAGTGGACTGTGAAATAAGAGAAGAGAAAATTTGATTTTGCAGATATTTTTGTATGTTGGAAGACCACAGATCTATTTTTCTTTCTTTATTGAGTACACTATGTAATTGCATGGAACAAAACTTGTCAAATATTTTTAACGTATTGTAACATTTCTGTCCAATACAGTTCCATCTAGATAAACTCTGAAGTCCACATTTCCCAGTTCTTTTATCTGCTCAAGTCAAAGAGCTGTTTGTTGACATGAGTTTTGGCGTGGTCACTGATAAAGAGCTGTGTCCTCTCTTTAGTAGTATAAAGTTTTGACAGTGGTGGAACATCACATTGGGCAAATCTCTGTGCAGGGATTTCCAGTTCTCATGGACTGTAGTTTGTATTGTGTTTTGCAGGTTGCCAACTCTGCAGTAGTTTCCCTTTCCCTCCATGTTCTAAGGCAGTGGGATGTCTGTGGCCTTCCAGGCATGCCACCAAAGACATCTCCCGCGTCGGGTGAAGGTTTCGCTTAATGAAGAGTGTGTCCATAGGCTGAGGTCTGGCACGTGATTGTTCATGCTGGTAAATTGTCAGCGTGGTTGCTAGCATGGCTTAGCTAGGGCCACCTAGTATTTTCCTAAGCCATACCTGGGCATCATTGAGAGGTGGCAAATGCCAGGACTTCTCCAGACAGGCACGGGACATGGCCACCCTTTTCTGGATGGGGGAGAGCAGAAAGCATATTTGGCTCTATAGTCACAAATAAAGCTGTGCAGGTTTGCCGCCAGACTGAAGAACAATCTCTGGCCTGTGTTAGTTACTAGTGTAAGGTGTAGCCAATGAGTTTTAGAAGTTTCTGTCTAAGCTCATGTTGGAATAGGTATTTTTAAGCTGCAAAGATTTCATTGTACAGAATAGATAAGGTGATGTATGGTTAACATTTTAGGTATGAGTAAATACATACTTACAAATATCATAGTGAAGGGAAATAAGTTTGTGCCATTTTTGCTTTACTGTTAGTGTGAAAGAGGAAAATATATTCTCAGAAGGTGGAGGCACGCAATGGAAACTTCGTAAGAGATCTTTCACTGACATATTTTAGGAGTTCTTTTTTTCTTACCTTGATCTTGTGACATTGAAGGCTGTCTTGCCAACTAGGATTCAGTTCTAGAAGTGTATAATGTGAGTATTAATGTGACTGAATCTCTATGCTCAGTGGGAAAAACAGCACAAGAAATATTATGCTTGTACTTCCTGGCTTCAAGAATCACCCCATATGATCATCTTTTTAGTCTTTATACTGAAAAAGGGAGAAAAAAATGGGTGTTAGAAGCTGAGTTATACACGTAATCATAGCCTTAAGTGACTAGTCACAAGGAACATATTACTTGTTTCTTTTGAGCTTATTCCAACTGAAATGATCAGAGAAGCCACCTTTTGGAGCACTTAACAGTTTGATGCAGCCTGCAAGTAATTATAGGATACTATCTTTTAACATATAAATTATTCATCATTAGAGTTTTCATACACACATGCATGATTTTATTTGGGAAACAAGACTTTTTCTTTACTGTAAAGAGACTACAACTTTTCATCTTCGTCTTTGTAAGTAAATGTCTTGGGATACCTTAATTTTGCAAAGAACTGACACTGTTGCAAATAAGTGGCAGAACTAGTAGCTTCCCAAATCACAGAAGAGTAATAAAAGAATAAATTGTGAAGTTAGGCAAAAGGCGACTTTGTAAAGGGGATCAACCTACGAGGTTTCAGTACCAAAAAGAAATAATATAATAGTTTAGATCTAGCCATTTGTTACATATTAAAGGATTGTAAGCCACTTAAGCAAAATTTCGAGAGAGAAAATAACTAATTTTTACTTACTTCAAGACTTGGTTTGTTGTTTATGAAAGTTAAGACTTGCATGATCCTCAGTTTATTTTCCAGGACTATTTGCCAGAATGAAGCCACCTAATGATTGCCTGCAACTACCTAGTATATATGCAGTTTTACGCAGGAAAATAAACTGGGCATCTAACATTTAGTATTTATATTTAAATACTATTAAAAAAGAATAAAAGTAGTATTGAAGTACTCGAGTGATGTATTTGATGACATCAGCCTGGAGGACTTGGTATTTTTCTGATACTAAAAACATTTCCTTGACTTTGGTCATTTAGCCAGTGTAAGGTACGTGTTTTGCAGAAGTACATGCAGTGAATAACGATTTCCTATGGGATACACGTTTGGGGAGGTGGGTGGAAAGCTTGAACAAGAGGCTGGCATTCTTAACACTCCTTGAAACTTTCTGTGTTCTTCTTAAGTCACTTCTATATATGTTCTTAATTAAAAGCACACAGTGGTTTTGGCAGATGGAACCTTCTTGAAACTTCGGCTACAGAATTTCATTGCTCTGTGCGGGCTGGTGCTGGAGGGGCTCCTTCAACACACTTCACTGTTCATTGCTGAGATGTTGGCAATCTTCGTATTGACAAGTCTTAACTGACACAGACAAGTTTGTAAAAATATCTATCAGAGCTTGACATTCTCTGTGTAGCCATAGGATTTATTTTTTTTTTACTTTTTACTGAGTTTCCAAGTTGTTCTGAGCTTAAAGTTTCTTTTATTTAGCAAGTTAAATGATACTGAGATTTGATAATGGGTATGCCTTTAAAGTAGCATCTGTTGTGCCGTTAAAGATCTTTCTTTCTTTGCAAAAAACATTTTTCTCTGTTTCAGTTTGCTTTTCCTTAAGAAGTAACCATCATTGTAAATAGTTAATGGCAAATATTTCCTCTGAGGCCCTGAAGGTCTTTTCTGGAGGAAGAGAAAAAAAAATTAAAACTGTTTTTTATCGACATGATTCCTACCACAAATCCGACTAAGTAACTCTGTTCACTTGACGTTCTAGTTTTGCTTTTATTTTTCTTTCTGTGAAAAAAAAAAATCTTTCTTTCCTTGCAATCACAGAATCATGCAAGGCTACTTTTTATCCGTGCTCACTTACATCAAGTGGAAAATTGTCTCTTCTGGAAATTATGAACTTCTTAAATAGATACAGTTGCTGGAAGTTGTTATCAGAATATTCTTGACATGATTTGTAAATGTGGGATATGTCCTTGAATGTGGCACTGTCACTGGGTTTGACAATAACTGAGAACTTGTCATCAAGAATTAAGATGCTGAAATGAACACTTTCTAATATAAACTTTCCCCCCCCCCCACAACTTTTGCTATTCTTCTTTGTAGCCTGGTACAGAACTACAGGAGAGGGTTTCCTCGACCTGTAGGTATGGGTATCCCTATGACTTTGAAACAAAGTTTCAGGGTGATGTTGTGCCATTCTCCAAAGGTTTTGGTAGTTTGCTGTGATAGATGTTACCGTGATTTACAACCAGGCTCAGGCACAAGGAGCTGGTTGTCTCAAAGCCATAGAGGAAAACCTGCAAATGTAGGAATAGAACGCAGAATCTTGATTTAATAGTGAAGTGTCCTAGTTGCATAGTAGATAACTTCCTTTACCAGTACTAATCTAATCAAGTGAGCACTATGGATTTTCAGGAATGACCTATACCCCTTTCTTCAGTGCTGTGGTCACTGATCTTTTTCTTCTTCCAGGTGTGGTCAGTACTGTAAGTAACAGACTGAGGCTAATGGGAAGGAGAGTGAAGCTGCTGGAGGTCCCCCTGGCTTGTGTCATTCCATGGTGCTGCCAGCCCTTCCTTCTTGTCGACTCAAAATATGTGGGCTTGATCCCATAGCTTTGGACCACTAGCTTTTTCTGTATCTTGGGTGACTCTTCCTTTTGTTTTCCCCTTACAAAGTTATCAGTATTTTCAATCCTAAAAGCTTGTTGTTAATGCAGGAATTGATTTGTATGTATACATCAGTTGTCACGAACAAATCAAAACTGCTGGTAATACCATGTGCTCCTAAACTCTGTTTTATGCTTTCAAGGTTTGACCTACCATATGCTGATATTCTAGGCTTTGTACCTATTTCTTTTTGCATTTTAACTGTATGTATCTGGTTGAAAGATACCCAACACTTTCAAATTCTTAGTAAACAGTATAAATTTTGTTTATGAAGGCTCACTCAGGAAAAATGTTAAAAACATTTTAAGTAATATAGTTCCAAGTGTGCACATGAGATTTCAGTCTACTTGCATTTCAAGTTCAGAAGTAAACTTGCTATATTAAAAACATAAAATTACCCAAATGTGCATTGTAAGAACTTCTTCACAGTTTCCTGAAAATATTTCTGATATATAACTGTAAAAAATATTATCTATCTACAGAAGAAAATTCCATTAAATCTATAACTTATGGATGTTAATGTTGTAAGTAAAGGATACTTGAAGGAACAAATAACTACAAAGACTACAGTATAGCCTTTTTTAGTAGAAAGATTACATTTTTCTGAAGGGAATGGGAAAAGTATTCTGAGGCCTTCAGCCAAACATCAAAGGCTTGCCGTGAAACCCGGAGGTATAGGGGCTTCTCCAAGAAATACCGTAAAAGTATTTCACAATGGGAAGTGCTAAAGTGTTAGGTGCTTGGCATACCATGGTGATACCAGCACATCAGCAGTCACATCAGTTAGGGATGCCGTGCTGCTCCTGGGCGTTCAGTGCTTTCCAGGCTCCGTCCCCATGTGGAGTCCTGTATTGCTCCAACAACCAATCTGTCCCAGGAAACAGGGTCTCCATAAACTGGTTAGTGATTCACTCTTTTCTGGAGGCTTGGAATAAAAACGTGGAAGAGAAACAGTATCTTATCCTCTTTCCTGAGGGAGGATAGTGGCTGCAGACAGAGCCTCTCTGTCCTGTCCCAAGGACTTTTCTCCTGTATGACTCAAATGCATGTCCTTGGGCTTCCACACTGGGGTAGGTAAATGCTTCTCCCCTAGACACATCAGGGTGTTTAGGAAAGATTTGCATGCAGTTCTGTCTCGTCTCTCTCTCTGCCGAGCCTGAAGGATTTTAAGCTAAGTAATGAGTGTTCTGCTGGCAGATCTTGGAGGTGAAGGAAGATGTGCTCCAGAGCACAGATTTCAAACCCATAGAGAGCCAGTCCTCAGATGCTCTGTGGTGGTCCGAGTGCCCCGTTTTGTCTTGTATTGATTGATGAACGCAGTTATCCAGTTCCTCATCTAGCTTACCACGTGGCTCCACTGAATAGAGTGGCTTGGAAAGTGGTGGTGGTCGGGCAGCGATAAGAGGTTCATTTAAATCAGGGCTGAGTGTCCAATAGGCTGAGACTGAATTAAAACAAGTTTGGGGCTGCACCGTGTCTGAAAGGATGAGCCTCCTTCTTGTTCTCAGTTTACAGCCCCGCTGCTTCTTTTGCATAGCATCTAGCAATTATGAGGTGAGTCAGATCAGTCCTGATCTGATGGAAGGACCAACTCATCAAAAAATGAGCTACGATCTCTAGAACTGAAAGAAAGGAGAGGACTGAGGAAGGGATGGGACTGCCTCTTTTGGTGGCAGGGTACAATTAAATTATTTTGATGACTACGTTAAGCAATCCCCAGCAGACACTTCCATCCCCCGGCCTTAGCAAGGCTGGCTTGTGGATGGGCCATTCCCTTGGCCGAGCTGAGACCAGGATGGTCCTTCTGGGGATGGGAATCCCAGAACCATAAGCACCTGCAGGCTGGGAAGGTCCTTGGGGGATGTATCTCTGTGTGCTTCTCCTGTTCTCTAGTCTTTTTTTTGGTGCAATGCCTTCAGGAATGTTGCCAGACCAGGTCAGTGGTGAAGTGAACATAATGAGCACCAGTCACCTCCCAGCTCCAGATACCCAGGCAATAGGAAGTCCTCAAGTTGAGAATATGTTAGTCAGTCAGTAGCTGGTAAGAACAGATTTGTCAGCATAACCGTGCTGGAAACAGGATTTGGGGTTTTTGGGGTTTGCACGAACTGAAGATCCGATGGACTGTTTTGGATGAACATGGGACCTGGTCGAAGTTAATCACTTATCTTAGAGGTTTTACCTGTAACATATTTGTGCTGGGAGCCGCCGGTGTAGCTCCTGAAATAGCATGTTGCACGTCCTTTCCCTGTCCCCCTTTTTCTGATGGAGACAAGGCTGCCTGCAGCCTCTCCCTGCGAACCTCATGCAGCAGAAGCCTGTGCTGCAGTTGTTGGTACAAGAGTTCAGCTGACAGCATTTTGAGTGGAGAAGAGAGAAAAGGTCACCACTGGTCACGGATTCCAGCCAGCACTTTTGGGAACAGCGGTGCTAGAGACAGAGTACACTGCAATGAAATGTTGTCTACTGAGCTAGTCAGTTTGAAACAGAAGGACGCTGCTGTGTTCATCGTGCGCCTTTTGTTGAGCTGTTCTGCCAAATTCCCTAGTCTTAAAATTGTACGTTGCTGATTTAGAAAGTACTTCCCTGGCAGTGCAAGGAAAATTTCCGTGTGTGTAGGGGAATCTGATTGTTGGTTAAGGAATACAGTATATACTTAGGGTTATATGACATTAAATACATTTTTGTAACTGGAAGGTTATTGATTTTTGTAGTCACACTAACTTTAGAGCATGCTTGGAATGGTGATAGATAACAACGCCTTCAGTTAATGTGGTTAACTGACCAAGTACCACTTTTTAGACTAACTGCTTTTATATTTAAAGCTGGCCAGTCTTTGGCTGGGAAATTCATTGTGTTAAAATTTTTTTTGCTCAGAAGACCTGCAGTGCCAAAGTCAGAGTTGGTTATATTTTTTTGGCATATAACCATACGGGTTTTACAGAGAAGGTTGATATTTCTGCTAAGTTTGTTTAAGCCTCTAAAATCTGACATAGAGGTGTAATTGCTAGCCAGGAAATAGGTATATATGACATCATCTGTTAGTGCGCAGCTTAAAATTTGGGTGCAACTGTGAAATTCACCAAAAGGAGTGAAAAATGACACTGTAGCCAAAACCTCTCCACGTTTATCATACTAATTTTCTGTGTAATATATTCCCTCTTCTGTTCCCTTTATCATGTGCCACTGGCTGAGGTTTATCTTAACTTGCACTGTAAGGGACAGACAGACTGCCTTTAGATGGAAGGTTATTTTTCATTACGTGTATTATCAACACCAATGAAACAGTACATATATAATGGTAATATGGATGGTATTCTCATCTGTAGTGTGAGTATCTCTGGTTAATGGGTGTGCTACAGGGTACTTAGCCTGCTTAGAATATTTTTTTCATGAGCCCTAGGATGGATACCAATAAGGTATATGTTTACCTGGAGTTTTGTTCTGGTTTCCAAAACTCCAGTTCAGAAAGAAAAGCTTCCAAAGGTGCAGTCAGTATAGAAGTTAGTGCTGAAACCGAGTTATGGACAGTGCTTCCCTTCCGTGTGGAACAGATTCCCCAGGCTAGGAAGGATCAGTTGGATTGAGTTGATGAACAGTTGTTTTTTCTTTCCTCGGCAGTGGTTTGAAATAGTGGTTGTTTAAAGTAGTAGCTTGAAAACAAGACTGCATTATTGAATTTTGTTATGAAAAGGCTTTTAGAGCACAGTTTGTAAGTTTAGGAGTTCTTCTGTAAATGTTCCTGTCACTTGTCTGGAATGTTAAGCATTGCAACGGATACACATTGCTCACAGCAGTTACAGCTCTGAAGTTTTCTCCAAAGAAGGCGTAGAGACATTTAGGTGTATAACAGCCAATTCTTGCCCAAAGCTCTGGTCTTTCCTCTCTGCTGTTTAAAAGAGAAGTAGCAATAGCAAATGTGACTTGAAAACAGTGGATGGATAGCGTAACTTAAAGGTAGAATTCTTATTTTTGTACTTCCACAGCTTGTAATGGGTAACTGTAAAGGCATTTTGAATTTTTAAGATAGAAAGCAATAGGAAAGTCTTTGCTCTGTAAATAACTACCTGCAGCAGTTGTTCCAAGCTTGCAGCACCCGTAAAACATTGACATTTGTATATTTTCCTCATGGCATAAGAACGCAGCAGACACCGCCCTGACTGGAGCAGGGATCCATCCCACCTGGTGCTCTGGGTCCAGCCATGGCTGTGAGCAGATGCCTCAGGAAAAAAACCAACAAACCCAAAGTCTTCCCTTATACCCTGACCGCTCTCCCACTCTGTAATTATTTTTGGCTCAGGGAGGTTTCCGAGTCCTTTGTGCTTGGCTATTTAGCATTCATTAGGGAATTTCTCTACCTTGTGCATGTCCAGTCTCCCCTTCCACTCGCACTTCATGCAACCGCAGCATTCTTTCAGTCTGCATTAAAAATACGGCTCCTTTTTCTTATTTTGAACCTGGCTCTAACTTCATTTTTGGCCCTTAGTTTTAGTACTGGAAGAGACGATTAACAGCTAGTCCCAGTCTGCCTTCTCCATGCCATTCAAGATTTGATAGGCTTTTGTAATATTCCTTGTGACATGTCTCATGGGAGCTATTATATATCTTTGATTGTATTTTTGCCCCTTGCTGAACCTTTTTTGGGTCTATAAAAAACACTTTTTTTGAGATTGGGAGACCAGAATTGCACATACCAATTAAAGTGTGGGTAGACAGGCAAAAAATTTATTTGTTGAGTGCCATGTTTGTGTTTTATGGTTTTCTTTAATAATTCCTGGAATTGCTTTGCTTTTTTTGCCTTCTCCCAAACACTGTGCCGATAGTTTAATGAAGGTGTGAATCAAAGCACAAAGTCTTGCTGAGCAATATTGATGAGTTGAGAGCACGTTTATATGTGAAGCTGAGGTTGCTTTTACCCAAGAGATAGATTGCTTTGTGTTTACCTGCATCTAATTTTATTTGCTGTTTTTATTGTCCAGTTGGTCTCATAAGGGTCTTCTGTGATTCCATGCAGTTTCCTGTTTGGTATCCTAAATAACCCTCTAGCATCAGCAAACTTTCAAGTTGCTAAAACTGATCTCTTGATCATAAGCAAGAAAACAAATGCACTGCTTGCTCTCGACTTCTGGAACCCAGTGGTTAATGGATTATGGTTTTGAAATTATTGAGCAAGAGACATTGTTTTGGAGTGCTCGTGCAGCTTGCAGGCTGAAGGTTTGAGCTGTGGACATTATAAATGTGGAGAACTCTGCCTCTTAGTGTGTAGCTTATTTCATATCCCAGATGTTAAGTTGTTGGTGCCTATGCTGTCTTGCCTGCAGAGACTTGGGAAGTTCTGAATCCGTATTTTACAGGGGGGTTGGAGAGGCTGTATTTCATAATCTTTTCTTCACAGTTCTGCCTTTTGGGACTGTAAGTGACCTAAAAATGTCATTCCCTAATTATTTGGGCAACAGTTGTCAACCTAAATACATCAAAACCAAAAAGCTTGTACAAATAGAGAGTGAAAGTGTATGGACTCCTTTGCTCTTAGATGTGAATATTTCTATTTTCCTTTGTATTCTGGGTATTTGATGTTTCAAAAATGCTTAGTATCCTCAGATTTGAGGCATCAGTTGTTTCTTTTTTTCTGGAACTCTTAAAAGGTAATTCTGAGGTTATTTATCATTTTCTTATTAAATCACAAATTTTTAATAGATAAACCTGCTTAATACCTTTTGATACTTTGTATATTCAACCAAAGGCAAAAGGCTAATACCTTCTTTGCTGCTTAACCCTCTCTCACCTTACAGGCACAGGAAAGTGTTTTTTATACTCATGTAATTGAGCCTTACTTTTGTGACTGCGATATTAGCATAAATAGTCATATTAAATAGTGGGTGAGATTTAAATAATCGGAGTAAGAAACCGTACCCCTCCCTTTTCAGTTTTCAGGTTTCTACAGAGTGTGTAAGAGTAACCCTGAAAGCATTTCATGTTGGCTGGGTGGATGTATCATATCAGTTTACAGTAAAGAGCAGAGCCATGCTATTGGGCAAAACACTTTTAAATTATTATTTATGGAGTTGTATGTGCAGTTGGTATAAAATACAGGACTGGTTTCACATGCCTCCACCAGAGCTCCTGAACAAGATTCCCTTTTGTTTCCTGTACTATGTGTGCTGTGGAAAGAGAGACGTCTGGGAAGGGATACAGGTTAGAGCGAATAGTTACATTTTAGTTTAGGAATGCAGTCTTTCTATCTGATATTTTGGGCTTGTTTTGGCTTTTTTCCATCCTGATTAATTTTATAATTGGTACTGTAGTGCTAGCATTAATCAAATGTTTTCCAGTAATGTCTTGTGTCTGTTGATAAATGAGTATTTCGTTTAATAGTGTGAAATGAGGGACCTTCAAAAGTTTCTCTTGACTGTCTCATGGAGTTAACAACTCTTAATTCCACTGCAACTTTTCAGTGGTAAGCTTCTACTTCATTCTTTTTTTATCATTTTTTTTTTCCTCTTCTTTTTTTGAGGTGGGAGGAACTGTGTGTAAAGGGAAGGAAGTCTTCAGTAATTTTTTCATTCTCCCTAGGGCAAAATATAAACTACGGTTTTATGTGCAGTATTTGCTTTTTAAAACAATAGTGAACTAATGGTTTAGCTCTCCTTTGATTTATTAGTGTTGTGCGTTAATCTTCAGAAAGCTTAATTTGACTAGTGAACATTTTATTTCTTATTTTAAAATTTAGTGTTTGGCAGAGACAAATTTATTGTTGGTTCTTAATACTGTGTCTTCCTAAGGAACATGTTGTTTGTCTTTGGAAGCATAAAGGTAGTGTTTATCTGTGATATCTGCCTTTTGAGAAACTGGGTGAAGTAGGGCTTTTTCCACTTACAATTCAACCATATTGATGTTTTCTGTTTTCGGTGCTGAAACCCCATCCTCTTTTTCCTTCCTGGAGAAGGCAGGAGGGGAGAAACTGGCACTGAGAGGTCATAAATTCGCTTTAAGAGCCTGAATGAGCAGCTGCTTTTAGAACCTGTAGTGCTAATTAATGTCTTGTCCTTATTTTAAGTTAAGTTGGACTCATTTGTATCTTGTTCTTAGTTTTAAACTATAATTACACTATCTTCTTTCAATAAGAAAGTAACTACTAGGGCTTAGTTTCTCTGGAAGAAAAACAGGAACAGCAGTACCTAACCCTCCCTGTCCTCCAAGCATCTTTGAAATTTCTGTCTTGGAGTTTCAGTAAATCACAAATAGTGTTTTTCAGTGTCAAATTTATGGATATTTTTAAGTAATAATGTGATGAAATGTGAGCATTATACTTAATTACTTTGTTCAGTGTCACTTGTTTACCACTTTGCTGTGTGGTGGCTGTTTTGAAGCAAATACTGTTGCATGTTTTCAGGAACACTTCTAAAGCATGCATTTTTTTAAATAAGATCGATTATGGGTGAGAAACTTCACAGAGGCTTTTGTCACTGATGACCTCTGTGATATATTCGTAAGAGCATAAATGGTTTGTACTGCAAAAGCTAATATTAGCCTGTATTTCTTTTTGAGATTATACACCCGGTGGATTATGTTACTATATGACTTGCTATAATAAGCAGATCCCAGATGTATTGATCTTCTACTGTGCATGCAAGGATTGTGTGTGCAGTGTGTATCTGGCATGTTTATATGTCAGACTTGATGAATGTGCTCTGTAGATTTGATAAATGTGTACTGCAAATGGCCATTGCTGGGTGTCTGCAGGCCAGCTGGAGCTACCGCTTTACCTACATTGCCAGACAAGGTCATCAAGCTCCGCCCAAATTTATGATAGTCGTGTCATTGCCAGTACCCTAACCTTCATTATGACACTGGATTTCTAGCTGTATAAGCTGTCAAAAAGCTATGATTCTGACTTACTGGATTTGTTGCAAGAATGTAGTTTTTTCTTTGAGGTAATTTTTTAAATGCAGTCAGCTTCATGACAAGCTGCACACTGAAAATTCATATTTCTCAAGCATGCTGTGGGCAACTTTTTTGTGTAGTCTGTAGAAAAATATCATTCAATAGTAATGATGCCAGTTTTACTAAACAACTCTGTCCTCTTTGGTCTTTTCAGTTTTAATTTTCAATTGAATAAGATCAAAAGCACAAGTAAGCCTTCAACTTGTAAACATGAAAAAGGCAAGAAATGTTAGTGTGGCAACTCGGTCCTACTGGTAAATAGGTAGGGTCTGCTGCTGTGTCTGCTTCTGGAATCTAGTAGGCAGTTGCAACACTTAAAATTGTGTGTGTATAGCAAACATATTGCCTTCATGGGGCTTTTCTGGTTTGGGTTTTGGTTTTCTTAGGAGTGTCTCATTTCAAATTATCTCTCAGTTATTTAATCTTCTGTAAAGGCGTTCTGATTACTAGTAGCTGTATGGCAGGACCGGTGCATTTTTGACATTCTGATGATGAAACTGCAACAACAAACAAACTTTTCTGTGTCTGTTCACGCCAGCTTTCAGAGCTAAAGGGAATATGGAAGCTATAAACATAAAATTTTCAGTGTCTTAAAATTAAACTTCCTGTTGCTTCTGTTAACAGCACGTAGGGGTCTCAGGAGGCAAAACTCCTGGAGTTTTACTGACTTTTGTCAGTCAGACTTGAAATACACTTGTGTGCAGCTGAGGTGGTGATGGGGAAGGAGGAGTGTGTGTAAATGTGTGGTGTTAATTTTGTTAGCTGAAATTAATTAGTACTCCTGATCACTTTGTTTCTGTGTCGCACTTCTCATGCAATCATCAGCGTGCATTTTAAGAGATGGAGACAACTAGATGTGTTTCATGTTTCTGATCAGCTGCAGGATACTGGGCTCAGATAAACCTGATCACTTACTTCCACCCAGAATCTGTAAGACAGAAAGGGGAGTGGAAGTTTCCTCCTCTTAGTCGTCTATCTTGTGTCTTCTGACTCAGGGGAGATGAAGGAAACAGCTGCCAACTGTCTCAGTCTTGCAAGAGAGAAGATGATCCCGACGTGTCTAGTCTTTCTGGTAGTCCTTGCTTCAAATTATGGCTATCGGTTAGTCTGCCCTTTCTTTAGTTGTCTTCAAGAATTAGTAGTTTTTGTGATAACTGCATTGTTTGGGTCTGCTGCAGCTGCTCCCGGTTTGAGTAAAGTCAGTTTTGTTTTCCGGGGTTTTATTTATTTGCTCGTGATTGGAATGACAGTATTGACAGTTGTCTGCTTTCTGAGAAAGCTTGAAGGCAAGGTAAAGATGCTGAAGTTTCCTGACTGCGGACCATGGAACGCTGTGGGTTACTTCTGGTTTCATCTCGGAGATAATGCTCATGATCATATGACTAGTATTAAATTTTGTAAAATCCCAGGTGTTTATTAAAATGATTTTTAATAATAGTTTCAGGGAATCTGAATTTTTCAACTTCTTTTAACTTTTATGAAACACTTTTTTATTTGCAACTGCTGTTACTCTCTTGGTACTTTAGTTACCAAGATGGTGGTAATCTTTTTTCAGATCCAGTGTTGTTGGTAGTCAGGCTGTTGCCTGAATACTCCCACGGTGTTTTCCTTCCCACAGTTAGAAATAAAGAACATTGCTGCCCTAATAAGCCTTTCTTTTGCTAGCTAACGAGTGAACTCGGCAACATGGGTCACTTATAAAATATCCTTGGTTCAGTGCCATTTGTGGAAAGAGAACTGAAAAAAAAAAAAAAAAGATTTGGAGTGGAGCTGGAGGAATTGCTTAGTTCATGGTAAAAATTCCTTTTTTAAAAAAGCAAATAGCATTGGTCGGTCACATGTGTTCTGTTTGTGGTCTTTACTGCTGTTCTGGACTTCTGGTCTTAAATAGAGCCTCTTTTAAAAAGACATTGCTTTTCATTTGTATTTTATATTTAAAATTTCTTTCTTTCTACTTGTAGATTTGTTTGTAAATGCATCATAAACAGACAGCCCAGAATGAAGAAAGCAAGCAGGAGTGTTGGCTCAGTGCCCAAAGTGCCTGGAGTAAATAAAACTCAAGCAACTGAGAAAGCCAAACCAGAAAACGGCTCCTCAGTGTCTGCAGTAACAAAACTCTCCAAAACCGGGACAGCAGCATCTCTTTTGAAGGTAATAACCAACAGTACACTCTGATTATTTGTTTTTCACAATAAAGCTTTAAAAAGAGTAGAATTCTAAGGTGTGTCTTTAACGCAGCTTAGACTAAAGGTTTGTTGTAGGGGTAACTGAAGGGAGTTTGCATAGTTACACAGCACTGGGCAGGGTGACTGGACCTTGTGTGGCATTCGTGTGGTATTTTTCATACCACAATGTGTGATGTGCTGGAAAGCGGTGTAGTTTGCAGAACTTGGCTGTTCTGCAAAAGGAGCAGAGTGGAAGTTGGATTCTGATGAATGTTATTAGTAGTGTCGTGTCATGCTTCAATGGTGTGTCAGTGACTGATGGGATTTGATAGGAGTTATTTACTAATTCTGAAAAAAGAACTAATGAGGTTATCTAACATGAGAAACTTTTTGATATCAGTGATCCGTGTCAGGTCAGTGCAGCTGCATTCTTCTAGTTGTGTTGGCCTTCGCTTTGTGTGAAGTACTGCTTGAGCTGAATTTTCACAAGTTGACTCTTGCTCCTGTAACAAGTTCAAAGGTAGAAGTTTTCTCTTATATTAGCAAAACAGGGCAGTAGATGTAGGAGCATATTGTTTTCAACAACCAAGAAAATTAAGACATACCAAGGTGTGCTGGTGTGGAGTTTTCACCTGGGAGTGAACACATCTGGGTTGGATGGATGGTATGAGCCTGCCTGGTTTGCCTCCCTCTCCTGGCGTGGAAGCATGGCTGGACCCACCTCTCTTGCCTTTCTGCTGCCCAATATGGAGAGCTGGGGCACTGCCGCTGCCCTGGGGCAAGTGAACAGACCAAGGAAAAGAACTGATGTCTGCAACTGGGACCGAAACCACTGTCACCTGCAAAAAGCCAGATAAGCCATTTAAAAAACTGGCAAATAAAGACCTGAAATTAAAGAAGTGAGAAGGGTTGATATCTCTCTGCAATAGCTATGCAGGATTACTGAAGTCAAAAGGTGTTGTCGTTGCTCTCTTTTCTTCTTGCTTTTCTTTTATGGAAGAATGATTAATACTTTTGCTGATGAACTTGCAAGCCAGGTTTCAGCTAGATTTTCTCCCAGTGCTCCCCCCTTTCCTCTGCCACCCAGTGTATCTTGCAGTTTTCTTAAGTTATCTTTTGATGCTGTTGACGCTACTTATTTTGTATTTCTAGAAACCTCTCAAAGAATATGGAAACAGGAGTCCTTTGTAGTTTACTTATCAAGTTTCTGATGTCATACCCTCTCAGTGAGATAAAGAAGAGGGATGATCTAACATTGAAGAAATTTTACCCAGTATACTAGCACAATTTTACTTATATTAGTAACACTTCTGGCTATGTTTGGGTGTAGGATTAGAATTTATGACAATTGTATGTTTGAGGTGGAATTAAAATTTTTCTCTTAATTACTAGAGACTTAGCTTTATGTTACAGCCAGGCTTACTCATCCAGTTGGATGTCTTGTTAAGCTGCTGTTGTGCCAAATTTGTGACTTAATAATAATGACGACTCTAACCTTCTTTGAGTGTTCCATATTTATACAAGAAGGTTAGTTGTTTGTGATTTTTTGACTTACTGGCAAATCACGTTTATAATTAATGGCTTGAAAGAACTATCAATAACAAATTGTATTATTTTAAAAATAATTTTTTCTATAGTTTTATATTTTATCTTGTTGATTAAGCATTTGGCACATTGTTTTCCTCGTAGTGGTTGTAGGATCTTCTCTTAGACTTGGTGAATTGATGTGTGTATTATGAATTAAATTTAATATTCCTTGACCAAAAAAAAGCCCCAAAACCTGACATTAAGTACTAATTTTGTTGTTTACTAATTTTGTTAAGCAACAGCTTACTAATCTGTTTGGTCTCCAAAGCAAGTGTGCGTATAGATACAGAAAACTTTGAGTTGGCTATTGAATGAAAGGCCACTATTGAGGAGTAGGAAAACACACAGTGCTATACCAATCTTTTTTCAGTCAGTAATAATTTTTTTAATCTGGTTTTTTTCCTATCTCCTTCATGATATAACCATAGGCTGGCGTTCAGCGTTGTGTGGGCTTTTTTCACTATGCATTGTTCTATAGATTTGTCCTTTTTTGTGGAGTTTTCCAAGCGTGCAGACAATGGAAGCACAGGAAGAAACTGTGAGACCCACCCTTCTGTACAGCTGAACGCTGTTCCAGGAGTTGGTTGTCAGTCTGCTTCGGAATGCCTTTTTGTTAATTTTTTGTAGGTTTTTGGCTCCCACTTTGCCCAGGACTGTTGTAAATATTCAGCAACCCATCACTCCACACATGTTATTACAGTAGCAGGTTAACTGCTAGCCACTTCTAGTTTTTAATCTGTCGAAAAATAATCTGCAAATAACAGTGTATTCTTATTTTTAAGATTATTATTTTCTGACTTCTTTAACTAATGAGCTTGTGATCATGCTAACACTCACAACTGTAATTAGATGGCAGCTGTACATAGTACAAATGAACTGCAAAATGCAATGTCCCTGAAAAGCCAGGACTTGGACACCAATATTTGAATACTATAAATTAGAATGTATTTTCAGTGTTCATGTGTCTAGGCTTCAGTATCCGGTTTGCAAAACGCAATAACTTAATTACAGATTGTTATGAAGTTTCATGTTTGAAGCACTCCAATGCAGCAACAGCAAGCATCAGAGAAAATCCCAGGCAGGAATAATTAGCTGTATGTGCATATAAAGGGATTTGAATGAGGTGCAGTAAATAGGATACACATGTTTAGAAACTAAGATGAAATGGATTGTAGAGGTGATCATTCAAGTTTCATTGCACTGAAAGAAAGGTGGGGGAAACAGAATATGACTTGTATAATTATAAAGTGGTTTTTTTCATAGAAAATGAAAATAGGTCTGGATGAGCATTTCTAATTATGATATTTTCTATTTTTTTTGTATTTTAATGTAGGGTTTTTGATGCTAAGCAGGATTGCACTGTTTTCAGTAAATGGGAGAAACTACTTTCTTGAGCAAAAAGCTCTTTAACAAACATATGACATTGATTCTGCTTCCATTAAAAATATACGCTACCAAAATACTTTGATTTTTAGTCAAGATTTGTTCCATTGTGGAGCATGAAGAGAGCTGCTGGTTTGTAATTTTCCCAAAGCTTTGCTAAATAGTTTTCTTTGCCAAGAGTATAGCGTTACAGTTTTTGAGAAACTGTTTACTAATTGGCTGCAGAGGAGGTAGTGCCTTCCAACCTAGGCTAGAGATAGTTTATGGGTAAGTCAGAAGAAGAATGGCTGTCTTAAATTCCCTTATTCAGCAAGGCCTGAAGGTGACTAATGTCAGAAAGTGTGTATTTTACTTAGCTCTTTTTTTTTCTTAAAGCTGAGTCACATTTTGACCTATTTGGCTTGATAACGTGTACTTGGAATGTCTAAAAGCTAAATCTGATTTCCCCACTCTTTCGACAAGGTAAAACTGGTGACAGCAAATAGTCTGTTTGAACTATCACGTTTGCCGACTGATTGGCAGATTCAGTAGCAACAGCAAAACAGAAAATCACTGTTTTTAATACTTTGGTTTAAGTGACAGTTGCATCACAAGGTTGTTTCCCTCTCCCTCTACTCCCGTGCCCACAAAATTAGTTTTGATTAGCTATGAAATCTGATCAGGTTACAGGTTAACGGAAGATTGTCGTACAGTAGTAGTTTGTGCTCGACTCTTCCTCCCCCTGCACAAGTAGTGTGGGCTTTGCCGAGTTTGTAGCCCCCCAACATTTTTATTTTCCCGTTGGTACTTGGATGGCATCTGCTGTTTTGCATGGCTGTGACATAGCAGATCAAGGAGCAGATCTGGCTCCTGGGAGGAAGGAGCCCTTTGAAGAGGCTTCCGTTTACACAGCACAGTGTGTGAGCGCACGGAGAAGAGCGGGATAGAACAACAGTGGCTTTTTCTTAGCAGAAAAGCCAGCTTATATGCACATCAAACCAGAGCCTAAGAATAATGTATTTTCTTCCAGACTTTTTTAAACCTTTTTAGAAGGCTATACATGATTCAATAAAAACATTCTTCTCCTAGAGGATTTTACCCTATCAAATACCTGTTTCTATCTGTAAATTATCTGTATTTCTGACAACTGCACGCAGAACAAATATGTTCCCCTCCCAAGCTCCCTTCTGTTTTGTAGCTGCTCTTTGTACTTAGCACAAAATCCCATCCGTGTCCTTTCTACAATATTGTGATCAGTGTTCCTGACTGTTCTGAAATTCGCAGTTGCAAAAAGAAACTGTATGAAATAGTGAGATGCAATTTTTTTTTTTAATTAAGCAAGTGTACCTTCATTCTTAATGTGTAGAATCGTAATGCCTGGCATATAGTTTTTAATATGAATATGTATGGGAGCTAGAGATTATAAACCTGCAGAATTTGAGAGTCATGATGTAAAGCAACTGGTTAAGTCCTAAGCACTACCTTTCCAGCTAGGATATTGGTTGAGACTTCAAATGTTATCCATCTGAATAATACAGTTACTTAAGTAATGCTGCTAACACAGCAGTTTTCTTTTAATTTTTCTTGTCATTACAAAGGGAAGAGTGTTTAGCATATTTTGATTGTTTCTCCATTTGAAAAATTGCATTTTAAAGAGTTGTGAAGTCTGCCAGTTAGTACTGAAGAGCTTAGTATTTCTGGAGTTTGCTTTATTCTGAAAGATGTATTCTCTGTTTGGGAATCCAGTTCTTAAGACTTGTGTGCTTACTGCCTTGTCACATTCCAGTCAGCTTCTGTGACTAACGGTAGTTTCAGGAATGATCATACAAGGTCAAAAAAGAAGTCAAACAAATATCCCATCTCTGAGAGTGCATAGTAAAGAGCATGAAAACAAGGCAAGGATATATGGTGAGGGTGGCTCCCCCCCCCAGCCCCCGAATACTGTCTTAGTCTCTAGTGATTTGTGGCTTAGTATTTTGAGCTAGAAAGGGTATTTTATTAATGTTGGATTGATATTTGTTGTTTAGTTTGGTCTTTTTGTCGTGAACTTGTCCACCAGAAAACGCTTGATCGTATTCTATTAAAAGACATTATACTAGTTTCCTAGTAGTCGGTGGTTTAATTATCGAAGAATTGTCTTCATTTTTATGCTTAAGCATACTTTCCGTCAAAACTGAGAAGTATTGAAACATTAATCATGTTTCGTGGGAGAGAGAAGACTTGGTTTCTGTGGTCAACCGTATGTAAGGAGTTGAAGTTCAGTTTCAGCTTACTAGCTCTGCACAGTGCAGTGCAATTATACTTTTCAACATTCTTGCATAGACACATGACTAGTCAAGTATGTACTTAAACTGATGGAATCTTTAACAGAAGAAATGTTGGCTATGCAGACTTCTCAGCCAGCTGTCTTAAAGCTGCTTCTTCCCTTTCTTTCAGACTAAGAGTAATGATGACCTCTTAGCAGGGATGGCTGGTGGCGGTGGAGTGACAATAACCAATGGTGTCAAGGCAAAGAAGAGCACTTGTGTATCAACAGCATCTTCAACTTCAGGGACAACCATGAACAGTCTGGAAAATAAACCCAAAACTATTTCAGGTAAATTGATATATTAATCCTTAAAAATGGTGGCTGGGTAGCTTTTTATTTTCCTATTACGTATTAAGGATCCAGGCTGCCTAATGAAGTGGTCAGTAAGACTGTGATCAGATCAAACACCTCCTGTGCTCTTTTCCTTTTTTTTAATAATGTAACTGCCTTTTTGGAGGGAGTTCGTTTGAATATCTTCAGTACTGATTATGCAACAATTATATAAATCTAGATAATGTAATTAATCTAGAGAATCATAGATTTGTCTAAAAAAAAATCCATGCCCCAAGCACAGTATCTTTAAGATGTGATAACTTGTTGCAGTCAACATTTTGGACATTCCGTATTATTTAATAGAAATAAAGTAAGAGAGCTTTCAGAAACTGTTCAGAAAAGTGAAATTTAGTGTGTTATCGGTATGGATGGAAATGTCTTTTGCCTTCCATTGCTATGTTTTGGATTCAGTAATGCTTGCAAAGCTGTAAAGCATCTGGAAATAAAGCAGTAATAATCTATCGTCATCTTTATGGAATGAGATGAAAATACAAAAACCTTAACTTTCATTTTGCAGAATTATAATATGCAATTCATCACGTAAAAGCTTGCATTCAATTCTGCTGAAAAGACAATTTTTTGAACTTGTAGGAATAGCACTGCTCCAGTTTTTGTACAATTATCAGAAGCTGTTGATGACAGAAAAAAGAAACTTGCAAATGTTAAACTTTAAGGTCTAACTCATTTTCAAAATACTGGTGAAGCCTAGCAATTGGTAAAGCATGTATCAATTAAAATATAACTGCACTGATTCATGATTAAGGTTGTACAAATGTTTAAATGTATTTTATGAAATGTGTTTACCGTTGTGATTCAGACAATCAACCAGTGTATTGCTGATATAAAATATGCAGTCTTCTGTTACAGATACTGTATTTTAAATTAATGTTCCTAACTTTCAAAAAACATATAGGTACAAGTTCCACAACTAAGCGTAGCGCTTCATCTGGAAATAAAGAGTCAAGCTCTTCTAGAGAAAGAATACGCGATCGTTCTCGTTTAAGCCAGAGCAAAAAGCTGCCTTTGACTGGACAGGGGACCAATGATACGGTACTGGCAAAACGCTCCCGTAGTCGCACCAATCCAGAATCAGATATTCGAATGAGCAAGTCCAAATCGGACAATCAAATCAGTGACAAAGCTGCACTGGAAGCAAAGGTGAATGATCTTTTGACATTAGCAAAAACTAAAGATGTGGAAATCTTGCATCTGAGGAATGAATTAAGGGATATGCGTGCTCAGCTGGGACTGAACGAAGATCAGCTTGAAGGTGATGAAAAATCTGAAGAAAAAGAGGCCATTGTTGTTCATCAGCCAACTGATGTAGAGTCTACATTGCTACAGTTACAGGAGCAAAACACTGCCATCCGAGAAGAGCTCAACCAGCTGAAGAATGAGAATCGAATGTTAAAAGACAGACTAAATGCATTAGGCTTTTCTCTGGAACAAAGGCTGGACAACTCTGAAAAACTCTTTGGCTATCAGTCTTTGAGTCCAGAGATTACAGCAGGCAACCACAGTGATGGTGGGGGTACTCTGACGTCTTCAGTGGAAGGTTCTGCTCCTGGATCAATGGAAGACTTGTTAAGTCAGGATGAAAACACTTTGATGGACAACCAACATAGTAATTCCATGGATAATTTAGACAGTGAGTGCAGTGAAGTTTATCAGCCACTGACATCAAGCGATGATGCCTTAGATGCTCCATCGTCTTCAGAGTCTGAAGGTGTACCAAGTATAGAAAGATCTAGGAAGGGAAGCAGTGGCAACGCAAGCGAGGTGTCCGTAGCTTGTCTGACAGAACGGATACATCAGATGGAAGAGAATCAACACAGTACGGCCGAAGAGCTCCAAGCCACACTTCAAGAGCTTGCAGATTTGCAACAAATAACACAAGAGCTAAACAGCGAAAACGAAAGACTTGGAGAGGAAAAAGTAATCCTTATGGAGTCTTTGTGCCAGCAAAGTGACAAGTTAGAACACTTCAGTCGTCAGATCGAGTATTTTCGGTCCCTGTTAGACGAACACCATATTTCATATGTAATTGATGAAGATATGAAAAGTGGTCGCTACATGGAATTAGAGCAGCGTTATATGGACCTTGCAGAGAATGCTCGGTTTGAGCGAGAGCAGCTCTTAGGTGTTCAGCAGCATTTGAGCAACACTTTGAAGATGGCAGAACAAGACAACAAGGAGGCCCAAGAAATGATAGGGGCATTAAAAGAACGAAATCACCACATGGAACGGATTATTGAGTCGGAGCAGAAAAGCAAAACAGCGATAGCGTCTACCTTAGAGGAGTACAAAGCCACAGTAGCCAGTGACCAGATTGAGATGAACAGGCTGAAAGCTCAGTTAGAGCATGAAAAGCAGAAAGTGGCTGAGTTGTATTCTATACACAACTCTGGAGATAAATCAGATATACAAGATTTGCTGGAGAGTGTCAGGCTGGATAAAGAAAAAGCAGAGACATTGGCCAGTAGTCTGCAAGAAGAGCTGGCACACACTCGCAATGATGCCAATCGATTGCAAGATGCCATTGCTAAGGTAGTGTTTAAAACAAACTGTTGCATTTTGACATCCCATGTATGCCATGACTTCCTGTTGGTCACTGTAGTTCATTTAGAAGTAAAGGATCAATTATGAGGTTAATTAGATTGCAGTAGTGTTAGGATTGATTACTTTCTCTTAACTTTTGTTATGAAAATGTTGGAGGCCTTTTAAAAAAAAAAATACATGGATACATTCAGCCACAGGTTACCTATCATGTTACTTTAAAATTGCTGGTGTTTAAACTCCACAACTTATTTCAAGGGCCAGACTTAAACAGTGTTTAAGATACTATATGATTTTTGTGCTAAATTTAGTTTATTAATTTAGTGCCAAACTGGTGGAAGAGGGATATCACTGAGAATGTCCTGGGAGTTAAAGTTTGAGGTGATAACTCAGCTGTTGATGACTTGTAGAACCTTTCACAGGTGTTAAGAGAATATTTTCAAGTTTCAGCTTATTCAGGTTGGTTCAGTTATCTTAGAATAAATTTATGATAAAGAAAGCAGAAAAGTGTCTTCTTTCTCCACTCAAGAAAATACTAATTTTGAGATAGACTGAGATTTGACCAAATTTAATGTACTGAATACATAATTTAGTTTTAAATGAAACAAAATTTTTTGTAACCTTTTAAACAATTATTATTAAATATGGCAGATACACATAGGTTTTTTACTAATGATCCATCCAGGAGCAGCTTGTGTGTTGACTGGGTTTTGGATTGAAATGTGCATTTCTAGTTCTAGAACAGCTGTTTTGACTTAAATATAACTGATTTGTCTAGTAAAAGCATTTACCTTAATTTAATATAAGAATAATAAAATTTATTTAAGAACTATAAGTATGCATTTAAAGGTGTATCTTCCTGATGAGTAAATTTATGCCAAATTTAGTGTCTGAATTATATATTAGTTGCAAATCAGCATGTTAGTTATGATGACCAGCCAGTTAGAATCAACCTTAATTTGGGGGGGAGAGGGGGAGGGAATTAATAGTTATTCAGTAGCGCCATTAAAATAAAAAATACTGAAACAGATGCTTTAAAGCAGGATATTTTGTCTATTAAAATCGGTGCTTGACTGTGTTGACGCACCCCAAGCCATGACCTAATTTCTCTTGTTTTTCTGATGCCCTATTTTTGCTGTTGGGTTAACGTTACTATGCCTCTGATCCCAGCTTCTTACTTACGTTGCAGTTTCATGAGGCAGGATAAAATAGCCTTGCTGCTCCTGAAAGGGAGAAGTCTACTACTTCTTCCTTCCCTTGGTACTTTTGGGGGTTTTGGGTTTTTTGTTTGTTTTTTTTAATTCAGTTCAATAGCTTGTAAGACTCCTCTGGGAACTACTTCAACGCACTAACACATCTCACACACAAATGTGAATCCTGCTACTTGGTCAAGGAAATGAGTCATCTCACAGATCCACCAAGCACTGAAATTGATGCACAGAGGAGAGCAGGCATTTTTTTTTGGCAAGAGAAAGAAAGGGTAAAGAGTTTCCCCCACCACCTACCCCTTTTATCACGGCAGCCAGATGTTAAATTGGATCAGCTGCTCATGAAATCACAGCCTTGGTACTATGGTATTGTTGCTTCACTAGAATACAAGATACTGCTGTTAGAGTAGCTGGGGAATGCTCATATATTCAGCATGGAATAAAAGAGCTTAACTCTGGCTCAGGAAAATAGTTGCACTAAAACAATGCACTTTTAAAGGCTTATGCGTGACTTCTTGTCCCATACTTTTTTATGGTTACAGAAATATATTGTAAGTATGGTAGTTGTGAAACTGTAAGTGTGTTTGAAAATGCAGCCAGCTTTGTTATGATAAAATATGTTTTTTTTCAGGTTGAAGATGAATACAGAGTGTTCCAAGAAGAAGCCAAGAAACAAATTGAAGATCTCAATGTGACTCTAGAAAAACTTCGGACAGAACTGGATGAAAAAGAGACTGAGAGAAGTGACATGAAAGAAACTATCTTTGAGTTGGAGGATGAAGTGGAGCAGCATCGTGCTGTGAAGCTTCATGACAATCTGATCATATCTGATTTGGAGAGTAAGTATTACGAGTTTCTCTTGTGAGAGAAATGATAATTTAGGAACAGCTGAAGTAGAATGCCGTAATAGTGAAAATATGTCCCTCGTATGTTTGAATTCCAGTCAGACTGGGCTTTGCAGAACCCTTATACACTAGGGGGGAAAAAAAAATCAAGTTGGCTTTGCTTTTCCAGTTCTGGTAGTAGTTGGTGTGAGAATGAAAACCTGTGAATTGAGAATAAATATCACATCTGATAATGTTGTTTTCAAGTTGTTTTTCAAGGTAGAAGAACATGTAATTACAGGCATAATAATAGTGTGCTCTGTGTGCATTTTGGAGACTGGATGATTGATTTTAGTGGTTTGGTGCTGCTTTTTTTTAAGAATTATCTCTCTTTCAAGTGCCCTGGTTTTAGGAGTTATCAAGTAGCCTGAGAATGTGTATAGTTAATGATTTCTCCCACCTGAGGAAAGGTGTTTTTAGTGGAGGAACGGGTGAATGAAGGCCCTGAAAGTTAAAATGTTAGAGCTGACTTGGCCATGTGGATGTGTTATATATTTCTTTCTGTGTAGATTTGCTGAAGTCATGAAACTGATCTGTGAACAAGAAAATGAATCCAACAAACTTCAAGCAAGTTAAAATAAAACTTTAACTGTTAATTCTTGCCACTGTACAAGGAATTATTTGGGCTTGTAATGAAATTCCTGTTTACTGTATACTTGTCTAGCTCTCTGTGCCTTAGTTCCCTCTGATCTCCAAGACCTGCTCAGACATTCCTACCTCAGGCTGGAATTCTGCAATTAGTCTCCATCTAAATAAAAACTTGGGCAACTGTACCCTGGCAAGCTGTATTTGCACAGTGCTGCTTACAGAATTCAAATATCTGCTATTCTTCTGTGGTATACAAAGACTAAACAAGATAGCAAAAAAACCAAAGCGTGATCCCTTTTAACAGCAAGGGAAATATTCATAGAAGGGTTTTTAAATTGGTCTGCTATCAAGAAAAGGTAGTGCCTTATGCAAAACAAATTGTTTATTCAACTGGAGCTCAGTATCTTCAGACATGCGGCTGTCAGCTTTGTTTGCCTAAGCAACCCTTCTTTATCTTGAAAGACAATCACTGTTTCTGTTTACAAAATTGCTTTAGGTTTTTATTCTGCAGTGTTTTTTTTAACTCTGTTCCAAAACCAAAGACATATATTTGCTTGGGAGCAGGAACTGAGGCACATGGTCGGTGGCTCTGACTTTGTTCCTGAAGTAATTCTGTAGCAAAGTCTGAAAAAGGTTGAACACTTTTCTACTTGCATTGTTTTTTCCGTTATCTGAAATACATTCGTACAGAAACCAGCACTGCAGTCAAGTAAACATTTAAGTATCTGTCTAATAAGCCCTGGTTACAAGGCAGCTCTAATGTTTAGATGTTTCTGCTTTGGGGGTACAAGACAGCTATCAGATGTTTGACTTAAACTGGTAAAAATTCAGGCAGAAATTTTCAGTAAAAATTCTGACAGTCTTTGTCACTCATCGCTCTTGAAATAGTTTGGAAAATTGAACTGTAATAGCTGATGGCCTGGTGTGATCCTTTACGGAAGAAAATCAGTATGTTATAGGCAGGAAGGAGAGTGGCATCTAGTGGCAGTAAGAAGGGACGGCACCCGAAAAATAGTATAAACGTCAATATTTTTCTCTGACCGCTTTAAAACGCTGTTCGTTGTGGGTTCATAGTTAAACCTCGTGCAGGAGTTTCTTGGTGGTAGCCTCTAAGCAGTGACAGCAAAGAACAGCATCTCAGAAAATCCAGGACTTGGAGGTGCTACATACAACATGTGGAAGACAGAATTTTAATAATTTGTGTTAAAAGTGACAGCAAAGCACATCTTAGTAGTAGTAGTAAGTTATCGTATGCTGATCAGACTTGGGCAGTTCTGGCATTCTGTCAGCCAAATGTATAGTGCTTGTGCTTTTAAATGTCGAGAATTTAGTGTAGGTTTAGGTATTATAAAGCACTAGTTAGAGGGGTGGTGGTTTTTTCAGCCTAAATAACCAAGCGTAATAAAGATTCTTAAAAGTATTTTTTAATGAACTTTTAGATTTTAAACTGTGAGGAAATCTAATCCGCCCCTTAAGGAGAAATTTAGTCAAACAGCAGAGTTACAGAGTAAATGAAAGTGATGGCAAGACAACTGATAAATGAGAAGTGATAAGTGATGGAAAATTATCACTTAAAGAATTCACAAAAGAGAGACTTACAGTTGGGAGAAAGATGCTTCATAGATGAGGTAGCGAGTGTTCATTCAGTTTAATGATTAATCAACACTAAGTAGTAATGTGAGATGCTCTAGTACTGGTACTTGGGGCACACTTCATTGTGGCCTTTCCAAGCACCAAACCCAAGCATAACGAACATATAATGAAACATTTCTCACACTAGTCTGAATATTGAACTGACACACTTTCGTTGTTAATATCTTTGCCTGCAAGAACTGGGATCTCTCTGATGTGGACACTAGGATGTCAATTGCGTCGGTTAAAAACCTACAGGCTGTTCCCGACCTCCATGCAGATGCAGCAGGAACTGTGGTCGGTGGCAGCTGAACTCGTTACTGGTAGGATGAGGAGTTTTAAGCGTAGTGCTTCTGTATTGGATCTAAAAAGTCTAAGAAATATTAAAATAACCTGTATGTTTTATGTCCTCCCTTGCGCGCTGAGATGAAACAAGCTGCAGTCGCGATCAGTCTGTGGGTATGGGAGTGGAGGTGAGGGAGGGGGAGCCGGCAGGGGCACGGGCCCTGTACTAGATGGCATCTCCACTGGTTTCCATTGCCAGCTCTGAAAAACTTTCAGTAGTCAGCTAGCCACGCTGTCACGTTACTCATCTTCGATGACTAAGAGGAAGAAAGAAACTTATTATTCTTCCAAGCAGTTAAGAAGAGTTTGTGGGGAAGTTTTTTCAGAGAACATTGTCTCCTGATTTGCAGAAAATTTATACTTTTATTATTACTTTTATTAGTTGTCAGATGTTTCTTCTGAAGCCTGGAAAGACTTGCTCTGTTCACTTAGCACAAGGCATAGGTGCTAAACCTATCAGTTCTCTTAGCCCATAACTGTTTAAGTCAGTAAATTTTTTTGGACAAGGGTAGGTGAGCAAGAAGGTTGATACATATAATGTCCAGTGAATAAATAGTTCTTATGGAGCTGACAGTGTTAGTTTTTAATTCTGCTATATCTCATTTTGAAAAGGATCTGAACAGCAATTGTGAAGCTGAATTTTTATGTTACTATATTTAGGCCTTTTCCAGTCAGTTGGATGTTAGTTTTCTAATTACTAGTACTTTTTTTTTTTTTTTCTGTTGGACCCTTAAAAAAATTCAGCTTTCTTGCTGTATAGACCTGTTGTCTGACAGTGAGCTGAAAAGCAAGACTGATATGCAAATTTCGTGAGCTTTGGTATATTTGTAATTAGTGCATCTTCATTATATAAGGAAGCTATAATTCTTACGTTAACTGTAATGTGGGCACTACTCTGTGGATGTGATTATACTGGGATAGAAATTTCAGTGCTAAAAATTTAAATGCTATCCTAGTGTAAGGCAAACCAATGTAACTAGTACAAAAACTGCAAGAATGCCCATTATGGATTTGCCTGTGTCAGGATTATTTGATTTAGTGTTGCTTATCAGGAATTGTAATGCCATGTTTTGAAACTACTATGCATATCTGAATATTGTCTTTTTTTCCTTTCCACCCCCCTTTTTTTTTCCCAGATACTATTGAAGTTAAACAATTGAATGTTGATGCACATTTTTATTTCACAGTAAAAAATTCTAACTGCTAGTTATAACTAGTAAGAGTTACAGATACACAATACAGTGATAGTTTTTCTCAGGCAGCCTTACAGAATTCAGATGATATCTTAGCTTCTTCCCCCCACCTCCAGCCCTAGTTGTAATGTTTTTCTTTGCCATTTGTAGTGTGCATTTCCTATGATTTATTTTTCTACCTTTTAAAAAACAAGGCTTTGTCAAACTGTGATTTAAATCAATATGATTTTGTAAAATGTAGAAAGACTTGAATCCTGCGGTAAAACACAAGCAGCTTGCTGCTTTGCCATTTTTGATTATCCTATTCATTCATCAGAATGGTCTCCTTGTTCTTCACTTACCCTAAACAATAATTACTTTTCCTTTCATCTCAGTCCTCTTTCTTGTCTATGCTCCTTAAAAGGAAGAGACTGGATAAGGGTAGAAGAGAAGTGCCTGTCCTACCATACTGAAAATTGCAGCATATACAGGTGTAGAGGGTTTGTGTGTGCTAGAGAAGCAGCGTGGAGATTGTGAGGCTGCAGAAGGGAAGGATATCACAAGGCCGCTGTGCAGAGAATTGCTGCCTGTGTACCCATTTTGACTACTTGAATTTTCCAGACTGTAATTGGTGACACAATGTGAAGAATTGAATTCAGGCTGTAAGAGGTGAAATCACTTAATTTCTCACCAAGTTTCAAATTCAGTTGCAATACGGTAGTTTTACACCCCCCCCCTTTTTTTTTAATCCCCTTGATGGGGGGAAGGCTGTTTCTAACAACTGCTGTAAAACGCTCTGTATTGTTTATAGTAACTACAGAATATTCAGACTATTGTGTTTTACTTCAAAGCATAAATACACTAAAACTTAATGGTGCATTTCATATCTCACAAAAGCTCAAAACAATGGCATTACACAAGCTTTAACTCTAGATGCATTTATAGTTTCTGGTTTGTGGTTATTTTTAGATGAAATATAGCTTGCTTTTAGTAGTAGAACAAATTTGATTTTTAAAAACCCATTTTCTTTGAACTAAAAGACAAAATGGTCATCCACTATATTTTGTTTCAAAATGCTACTGGAAGCTCTTTAGGACATGTTGACTTGCTGTCACTGTTGAAAGTTATCTAATTTGCAGCGGGGTTTTTTTAGTGTGTGTTTAAAGGAGAAAAGGGAGGGGAGGGGTAGCGACTTTTATAACTTTGACCTAAAGCTGGCATGTCAGTGCTGACTTTAGTTCAAACAAGTTGTGTATACAGAGAGAAGCTAAAAATTGAGAGCTTTGCTTAGATATCATGGTAGCACTCTGTTGTACTTATCTTCAAAGAAGCTTAAAGACCAGTTGGACATATCTTAAAATACACAGTCTTGTAAGGAGGCGATAAATACAGAATTATCTGTCTAAATTTAGTGTTTCAACTTTTCCAAGACTGAAAGGTTATGTTTTCAGGCCAACTGAGGTTTGTATCATTCCTGTAAAGAAATTGTCTGTGCCATTAAAAGGCTCTGTACTTAGGACTGTTGAGGCAGAACTGAAGAATTGCTTCTGATGAAGAAACCAAAAGGAATTCCGTGGCTGAAAAATTGAAATATTCCTGTGAGCATAGTTGAGGCTCCTGAATACACACGTCAGCATAAATTAGTGTAAATCTGCTCTTAGTATTTGCTACATCTGATTTTTAAAATGCTTACTATTTTCCATCTAGCCTGCCATAGCCTCATTTTTATTGTTAAGAAAAGCCCTTTGACAAAAGACCAGGAGTACTGAAGGTGTAGGCCTGCTTGGGAAGATACTGGCAGGTATTGGCAGAACAATTGACTTTGACTAAACCCTGGTTTAATGGTTTTCCTGAGACCTGATAACTAAATAAAAGCACTGTCACGTTTCATGTTAGAAAATGAGACGCAAAACTTTACTGTATCAATCTGTTTGTATGAACGTGTATACCTGTCTCCTGACCATTCAAACATTTATTATGCAGTTCCATAGATTTTTGCCAATGTTTTGAATTTTGAACAGCCTAAATAGATAAGGCACCTTCAGTCTTTCTGTGGAAAGAGCATTGCTAATATACAGGGAAAATATTTGTTTCCAGCAGGTCTTGGAGTAATGAACCTGAACAAAAGGATGCATTCGGTCAGTTGGCCCATCATGTTTACAGTTTGGAAATAGCTACATGACGCTATAGAAATAAAACATCCTAGAATCCAAGGATCAGTGAAGTGACACACTAATTAGAAATTTAAGCTGTGTTCTTCTTCATTAGTTGTTTAGTTATAAGAATGGAGCAATCAATGACATTGGCTTTGTGCATTGAATAAAGTAACAAATGCATAATAACTGCAGTAGCCAGTCTGACAGACGCCGTGTGAAGAGTTGGTGGTGATTAAGCTGCATGCCCTTGTGTAATAGCTGCTGACAGATTATGGGGACCATCTCGTTCATAACATGATCTCATAGACTTTTTGTCCCTTTGCTATAAATGTAGCTTACTTCAACTTCAAATACTAGCTTGATAGACAAGAATGTAAGATTCTTGAGGACTTGAGTAGAATTTTATGCCTGTGAAGGCGTGGCTGTGAGTGTTATGTCATCTACTTTGTGGCAGCAAGTAAATTGTGAATCAAAAGGCTTAGTGTAGCTGCCTTATGTTTGAAGAGCGGAAAACCCCCAGAGATCCATGTTTTTAGGATCCTTCCATTTTAAATTACCTACCTTGTTTATTCGCCCTCTGTTACTGCTTTCTCATTCTAATATTGTGAACGGTAGAGAAGATACTGGCATTTGTGTAAAATTATTTGCTTATTCCGTTCCTCTCACCAGTCATAGGGAAGTATGTACCTATTGACACTTTCTGTCAAATTATTTCTGTTCATACTATTTTTCTCCAGATGGCTTTAGTTATGAAAATGTATTTGCTGAGTAAGTTTTTAAAAGCATTTGCAGGTTTTTTTCAGTTACTCTTTTTTTAAGTGAATAAATCCCTGACTAAGATCTCACAGGGAATTTTACTTTCTTTCCAGATACCGTTAAAAAACTTCAGGACCAAAAGCATGACATGGAAAGAGAGATAAAGAATCTTCACAGGAGACTCCGGGTAGGTCAAAACCTAAAAACTCAATAAAATCTGAACTTGGAATGTCATAAGACCTGCATGTGAAATTGTGAAAAGGTAATATGATTACATGTAATACCATTAAAATAATTATTTCTGAGAGACAGGCATCATATGGGAATATATTTACTAACGTAGAGACACTAAAGAATTAACTTCTGAAAAATTCTCAGTGTCACAAAGATATGGCGTTGAGCTTGGAAGAAAACGTTCCTGTGTCTTCTGATGCATAGTTTAATATTATTTTTTTTCTTCCTCTCCGCTTGGAACATTTTCTTTGTTTCTAGAAACTAAATTCATGACTTTGGGAGTCTAGTTATTTCCAGCAAAACTTCTTCAATTTAACTTGTAGGTTAGGTTGTGCCTAATGCCAGAGATGAGTACCTTTGTCATTCCTGTAAATTGTTTCCTGTTACAGCATAGGGAAACTATCAATAATGAGGATAACTTCTATTTTTAATTTCAAAATTCTTGCTGCTACTTTAAATTGAAAGTTTTATTTGCTTACAGGAGGAGTCAGCAGAGTGGCGTCAGTTCCAAGCTGATCTCCAGACTGCAGTGGTTATAGCAAATGATATAAAGTCTGAGGCCCAGGAAGAGGTAGGAGACCTGAAGCGTAGATTACATGAAGCTCAGGAGAAAAATGAGAAGCTCACTAAAGAGTTGGAGGAAATAAAGTCACGCAAGTATGCAAAAGGCAACAGGGATATTGCCTCTTTTGTAGGGGGGTACAATTTTGGAACTCCAGTATCTTAACTGTTATTGAGACTCCAGAAGTTTGTAAATCCTCCCACTGTGAGGATTTGTATTTCAACAAGCTGCTTCATGCAGGCTTTCAGAGGTCAAAGTAGGTAAACTTATAGGAACAATATTTGTTTCTTTATACTGTATACTTAATCATTCCAAGAATATTCAGTTTGGTACTTTTGCAAAACCAGGTTGAAGTGGAGGGTTTTTCCCATTTAACAGCTGGACACAATTTAACTTCCCTCAGTGTGAAAAACAAGCAGTGTTGGCTTTTCTGTACCATTGTTAATACTACTTATTAGCAGCCAAGGCTTTTGGTATGGTTAAAATTACAGCTGGATTTTTACCTGAGAAGAAACCTTTGCTGAATTCTGCATATATCTTGTACTGTCTTCTTTCCACTGATAATTGTTCCTGGGAATAATTAGAGATGCTGTGTGTACAAAAACATTTTTACTAACGATAATTTGAACTGTGAGATATTGTGGCTTGAATTAGGTGCTACAGTTATTTAGGAACCGAGTTCTATATCTTTCAGAAGTAGTGAAGTCCTCAAATCCGTAGAATAGGAACATCTTGGACAGCGCCATTTGAATCCTGACTACATTGTCTCTAGGGATTGAATACATGTATAGCTTATAGTTGCAGTAATGATGTTTGTGATGTGCATATATTAAACAATTTTTTTCCACGTGGCTGGGCATTTTATAGGATACATTGTACTTAACCCAGCATCCAGTAGGGTATGAGATAATGCAGGCTATGAAACTTGGGGAAAGGCTGGTGGTAGGAAGAGCAGACTGGTTACACTGAAAATGGAAAATTACCTGGATGGATGAGTGGTGGGCATAAAGCATCTCATCTGAAGTAAGATCACCAAACTAATTAATATGAACAATACTTACTAATACATTTTAGACAGAATTGTAATAGTTCAATTACCGCTTGCAAGTGAACCTTTGAGGTTACAGTTGTGCTTCTGAAGGTAGAACTGCCTTGCTCATTCCAGTCAGTATGTTCATTATTGTCTATGCCCAAGCATTTTTTGACATTTGATTCACTGCAGCCAAAGGACAAAGAGGTAAGTGAATCAGATTCGTTGGAAATGGTAAAGCTACCAGAGAGGAGGTGTTAGGAAAGTCTATTGCAGTGTCTGAAGCAAAAAAGAGTCAGTGTTTAATTGACTGTAGAAAATGGGTTGCTTCAAACAATTCTTGAGTGACAAAATACAATAACCACGATAAATATTCTGTACTAAAAATCTAATTTTTTTTAGTATTTCATATGCTGCCTTAAGATGTATGCCAGAAATGTATTATTACCTCCTTAGTATTCATTTAAAATGTGTTCTGTTTATGCAGGTGGAAAAAAATTCTCCCCTCTGAGCTGATTATTTTCCTGTGAAATGGTGAAATCCTTAAGGCTCAATTTTTTCCATCCATGTGTATGTGTGTGCGTTTGAGAGATGGGAGCAGGAATTAAGCATTAAATCAAGTACTGATTTGATAGACTTTTCACCTGGTGCTTAAGCTGTCTTGCTGACAAATAATAAGAACTTAGTGATAATTTAGGTTGATAATCTATTTCTAAATTACAGTGGAAAGAAAACTAGGTTAATGTAATGATCAGTTTGGAACTGTAGATTTTAATTTGACTTCAAATTTGTGTTGATTTAAGACTTCGCATCTTAAAATGTTTTTTAAATGCCTTAAGTTTGCTGCCTATTGATTTCAGGCAGGAAGAGGAGCGTGGTCGAGTGTACAACTACATGAATGCTGTAGAGAGAGATTTGGCAGCTCTAAGACAAGGAATGGGCCTGAGTCGCAGATCATCCACCTCCTCAGAGCCAACTCCCACTGTAAAAACACTCATCAAGTCATTTGACAGTGCCTCCCAAGGTAATTATTTTCAGCCAGTGTAGCAGCTGTACCAAGTTACGATTTTGCATATGTTGACGCAAACACATCTAATGGCTTAGCTAAATCAAAGGTAAGTTACTTTATTGTACTGTCATGACCTGTAAGTGACGGCTGAAACAAACCAACCTAAACTAGATTGCACAACAGATAGTTCACTGTGGTTAAGCGCAAGGATCCTTTTTTTTGTCTTGTCTTTGTTTTTCTTTACTGTTGCATTGCCAGTGACTCATATGTTAAATGCTTTGATTCAGTGCTCTCTTAGAAATACATAAACACATATTACACACATATTATAGCTGGAAGCATAGCTGATTTCAGCCTTACTATTAAAATGTGGACTTAATGTGCCAAATTAAGCATTCTAAAAGCCATGTAATAGCTAGGGCTGAGTTTGTTTCTTTTAATAACTTATATTCTTGTAGTCAGTGCTGATGTGAAGTTAAAAATAAGGTGCAGCCAGTATCACCTATTAAAAGATATAGGGAATATTTTCTAAAATGAAAGGGATCTCACTGTTAAGACAATGGACTTTACTATAATTCTGATTGTGAAAACAGGTGTTGTTGTCCTTCTCTATAGATGAGCAGAATAAGGAATCCAAGTAATTATCCTGAAATGAGAAACACTTGTTTTGTAGCTTTGATGGCATGTAAGACCTTGTGTGGATTAAAATATTTATCTCACCAGGTCTTTGGGTTTTGAATTTTATTTCCAATAATGTCACTGTAAGTCCCTGATGTAAAAAAAGCTTGGCTGGAGGTAGACTGTGTTGCCAGAGAGACTTGCAGTACAGTATTGTACATGGCAAATCTGCTTTTAATTGTTTATAACCTGAAAATTTGTTAAGATTTAGAAGCATCTCCATAGTATCTGGAAATTCTGTAAATGGCTCTCTTTCCACGCTTGTTCTCTTTGTTCATAAGTATTTACAGTTTTTACTTTGCTAGTGTTAGTTTAGAAGGTTTTTGTATTCTGTTATTGGATAAAGGTGCTTTCTTGGTTGGTTTGGTAAAATGATAAATCCTCTCTCCCTTCTTTTTAATCTTTTATTTCAAGCTAATATCTGCTGCCTTCCTCAGCATTTGTGTCTGATCATGCTGTCAGATAATCAGATGACTGATTCACCAATTAAGTAGTTGTCTGTTTTCATACATTTCTAAACATGTTATTTGTTTGATTCCAAAATTTCAGAGATATAATGTCTAGTACCTGTGGCCATTGATTGGAAACTAGAAAGGAGAAGCAGGTGATATAGGTTATCTTTCTTGTCTTACTTGGCAGAGCCAGGAGCCTGCTACTATTTCTCTTATTGTCTGGAGATCAGAGGACTAGTAATGGCATCATTTACAACGGCCAGGGTAATAGCATCCTGCACCTTAGCCTTGTCCACCCCCAGTAAACTTATGTTTTTACCATGGATGATATATTCAAGACAGAAAACGAACGTAATTACAGAGGAGTAAATGTGTAGGCATACTTTTAAATGATTTTGCAGTCAGTTGCTAGTTGAAATTCTGAAAGATGTGATCTGGTAAAACTAGTAATGTAAAGTGCAAGGCAAGAGTCACTGTAACAGCCAGTCTCCTGTTCCACTGCAGAACAGTGCAATGCTCACGATGGCTTCCTTTCTGTGTCTCTACTAGTTCCCAGCCCTGCTGCTGCCACAATTCCTCGTACTCCCCTGAGCCCAAGCCCCATGAAAACTCCTCCAGCTGCGGCTGTATCCCCTATGCAGGTAGGTGTTTTATGACTGCACTTAGCCCTTCTTTGTAAAGAAGAGCATGTGAAACTACAGGTGGTAATATACAAGTATTGGCTGACTTTGTGGGGAAATAGTGATAAAATGTTTCCTTAAGTAAGTAATTACTAAAATGTTAAGTCTGACAGAAGAGTCTTTCACTGAGAACCATGTTGTAAATACAAGATTTGGCGTAATTTCGAAGTTCTTGTTAAATACTCCCAACCATTACTATTCCTGTGATACTGAGAAGCATGTGAGGAAAACTTTACCTGCATTCCCTAGTTTTAGAGTTGCTATTTGTCAGTTCTTAGTCCTGTGACTGGCACGGAAACAGCAGTAATCCCCTTTGGGCAGTGGACTGAGATCTGTGCAGAATCTGTCAGCAATCATCAGTATAAATGTATCCTGTGCTACATGGGCTTTTGATGTCAGACCTGACCAGAGAGGAATGAAATCATTGTGAATTGATTATCTTTGTGCATTTTGTACCAACTGAGAGTTTGGCCAGTTGGTGATTGTAGTGTGTGTTTTGTCCTGTTGCCTCTGAAGTTTTGTCTATTTATTCAGCTGCTGCAGGAGCCTAGATACACTAAGTCAGATGCTTTGTACCTATTGATCTGTCTTTATATTTCTGTTTATTTCTGTGCTCTTGTGGGAAGAGGTACATTTAATCTCATGTTCTAAAAGCCTAGACCAGAGCTCTGGCAGACAGCAGACTTTATGAATGAAACCTAAGGCTTATTTCACTTTATTTACCTATAAATTAACCGTGAACCAAAGTAATATCTTAAAATACTGCAAACCTGCTCAGGTTCACAGCTCTTGTGTTGATGTTCTCGATCTGCCAGAATTACTTGAATTTTGAATTCTGCTTCTGGTATAGAAGTCATTAACAGCTGGATACTCATTAGTGGGAAACACTGCCTGAAAAACAAAGGGGAGGGTGTGTAAATGAAAATGGCTTCTATTGTCTTTTTGAAGATAGATGGTTTTCTTGAAAGTATTTGTAATTATCCAGAAGGTATCTGGGGTTTGTGGCCTCAATTATGTAAATTGCATTTAAAGAGGATTTTCTGCTCAAGAGGGGAGGAGTTTGGGTTCAAAAACAGTTTTCATCATCTTTTCCTTTTCTTTATTTTCATATTACTACCTTTTTTCTTCTGTTGTGTTCTGTGCAGTTTTTGTATTTTTTTGTCTGTGGTTTTTGCTCTCTTGCAGTTGAAGAACAAGATTTTAATAAGCAGTCGCTGTGCAAGCTGACCTATCAACTCCCACCTTATAGAAGTTATCTTGAGTAAAGGTGGAAGGGTTGATCTCTGTATGGGTGTTGCAGTGCTCATTATCATTAATCTCAGTTGCTTTTAAATGCTATCACACGGCAAATATTTACATGGGCACCTACTGAGACACTGGCACAGTTGTGATATTATGATAAGGTGGATTGGTTGCAAAAAAGATTCTCCAAGTACAGATGCATCAACATGTGCCCTCTCTGAATTATGCATATCGCTTCATTTTTTGTGTTGGACTGTCCTGAATTTCTTCAGTCTTGGAGAGTTTTTTGTTTGTTTTCCTTTACAGTAATATGTGTAATGAGGAGATACATTCTTGGATACATTTTTGCAACTGAAAACAAACAAACAAACAAAACCCTTTCTGGCTTCAGGTCCAAGCCCGCAGTGGAACACAGCACTTAGCAATACTGCAAAACAATTTAGGAAGAGAAGTATGAAGAGAATGCTCTTGAGAATGTGAAAACAACCCCACTGGGTTAGCCCAAAGCTTAGCTGGTCTGGTATGCCACTGAGAGTGACCAAAGCAGATGCCTAGGGAAGGATATAAGGACAAGGAAGCACATCTGCTGCTTTCCCTGAGTACTTTCTTTTTCTGTTTCATAGCTGAAGGACTCTCAAAAGTGTTGTTTCAGATTCACTGGTCACCACTGAATGTCCTGCTTTGCTTTGAGCATATGAACTTTCAGGCTCCAAGCAATTCAGTATCAAATACTTCCATATCTTAACTACTTAATGCGTGACGAACTGTGTGTGTTTTGAAATTACCCCATGTAGGTGCACTGGCGTGAAGTACTTCATGCAAAGGGATTAGGAATAGGTACCTGGTAGTGGTGGAAGGTCGTGTTTCCTTCCATGGCCAACAAAAGATGCAAAGATGAAGTCAGAAGCAAAATATTTGGAGTTTAAGGTTTTAGTTCATCCTGCCATAGTTTTGCCTCAAATTTGAAGTGTCAGGTGTTTGTCCTCTGTTACTTTTTTTGTCTTGCCTTTGTGCTGGTTCCTCTTATGGAGCTGTTACTCATCTTGCCTTAAATTAAAAAAAATCTGAAGAGAGTCATATGGGTTGTCAGCAGTAATTTTATCTTCAAATTAGGAATGGCTGTGAGAAAGTAACCATTGATCTGTTTATCTGCTACTGTAATTATGTTATACAGAGACTCCTACATAAACACGTGTTATTTAACTCTGTGAGCAATTTTCTTTATACATCCCATCAAAAGTAGTCCTTAAAGCATTTTCTTCTGCTAGACCTCAATGAAGGATGAATAAGAACAGGATCACAAATTGCAAAGTAATTTAGTAATTTCTGTCCCATTATTAGCCTTCATGAATAGTCTCAAAAGTATACGATTCTTCTGAACTTTTGATACTTTCATTGATTGTTGAGGAGTTTGAACACTGGTGTAAATGACAAATAGTGTTTAGAGGTTAAGCGAGTTTCAAGATGTATTTCTAGCTGAAGAAAAAAAGGGTATTTTTAAATGGATTGGTAGGATCCACACACATTTGGTTGCACATCAGATGTGTTCTGTTTTGTAAGTGAAATGAGTAATTGCTGATCTGCAAATTCAGCAAAAGCTCAGTCAAGCAGAAAAGTTCCTAACCATTGTAAAACGTTTCAGGAAAAATTATTCTGCAAGTGCAGTAGTACTATACAGATATTGCCAAGTGGAACTAGGTAAGCATTAGTTGGTTCATTTTTCCTCTAATTTCCTGTATATTCATCACTGTGTTACTCCTGGTAGTTGTAATAGTAAGACATGTAATAAGGATCTAGCAACAGTGAAGGTAACCCCTGTCTGCAGGGTCAAAAGGAGCAAAAAGACACAGAGTTTGTTTTATAACAAGGAGACAAGACCGGTACACAACAAGTTATCGTTTGAGTAATACGGCCACTTTCTAACAATATCCGTACAGGATGTTCATTTTTAAGTGATATCCGGAAGCTGAAAAAGCGATAAAGGTGTATGGTTATCCAGCACTGTGCCTACCCTGTGTGTACCTTGGTTCCTGGCTGAAGGTCTGTACTACGCTCTCTTTGTAATGACGATACCAAAGCTAGACAAAATGACAAAAGGAAATATTTTTCTTTTAAGCTGCTTATCTAACTATTATAGTGGTTTCCTTTTCTGAGGGGAGGCTCTCGCTTTGATAGAGTCCTTGTATTTTATTTAAAAAAAAAAAAAAAATTCCTAGGTGGGTGAAGTGAACTTTAAAGTTAATGCAAGTTTGAAATACCAGTTCTTATGGGAAGCTGTTGTAGGCACTTCTGTGCTGCCCTACAGTTGCAGTCACTTTCATCCTCTCATTTAAAGGAATAATCTTTGTAGTGTACATGCAGGATTTTTGATATATAAAGTGATGCAATTTTTCATGCTGTATATTTGGAGGGGGATTCTTAGCTGGTTGGCAGTTGTCTTCTCCATTTGATTTCTAGGACAAAAGCCTTAATTTTAGTTTAACTCTGAATGACGAGAAAGTAGCCCTGTAATCCTGCCTGTGCTACAGGATGCTGCAAAGTATATACTGTTAACTTTTTTTAATCACAGTTTTGGATTTGTCTGTCTTGCTACATGATTTGGCATGAGAAACATCTGACCTTTATTATCTTATGAAGATAAGGCTTATTTAACCTTCTCATCTAATCTTGGGCCAGATGGAGAGCTGAAAGAGTTTTCAGGATAAACACATTACTGGACTGATTGTGATTAAATATAGGAATCTAATAGAAAGGACAGGGTGAATAAAGAAACTACTATAATTTGCAATAGACTCTTTGAAATGATTAAGTAAAAAAAAAAAAAAATTGTCAATGGTCTTCCCTGAGTCTTCAGCAACTGAATATGAGTTTCAGTAAGTGTAAGGGTAATTATTGCATTATACGGTTCATTTGGGTGATACTAAAATGCTTATTTTAGTGCTACCCTGTGGTTAGTTATTGAGTGCAAGACTTAACGCATCTGTGATCATGTACTTAAACATCAAGCTGCTAGAAGCTGTGAACTGCCAGATATTTTACATAAAACTTGAAAAAAATCATTTCATAGCTAGTTTAGAGCAGAACAGAAATTAAAGTGGCCTTAGAAAGAATAAATAATTATATTTGTATTTCATTACATCTTTGACAAATACTTAACAAAATATCTCTCTTCAGATGTTCACAGAGCATCTCAGTTAAATAGGTGGTAACAAAAGCTTTTGACATTGTGAATAATAATTTTTTTTTCAGTAGGGTTTTTCTTAGCAAAGGGTAGTTCATGTCACTACACCAAATACACTTTTATCCTAATATTCCAGGAAAAGCCACAAAGCTATAAAGGCATATGTTAATAACACAAATCAAGCAAATCTTGGCTACATATTAGGTTGTGTTAGTTTAAGTAAGCACATCAAGTTTAACCAGAACAGGCTTGTTCAAATAAAATATAAATAAAGGCAAAAATTAATCCAAAAACTGCAAGAGAATTCACAGCCTTAATTTGCCACATTGGTTTGAGGAGCAGGTTTAAGTTTAAAGAAGTAGATGGTACAGTATCAATGCATAGTGTCATTCAGATTGACAAAAGCAACACGTAAGAGGACATGTCCTTTTTCAATGAGTATTTTTAAAAGTTCTTTTATTTTTTTAGGTATTGTAAATCAATAATAATGTCATATCTGAGTTTCTGAAACAGATTCTGAACTTCCATATTTGTTTTTTACCTTCAGATGATGTTGACACAAGTATTTTTCTATTTCAGAGGCATTCTATAAGTGGACCAATCTCAGCTTCGAAACCCCTTGCTACGCTGACAGACAAAAGACCAAGCTATGCTGAAATCCCTGTTCAGGGTATTGATTCAAGTTCATTTAAACTTTGTTTTTAGAAATGCTATTAATACTTTTTTGGGTATTTTATATTGTTTAGTATCCAAAGTATTATCATATTATACACTTCTTATTAGCGTCATATTTTCATAGAATCATAGAATATTTTGAGTTCAAGGTTTTATTACTTGTGTTTCATCACACATGGTGGCATATCATAAAGATACTTTTTTTTAATTTTCGACAAAAGCATGATTGCATCCTGATATCTTGGCATTATTCTGACAGTTTTTAATGTGTGCATGAACTGAGATCACTTGCAAAATCAAGACAAGATGATTTCAGGGACATGTCTTGTGACTGTCTTCAAGATATTAAAAATGCATACCTCGGGGGTTGCATTATGTGTTGCGTGGTTGGGTTTTGGGTTTTTTCTCCTCCAAATGAAACAAGGATGATAGTTGGCATTGCATTGCATGTGAATAACAAAATATAAACATACGAAATGTTGAATCTTCAGGAGCCAAATGAAAAAATTGGATGGAATTAAATTGAGTGTTGATTTATCTGTTTCCCAATATTTCCCTATTCTCTGAACTTTGTTTTGTCTCTCAAAACACTGCTCACAATGTGCTCTTCCTGTGAGAATGAATGGCTATCATGTGTTGGGTGTAGCTCTCTGATTTATGCCTGCTTTAGGGGTTTTGTTGTGTAGATGTTTCTCAAGATAATCCCCATATGACTCCAGGCTAAATATTTCCTCTCTATTTGGTATTCCTGAGGTCTGATGCTTTCTAAAGGGGTGGGGAGGGGGGGGTTTTGTAGCACTTCATAATAGTCTGTATGTGCCAGATTTCCTTCTTGCTTTTGTTGAATGCATATTGAGGTTATTTGTATAATCCAGCTGGAGTTTTAATTTTAGAAACTGGTATTTTTAGGAATATTGAAATGTCTTTCCAAGAAGATAGTTTAGGATTCTTTCATTGTTACAGAGTTATGGGTAGACATAAGCTTAAACAAAAATCAGTTGTATGCTTTATGTAGTTTTTCTGTAATTTTTTTATAGTGTTTTTGTTAATAGTTAATACAGGAACAGGACTGCCTTCTAACACAGAATGTGCCAGACAGAATTCCTGTTTACAACCATATATATTTTTAAAGTATATTTGTAGCAATGTATGTTTCTTATGTCACATTTTCAATTAATGAATGGGTCTTATTTTTTTTAATCCTCATTCTTCATTTTCATGGGTTTTTTTGTATTCAAATTACTGCCTTCTGAGTGTTTGTACATCAGAGAACGTAAACCTTTTGTTTACAGTCCAAAGGTTTTATTTGAAGGAATATTTCTTCAATAATAGGAAATAGTTCTGATTTGGTGCTACAGAAAATGAGTTTTGTTGTGGTTTGATTTTACTCATTGGAAGTAGGCAAAACTAATCTTTCCCTACAGTATGTAAAGGCACCTTTTTGGATCCACTGCATGGGAGAGTGGGGAAAAAAAAAAAGGCATGTTTTTATTTAAAAAAATAAAAAAACCCCAAGCAAACCAAAGGGAAAAAAAAAATCATGAGGGACAAACTAATCTGCTTTACCAATCCACATTGTGAACGGCATGTTGAATATTTTTGGCCATGTGCTAAATGGGGATTCCTTGCTCAGCCTTTGGGTTTAGCAATTCATTTTTTTATAGACCAGGGCAAGTGGATTAGCAAGAAGCCTTGGGGAGAAAGGATTAAGAAGGTCATGATGTATTCATAGTCATCTTTATTGGTAATGAGCAAACTTAGACCTCCTCTTTTGTACAGATAAAATCAGTTGCTCTCACTACAACAGCCAAGCTCAGGCACTGGTAGACAATATTCATGACTCAAATGTCTTACATTTTAACTGGAATCTTTGTTAATGATGTTCTCTCTTCTTTTTCTTTATCCAGAACATTTGTTGAGAACATCTTCTACCAGCAGGCCAGCATCTTTGCCAAGAGTACCCGCTATGGAAAGTGCCAAATCTATTTCTGGTAATATCACATTTTTTCGATTATTTATAAAATCAGGAACTCTCATTTCAACACTGTACTTAGAGATGTGCTTTACTTTTTCAAGAGGAAATTTTGGTCTTTGGACCCTCAAGCTCCTGTCAAAAAAACTCTTATTTCGATATTTGGAACAGTTTATTTTTCAGTGTTCAAGTTTTCTGTTGAAATATTTGAGGAAAGATACTGAAGTCCAATGCTAAAATAATATTCCATTTTATGGCATCAAGTGGAACTGAAGAGATTTTTTAATTGGTTGTCTCCTTATTGTTGCATGTATCACTTGGATCAACATACCAGATGAATGAGTATGAATAATGCTTGTAACAGTTGACTTCTATGTCATCTTTCCCTCCATTACAAATAATTTTGGTGTACAAGGTATGTGTGAGGAAAGAAACTGCTCCTGGCTGGTGCCCTTTACTGCTTGGATGTAGGATTTTTTTTTTTTTTTTTTTTTTT
>Ga0065711_1028028_pt1 | contig 44217 bp, 18 predicted proteins | sample Hoacrofraction12_FD_59098 | JGI IMG/M metagenome (GOLD analysis project Ga0065711, IMG submission 59098) | Hoatzin crop microbial communities from Cojedes, Venezuela - Epithelial fraction 12 v2 (version 2) | ecosystem: Host-associated > Birds > Digestive system > Esophagus > Crop | place... | reverse complement strand
GGAATACCGGGCTCTGTTTGGCCAGGTGGGGTCAGCCCCCACCCCCCGGCTGTGCCCCTTCCTGGAGTCCGGTGAAAATTAACCCTGTCCTGGCCAAACCCAGGACAGTTCTGTTTCCAATGCAACTATAAATTCATCTACTGTTTCTCCAGACTATTCAATTTTTATTGATTCTGTTGTCCTATTCAAATTCTTTACTGATTTAGTGTGTCCTACATCTTTACCCCAGATTTTAACTGCCACTTCATGCTGACCTTGCATATATCCCCCTAATACTCCTGTGATTCCGCCTAGCCCAAGCTGAATTGTCAAATCTTCCTACTTGCAGCTTCATTCTGTTAATTGAATGGTTTTCTGTGCTAAAACAGGCACCTCAGGTTTATTCTTCTGTTTCATTTCTAGCATAAGATTTTCAGACATCTGTCAGCCACTAGAAATCCTTTCCTAACTGGGTTTTTCTTTAGCATTTCTTCTGCAATTGACATATTGTGTATTTTCTGAAAGTGGTGGGTCAAAAATGGCTTTTCCCTTGCTCACAACAAGAGTTGTGTAATAAGAGACAGGGACAATCAGTGAATTTCTGAAAGAGAAGCTTTGTGAATCATATGGGCAATTCTCTGTCTGACCAGTTAAACTGTGCACATCAGGTAGTGGATTATTACCTAAACTTGCTATGAACTTTCAAGATTTCATTAACCATGGCAGGCTGATATAACCGTTCTTTGATCAAGAGAGGTTTGTATTTCTCGTTTGGGGGACATCAAGACTTTTGCATCCACAAGGACAGAACTTGAATGTAACATATCCACTTACTGTTTGCACTTTAATTTAAAGTGTTCACTTACTGTTTACACATTAGTGACAAAATCTTGGAGAATGGAAAATAAGCATGACTTTGTGAGCCCTTAAACCAGCATTAAATATAATTGTGGATTCAATTATGAAAGTTTGAAAACTGTAACAGATATCTGGAGAAGTAACAGATGAGCAAGAACATATTTTAATAACTATTATCTGAAAAATCCAGTAGCTGTCACAGATGAGGAGTTATTGACCCATTCCTTTTGATCTGTTCTTTATTGCACTTTGGAAAAACTCACTCAAGAGCAGACACCACAATATATAAGCAGAAGTACTTCTAATATACCAGCCTGAACTTCAGCGTGTCTTTCTTTCCTTCACTGTATCTTTAAAACATACAAATGTTTTTCTTGGCTTTCCAATGATTTTGTACAAGAGTCTCCACCCTTACAGATTTCTCAGGAGATTCTGATGTTCTGCTCCTTCTTGTCTTCATGAACAAACATCAGCCAAGGCTATGATAAAGAGGAATTATCTGGATGTAAGTGATAGAAAAAGGAATAATAATGATTTGGAGTTTATATTAAGCTGAATATTTTTTTTTTATTTTCTCTTTACAACCCAACAAAAATTTTAGTTAAACTTTAACTGTTGTTGATCTTGCTATTTTTCAGTAAGCTGCTCAGCATTTCTGAGTTCAGTTAAAATCAACCTTATTTAATATGCAGACATTCAATTTCCATCTGTATCAGACCAATTGAACAATAGGTAGAGTTAGATGCCATTTTCAGCTTTTTTAATTGGAATGGCTTTTGGCTAAAACAATTCAACATCTTACTTTTTAAAATGGCATGTGAGGAAGAATCTACTTTTTGTCATTGGCCTGAAATTCCTCCCTGCTTTTAGTATGACTTCTTTACTGCTCAGTAGTCCTTTGAGGTACTGAAGCACTTTTTATTTTTTTTTCCTTGAAAGATGGCTTACAGGGACAGCTTGAGAGATGTGCCTTCATCTCCTGTGCACCTTGCCCATAGTGACAAGTGAACTCAGTTTTGATGGAGATGTGTATTAGTCTCTACAAGTTCCTACAAACAATTTATCATAGAACCTTAGTAGCTGTAATCTTGCATAGCCCTGTTGACTCCACCAATTTTAGCCTGGATGAAGAGATAAAGATCTCTGAGTTCTATCACTTCATCTTTTGGAAGCTTTATTTTCTGCCCTTAACAACAAGCTAATACCACACAAAAACGTAAATTCAATTTCCTCAAAGAAGATAGAGCAAGGAAAATTAAACACTGAAATTGTATCTCAGTGTCACAGTTGCTTTCAAACAGTTTCAAGTCAGAATCAACACTTTCATTATATTAGACATTTTACAAATACAGCAAAAAAAATCCAAGATCTCCTTCAAAGATCCTATTTTTGTGGGGGTGAATTTCCCCTTAAAAATTGTCATGCAGGTTTTGGGAAAATAATAGAGTGTTTAAGAAGGACTGTAATGAAGAAATATTGTCCTGAGGCTTCAGTGTCCAGCTAGTTTGCTAAAGGACTTGATATACCTCAATCTGGAATAGTGACACAGTATAGGCTACAATATGTCTGATAAACTGTCTGTTGAAGTATAACCTGCTTCCACATAAACAGTGTGATGTATTTGATAAGAATTTCTGACTCTAAACATGACCAATGTGTCATGAAAATTCCACAGTGTACCCTGAACACAAGTCTTCCTAATAACTTGGAAATTAAAACTTTCCTGTAGGAGTTAAAACACATAGAAGCGTGCGCACATGCACACACACATCCTGTGTTGTGAAAACATGGACTATTGTCAACCTTCAAAGTGTACTGTGATGCACAATAGTCTTCTTATTGAGCATATAATTTCAAATATCAATAAGGTAATACGTCTCTGTAAACTACCTACCTTGGCAGACTAAAGGTTCTTGGCCACCGAGCAGAATCCACTACTGTTCACAGTGGTAATCTTATTGAAATCTAATAACACTCTGTACTGGTTTTGGCTTGGATGGAGTTAATTTTCTTCCTAGTAACTTGTATGGTGCTGTGTTTTTGATTTGTGATGAAAATAGTGTTAATAGCATAGCGATGTTCTAGTTATTGCTGAACAACGGTGCTTGCACAGCATCAACGCCTTTTCTGCTCCTCACAGAGCCCGCGAGCAGGGTGGGAGTGCACAAGAAGTTGGGAGGGGATGCCGCTGGGACAGCTGACCCCAACAAACCAAAGGGATATCCCATATCCCATGTCATACCATATGACACTGTGCTCAGCAATGGAAGCTGAGCTATGACTCACTGGAAGGAGCCATCTCAAAGCTCTCATTTTCTTGCTGTCTCCATTTTCTTAATTTGTACAAGTTCTTGAAACAGTCATGACCTTTCCACATTCAAGGGAAACAGAGCCTGAAATTTGTCCTCCTGTTTTTTTTACCTTCTCGTATTCACCTGTCTACATATCTTCCCTTTTTTTCTCTTTTTTTTCCCCCTCTATAATAGTATTATTTAGTAGCAGCCAGGCAGAATCACAAACTGTCCAGTCCTTCTATCTTCCTCCAATAAAATGATGTGGTGGATCAGGCTGGGAGAAGGTCATCCCACAGGCTGCCATGCAATGTATGAGTTTCCAAGACAATTTTGACCAAGGAAAACAAGACAAATTGGCCCACACAGAGCTATACACTGCAATAGATTGCTTCCAGGATAAGAGTTTGCTTAAGGTCTCAGAACATTACACAGTGCAAATTGCAAGTATGCTTAGTCTTGCTTTTGTGTACAAACTAGCTGTGCTTTTGGTAGAAAAAAGAAAGGCTGGCATACAAAAAAACACTGACTTTTTTCCATTAAAAACAAAAAACATGTTCTGTTGAAAACTAGATTTTTCAAAATAAATTATTTTAGAAAGAGTTTATTATTTCTGCAGAAAACAATATTGTTTCTCTTGAAGCCAGACACAAATACTCACAAATTTTCTGTCAAAATTTGGAATAGCCCAGCTCAGATGGTTCCACGGAATTTCCAGCTCCCATTGCCCTTGCTGGGCTCCTTGCTCAGATTTACCAGCCTCTTCCAGAGCTAAGGCTTGGAAACATTGTAAAACATGAGGTATAAATATGGAGTCCAGTTTGAATTACAATACTTTCATTCTCAAAAATATTATCACCCTCTCTTTTGTCTTCAGAATGTCATTACTTGTGGAAAGTCCCCTCACAAAATAGAAACACTTTCCAGTCCTCAAGTAACTCTAAAGACCACCCCAACCATCCCAAAGATGAATGAGCAGTGGATGCCTTGTTTTTCTTGTGCACAGAGACCCAGGAAGGAAGTCTCCATCACTGTAGGGACTGAGAAGACCTCCACTGGCAAAGTTATATTATCTAAAAATAAGAATCTTCAAGATAATATAATATAAACCCAAGTGTTATGAAAACCCCTATTTGAAAGCTTACACTGTTACACTAATATGAACCTATTTATTACCGTAGTGTATCACAGCACTTTGATAATATGTTTGGAATATTACTAACACAGCATATGCCATAGCAGATCAGACCATCTATTCATCCAAATTCCTGTGACACAGTTAATATCCGTTCTGATATAAGCCATGTAAAAAAAATTAAAACTAATCTAAGTGGTCTGGAACAAATTGACTAAATATAACAACAACAACATGGCAAAACAGATGTTTTAAAACACATACATTATCCTTCTGTTGCCTGAAATGTGAAACAAGATTGGATTTACAATATCTTATAAAAAAAACAATCAACATGTTGTGGGGCTAGCTACAATGATAAGGATTTACAGGAAGGAAATCTCTGAAAGGGGCTTGAGATGGCTTGAGACTTCTGTAAAAATATATTTCAGCATTTAAGATGGGCTTTTAATGTATTCTTTATGTATTATTACTATGTTTTTCTGCAGGTATACAGCCTCAAAATAATACAGGTCCTTTTCCCATGCTAGAGTAGTGCTTTTCAATAAAAAAATAAAGGAAGAATAGATTTGATGTTTTTTAAGATAGTTTATCACATCACAGATATTTTCAATTTCCGCAGAAGTCAGGTAAGCAATTTAGATTACAGTATCTGGAAGAAAATTTTCTCTATTTTACAAATTATATTTATAGGGCATATGGTGCAGCTGACACTTCTTTTGTAACATTACTTGGTAGTACTTTCAGAGGGGTGAATTACTCTTCCACATCTTAACAATTGCAGCTGCACAGAGAGATAGATATGTTTGTTTTTGCTTTGCTTTTCAGAGAGTATGTGTACCATGAATATTTTGTATAGAGTACAGTGCTGTCTGAAAAGAGGCTAAAACTACTTGAGTTTTTTGATTGATAGTGATATGGCATCACAATAAAAAGTCATTCTTTACAGTGAAAAGTTATTCTGAAGTAAATACCATCATTAATTTGGTATAGATTAAATTACTGTGCAATGTTTCCACGTGAAAATACAAAAAAAAAATCCCATTTTAGTATTTATTGTTTCAATTTCAAGATATAAGCTACACTATAATGCACATTTATGAAGGGTTTTGTGGAGTCTTCAGATGTTTAAAAACTCTATACAAACAACAACTCAAATTAAGTGTCTATTCACAAAAGTAAAGTTTAGACATATGAAATCTCAGATGCTTTAAAGCTTACCTTCCATGTCTACAGAATTTCTGAGAAATACTGAGCAACTGAAGTGCTTTCTCTTACTTCCTCCTCCTTCTAAGCACTTGTTCAGTTTATGCACATTAGTGGATGTGATCAAGATGAAAATTCTGCTGGCTTCATCTTCTAAAAGTCTAATACTTCTATCACTCTTCTTACGGAAGCATTGGGTTTTATGAACAGAGTCCCTTTAATGAAGAAAGTGTGTATGAAGATCTCTTAGCACCTGTTGGTCTACTACAAGTGTATATTGGGCCAAAAAAATAGATGAGGAACATAAACTTCGAACTTTCCTGCTCTTTGTTATTATAGTGCAAATAATCTAGTTATTTTGCCTACATCACCTTCTCTGTTAAGAATTTCACTTATGTAGAGCGAAGGTACATATGTAAATGCATCTCAGGTCAAAGCTCCATGTATACTTAGGCGTAACTGAAGATATTTCTCAAGAAAAGTCTTCCAATTTACAGTTCTTTTTTTTATGAAAGTTTTGAAACTGCAACTCTTCAATTGAGGCATTAAAAACTGAAGTTAAACACTGACAGTTAGTTTGCAAGCCGGCCATATCCAGGAGCTATTTATTTAGATATTAAATTCAGTTTCTTATTACTATTCCAACATTTTAAGTGAACTATGTGTCTGAGATTGCAAACTTTATACTTTAGGATTACACCAACAGTAACCTTCAGATCTACTTGACCTTCAGAGCTACTTTTCCTCCAGACTGAAGATATCAGAAAGAAAGTCTTTACCTCAATGCTGGAGATTAAAATCCCATTTCTGGCATCAAGACAGATGACAAAATGGGGTAAAATTTTTAGTCTTGGATGTGATAATACTGGGAATACAACTGCTATAATATATGCATATATTTCACATCTTCCACTTGACACACCTCTTTACATCCAAATCTGTTCTTCTCCAGTTTGGTCAGCAGTGCCAAACAATGCAACTAATAACCTCCAGAGGAATTATTGCAACTTAGCAAAATGTGGTTATTTTTTCTGACATCCCTTGCCAGATTCAATTCCAGGTGGGCCTTGGCCTTCCTCATTGCATCTCTGTATGCTCTGACAACATTCCTGTATTCTTCCCAAGTGGCCTCTATCAATATGTTAGTGAATGTTGTCTCGCATCTTGAGATGAAGGGAAGGCTTTCATTGAAAACTACCCTCAGAAATCACAGTTCCTCTCCAATACATTCTCCTCTAGCTTCTAATTCAAAGACAAACTGTAAGAAGCAACCAAGAGCAGTCATATATTAACTTGCCAGCTACACCTTGATGAGACCTATCTCTTAGCTACTTTCTCATGAGCACCAATAAATGTGGGCTTTTTTATTTTTTACCCTTAGAAGTGACATCAAAAGTGATTTGCCATCTGCATTTTTTTTTTTACAAAACAAGTTCTTTAACGCATTCATAGAATAGAGACACAATTATTAATTATTGTCAGAACTGTTTTGAATTGCTTGGTGTTAGAAATCAGAAGACAGCATAAATTTTCAAAATAATTTTGATTTACAAGTTTTGGATTTACTAAAACCACAAATCATCTAGTCAAACGTATAAAAGAGAATATAATAGACATTTACTTTGTGTTTATAATTTCTAACCTGTTGCTTATTCCTATGATGTTTGAAATAGTATTTGAAACTTAAGATACAGTAACGGAACTGTTTCCAGATACCGATCTTGAACTATAAAAACCTTGATGAGGACCTGTTTCACAGGTGTGCATATACCATACTGAGAATTCATTAATCCTCAATCATATCCTGATGAACAGAGCCCATAAAAAGATCTCAGCCCATGAAAGATGGGTCAAGTGTATTTTTGGTGAATGGCATCTAACTGTTAATTTCGTTATGTGCAAAGATACATTCATACAATATATTCTAAAAGAACTGACGTAGAGAAAAACTTTCCCCCCTAGCCCCCAGTAACCAAGAGCACTTTCTCTGACAACACACTGATTTCAAATGGATCTATTGAACAGAAGATACTCATCAATCTGACACTGTGTGACTTCATTTCTGGAATTACATATCAATACTGTAATGATAGAGTCAAGGTGCATATAAAATACTGAATTCAGTTTGAAATCTTGTTCTGGCATTTTATTACATGTGGTTTTGCCATTACTATTACGTCATCCATGATGGCTAGAAGTATAAAAATATGTGTGTGTATATATATATCTATCTCCTGCCTCCTGCCTTCATAACAGCACTATTGGAATACCAACACATATTCACAGCATTAAAATTTTGCATGTAAAAAGAGCACAGAAATTTGGGCAAGGAGGATTTCTAAGTCTTAGTCTTAGAATAATTCCATAAATGTTAATATGCATTGCTAATGTGTCATGCATAAATACAGAGATAGACCTGGGTGTCCTGGTGGATGACAAGTTGACCACGAGCCAGCAGTGTGCCCTGATTGATAAGAAGGCCAATGGTATTCTGGAGTCCATTAAGAGGAGTGTGGCCAGCAGGTCGAGGGAGGTTCTCCTCCCCCTCTACTCTGCCCTAGTGAGGCCCCATCTGGAGTATTGTGTCCAGTTCTGGGCTCCCAACTTCAAGAAAGATGAGGAACTACTGGAGAGAGCCCAGAGGAGGGCTACAAGGATAACGAGGGGACTGGAGCATCTATGAGGAAAGGCTGAGGGAGCTGGGCTTGTTTAGACTGAAGAAAAGAAGGCTGAAAGGGAACCTTATAAATGTTTAGATATACATTAAGGGTGGGTGTCAAGAGGATGGGGCCAGACTCTTTTCAGTAGTGCCCAAAGACAAAGGACAATAGGCACAAACTGAAGCATTGGAAAGTCCATCTGAACATGGGGAAGAACTTCTTCACTCTGAGGGTGACGGAGCACTGGAATAGGCTGCCCAGGGAGGTTGTGGAGTCTCCTTCTCTGGAGATATTCAAAACCCACCTGGACAAGGTCCTGTGCAGCCTGTTCTAGGTGATCCTGCTTTGTCAGGGGGTTTGGAGTAGATGATCCCCAGAGGTTCCTTCCAACCCCTACCATTCTGTGATTCTGTGATTCTGTGAAGTGAAGGATGAGTAGAATAAGAGAGAACAGACTAAAACAAAACAGATAATGCAAAGGCAATCCCTCACCACCTCCCATGCCCAGCCAGTTCCTGAACAAAAGATGGCTAAACCTCCTAAAACCTCTTCTTTTCCCTTTTATTACTGAACATGATGTCATATGATATGAAATACCTCTTTAGTTAGTTCAGGTCATCTGTTCGGTTGTGTTCCCTTGCAGCCTATTGCACCCTCTAGTCTATTCACGAGGAGTGGGGCACATGAAGAAACAGGGAAGGCCTTGATGCTCTGCAAACACTGTTCAGCGAAAGCTATAACATTAGTGTGTTATCAGCACTGTTTTGGTCAAAAATCTAAAATACAGCATCATATGAGCAGCTATGAAGATAACTAACTCTATCCTAGCCAGGGAAAGTGCACCAGCCTAGCAATTAGCTCTTACTATGCTGTTTGCATGTAATTCCCTTCTACATAATAGTATCTGTTCATTTTCCCCAACCTCAGTAGCCAGAAAAATCCACTTCTGAGGAATAATTTCCTCTTGATTGAATTCACAGTCTGCAACTATGTTATGGAAACTATTTCTTCATTCGTGTTTGTTACTTTACAATAGTCTGGAAGTATCTGACTGTATATTTGATCTCTTCTGCATTTACAAGGTGATTAGAAAGTACTGACAGCAATTCAATATGAACATACAGATGGGATGAGAAGTGGATTTTTAACATTAGAATGTCACCTGCTGTCTATATTGAACTCATGACAGGACATAGGTTTTGTCCACAAATTTGTGATACTTGGTCCCAGAGTTTGAGGTTTTAATGAAGGCTATGTGGACTTCACCGCAGGTGATTAGTCCGAATACCTGACGCAGTTTGATAAACCAGATGGTAAGAGTCAACATGAAGACAGTGAGCAATAGAGACAGTAACATGGGGCAAGAATCCTGAAAGGAGGTTAGGCAAGGTATATATTAATTAGGGTAGCCGTGATTAGCAGAATACAATGTCTAAGAGACAGTTCTGAAGGGTGTATACAAAGCAGGTGCCCTCAAATTATTTGACAGATTAATGAACTGAACGACAAAGGGCATGAACCAAAGCTAAGAAAAGACTGGTGAGCAACCGATTCAGGATAAATTTCTTCTCATAGAAGAAATTATGTAATTAATGTGTAGCACTACAAGCTATTAGGTGGGGAAAAACTAACCTTCAAATGCTAAACATATCTAAGAACAGACAGGTAGATGAGCTGCATGGACTAATACTGTATATTGTCTCTGCTGCAAGAATGGCAAATTGCTTAAATTAAAGGAATAATAAATGAAGTTGTTTCAATAAGAATTACAGTGATAAAAATGAAAGGCAACCACAATTAATCTAATAGTATAGCTCGCCACAACAACAACAACAAAAAAAAATCACAGAACTTGTTTTACTCCAAAATATTTTAAGCAAAATAATTCTTCCTGACTTTATTGCTCACAAGAACATGATAATCGTGGATGCATCTCCCATGAAAGTTATGTATTCATAATGAAGGACCAAAACAGGATTTGTTAAAGCCACAGTTCTTTAAGGGAAAACAAAACCAGGAACTTTAAAACCCAGAAGGCTTCTTCCCTCTCGTTTTTTAGCTGAATTTCCTACTTGTAAGTCCAGGCATGAGGCAGGCTGACCATGTGTTCAAGAGAAGAGATCCATAATTTTGTTTATCAACATAACAGGAGCAGGCGAGTGCTCAGTCAGAAAAACGGGCTATGTGCCAGCCCCATGGCATTGCTCCATTCCTTCTACATGGAAGCCTCAAACAAGATCTTCTGCCTTTTCCCACTTCTACTTACCCCGAACCGAACAGCCAAACCAACACTAACCTCCAGCACAATGCATCCAGCTTTATTCTCTCTTTACTGTCCGCCAATCCTAAACCAATGCCCCATTCCACTCTGCCTTTTTTCCCACAGCATATGCTGCAAGCAGCTCGAGACCCGCACTCCCTTTTTGCTGGCAAGAGACTTAGGAGCTCCCGGATCAATAGTAACAGACACTTTGCGAGCACGTTTCTGGACACCCCATGCCAACACTGACATGCCACTCTGCACTGCTCCCTAAAAGGTAAGCAGCTGTGTACAGCCAGTAGGGACCTGCTGCCACAGACCAGCTGGTACTAGAACGACATCACCCTGCTGCTGGGAAATTTCAGGCTTAGGTAGCCAAATCTGTTCTTATGTAACTGCTAATTATCAGGCATGGAAATACCAGCCACCATTTTTTCCCTGGATAAAAGCCTGTTGTACGTGAGCTCTGCACCTCCAGCGTGCAGTGACACAGATGATGCCTGCCTGCGTGAATGTTCACCACTTCCCTCTGTGCTTCTTGCAGCCCCTGAGCAAAGGCAGGGCAAGTAAGATGGCACTGGAAGCAGCTTATTCCTTTCTATGCTTTGACATACATACACTAAATATAGCTCTGTTGGAGCATAGTTTATCAGAAGTGTATCAGAACATCAGCTGTGAGATTTAACAACTTCAGCTTTCCGTGACGGAGACTGAAGTATCTTCAAAATATAGGGCATAAGTAAAACAGTCAGGTTATATATGTGGATTTTTCTGTAGGCTGAGCAATATATTGACTGAGATCAAAATCATTAGCCTTTATTCTGCTGCAGATGAATTTCTGTGCTAAAAAAGATTTTATTAACATCAGATACTTTATGAATAATGCCTAAATAACTTATTGCTATGCATATTTAAATTTCACATCATTGCACTTTTCTTTAGTTTCCCTTCCCACTCAAAAGAAAACAAGCCAAAACAAACTGTCAGTGTTGGATTTTGTATATTTACAATTTCAAAATGCTTCTGCAAGGCAAACAATTGAATTGCTACAATAAAATTAAAACAGTTTATATAACTGTACCATAAAATCCAAGTTTTATAGAAAAATTTCAGTTATCTTTATTTTCATGGAGCATGTTTAACCAGAATTCAACTGATCTTATGTTAACTGTAATATTTTTCAAGTTAAATGTGTATGTAAACATTTTAAAATTAGCTTTTTTAAATACGGTTAATGTAACTTATGTTTTCTAACACTGAAAAGTCATTGCCACATTCAATATCTATAAATTTTTTTATATAATAAGGGAATGTAGATCATTTTAAAAAAAAAGCTTTTGAAGATATTTATATACTAAGAAACCAAAATGAGCCATTATCCAATTCATATGATTGACCTTTATTACATTTAAGATCATCAGTCAGGATGACCTACGAATTTGAAAGCTGGATCCTCTCCAGACTGATAGGGACTTCAGACCAACAGGAACAGAATTTAAGTTGCAGTAAAAGTGCAGGAGAAAGCAAATACAGAAGTCAGTTTACAAATAGGAATTTCTGCTAAAATATTACTAGTTATCCTGCTCTCAAACACCTGAACCAAAGGTGCATAACTGTCTTCTGAACTGATTACTGGGAGTGGAGTTTATGCCTAAGAAACTCTGTTGAAGCCAGCATTAGGTCTTCAACCAGATGGCTCATATTACAGTAGTAAATAGTTTAGGTATATTCCCGTATGAGAAAGAAGAAATTAGTGATACTGACTTTCTTTGTATATCTCTACAAAGGAAGAGAGATATCAAGGAGGTAGCTAGTGCACTGGGAAATTACTTGCTTGGCAAGTGCTTTGTCTGGACATAGAACTGAGAAATAATTTTTAACAATCAAGCAGCCAGGAAATTGCGTTCATACATTTTTGGTTCCTTCAAGCAAAGTTCTTAAAAAGTCAAATTTCCACATATTTCTGAATGCTGTTTTGGCAGGAAATTCCAGATATGATAGAAATTTATCACCAGAAAGTGACTATTACAGATATAAGAAAAACAAGGCACAGCAACCTTCATAATTCCTATGACAGTTCATTCGTTGGAAATATGACACAAGAGATTCTGGGCTGGTGAGGAAAGAGTTTGACCACAATTTTAGGTTGGGAAACACAAAGAAGTCTGAATTCTTATTGAACAACAAATTCATCGGGGCTGGGATGGAAGGAAGGAAGGGAGGAAATGGGGAATTAGAAGATTTATTACAATGTGATTGCCTCAGTTCTAATACAAAACAGGAATAGAATCACAGAATCATTAAGGTTGGAAAAGACCTGTAATTCTTATGAGTTCTATAATTCCTATAAGTTCTGACCATTGTTACTCCTTGTATTGTTGTCTATTCTGCAACACCCCATGCAGACAACACGAATATCACGAATGACCTCCAGCCTGTTACTTTTCTCACAGGCCACTCCCATTAGATGTGCTGTCTCCTACCAGCACAGTCAAACATTTCCTGGTCAGAAATCTGGACTGTGGCTGCTAGAGACTGAGCACAACAAAAAGACAGACTTTACTTTCTTTACTAACTAAATTAAAACGAGACAGACACTTAGCATGTCCTTGGATTCAGCTGTTTCTTCTAACACTAACCTGGGCATAGGAGCAGCCTCGCGCTGCATAGCCAGGATAATGAGGGAGGTTTTTTCTGCTGCCCCACCTCAACATATTAGTATATCATCGACTTTCCTTTCTCCAAAGCTGCTTCACCCTTCTGAGGGTAGAAGAAAGACCCTAAAAGGAGTCTTATTTTCTTTCCTCTACTAGTCATCCAGACTTCTCCTTTCCCAACATTCTTCTGACCTTAAGGTTTTTGCATTTCTGTTTGGGAAGGTCAGGAAACTTTCAGTTTCCTAGAACAGACTGTCCTGCAACACCTTAAAATTGTTATTGCTTTAACATTTGTGACAGTTTCACTCTATATCCACATTGCTCAGAAAGCACAAAATCTCTTCTACAGTTGAGAGTCTATGTAGTGGAAAAAATGTTAAACAAAAACACGACACAACTTCTTTTGTCTACAGATGGGAAGGCACTGCACGAAGAAGGTGTCACACCATTTATTCACAAAACTGATTTATCTCCTTGCTTCCTATTACATTGCTACTAATAATAATCAAGATCTTCTTATGCAAGTGTAATTACTTTATTTTTAAACATTCATGTTCAAACAGTCCATTTTTTTTAATCAAATGAGTTGCCTGCAGGAACATAAAAAATTATGCACCTACACCATGTAGATTCAGACCTTGATGTTCATACTTGTCTTGCAACAAGACTGGCTCACTAATACAAAGTAAAACGACAAATCTCAAATTAATTAAAAAAATAAAAATAAATATAATAAAAATAAAAAGCCTATAAACGCGCACACACAGGAACTTCGCTACAATATGAACATTCAGAAAAAGGGGGAAGATTACATCACTAAGTAGAGACTGAGTCAGCTTAAAAAATATGATTCTACAAACGATTTATTGCATTACTTCTTTTCTCTGTCTCACCAGCATAACGGAAAATCCTAGAGAAAAAAATCGCTAACATGATTATTTCAAGTACTGAGCCCAAAGGCGGTTTAAAGTTGCTAATCACCTCTGAATCTGGCATTAGGTTCACCGAAGTTTCTTGGCTACATTGACCTTTCCCTGAGTTCCCTGTGCTCAGAATTATGTAAGATTAACTATTTGTTGTACAAATAATTTAATCAGAACTGAGTTAATACAGGTCTATTAGACAGCAGCAGCCAAGCAACCACAAATAATATTAATATGCATATAGAAGTACAAATATACATACATATACATATTATGTCTAGAGAGAAAAATGTAAATCAGTGGAAAACAGAAAACACTGCAAAGATTTAGGAAGCAAACAAAAAAACTACTTCTAGATTCCTCTCACTATATATGTGCAGTAATCAAACAAATACAATTGTCTTTAGCTTGATTTTTTGATGAAACAAATATTGGTAATTTGACTGTCAATACATCAGTCTCTCATACCCTAAATATGTTTTAAAACCCTGGACAATTTCAACTGAGTTTCTCAAAAGAGTGGAGATCACAGATTTTATAAAAAGATTTTATAACTGGTCAGCAGGTATTTCTTAAAGCCCATGAAGGAAGCAAAGAACCCTGATCCAGCCTGCTTGAATTGCCTCACAACCTGTAAGTCTAACCAGCTGTGTGTAGTTCTGACCAGCAGATGCAGCATATAGCAGCCATCAGGCCAACCTCAGCCAGGCGAAACAGCAGTGGTGGTGTTAAGTTACATGGAGAACAGAAGACAAAGCTACGGGATGAAGGTCTGTCTCACTAGTAACACCATGTTGGAAGGGACGAAGAAAAGATTTTAGTACAATTAAGGAATTGGGGAAAATACAGATTTTGAGGGCAAGAAATCACACCTGTGTTTAGGGCATGCAGGAAGAAACTTCGTTCATTTTATCAGAGTAAGAGAGACCTAGACAACCTACTGAGGTCTCTTCCTACCTGAAATATTCTATGAATATAGGGGAGGAGGACTACAGTGTGCAATAGTACACTATTCTGTCATAAATGAGACTTCAGTTATTCCAGTGCTTCCAAAATACTTCGTCTCCTAAATTCTGTTTTTTCAGATCACGTTAGGAGATGCGTGCCTCATCCTATGCCCATGCAGTACAAAGTTGCTTACTGTTCAGATTTTAAGGTTTTCTAACTCTTTGTTCCAAAAAGATACCGTTATTGTTATTTCTGTAGCAGTAAACTCTGGCCCTAATTCCAACACTTCATTGTATGATAATTAGAAGTTCTATTTCTGTAAGTGCTTCTAGGGTCAGACCTTATTAGACCCAGAATTACTGGTAAAGAAGTCCTAACAACTTTGCAGTGTAATTTCAGCCCCTGACAGTAAGAGGATTTGACCCCTCCTTATGAACACCATTATGCCTTCAAAGCACTTATTCCTACTGACTGGTGCTCTACTTGAGGTAAAAGAGTGAATTTAATACTTTATTGCAAAATTACAAGAAGCATCCTTGCAAATACTTTTCAAAATTTTTCTGTTATTTTAATTTGTGCTAGCAGGCAAGAAGTATGGCCACATTTTAATTACAAAGCACGCTGCTCTGCTAGCTGACTGGAAAGTTACCCATGACTCTTAAGGATGAAAAAGAGATGATTAATAATTTCTTCACTAAGCATCTTGTAACTGGTTATTGATGTAGTCTCCATTTAGTAGTCCTCAGCCTTAAATAAACGCAACACTGTCTTAAATTAACTCTTGCTCTCACAGTTCCCATATGGCTTTTCAGTTGGGATTTGAAGTTGTTGGCGTGTGTCCCCTCTGGCTATGCCTCTATTCGCCTGTCAAGCAATTCCCCTTCCGGCCCACCTACATCAGCACATGTTCCACAGAACACAGTACTACAGAAGGCTTTATATACTGGCAGTAATATTTTCAAAGTTAACATAAACACAAGCATATACCAAGGACTGTTTATGGGCAGGTCTATACAGCATGAGGACCAGGCTCACATGAAGACTAATGCAAATAAACATTCAAAACGGAAAAAGAAAAACAAAAACCAATCGAACACCCCCCCACCTAACTAAACGACTACTTGAAGGCTATTTATTACAAAAATTTGAGAAGTTCATATCAGAGAATAGAAGCATTTAACTCACATTAAACAAGATCCATAACAACAATACATAAATTCCTGTCAGGAGCAGAGGATCTTGAGATTGTCACTGATGTTCAACCTCAATTTGGATGTCAGTAGCGGGTGAAGATCATCATACCATGGTTTGCACAAACCTGTCCCTCCCAATCAATCCTCCAAAAAGAGAAATTAGGAATACATAATTGTTACTGAGGAAGAATATATACTGATTTTTTCTGTTAAGAATAAAGAAACCTAGCACAAACATATTCCTAAGAACTTAGGTGAAAAATATTTAACCTTAAGTAAATGAAGCTTTAAGATGCTTTGAAGTTTCATAAACCATAGATAAAGCTCCTTTGGGAATTTCATTTTCTCAGCAGGAAGCACAAATGAGCTCCTGAAATAAATCTTACAAGGTATTTTTCTTTTATTTTTTAGTTCATATCTTCCTTCAAGGGAAAGTAAAATACACTATGAGGTGGGTAATTTCCTCCAACAGTATATTTGCTTAATATTTTGTAGCTATGCAACACAGCAATTTGTTAGAATTATTTTTGTATACAATATAAATATAGGGTTCTTAATACAAGTATTTTCATCCATTTTAGAGATGAGCAGTGAGGTGCACTACAATTAGTAACTAAAGTGCTAAAAAATATGATTTATAAAATGAAAATCCACCATAAATAAGTAATTAACAGAAGTATCTTTTAATTTTGAAAGCTAATTTGTTTTCATTTTAAATAAACTGATTTACTCCCTCCCAAGTTGCTGGACACATTGCTTCACTGGGGCCTTTGTTATATTCACTGCCATTTCCTGAGTGGATACTTGGCTAAGGTTAAGAGGAATTTGGGATTTTCAGAATTATATGAGTTAGTGTTTGATCCTAGTAGGAAAGTTGGACAGGAAAAAGATTCCTCTTTCAAAAAATATTTCTGATATCAGCATTTCCTCCATTTTGTAGAAGGCTGAAAAACTAATGTTTTGAAAACAAGAAATTCTTACCTTTCCCAAAAATAAGTAGCTGAGCTATAGCCACTTATATCCTCAATACTCATCAAGGATACGAGATACACGGATTCAGTCTTGGTGAGTGTCATTTTCTTTCCTAGCTAAACAGGAACTAATAAATTAGTTACTTCTGTTTCTTAGCTGAAGAGGGACCTGCAGGCCTGAAAGCTGGTTTACTTTTCTTGTATATCCTTTAAAAATTAGTATCAGTTCTATTACTCAGTTTGTCTTTTTTCTTTGGAGCAATTCCACCTTGTCCAACCGAAATATTTATTAGCAAAAAAAAAGACTCCAAAGCTTATGTCCTGCCAAAATTTTCTGGGCTTCTTTGGTCTTTATTTCAACATAGACAGAAGCTCTCTAATTCTACAGGATGGTTAGTAATTAGTATTGCAATGAACACTCTGCAGTGTCCAGGTTTGTTTTACAGAAAATTGCAAGTCTGTTAGAAATAGGAAACCTTCATCCCAAGCATCAACGTGCTGCCTAAGTGCTTTTTTGACAATTACATTCATTAGGAGAATTGGAGTTTTACAGTCTTTTTTTGTGTGCTCAGCTGCTTGTGTTGTATGGTTTCTCCAAACTCTTTATCTTTTGGGAGCTTGCAGCCTTTAACATGTAAATTTTTTAAAACTCTGATTGCCTTATTGGCAAAGTAGCTTTGCCATTAGCCACAGATTATGTTCATTTAAATTTCAGTTTTAAAATATTACCAGGCTACAGGAAATTTAAGAGAAGAACAACAAAACCTCTGTGTTATCAAAGTCTGGATCCTAATGTCAACAGGGAAAACAGACACCTGATTTAGCCCCAAGAATCCACTGGTAAGATCCAAGAAGAATTAAGCTTCTCAAAATGGCAATCCAAAACAGTCAACAGAGTAAGCAGAGACCAGTCTGAAGTCAGATATGTTCTGCCTGAAACTGCCTGCAGCAGGCCAGGAGGAAACACTGACTCTGCATCCTTCCTGAGGCTGAAATGGCTGGTGCCCTCTTCTACTCGGGATACGCAGCCCTGAACCTTCTTCCAAAATTAAACATATTTTTCCTAGCAAAGGGGAAAAAAAAAAGATTTTCTCTTTCTATAGAAAGAGAGCTGGTGCCTATCACTTACAAAATAACAGGTAGTACTAGCTCAAGGACTAGAAGTCTTTTCCCAGACTAAAGGAATTTGAAGATACAGTCTTTAAAGTGGGTGCCTTAACCAGGAAACTACAGCTTATTTACTTAGAAGCCTTTTTCAGATGAAGTTGTGATGATATGCAGAAAGAATTAAGAGTCATTGAAAAAAAAAAAAAAAATCAAGATATAAGAGGACAAGTGCAAGAGTAAGTTGTAAATTCAGGAGTTAGAGCAGTCACTTGGGTGAACTATTACTGGGTATCAGTCTCTGCTTCCAGGATTGCGTGCATATTTTTTCAAGGATTTTTTCATGCAAAATAATTCTGAAGTAGGAATCCAAATCCAGAGTACTGAGAGTGATGTGCTTCTCACATACCTTTAGGTGCACAATCAAGATGTTCGACAGCAGCAAGAACTGGGTTACTCCATGAGGGGAGACAAGCCAGGGGTGTCCCCAGAGCAGGCAACACACTCACTGACCCAGGCACAGTCCCACAGAACCCAAGCAGGGCACTGATGATGGGACAGTCAACAGCCCCAGACACATCCAGTGGTGAACCAGATCCAGGGCCCCTTCAGGGGGCCAAGTGAGGAGGAGCAGGAGGTGGGTCCAGAGGCAAGACTGACAGATAGGCACAAGGCATCCATTTGGCAAACAGGCCAGGAGACAGGCACACCTAAAGCATAGCTCAGGAAGGGATTAAGGCCCCTAAACTGAGTTGAAATGGGGCTCCTGGATCCATGGAGAAGTGTAGGGGGAGGTCCCAGGGGCAGGTGGTCAGGGTCAGTAAGGCCTGGTAGTATCCTCAGGGCCTTGACACAAAGCCTCCATCAAGCTTCAAGATCAAAACCAGGTTTTAGGCTTCACAGTAATTCTCAGGATAGCAGTGGCCTTGAGTATTGAAATATTCTGATCCAGCTACCGTAGGTCTGGGACTCAGACTGTATATTAGTGTGTAGCCAGCTGAGAGAAGAGAATTACAGTGGGCATGCCTCAATTTGCATATACGCAACGCACATTTTTATCAGATCTGCCACAAAGTTCAGAATATTGAATTGACTGTTGAGGTTCTACTCACCACATTGGTAACATTCCACTCTCAGATCAACAAAAATAACCGGAACAGTGAAAGTAGAAAACAACATTTCAAGTTCAATTTGCCTCTGTTGCCAAAACAACATAGAACTATTCTGATCCTAGTTCCCAGTGATAGGGATTTTGTGGCAATTATGTCATCACTGTGATGAACACAGTGATGACACAGTATTCAGCCTGTGTAATCCTCTGACTGAGTAGTACTGATGTCTCAGCCTGGTCTAATTGGGCAAAAGTTTCAGGATTACATTAGGGTCAGACAGAAGACATTTACAGAGTGAGGTCAGCAAATTACACATAGGAGGCAGCAGTGGTAGTGGACTAATGGTCATGCCTTGAACAAGAAAACAGTGTGGCCTTTGGGGATTCTAATGGAAAACTAAACAAACCCTTGAGCCCTTGCCAAGTCTACAAACACTGAGCAAAGAAAACAAAATCAAAAAAGATAAAAATTATAAACAGTCTCCTTGCACACATTTAGGAAAGCCAAGTGTAGTCCTGGCTATAGTTGTAGTTGAAATGTTCTTGGCAAAAGCCACATTTTTAAAAAAATAGTCTAGTCACTGGACACTGAAACTGGACACTGAAACTCCATTCCAAAGTGGAGTTTATTCTACTGGGGATGTACAAAGCTATTTTTCTTAACTACTGAAGCCACTCTGACTACTACAAGCCTATTTCTTCTCTGCTGAAGTCAATAAAAAGGCTCCTATCGATTTCAACAAGCCTAGGATGAGATCCAATGCCAAAATCATCCAGGAGGTAGAAAAGAAAATAACAGCTGCCATTTTTAGCACTGCTTTTATACATTATTCTAAAAAGAATAACAGGAAGGTGTTTCTATTTTAGTGAAATATTCATCAGAAATCATAGATGTTTCATCAATGCGTAAAAATACCATGGAATTATTACTTTGTTTTGTGCATAGTTGATGTGAAAAAGGATAGTGGGTGCCTAAGCTTCTTTATTTAGTCAAACAGTATCAGGAACTCTAAGAAAAAAAGACACACGATAGATCAAAGGTATGTGTAAGCAGAAATTGTCTTTCTTTGCAAAAGCCCAGTCCAAGAAATTCTGTATTTTGGTTAAACGTAATGTTTCCATTAATAGAGAGAGATCAGAAAATTAGGTTACTCATTTCTAAATGTTCACTACAGATAACTGTTTATATATGTGAAGCCAATTAGTCTAGACTTAAAGATTCTAAAGGTATTACTCTAAAAGTGTTTGCATTAGTAAACTATAACTCAGAATAAGAAGAATGCATCAAAGTTTAATTTATTTGTTGAATAAACAAGCTATGTTTGTCTAGAGGTAAAGAACAAAAACTGTATCAAATATAATTCCTAGGCTGAAGCAGAGTAATAAACAGTATCATTTCTGCTACAGGTTCTGATTTTTCTACTGATTTTTCCTACTTTCAGCTTTACCTAAAGCAAGTGGTAAAAAATAGTAAAATGATTTCCACAGAAGAAGAAAGCACAAAGGATAATAAAGAAAGATTTTGTGTGTCTTCTTCCTCACTTTTCCTCAAAATATTTGTTACTTCCATTTGTCTGTAAAGGCCTTTGCAGGTAAGAAATTTGGCACTGTCAAAACCAGCACTACTTATCACAGTATAAATACATTTTAGGCAGCACATAGCTTTCTAAGCTATTTGAACTGCCTATTGAACTTTTAGTGCAGCATATTCCATGTTATGCACAACACTCATGCAGTAAAAAGAAAGCTGATTCTCTACCTCATATCTCATAAGAGCAGATGAAATTGGATATATTCAGCTAAACTTTATTGAAATCAATGCAGAGGAGGCAATAATCATACAACAAAGATAATAAACCTTTGTTTACTTATATTTTACATATTCTGGTCATGTCTAATTACAGTAGCCTTTCTGATCATGCTTAATACCCATTACAAATGGTTTCTGTAGTACATGCAGTGGCAGGTTATTTTGAGGTTGGCAAGCTAGCAAGAGCATATTATACCTTCATTGTTTTGGTTTCCCTCCCTTGGGAAGAAAAGGACAAGCAGCAAAGAAGGGCAAGCCTTGGAAGTCAGGAGGAGTGATCAACATAAAGGTGAAGTGTTTATAGCTCGGTAGACCCATGACACCTCAGGCCACCAAGGAAGAGACATGACATACAGATGGGCTCGTGACCGAAGAATGGACTTGACCATGGACACCATCACACAGGTTATCCATGAATGTGAAACATGTGCTGCAGTCAAGCAAGCCAACTGGGTAAAGCCTCAGTGGTATGAACACAGTGGCTAAAATATAAATATGGGGAGGCTTGGCAGATTAGACTATATCACACTGCCACAAACCCACCAAGGCAAGCGCTATGTGCTCACAATGTTGGAGGCCACCACCGGATGGCTGGAAACCTACCCTGTGCCCCAAGCCACCTCCCAGAACACCACCCTGGGCCTTGAAAAGCAAGTCCTGTTGCAACATCTGTTGAACTGACGTTCCATATATTTGAAATTTGCTTTTATATATATATATATATACACATATATACATTATATACACATATATACATATATACATTATATACATTTATATATTATACATGTAAAGGCAGTACATGTACTGCCTTTATATGTATAATATATTTCACATCTGCTTTCACAGATCTAGAGGAAGTTAATAAAACATTAGCTAAGTATAAGCCCTTATTTCTTTTGCCTTGTTCAGTATTTGCAACAATTTTTTTCCAGATTACAATATTCCCAAAAGCAAACCAAAGAAATTCTGGCTGAAATTTAACAATCCCCCCCCAACCAAAACCAAATGGCAACACTGATTTAGCTCTGATGGTAAATTTATTGTTAAAGTTCAGGTGATATTATCAATACTATTTTCCTCATAAACTCCTTCACTTTATTATACACAATGCAATTCAACTAGAAGAGCAGAAGAGCTACTTCAGCATCCCATGGATCCAAAGCAGGCCACAAAATACACATAATGATAGTCAAATATGTCACCATTCTGTCTACGCCATGCACTGGAAAACAAGGAACACTGAATGTCATGATCTACAGAACTATGACAAAATCATTGACTATACGGAGATCCTTAATAGAAAAGGTAAGATTAATATGAATAAGGAATGAGCGCAAATGTATTGATGTGGAAGCACCTGAAGAGAAAAAAACAACAGAAAGGCCGTAAGAATGGTTTAACAGGTCATCAGGGTCCTAGCACATACCTCTGTGCTTCTCAGGACACTCAGACTGAGAGAAAATCTTGGTCATTCACAGATCTGTGACAGAAGACTGCTGCCAGCTCCCATAGTGCACAAAAAGGCATATTTAAACCTCGTACATAGTAAGCAGACGAAGAGGAGATCTGGAAATATGAGTAGGACTAGTTAGGTGATGTCCCTTGTCCTCAACATTATCACAAGGAATCCTGGACAAACTAGTTGTATACCAAAATGCTTGTATGTGATGACTGGCCAGACTACCACAACACATCCATCTTGCTGTTTGTGAGTATGTGGTTGTCAGAATACAATACTCTCTGACCAGGTTCATTTACATATCCCACATGTGGAGGGTGTAATATTTAATAAAATTTACTCACCTGAAGGTATTTGATGTTACACAGGATTTCTGATTTAGCAGAATGATACAAAAAATAATGAAGACATAATACAAATCTAAGTTACACTTAGCAAAATATAGCAATTGTAATACAAAGTTCAACCACAATACCAATCTGATCTCCATTACCAGTCTCTATAATATGCTTATCATCATCATACTGGGCATCCCTAATGCCAGGAAGGATTACCTGGGTTAAAGCCAGCTCAAGCCCATTGCTTTCTTTGAAATTCTTTTGCTAGTTGTTTAGTTTTTATACTCTGTCTTGGGCTCAGCCACGTATACAATGTTCCCATGCTGGTGTGGTTAACTCAGGGAGACACTCACACTCTTTTAATGAGTTCATTAAAACATTTATACCACTCAGCTGTGATGTAGTCAGCTGATCCATCCAGCCATCATAGTTGACTAAAATAAAGGCCACTTTCAGGTCCCCTATGTCTTGAGAGAAAGTCAGTTTTTTTGCAGCAGCTGTGGTCCATCACACTCTACAGTATTTTCTGAGCTTCACAGACACATCACCCTTCCATTGCCTCTGAGCCTTATTCCATTATAGGGGGTCATTATTCAGTCACAGTGGTATGACAGTGTGAGTGTGTATAAGTAAAATCAGTTGTTTGAATTTACACCTTCCCTAAGAGCTCAAATTGAGATTTTCTGTTTTGTTACAGGACTGCAAGAGTATTTCTTGCAGAAAAACTTTTGTTATTATTGTCCTTTCCACTGAAGATTGCTCTGGATCTTGTTTCTTTTGCACTTCCACTTTCATTTTATAGGATGAAGGCATTTGTTCTCTTCCTTCCACTGTCCTCTAAGCCTTTAGAAATATACAAGTGATCACAGTGGTTTTTTCACCATAGATAGTGACATATCTCATTTTATGCATTATGTTAATAGTTATTTTTATCTTTACATCAAATGGAAGTCAGACCCTATTGCACTAGGTCCTTCACAAAGATCACATAGGAAAAAGCCTCTGGGGGGTTGCAGTTAAAATGGGGGAAAAACTGATCAAAGAAAATGAGAAAGCAAGTATTATTATTGCCTTTTGTCTCTAAATATGATGATTGACAGGGTTCCCTGCAGATGTAGAGAACTTTCCACTTTAAATTAATCATCTTACATAAACAGTCTGATTGATCCTTGGGAAGTAATCCACCATGCTAACTCTTTAAACATTTGGAAAATGAAAACTAAATTTAATTGTCTTATCCAGATACATGAAAAGAAATAAAGCACCTGTGGCAAATCTACTCCATTTCTTTCTGAAAGACTTTTGCTGTTGTTGTTTAGCAAAATGGATTAGATTTTCAGTATTATTGTTGACAGAATGATGCATATTTTCTCCTGAGGCTGAAAGGACATTTAAGAATTGGGTACTGAGAGATTGTTACTGTCTGCTCTTTACAATCATAAAGGATGTGCACTAAAATATAATACTATAGTGAATGGTAATTCAAAAGATATTCTTGCTACCATATCACCCAAAAGATATTTAGAGTAGACTAAGCCATTTTGATGAGACCATTTTATGACTATGCATTTTCACTGATACAAGTAAGACTACAAAAAATTAACGGCATAATGAAGGGGCAGTTTCTGTCTTTACACTACGTACACAGAGTAGAATACTTTTAGGCACCTTATTCTCAAAACTGAGTCCATACCTTTGAGCCAGGCACCTAATCTTTACACATGGTGTAAAGAAAGTGAAGCACCTCTGAGCAGTGCTCATAAGGGCCAGGCTGGACTGATACTCTGGGACTACAATTTAAAATATTGTGCTGGTTTTGGCTGGAGTAGAGTTGCTTTTTCTTCACAGTAGCTAGTATGGGGCTATGTTTTGCATTTGTGCTGAAAACAGTGCTGATAATACAAGCATGTTTTTGTTAATGCTGAGCAGTACTTGCACAGCGTTAGGGCCTTTTCTGCTTCCCAAACTGCTCAACCAGTCAGTGGGCTGGGGCACAAGAAGCTGGGAGGGGACACAGCCAGGACAGCTGGCCGCAACTGACCAAAGGGATTTTCTATGGCATATGACATCCTGCTCAGCATATAAAGGTGGAGGAAGAAGAAAGAAGGGGGCGGTGTTCAGAATGATGGCATTTGTCTTCCCAAGTAACTGTTACATCTGATGGAGCCCTGTTTTCCTGGAGATGGCTGAACACCTTCCTGCCAATGGGAAGCAGTCAATGAATTCCTTGTTTTGCTTTGCTTGCGTGCGCAGTTTTTGCTTTACCTATTAAATTATCTTTATCTCAATCCACAAGTTTTCTCACTTTCACTCTTCCAATTCTCTCCCCGATCCTACTGGGGTGGGGAGTGAGTGAGTGGCTGTGTGGTGCTTAGTTGCTGGCTGCAGTAAATATATTTAAATGTTATAGTATTAAATATTATTGTATTATACTATATTATCACATATGGATTATGTTAATAAATATTTAATATTACAATTAAAATACCTATCCCAAAATGTTTTACTTTGGCTTTAAGAAAAATCTGTTTTGATCTCGCAGTTTTTGACTCCATGCTATTTAATGTTCATGTTGTATCCAATGCTTCAATGTTATTTCAGGCAGAAAAAATTGCTGGGTGCTTCAGTGAAGTTCAATACTTTTTTTCAGATAATTCATTTGGGGAAGAACACACCAAAGAATTCCCGTAACCCTCCAAAAATAAATCATTCCAAACGGTAACTGTTCTACAGTTTCTGCAGTTGTAGTGATTTTGTCTAGTAGACCAGAGAGAGAACATAAACACTCTATAGCTCAAGTAAATAGACACTCCCTGCTTTCAGCAAGTATCACCAACAGTTTTCTAAATTTACCGTTTGTCCCAAGTAATATTTTCTTCCTTCCTCTTCATTTTGCAATAGCTAGTGTTCTTCATTTCTGGCAATGTCTGTCCAGCATAAATTGACAAAAGTTGTGAGCTCATAGCCTTGGATTCTTGTACAGATCACTTAACTGTTTAGCATTTACAGTGATGTTGATGTGTTTGATATTGTCCAGCATTGCTGACTGTCAAATACGTGTGAGAGAACAATTCTTTGTTTTTCTAGCTGCTTAAACTCAATTGATTTTTCCGCTCAAGTAAGGAAACTTAGGAAGTAAACACAGCATACTGAAATGTGTGGATTCACTGATTTATGTGAGCTGAAGATCTAGCTGCAATACATCTCAGTTTTTAAGATATGGTATGGAACCTGGAGGTTTTGTGACCTTCATCATTATGGATAAATGTTGTTTATTTTTTTCCTTAGGGAGAAAATGAAGAAAGATCACCTGCTAAGAAATGTTATGCTTTTCCAGGAAATGACTATTTCACAGAGAACATTAACATTTCTAGTATTATTACCTCCACAGTTGCAGCAACAGCTGTAGAAAATTACAAGGTTCTCCCATGGAACCAGTATGTAAAGATTTGGAAAAGATGTTAGACTGCTTCTAGGCAACATTTGTTCCCCTCCAATACACAAGAATTTGGAAATATCAGCCACTGAAAGTAAGCGACTCTGCAAGGCTGTCAGTAGTCATGCTCTTACTGCTCATCATAATCTTTCAGAATCTTATTTCATAAAACAAGTGTTTTCATCCAGGTCACTGAACAGACAGTCTGCCCAGCAAAAGGTCGTGTAAGTTAACAGTTATTTCACATGCCTGAAAAAAATTCAGTGATTTTTTTTCTAATGAGATAGCAGAAAAGAATTAGGGTTTCAACAGGTAATTGAAATGCTAATAAGGCCAAAATTGTGCTGAACTAAACTTGTGATATAGATGCACTAGCCAGTATTTCAGATATGACAAGGTTTCTCCAAAGTAAAAAAATTATGATCTAAGATCCAAAATCTTATTACTTGAACTGCTGCATACTGTACAGTTTGTCACTCAGACACAAAATGGGATCTCTGTTCTCATACTCATCCTAACTCCATTACACAGATATCTTCACACAGTTTACAATTCTGCATTCATCTGTGTAAGTTCTTAAATTGTTTTTGTTCTTTAGAATCATGCCTGCTGTATGCGACCCTGCTTTGGCAGGGGGGTTGGACTAGATAACCCACAGAGGTCCCTTCCAGCCCCGAACATTCTGTGATTCTGTGATTCTGTGATTTCACAGATAGAAAAGAGACAAAGTGAGAAGTAACTATTTGAAGACACTGTAGGCATAAGTAATAATTGCAATACACATCTAAGATCTAAAATGTGCAATTATGATAATTGGTTGAATTTTTTAAAATGTCAGTAAATCTGTATGAACAAATATTAGCTACTGAATGGAAGAATCTTTAAAGAACCTGCACTTTTCTGCTGTACTGCTATTCTTAAGCCATAGCTCTGACTGAGCCCAAAGAGCTGTGCTGTTAAAGTACTGGGTATGTATAGCTATGCTATTGATTTTGAAGGATGATATTTCTAATGACAATTTAAAAGTATGTAAAAGAACCACACAGAGAAGATATTCCTGTCATTTAAATGTCACTTGACAGATAAAATATTAACGAAAAGCTATTTCACAGTGTCCTCTAGGTTTTTTGTTAAATGAGAATGTTGAGACATTCTCAGAAATCTTATGTGCTTATTTGAATTTCCCCTCAGTTTTGAAGAGAAATCTCTTTCTACCAACATATTCTCTCTCGTTTATAGCATCCTATGAAATGAAATCAATCTAAGAATTTTTTTTTTTTAAATATAAGTAGACTGTTCATCATATGAAACAATTGCTAGCAACTACCAAACAGGACTAGTTCCCCTGGGTAAATATGAACTGCTCAAACAGAATTGTGTGTCTGTGGCATTTTATCTTTGCTCTTGTTTCATTAGTGTTTATAAATTGAGCCCCTAATTTATCTTCAGTTGAAGAAAAAGCAGAGTTAAGAGTTCAAAGTTTTATTGCTTACTGTTATTTGACGTTGTAGACTTAAATTTCCTTCCCAAGTTATTATCCCATCATTAACCACAAGGACATCCTTTATCTTACTTTTTCTGGATCAAAAAGAGAGATAAGAGTAATATCTCTTTGCAGAAACTAACTGAACTCTGGCCAAAGCAAAATTCATCAACATTTAACCTAATACACACAGTTAATATGTTTGTATTTTAGCCATTGGTGACTGGGAAAGATATCTATATGCAAGAACCCTGAAGTTAGTCCAGTGGAATTACACACTGCATTTGCATATCCTGCAGTATGCTTATTCAGCTTTGATGTGATGCTGAAACAGTGGCTTGTGTTTACAGACAATTTTAGGATTTCCTTCCAGAACTCTTAAGCGATAAATAGCAATTTCTTATATCACAAATGCAACATGGGGAGTTAATAGATCTTTCAAAATGTTTCTAACATATCAATTAGTAATTTAATCTTTATATTCAGTGGCTTTCTACTGATGGCTTTATAGTTATATGTTGTTGTGGTGGAGAAGATGGGAGGAGGTGAAGAGGTATATAAATCAAAGAAAAATCATTAGAAATGCTTAAGTTGGAAATCTTTGTATCTCTAGTACATTTCATTCCAGCTAATGACATCTCATCTTCAGAAACATCAACCTTTGATAAGAAACTGAATGCAGGCTGACATATAAAATATTCTAATAAATAGTAAGAAAGCTAAAAGCTAAAATATTGACTGCTAGTTTCCAGTAAAGGAAAAGCTACTTCTAACATCAGATGACTGAGTCGCCACATGAAACCTTTGTTCACTGAGGAGTGTCGCATAAACTGTGATTAGGACATTGCACTTTGTAGATCTAATTTCTGAGTAATCTTTTTTTGTATTAAAAACTTTAGCCACAAACACAATGTATTTATTGTAGTCTTCCTTCCTTTTCCAGAAAGGGAAATACTGGTCCTTGGTGCATTGTGCCCTAACCTATGGGAATAGATGTGTTTCAACAATAGGATGCGACTCTTGTGTGTGAATTTCTCATCTCCAACCAGATCAAATATTTTTGTTTGTTTTCAGTGAAAAAGAACATAAAAACATATATAAACCAATGAGCTGGGGTTTGGGTTTGCACTTTTTTCCTGAGAGTGGGCCTTAATAAAATTTAAGGGGTATATATTACACCATTGCAATCTCACTAATATGAAAATGAACTTAATAGGACCATTAATAAAGCCATTTGATTTTCTTTTTGAATGTAACATTTTATTTTCTCGGTGGAAAAGTTTGTTTTTGATTTTTGTTTTTTTTTAAATTGCAGTTTGAAAAGAAAAAAGAGAAGAATAGCCTTTGGAAAATATTTGCAGGTTTTTTTTCATCCCAAAGAGAAAAACATGGTGAAATTGTTTTACTGTTCAAGGAAAATATGTGGGTTTTTATTGCTGGTATTCAAAATATGGTGACCTTCAATTTTATTTGTCTGTAAAAGAAACAAAATATTGGAAGAGAGCTTGAAAATGAAAGAAAAAAGCACTTTACTTGAAGTCTCTTCAGGGAAGAAAATATCATTCATCGCCAGATCTGTGCAGGAAATGTAAACACAGGTCAAGTTTAAAGAAGACGTAGGCATAAAACCAGAATGAAAGACACTTGTCTAATTTATGTCAGAGACCTTACACAACAACTTTGAATGTATGTGGGAGGATGAAAAAATACAGAAAGGGCTGAAAGTTCCTTATGATGAGGAGCAGAAAGTAGACATGCAGTGTGTTGGAACTCCAGGCACCTGCAAGCAGCATGCCTCCTAAAAGCCCCTTAGATGGAAAAGTTCTAAACCATCTCTTTACATGGTTGTCCTAAATAAAGGTATATTTGGAACCTTAAAATGAGAAGTTGATACTGAAGATGAAGTGTCTGTGCTCTGGCAGCCATTAATGGAAGAATAAATTTTCTTTTGCTCTGTATCTTCTGCAGACATTTTCCCCAGCCGAGGTGGATCTGCTGGAAAACCACTGCTGGTAATCCTTTGTACTGGTTCCTGCTTAGCTGATGGAAAGGCAAAACACTGGTTCGCACACTATAAATGCTTATCAAACCTACGAAAAACAACAAAAGCCCTAACACAATCTTTGACAAAGCCAAAACAATACCTCTGCCTTCATTACAGCAGGTAAGCCTTGGACTGTCATTTTGTACAGCTTACAAATAGGAGGCCAAAACCTGATACCACTGAAGTACTGGAATCAATGACATTGACTCAATTGTCTCACTCACTGTTTCTATCTAAACATTTGTAATTTGAAGAAACTATCATTTGGACTTTTTCACTCTAATAAAAAATAATTTATGTTATTATTTTTCAGCTTTTAAATAAGTACAATAAATAGATTACTAACATCTTACTGAGTATATTTAAACTGCTTGAATGTAGAAAAAAAAAGCTGCAACCATATTTATCAGTATTATTTTAGTAAGAGATATTTCATCAGATCTTTACATATACTAACATAAAAGTAAACCACAGAAATAAAGATAAACTAGTGTTCGTTGGCAGTGAAATCTAGAGTGCATTGTTGACAACTTTCTAGTACGGGTGATCAAGGAGCCAACAAGAAACAGCGCACCCCTGAACCTCATGCTTACAAAGAAAGAACTGGTTGGGGACATGGAAGCTGGGCACTGGCTTGGTGGCAGTGACCATAAGGAGGTGGAGTTCAGGGTCCAGAGAAAAGGGAGCATGGCAAAAAGCAGGACACAGCACTGGATTTCAAGAGAGCAAACTTGACCCTCTTCAGAGATCTGCTTGGAAGAATTCCGTGAGATACATCCCTGGAGGGAAGACGGATCCAGAAATGCTTGTTGATAATCACAGATCACAAGTACAGGCCAGCGGAGAGTGGCTTGAGAGCAGCCCTGAGAAGAAGGACTTGAGGGTACTGGTGGATGAGAAGCTCAACATGAGCCGACAAAGTGCGCTTGCAGCCCAGAAGGCCAACCGTATCCTGGGCTGCATCAAGAGAAGCGTGGCCAGTAGGTCGAGGGAGGTGATTCTGCCCCTTTACTCTGCTCTCATGAGGCTCCACCTGGAGTAGTGCGTCCATCTCTGGAGCCCCCAACATAAGAAGGACATGGATGTGTTGGAGTGGGTCCAGAGGAGGGCCACAAAGGTGATCAGAGGTCTGGAGTGCCTCTCCTATGAGGACAGGCTGAGGGAGTTGGGGCTGTTCAGTCTGGAGAAGAGAAGGCTGCGGGGTGACCTTATAGCATCATTCCAGTACATGAGGGGGGCCTACAGGAAGGATGGAGAGGGACTTTTCACAAGGGTCTGTAGTGATAGGACAAAGGGGAATGGCTGTAAACTAAAAGAGGGCAGATTTAGATGAGATATTAGGAAGAAACTCTTCACCATGAGGGTGGTGAAACACTGGAACAGGTTGCCCAGAGAAGCTGTGGCTGCCCCCTCCCTGGAAGTGTTCAGGGCCAGGCTGGATGGAGCTCTGAGCACCCTGGTCTAGTGGAAGATGTTCCTGCTCATGGCAGGGGGGTTGGAACCAGATGATCTTTAAGGTCCCTTCCAACCCTTACCATTCTATGATTCTATGATTTTATGATTTTTCATGTGAGGAGAGGCTGAAAGAACTGGGACTGTTCAGCCTTGAGACACTAAGGGGGCATCTCATCAGTTTATATAAACATCTGAGAGGAGAGAATAAAGATGAGGGAGTCGGACTCTTCTCAGCAGCATCCAGTGACAAGACAAAAGGAAATGGGCAAAATCTGAAACTTATGAGATTCTATTTGAACAGAAGAAAACACCTTTTTTACTTGACATGGTCAAATACTGGAGCAGGTTATCCAGGGAGGTTGTAGAGTCCCCGTCTGTGCAGATATTCAAAGCGTGACTGGACTTGGTTCTGGACAGCATGCACCAGTTCACCCTGCCTGAATAAGGAGGTTCAACTAGCTGATCTGAAGAAGTCTCTTCCATCCTAAGCAATTCTGTGATTTGGTGAAATCTGAGGTGATCTACAGGCAGTAGTTCAGACACTGCATGAACTGTGCCCTTTTTTAATGTGTTCTTATTGCAAGTCAAGCTACCAAAAAACAAAAAAAAACGAAAACCAAAGCCAACACCTGACTTGGAATAATCTGCACTGAGAATGTATCTGTATCGTTTGTTTGTAGAGATTTAAATAATTTGTTGCACAGTGGAAGTGTAATATTCAATTAAACCTACCCTCCGGGAGAAAAGCTATTAGAACAACACTAATCTTAATGAAATGTGTGAGATTTCAAAATTCATCAGTTTCGAATCTGAAAACAGTATGACTTAGGTTCTGTGAAACTGTTTTACCTTTTAAAATAAATCATCTGTCTCCAGTACCCTGTCATTATTCATCACTTGCATGGAGTTCTGACACATTAAAACAATTTTTCTTCAAATAATACAGAAAACCTAAGAAATCTTTGTTATATTTGATAGTATTTGCAGATATGCAAAATTAATGAATTTCTATCAACTTACAATCTAGATATGTGCATATGATATAATGAATCATTTTAGGGAGATACCATGTCCATTTCTGACATTTAATAGCTTTTTTTCCCCTTGGGAAAAAGCAAAACCGTAACATGATGGTGAGATCTTAAAATTTAAAGACGTCAAAGAGATGCTGAAGTGTAAACTATTGGTTTATAACTGATTTAATATTCTCAGATGAACAGTGTGGTATAAATGTGCTTTTATACCCTTTTCCCAACATACCCGATTTGCTGCTTACAAATATTTTTAGACTCCATACAGACAAACATATACATAATTCTGGAAATTTTGAATGCTTTAAAATATCTTGATGCTAATAATAGGTAAACGGAAATGTTCTCTTTGAATGTCTCACTCTCCCAAAGGTATTATGTATTGTGAAAAATGAGGAAAACTCATACTTCTTCAACATATGATGCAGAAACATCAACCCTCCATAATACTCTGTCGCTGTTATTAGGAATTGAATACAGAAAAGAACATAGTGGTCTCTCTCTATCTACATTTATGGTATAAATGCACTACAAGGAGTGTTTTTAAGAGTTTAATCTCAGCCTCTCAACATAGTGTGGCAGGTGTTAATATTCACTGACCCAAGTAGCTAGATTACAGTCACTGCAGGATTTCTACCATCCCTACCTATAACCCCATGCTGGAAAACAATGGTCACGGTATTAGAAACCCTGAATTATTGAGGTGTCATTAAATCTCTACTGTACCCAAAAGAATTAGCTAGATTTGATAAAATCTCAAATCAGAACTGGTTTTCACTGATAGTGTTCCAGAAAGATTATTGTTAATTTAATGCCAGGCAACAGTTGAGTTCATTAGGCATTAAATGTAGAGAATAATCCAGTATCTAGCACATTCTTTGAGGCAAAACTATGCTAGTTAGATTGCATGGGAAATTCTGTTCCCAAATACTGGAACTCCCAACACAATTCCCATTGTATTGTGGCACACTTCAATTCTTCCACGTGTCTATGAATGTTTTTTTAATATATTTTGAATTACCAAAATAACAAAACTGGCACTCAACAACCAAACACCCATTGTGTGAAAAAAGCAAAAAGTAACACAGCATGTAAAGTAGTAGGTCTCTGTTTTCCATTTGTTTCTGTTCATCAAATTGCAATATTCTTAATCGCAAAGTATTCTTTTTGTGTGGATTAGACAAAAGATTTCAAAGAATAAAATTTCAGTGTGTATAACCAAGCAGTTTTGAACTCCGTTCTGCCAGCTTCCCAATATGGGGTTTGAAAAGTTACTGATATCCTATATGAAGACAAGAGACTACAGCAAACTTGACATTTGCATGGAACAATTTTTCTCGTCAGTAATGAATTGAGTCCTGTAGTACCATAGGTAATGACATTTTATAATCCTAATCAAAATGCCTTTAAGATCCACCCTAAAAGCAATTAGATTTTTTGCTGCCAGTGTTGATCATATTCTTTTGAAGGTATTAGGCTGCAGTTTTCCTCAACGCTTACACTATACAACAAACTTGTCTCTAACATAGCTAAAGTACAAAATAACGTTAGTGTGTCAAAACATGGTACGATGTACTGAAGGACTTTATTTTTCAAAATGACACAGAGTGAACAAGTCTGTACAGTTCTCTTTTACAAAGTCAGTTTTCATTTCTGCAAAAGATCTCGCAAGTTTATCTCCCCAAAACTACTGTTTCTACTTGCTTCCATTTTACCTTCATGAGTGTTCTTTCTTTGTCTCACACACACAAGCATTTAATTCCATGCCATTTCCTTACCTGTATCCAATTGCACATTGATGACAATTTTGGCAAATAATCGTGACAGGCTATTCAACGACAAGCTTGAGAAGTGGGGCCATGCGAACCTTGTGAGGTTCAACAAGGCCAAGTGCAGGGTCCTGCACCTGGGTCAGAGCAACACCCGCTATCAGTACAGGCTGGGAGATGAAGGGATTGAGAGCAGCCCTGACAAGAGGGACTTGGGAGTACTGGTGGATTAAAAGCTGGACATGAGCAGACAACGTGCACTCACAGCCCAGAAAGCCAGCTGATCCTGGGCCGCATCAAGTTTGGCCAGCAGGTCGAGGGAGGTGATTCTGCCGCTCTACTCTGCTCTGGTGAGACCCCACCTGGAGTCCTGTGTCCAGCTCTGGAGCCCTCAGCACAGGAAAGACATGGGGCTGTTGGAGCGGGTCCAGAGGAGGGCCACAAAAATGACTAGAGGGATGGTACACCTATAAGGAAAGGCTGAGAGAGATGGCATTGACAGCCTGGAGAAGAGAAGGCTCCAGGGAGACATTATCACAGTCTTCCGGTACCTGAAGGGGGCTTATAAGAAAGATGGGGACAAACTTTTTAGCAGGACCTGTTGCAATAGGGCAAGCGGCAACAGTTTTAAACTAACAGCGAGTAAATTTACACTAGATATACAGAAGAAATTTTTCACAGTGAGGATGGTAAAACACTGGAACAGGTTGCCCAGAGGGGTGGTAGATGCCCCATCCCTGGAAACATTCAAGGTCAGGTTGGACAAAGCTCTGAGCAACCTGATCTAGCTGAAGGTGTCCCTGATCATTGAAGGGGGTTGGACTAAATGACCTTTAAAGGTCCCTTCCAACCCAAAATATTCTATGATTCTATGAACATGATCTGCAACAGCAGAAAATGTAGGATTGAGGGTTTTTTTCCAGCTAAAACTTTTAGTAATATAATGGTTTGATCATTAAAACCCCAAATTGTCAGACTGTTGGAAAGAGTTAGGGAAGATTAAATATCAGTTTTAGTTAATGTTCACTCTATGAAAGTGCTTAGGCTGAAAAATGCTCAGGACTATGTTGGCCTCTGTAAGAGTATACATGAAGCCTTGGTCCTTGTCCTGAAGAGTTTAGTCTCAAAGAAAACTTAATATTTAAAGACATTTAATGTGAGAGAGAATGAATAAGGTGTCTGCCAAAAGGCTCCCTATGAATCACATTAATATTTAAATCCACTTAAATACCCAGAATGGAAGAAATGGTTGAAGGCTACCACATTCAGCACTCTATTCTTGTCCCTTTAAACTTCAATCAACCTAACTTACACATACCAGCCCCCACCCATAACAGCTTGCTGACTATTTCTTTAGGAATGAATATTTCATTAAAATAAAGGTTAGCACCATAGGGTGTTGATGGCATTGCATTTCTATTCACAACGTTAAGTGTAATTTGAATCATCAATAGAAGAAACAGAAGGAACAGAAGGAATGACCTTTCTTAAAAGATGATGCAGAAGAGAAATGTCAATAAAAAACAGATAGTGTTTTGCATATCCCTTTACAGACAGCTATTTCCTGTTTACGCACTTAACAGAATAAGCTTCTTTCTGAGCCATCAACTTGGCAGAAAGGATCACTTGCCAACATGGGAGTGAAATAAGAGCTCACATATCCTGTGCAGAAATCAAATATACATGAAGCTCTATGCTCCTTCAAAATGGCAATAAGTTTAGGACCAGCAGATTAGAGAAACCAATGCCTTTATCTTTTGCTATCCTGTTGTCTTTAAAATTACAAGAATGTCAAGAAAACGAATACAAGACCATAATACAAATGCCATAAAAAGACCATAATGCCAAAAACATTCAAGAGCTGAAGAAGCAAACACTATTAAATGAAGATTTTTTTTACACAACTACATTGTTTCTGAATAAGGCCTCCTCAGATCTTCTGGTTCTCCAAAAACCGCTGTAAAGCTTGATGAAAGCACTTTTGAATCATCCTCAAACTCCCTGAAATTTCTGTAGTTTTCTGTAGTTAACTTGATCCCAGTAATTTCATGTAACACAAATAAAAAAGCCCAAAGATTTACAAAGCAAAAAACTCACCAGCAAACAAGTGTGAATCTTTAAGCACATAAATGTGATAAGCACATTTTTCTAAGTCAAGAATTTAGCAACATATCCACTCTGCAATAGAGAAGGCACTGTGAAAGCAGTTGCTTCTGAAAGCAACTGATGTTTGAATAATTAAGTTTAAAAAGTTGCACTACAATTCAATTTCTTTCTCTTCCATGCAGTTCATACATTTGCAGGAAGGAACTCCAATTAGATCCACCTCTAAGCATTTTAAGTCTGTGTTCTTCATCCTCTTTATCATTCTCTTTACCCTCTAAGGAATGCAGTAAACGAAATAGATAAACATACTGGAGAGTTAAAAACATGTAACGAGAGAGTTATTTGATGCAATGTGGGCTAAATACTGTCCTCACTTGCCAGTCTTCTTAACCATCACTGGCCTGTCAATAAGTCTCAGGATTCACCTCTGCACTTTGTTTCAGATATGTTAATCCATGATGTGCTCAGCACAGACCAGTCCCAACTTCTTAATACTCACCGGAACTGGGACTGATGAGTTTATTGAAACATTGTCAACAGTTCAAACATTTAACATTGCAGGATTTTACTTTTCAAGAAAATAGAAGCCTGTGTAACATCTGTGGGACAGGAATTAAATACCTCGGAAAAATAAATCACTTTATTTCTACAAATATAATCAATTTAACCCTCATTATAGATGTCTCTTCTCTCCTTCCTCTCTTATCGCCTTTAGCTAGCACATCTTACGTGAACTGAATCATGAGAGAAACAAATTGTTTGTATGGCTAGTAGGTAAACAAAGGACAGATTTCTGGAGGCATTGAAGGTAAAGATAAATTGTAATTTTTACTTCCCCCCTCAAAAAAATTGACTATCAGTAATGCTTCTAGGGGAAAAGAATTACCCTGGATGGAATCTTTTTAAAAAGAGCAATTCTAAATTACTCTTTGGAGAACAACTTGATATTTTCTTCTTATTTTCAGGATAGTTTCAATTCACTTTAAACGTTCATCTGAAAAGCTAATTAAGACAAAAAGAATCTCCAGAGGTAAAAAAAAAAAGAAAAAAAAGAAAAAAAAAAGAAGATAAAAACCAGTCTAGTAATGGAACACTTATTGAAGCCTTAATTAAGAGGAGACACTTGATCACTCTGTAATCACTGCTTTGCATTAAATGTCTGAGGTACAACAACTAAAACATAATGGTACCATTCAATGCAATAGAATGGAACAACTCACCATTTTTTGGCTTAGTCTCCATTCCTCCAGATCTCCTTTTGCAAGTATCATTAAAAATGCATATTTTTATTGCTTGGAGGTAACCTCTTTCCATGAGCTCAATCACAAGAACAACAGAAGTGGCAATTGCTAACATGCTTCTTGGATTAAGCATCTTCTACAGGCTCAACATTTGTATACGCCGAGTAACAAGATCTCTAAAGCTTTGAATAAATAGCCTTTCTGCAAGGAAAATGAGACTACTTTCCTTCACATCAAGTTAATCTTGAAGGAAATCCGTTGAATTTAGGTTTTCTCTAACACAAACAAGAAGCAGAAATAGGGGAGATGAAAGGGAAAAAAGAACATTGTATAGGGCAACACTGTAAAGACAACAAAGTAAAAACAGAAGTTGTTAAGCATTATGCAGACAAAATGAAACAGTGAAATAAAATTAAAGAAACAGATAAAAAATATAAACTGTCTCACTTTTAATTTTTACAGGCTGTCAACTTAAGACACCCCTGTATTCAGTGAATGTAATACGTACACGTGTAAGTAAGTTTGAAATCCTTATTCTATGTTCTTTTCTTGCAGCAAGTTTAGTACTAGGGTTTGGGGCTTTTTTTGACAATACCCTGGTGGATTATTAAGGAAACAAAAACAATGTCGAAAGCTGTTTCATTAGCAGGTTACTTCACTGTAAATGAAAAGGCCTGCAAGCAAGCACATATGGCACATCAGGTATGGGACAGAGACAGTCTTATTAAAAGCCTAGAGTATGTTACTGACAAGAACTGAGGCAGAATCCAGAAAAATAAATAAAGGAAGTTTACGTATATTCAAAATATCATTCAATTTCTAAACCCTTTATTACATGTCTAAAATGGAAAACAAATAATAGGGAACAGATTGTTTTTTTGCCTTGTACTACTATTTAATGTACTACCAAAGAAGCAAAACAACAACAAAAGCAAAAAAAACCCGAACATGACAAAGAAACGCAGATCTTACTTCCACTGTAGTAGTGGAGTTCTGGTTTTGCTGTACAGTTGGGTTTTTTTTAACCAAATTTACTAAATTCTGCTGCTTTCAGAGATAGAAAAGTATCTGTTTCCAACTGGGTATCTTCCACCAGTCCGAGTCTTTACTTTCTACCGCATAAAAACCAACCAAACAGAAAACTCTAACTTAACAGGCATAAAGTTTGGTAGGAAAAACAAAACAATCCAAGCAAGTGAACAAAGAAAGAAAGAAAGAGGAAATACGAATTCTCAGAGCTCTTACAGGTTCCTCCTAGCCAAGGTGAGGGATTGTATCCCCCAAATGTCAAAGAAAGTTAAAGAATTTCATGGAGTTGTAGCCTCTGTGATTACTTGACTGAAACATCAATCTCTATGTTGTGTCCTCTGCACGGGTTCTTGAGATCATAGTGCCTGCGAAAGCGCTGCCTATAATAGCAGAAACCTGGAAGAAAGCTGAAGCAACCCCAGAGTGCCTGCACACTCCATTTCCCAAGTGAGAAGTAGGTAACTCAGTCCTTTCTGAAAAGCTTTTTCCCCATCATTAACAAAGTTACCCCAGAAATCACCTCCTAGAGCCCACAACAGAGCCAGCACTCCTGTAGAAGCCAGAGGTTGCTCTGCAACTCCTGCCTTAATATCTGAAGGATTCTTCACTGAACATACGCCATGCTGAACTCACGCCATGCTGAACTCAAATACAATGTGACAAATAGGCAAAGAAATTCATACTGTAATTATACCAGTTAAGCAATTTTTGTAATTGCTTATAGCTCTACAATTGTTTATTCATTCCTATGCCAGCTTAGAAGTGTTAACAGTTTAAATGGAGAGAAGTGCAAAAGGAAGTTAAATCAATTACTGAAAAAACTTGCTAAAAATGACACAGGAGTAAGTCTAGTCAGACTTGTTAACAACTACACATTAATTATCTTCATAGGTTTTGGTAGCACTTAATCTTTTTGACATTATTTAAATTAGAGAGCAATGTGGTGCATTACTGGACCTGCAGGAGGTAGGATGTCTCTAAACAGGGGGGCAGCCTGTGGGCCTGAATAGTAAGTTAGTGGGCTATGCCTTATTTAGTACATTTTTTAATGCCACATATTGCTCACACTGAACTTCAAACATTACACTTAGAGTCCCACATTTGAATTGCATGGGCTGAATTCTTTGCTGTGATAGTTCCACTCAAGCTTATAAAAAAATAAGGGGCCTAAGGGGGATATAGGCAGTAACTCAGCAGAATGTTCAAGCCGTCAGCCTGGATTTAATATTAGGGTAGAAATCCATCAACTGAACTGTGAGGGCAGAACATTTTATATCTCTAAGGTATACAGCAGTGAAGTGCAACCCCTGTCAAGGACACTGTAATACGAACCGTCCAGGGGTTACTCAGTGATATGTCTGATAGGACATTAAAAATTTTAGTCAGCAAGTCAACATCATCAATGCAAACCCATGCCCATCCTCAAAATAACATCAACGGGACATTACACCACCTTTTCTGACTCAGTCTCTGAATACAAATGGGGACAAGATTTCAACTTGATTTTTTAATTATGTTCGTTTTCAGAGTGACAGGTTTGAGCAGAAACAAGGGATCTCTTCTCAGCCTGCCAGTGGAGGAAAAGCTAATTAATTTTCATTCATAAATGCTGAGCATGGTCAAACCTTTCCTGACTTCCCAAGTGGACTATGTACATTTGCCTCCTCTGTCAGCTAGCACTCAGCACCTTGAAGAACTGTGTCCTCTGCCAAAAAACCTGACAGATTTCCTTCTTTTCTTTACACCAGGTACATAAAAGGAGTAAATATACAATGAGATACACTGGTTTCACTTTGGAGAAAAAATTTCCCTTGTAGAATTCTTCAAAGGAAAGGCTCCAATCCTTTTGCGTCACTTTAGTATTCCTATAAGATAGTGGCACAGTTGCTGTTTCTAGAAAATACATATCCTCACAGACAAGAGCTCAGTAGATTGGCAGGGATAACTCTTTCTTGTGTTGGCTGGATCCAGGAAGCAAAGTATTTAATGTGGATTCCACTGATGTTTTTTGGAACAGCTGTTTCTAAAAAATAACACAGAAATTGATGAAAGCATGTCAGCTTTCTTTTGACTGCCATAAAAAAAATTCCTTTGAGGCAAAGCACAACAGATCAATTCTCAGAGGGTTTTTTGCACTAGCAGAACCCAAAATCCCAGTTTCACAAAATTATTTTTCAAGATAAAAACAGAAAAACAGACCACCACACACACTCTCCAAATTTTAACAACATCATAAAGTTAGAAAGGCTCAAAACAAAACCTTTTTTCATACAGATGGCAATTTTTCTCTCAAACATGGAGTGATACAGGCCATATACAATAGCATGATATAATATCGCCATTCAATCACATTTCAGAAACATATTCTGATGCATTTTTAGGCGTTCGGGGGGGAAGATACATATATATGTAGGATTCTATGATATGATCTGAATGATAGTATTTTGTTGCTGTCTTCTCTAATTTCTTCCAACTACCTTATTGATGTCTCTTTAAGATATACCTCTTTTCTTCCTTTTTCTGACCTGTGAATACACGTTTTACACATATATTGTTAATTTGGAAAAATATGTACGTATAAATGGGGGTTTTAGAACTCTGTTTCTTTCTTTCCTATTGATATAACACCTTATCCTAGTAAACTGACTACAGTACATAGCAAGCACAATTAGAACAATACTGTTGTCAGGTCCATAAGGCAGTGGTAGAGCTTACCTTCGCAGTGTTGGTACAAGGAAGAGTTTACAGCACGTAGGGGAAGTACCAATAATCTAAATGGTTCAGGTACTGTGATGGTGGTGTTGACAAAGACTTGGATATAATGATACTGAACAAAGAAGAGTCAAGCTAGTCCCAAAGGTTGTCCAGGAAATCTAGAAAAAAAGCCCATTTAGTCCTACTATTATATCAGCAGTGCAACAAAGCTATAGAAACTAACTCAGAACAACCTTGCTTGAGTAACCCACAGTGGATAATGAGATGAAATGCAGCAAAATCCAGTCCCTCTCAGCTTCCACAACAACAAGGTTCCTCACATAGGGAGGAAATGAAGGTTGAGACATCAGGCCTGGATCTGATCCCCTCTTGTGCTGTCACTCAAAACAGTATGCAATTTTTTTTTACTTTTCCAGAGACTAAATTAATTGAAAATACTCTAATTTCACCTTAATTCAAGTGTCAACTAGTTCAGTAAGTAGTATAATGCAATGGAAATTTTATCTAAATGTTTTTGAGGAAGATTGTTTTATAATGGTCTCATAGAAATATTTCCTTCACTCTCTCTTGAGATAGGCACCAGTGCCTCCATTAATCTCCATTCTTGTTGGCATTTCATGTCTGCCCTTACATTAAAAGACCTCTATGATTCAGCAAAAGAGCATAAACAACCAAATAAATGGATATGAAAAAAAAACAAGTATAAAAAATAGCCCTGGATGGGAAAGTTATAAGCATCAAAACCAGTGAGTGAAAAGCAGAAAAAGCAGAGAACCGCTAAACAGAAATAACTCTTAGAAGGTGAACTAAGAGCAAAGGAATACTGTCTTTGCCTGTAGGACTGATGTCACTACAACTACATATGCCAGGAGGTCCTCCCCTTACTTCTTCCTTCCTGATCCAAAGGATGGTTAGTGGGGATATGCAAGCAAGATGTTGTCAAGGAGGTGTGACAACTTTTTGTGGGTTCAGAAGCATGTGCAAAGGAAAGGAGATGTGGTGCAGTCTGACATCTCAATAAGATTCTGGAGGAGACATAATAGGAGTTGCAGTCTAAGCAAATATGCCTAGATATGAGTCAAGATTTTCTTCTTATGGCAGTGTATAATGCCAACCTAAGAATATAAGATCAGCTAGATAATTGGGAAATTTCACCATTTTTAGCTGTAGGTAACAGATACACAAAATGGAAATAAGTAGTTGCCCCTGCACTGTAATACCAGGCAGTGATATAACAGAGGAGATACAAAATCTTAGTGTGATGGAAGGAGGAGCATTTTTCCACAGCAAGAATATAAACATACAAAAAATCCCAATGTTTGCTTGCATAATGCCAGAAAATTCTGTTTTTACTATTTTTTCTCTCTCCTATCATGGAAGAAAGTATTATTTTTATCTTTCAGATAATCCTTAGAGTGACTAAGTTAGTATTTTGTTAAACTGTATGGATTATTGCTCTGAGAAGCTATACAACAAGCAAAACATTTTGTGTGCCCCAAAAGATTACTTCTTTACAAAAAAGAGATGAAGAAAAATGTTATATTCCACTTTAGCCTTAAAATTATTTCAGGTTGCTATTGGACTTTAAAAGCTCTTTCTTGCTCTCCTCTTCTACAGACCCTTGCACCTCTAGCAGAAAGCTAAAAATAAACTCCCCAGCAAAACTCAAATGCTGTTTCATGTATTAGAGATGACTGCCATTGACTGAATTTTTTTAAAACTTCTTGACTTAAAGATCTAAAATCAAAACTTTAAAAAGAACGCTGTATCCCTCCAGCTCAGTTCACTTTGGATCTCAGTCACCGTTTTCCTTTGATAGTCTATGTAAGTTGCAGGCACAGCCTCCAGCAAAGACAATTCAAAAAAAAATGCTGTAACTGTGCGTTTTTCATGCCAATAAGCAAGGGAGAAATTTAAACTCATGTGCCTGCCACTCAAGAAATATAATCGTATTTACAAAAATTAAAATAAAACCAGAAAATATTTTATTAAAAGATATATTATTAGATATAATTTCAAAATAATAATAATGAAATAATATAATTACTGTATTCCATAATGTATCAGGAGATAAATGTTATTTAATATTCTTAAATGTGTTATGTAAATTTCTGTCACTGTTGTGTCATGATGCTACTTTGTAAAGCACCTCAGGGTTTTTTTTCCCATCACAGAATAATGCAGTTGTTTTCTATTCAAAATCTAATCCAATCCAGCCTTGTTTCATTCATAAATTCTCAACAGTTAGAGTTAGTTTCTTATCTCAGAGGAGGATGAGGAAATATTTGAAAACAAACAGCAATCCTACATTAATACATTGTTACAAATGAACGCCTTGAAATGATAATAATATGGAGATGCTAAAGATTTTAAATCCCAAGGGCAAATTTAACATTAATGTACTATAGGTATACAGCATTGTATTTTCCTGAATATATTTTCTACTTAAAACCATGAGAGGAAGGATCTTTTCTTTTGTTGTGGGCAAGAAGCCCTCCTAAAAAGACAGAGATTAATATTACAGCTTGTGCATGCATATCACAGAACATACATTTTAAAAGCTTTATAGCTTGATTCACGTTTCACTGATGCTTTGTAAGACTTATCCAGTCAACTAAAAAAAATACCAATGGTATTGACACCTCTTCAGAAATTCTCCAAGAAATCTGTTCACCAAAGGAGTCTGTAGGTCTTATTGAACAGAAATGCGAAGGGATGCCAACAGGAAAATAATCCCTTGAGCCTTAGAAATGCTTAGCATTTGGCTTGAATTTCAAGTCAGTTTCCTTCCCATCTTCCTTATTTATTTCTTGCCTGCCTCCCTTCTTTTTTCCTTTCCTCCTTCTTTCCCTCCCTCCCTATCCCTCTCTCCCTCCCTTCCCCCTCCTTCCCTGTTCTCTTGCTCCTTCCCCTGTACAGTCTTCCTTCCTTCCTTCCTTCCTTCCTTCCTTCCTTCCTTCCTTCCTTCCTTCCTTCCTTCCTTCCTTCCTTCCTTCCTTCCA